>Ga0335075_10012836_pt1 | contig 12640 bp, 11 predicted proteins | sample Lox_Sample_24_FD_206723 | JGI IMG/M metagenome (GOLD analysis project Ga0335075, IMG submission 206723) | Soil microbial communities from Loxahatchee National Wildlife Refuge, Florida, United States - Lox_Sample_2.4 | ecosystem: Environmental > Terrestrial > Soil > Wetlands | place: USA... | reverse complement strand
CCCGCGGAACCCTACCGATGGCATTACATAGCGCAGCTGGCGGCCGCGGTCGCTGTTCACTCGTCAGCGCCGGGCTCATCCGTGCGGTTCTCATGGCTGCGGACCAGCGCCGTCACCTCACGCCTGAGCCCGATCGATGGCCCGCCGATCAGCTCCCAGGAACGGCTGATCCCGGCCACAAAGCAGGCCACCACCAGGATCGCGATCGTGTCCACCGAGCCGGAGTCACCCGGATGGGCGATCACGTCTAGCCCCTGGATCAGCTGGATCACGAACGTGACGACCAGCCCGGCCAGGAACAGCGCATCACGCACGGTGCTCCACCGCACCTGGCGCAGGCGGATCAGCGACAGCAGCGACGCTGTGACGAACATCAGCCCCAGAACCCCCACGACCAGCGCGGTCCACCCGATCTTTTCCCCAGGGATCAGCGCGAACAGCGACACCGTCAGCGCGTTGGTGAACGCGGTCAGTGCCGCCGACGCGCGTATCCGGTGGACTTGGGTTTCCGCCCCTTCCCGGGCGAGCCGGTCCGCGGAAACCGAGATGGCCACGAACAGCAGCCCGATCAGCGTGCCCCCCACACCGGCGCCGGCCGCGAAGAAGTCATGGATGTTCTGAGGTACCACCCGACGATCCTCCCAGCCGGAACCCGGCGGGCGGGCGCCGATCACGGACAAGGGCCGTCACGCGGGTCGGTCGGCGCACTTCATCAGGAGGTCGGCGTTTCGGCAGCCTCCGGGCGATCGGGCCGCAACCGGGCATCCAGCCCCGCTGCGACCCGCCGGCCGAGCCGCTGCATCGGCGCCTCCACCAGGTAATACGTCCCCGCGCAGCAAGCCAGCAGCACGGCTAGGAACACCGGCCCGGCCGCCGCCTGCAGCCAGGTGGGCTGGTTGTAGCCGGGCGCGAACGAGACGCTGTCGTAGACGTCGAGGAGCAGCGGGTGCAGCAGGTACACCGAGTAGCTCACCAGTCCCAGCCAGGCCAGCACCGTGGGCACGCGCAGGTTTCGCAGGGCCAGGCCGATCGCGAGGGTCAGGCCGGCCAGCGCCACGGACACAACCCACTCCCGCTGGACGAGCGCTGTCTGGTCCTGCGGCACCGTCCCCGGGATGTGCCAGAAACCTGCGGCCATCGCGGCCCCGAAGATGCCGATCGCCACGATCGCCGCCCGCCAGCGGCTCATCTGCCCTTGCTCGGCGCGGTAGAGCATGGTGCCGGTGAACATCAGGGCCAGGATCGTCAGCCCTTCGTACGGGCTCTTTCGGCCGTTGACCGCGACCAGGACCAAGCCGGTGGCCGCGGCGACCCACGCGCCAAGCGCGCGGGGCAGCCCGCGGGTGGCCACCGCGACGGCGACGCCGCCCACGATGAAGATGTCGCCGGCCACCGCGATCGGGGTAAGGCCGAAGGATCGGTAGGACAGGAAGAACGTGGGCAGCAGCCCGCCGAGCAGCAGCGCGCCAACGGCGAACGTGGCCGCGTACGTACCGCTCCGCTTGTGCAGCCCGGCCGTGAACAGTGCGGTCAGGAGCACGTAGAACACCATCTCGTAGGACAGCGTCCAGAGCACGACAATGATGTTGGTCTGGCCGAGCAGTTCGTTGAGCATGAATATGTGCGAGAACACCGACGCGGTGACGTTCTGATTCGCATCCCGCACACTTGCCCAGCCGAACTCGTGCAGCAGCAGCACGGCCCCGATGGCGAATACGAAGAGCGGGAACAGGCGGAAAATGCGGCTTATCCAGAACGTCCGGACGCTCCCCCGGCGCTCCAGCGAAGCGGGCACGATGTACCCGCTGACCAGGAAGAAGACGAGCACCCCGTACAGCCCGGGATCGAACACGTCATAGACCGCGTTGTGGATGTGCGGCAGGACGCGGGTGCTGAAGTGTGCGTACACCACGCAGAGGGCGGCGATTCCCCGGAGCGCATCGAGCCAGGCCAGCCTGCGGCCGCGGGGTTCTCGGGGGATCTTTGGGCGTGCCGTCGTGGCCGCGAGGAGGTCGCCAGACATTGGACCCGAAGGTACCCCGCCGAGCTTGACCAAAACTTTGAGCAACCTGAACGATGCCTCATTGATCAAGGGCGACCATTCATGCTGGTCAGGGCTCACCAGCCGCGCAGGTCGACCGGCCACACCTCCAGGACCTGGTCACCCTCCACCAGGTACAGGCGCTCGTGGTAGGCCACGGTGGGGTCGACGTGGGCCGGCAGGACCCGGACCTGGTCGCCCACCTTGGGCAGCGAACCCCCCTCGGGCGGCGAGAACACGATGTGCTCGTCGGAGCAGTACCACACGGCCGAGCCGTCGGACAGCGACGGGTTGCCGTGGTCCATGCCGAGGGCTTTCAGCCCGCAGTCGGCCACTGCCCACCCACCCGGGTTGACCGACACCACGGTGGCCAGGATCGTCAGGGCCGGCCCGAAGGGCACGCCGATCGCGGTGTAGGCGGTGTCCATCAGGGCGTAGGAGCCTGCCTGCAGCTCAGTGGCCGAGGCGTTGAGGTCCCAGCTGCCGGTCCCGCCGGCCGAGCGCACCGGCCCGCCCACCGCAGCATGGGCCTGTTCCAGCAGGGCCATGCTGTCCGCTACCTGGCGGGCCCGGTCGGCCCGGTCGCCCACGATCATGGCGTGGCCCTCGTAGCCCATCACCCCCCGCACCTCCAGGCCGGCGCCACGGGCCAGCTCGGCCAGCGAGCCGGCCTCGTCGGGCGAACAGCCGCACCGAGGCAGGCCGACGTTGACGTCGATCAGGACCTCGCGGATTCCGGCCCGCTGGGCGGCCTGCACGGTGGCCGGTGAGTCCACCGCCACCGTCACCCGGGCCCCCGCCGCCACCAGGGGGCCCAGGCGGGACGCGTCCAGCACCTCGTTGGCCAGCAGGAGATCCTGGCCCAGGCCGGCCGCCACCATCCCCTCCACCTCCCGGATGGTGGCGCAGGTGAACCCGGGGTGGCCGCTGCTGTGCTGGTTGCGGGCCAGCTCGGTGCACTTGTGGGCCTTGACGTGGGGTCGCAGGCGCTCGCCGGGCCACGCTTGCGCCATCCGGGCCAGGTTGGCGGCCAGGATGGCCGCGTCCACCAGAGGCGCGGGGGTCTGCAGCTCGGCCAGGTTGCGGGGGGCAGGCTTCACCGGGCTCACCATGCGCCATCCAATTCCGTCCCGTACCAGGACTCAATGATCCGGTGCGCGATCGACACCGGCGGCGGCAGCCTGATCTCGCCGCTGGCGATGCTGGCGCGCAGCTCGCCCCGGCTGAACCAGTGGGCCTCGGCGATCTCATCGGAGTCCACCCTGATCTCCAGGCTGCCGGTGGCCGTGGCCCGGAAGCCGAGCATCAGGCTATGTGGCATCGGCCACGGCTGGCTGCCCACGTAGCGCACGCCGCCGATGGTGACCCCGGTCTCCTCGTGCACCTCGCGCGCGACCGCCTGCTCGGCGGACTCGCCAGGCTCAACGAACCCGGCCAGGATCGATACCCGCCGCTCGGGCCACATCGCATTCCTGGCCAGCAGGCACCGGTCGTCGGGGTCGGTCACCAGCATGATCACCGCGGGGTCGAGCCGCGGGAAGTGCTCGCTGCCATCGACCACACAGCGCCGGGAATGCCCCGCCAGCTCAGGCTCGGTGAGTGCGCCGCACCGCGGGCAGTGAGTGTGCACAGCGTGCCAGTTGCCCAGCGCCACGGCGTGGGTCATGAGCCCGGCGTCGCGATCGGACAGCAGCGGGCCCGCCTGGCGCAGGCTGATCGGCCGGGCACCCAGGCCGGTAACCTGCTCGCCATCCGGCGGCGGGAGCGAGGCGGCCACGCCAAAGTAGACGACACCGCCGGCGTCGGTCCCGAGCAGGAACCGCACGCCCTCCGGCGCCTCGGCCGGGGACAAGAAGACCAGCTCCGCCGGGCCCTCACCGGACCTGACCAGCGCCTGCCCATCCTCGACCACGACGACGCGGGTGCCCGGATCCGCCCACGCCGCCGCGAGCCAGGCGGCATCACCACGGCGCTCGGTCGACCGGTCCACCTCGCCCCGCGACAGGGCCAGGTTGCGCAGGCCTCCGCTGTCACGCAGCTCATCGGCGCTCAGCTCGGCCTGCCGGTCCGGCCCGGTGGTCACCGTGCCACCGCGACGTCATCGGCCGCCGTGGCGAGCTCATCCCACAGGTACGCCGCGGCCTCGGCGCCCTTGAGCAGCAACGCCATCTCGACCCTCTCGTTCGGGGCGTGAATGCGGTCGGAGTCCACCGTCAGGCCGAGGAAGACCAGCGGCGCGCCCAGGATCGCGGCGAGATCGGCCTCCGGGCCGCTGCCGCCCTCCCGGGTGAACAAGACCTCCTGCCCGAACGCCAGGCTCATGGCCCGCCTGGCCGCGGCCACGGCGGGATGGTCGACCGGCGAAAAGCAGGCGCGGACTCCCGGGTCGGCGATCGTGACCGTGGCCTCGATCCCCGGCGGCGTGCGCTGGGCCACGTACTCGCGCAACGCCGTGGCGACATCGTCCGGATCCTGGTTCGCGACCAGCCGGAACGTGAGCTTCGCGTGTGCCTCGCTGGGAATGACGGTCTTGCCGCCCGGCCCGGTGTGCCCGCCCCACATCCCGTTGACCTCGGCGGTCGGCCGGGCCCAGATCCGCTCCAGGGTGCTGAACCCGGCCTCGCCGGTCGCCGCGCGGCTGTGACCGGCCTCGTCGAGCCACGCCTGCTCGTTGAACGGCAGCCGGGCGAACATGGCCCGGTCGGCCGCCGAGACCGGAAGCACCTGGTCGTAGAACCCGGGCAGCGTGACCCGGCCATCGCTGTCGTGCAGGCCCGCCAGCAGGTCGGCCATCGCGTGCAGCGGGTTCGGCACCGCGCCGCCGAACGATCCCGAGTGCAGGTCACGCTCGGGCCCGCGCAAATCGATGTCGGCCGAGGCACAGCCGCGCATTCCCACGCACATCGACGGCACGTCGGCGGCCCACATCGTGGCGTCGCCGACGACGATCACGTCGCAAGCGAGCTGGTCGCGCCGGGACTCGAGCAGCGCGGCGAAGTTCGCCGAGCCGGACTCCTCCTCCCCCTCGATCAGGAACTTGAGCGTGACCGGGGGCGCGTCCCGTTGGCCGGCCGCCAGGCTGGCCCGCACGGCCAGGGCATAGAAGAGCACCTGGCCCTTGTCGTCGGAGGCCCCGCGGGCCAGGATCTCGCCGTCGCGCCGCACCGGCTGGAACGGCGGCGAGTCCCATTCATCCAGTGGCTCGGCCGGCTGGACGTCGTGGTGACCGTAGACGAGCACGACCGGAGCCGACGGGTCGGCGGCTGGCCAGTGCGCGAACACGGCGGGCAGCCCGCTGCCGTCCGGGCCGGTCTCCCAGACCTCCGCCACCGGGAACCCGCTCTGGCGCAGGTGCCCGGCCAGCCACTCGGCCGACCGGCGGACGTCGCCGCTGTGCCCGGGGTCGGCCGATATCGAGGGAATGGCCAGCCATTGCACGAGCGCATCGAAGAAACCGGCCGAATTCTCGTTGATGTATCCGCGAACGTCCATGACCCTCCCTCGCCAGCGCACCCGCCGCGCCACGCTGCGCCAGCACGGAACGCCGGAGAAACCCTGATCTGGACTCTACCGAGGCCCGTCGGCGGCGGCGGCTCTGCCCGCAGCGAAGCCAGGGGACGCGGGAGCCCGCTGGGTGGCAGCATGCGGCCATGGCCCGTGTCATCGTGCTGGTCCACGCTCCCGTCCTGGGGCCGGCAAGCTGGGCGGGGGTCGCCGGCGAGGTCTCGCGCGCCGGGAACAGGGTCGTGGTTCCATCGCTGGCCGGGTTCGCCGACGGCGGCTCTCCCTTTACCCCGCGGCTGGTCAGCCGGGTCGCCGGGCAGGTGCGGTGCGGCGACGGCGACGGCGTTGTCCTGGTCGTGCACTCCGGAGCGGGCGTCTTCGTCCCGCATCTGCTGTCGGCGCTCGGGGGTGGCGACGCCACCGCGGTGTTCGCCGACGCTGCGCTCCCACGCCAGGCTGACCCCGGCACCGTGGTCGACGCCGGGTTCCTGCCGTACCTGCGCAGGCTCGCGAGCGGCGGCGTAGTCCCGCCGTGGCCACGGTGGTGGCCCGACGAAGACCTGGCCCCGCTGTTCCCTGACCAGGCCACACGCCAGGCGGTGACCAGCGAGGCCCAGCCGCTGCCGTTTGCGTTCTTCGAAGAACTGGTGCCGGCGCTGCCGGACGGCTGGCCACCGTGCCGGGCCGCCTACCTGGCCTTCTCCGAGCCCTACCGCCGGGAAGCGGCCGAGGCGAGGCAGGCTGGGTGGCCCGTTCGTGAACTGCCCGGCGGGCATCTGCACCTGCTGGTGGATCCCGGTGCGGTGGCGGCCGCGATCATGGATCTGGCCGGACAGGCCCGGTCGGCGGGCTCGTCGCTGCGCTCGCTGCCCTGAGCCGGGCGCGCGGCTGGCTGCCTCCGGTGACCAGGCGAGCCGCCAGCAACCCGCCGGCCGCGATGGCTGCCGCAGCCGCCGCCACCGTCCAGCCATAGCCGGCGAGCCCGGTCAGGACGCCGCCCACGGCCGTGCCGGCCACCCCGGCCAGCGCTTCGGCAGCCAGGCAGATGGCGCTGACCCGTCCGAGCACCGCGTCGGGGGTGCACTGCTGCAGGTAGGTCAGCCGGGCGATGAGGAAAACCATGGCCGGCATGCCGGTCACGGCGGCCAGGATCAGCGCCAGATCAAGCTTGCTCACGCTGAACCACGCGGCGTAGGCGGCCGCTGTGACCAGCAGCGATGCAGCGACCAGCACCCGCAGGACCGCGTGCCGGTATAAGGCCCGGCCGAGCGGGGCGCCGGCCAGGTACCCGGCGCCGGTGGCGGCCACCAGGAATCCGACGTCGCCGGGCCCGCCGTGCAGCCGGAGCCGGCTATAGGGGACCAGGAGCGCGGTGAACGCCCCGTTGCCGGCCCAGAAGGCGGCGGCCGCGGCGACCAGCCCCCAGAGCGGCCGGCAGGCTGCCAGGTGACGGAATCCCGCGCCGAACTCGGCCACGATCGCCCTCACTCCGCGCGGGTCCCGGCCCGGTGCCGCCGGGCGCGCCGCCGCGCGCCAGCGGAGCAGCGCGAGGCAGCCGGCCACCGCGACGTAGGTAGCGGCGTCGATGGTCACCAGCGCCGACAGGCCCGCCGCGGCGAAGACGACCCCGCCGAGCGACGCCCCGGCCAGCCGGGTCACCGCATTGCTGGCCGCCATGAGGGCGTTGGCCGAGGTGAGCTCGTCGGCCCGGCCGAGCATGCCGGGGATCAGGGCGCGCTGGGCAGGCTGGTAGAACTGGCCGAGCGCGCTCTCGGCCATGAGCGCCAGGTAGACGATCGCGATCTGGTCCGCGCGATGCACGAGCGCGAGTGGCAGCACGCATCCCGCCTGGCCCAGGCTCGCCACCAGCATGGTGCGGCGCCGATCCCACCGGTCGACCGCGACGCCGACGGCCGGGCCGAGGACGAAGGCAGGCACGCTCTGGGCGGCGAACGCGAACCCGGTCGCCGCTGGCGAGCCGGTCAGCTCGAACACCTGGTAGGGAATGGCGACCAGCAGAAACCAGCTACCCAGGCTGGACAGCAGCTGGCCGGTCCACAGCAACCGGAAATCGGAGTTCCGCAGGGCCAGCACGAAACCGTCCTCTCCGGCACCGCCCCGGCGCAACGGGGTGGTGGGCACCATGCTGTTCCTAGAGCAACAGTGCGGGGCCCACCACACCATCAGGCCGAACGGGTAGCGAGCCGCGGACCCGGCGGCACGCCGACTGTTATTCTGAGAGAAAACTTTAGCATTTCTAGTGTCTCATCAGAACAGTTGGAGCTACGGGCATGACCGAGCAGGAACTCCGCGCGGAGCTTGGCCGGCGCTTGCATGCGCGCCGGGTCTCGCAGGGGCGCACCCTGGCCGCGGTCGCGATGCAGGCCGGCCTGTCCGTGCCGTATGTGGCCAACCTCGAGAATGGCCGGGGCAACCCGACCCTGGCTTCCCTGCACAGGCTGGCTGAGGCGCTGGATATCCGCCTGAGTGAGCTCTTGGCCGACTCAGACAGCACGGCCGCGGGACCTGTGCTGCCCGAGTCACTGGCCGAGTTCAGTCAGGGCGCCCGGTTCCGGCAGGAGGTACGGCGGCTCGCCGCCGAGCAGAAGGTCACGCCGGCTGAGGTCCGCCACCGGCTGCTGACCGCCATGGCCGCCGTTCCCCAGCCGCGCCGGGGACTCGACGAGCTGGACTGGCATCGCATCCTGGATGCCCTCGTGCTCGTGCTGCGGCCCCGCTGAGCGCCGCGGCCAATTTGCCGCCCGGCTGCCGGCACCGGGCAGTAACCTGCGTCGCGTGGATTCGAATATGGACTACATCGGTCATCTGGCCCGGGAATCGGCCCGTTTCGCCGACACCCTGCGCGGTGTGGCGCCGGGCATTCCCGTGCCGTCGTGCCCGGGCTGGACCGCCGATGACCTGCTGTGGCACCTCGGCGAGGTGCAGTGGTTCTGGGCCGCGGTGGTGCGTGAGGACGTGACCGGCGACCGCGCGGAGGAACTCAAGCCACCGCGTCCGTCAGACCACGCCGGCTTGCTGGCGTTCTTCGAGCGCGCCAGCCATGACCTGGCCGAGATTCTGGCCGCGACGCCGCCGGAGTCGGCCGCCTGGACATGGTCAGACGACCGGAGCGTCGCGTTCATCCGCCGGCGCCAGGCTCATGAGGCGCTGATCCACCGAGTCGACGCCGAGCTGACGGCGGGCAGCCGTACCCCGCTGGACCCATCCTTGGGCGCCGACGGGGTCGACGAGGCGCTGCGCGTCATTTACGGCGGGGTTCCCGACTGGGGCACCTTCACCCCGGACGACGCGCGGACACTCCGGCTCCGGGCCACCGACACCGGCGACTCCTGGCTGGTCACGCTGGGCCGGTTCACCGGCACCGATTCCGACGGGACCTCTTACGACGAACCCGACATTCACCCCGCCGACCGTGACCCGGGGACGCAGACCGCCGCCCAGGTGACCGGAACCGCCGCCGATCTCGACTGCTGGCTGTGGCACCGGGCGCCCTTCGTGCCCGTGCAGCGCTCGGGCGATGACCAGGTGCTGAGCGGCTTCGAGGCGGCCATCGGGCCGGGCATCGGGTGAGCGGCCGTATACCGCTGGCAGCATCCCGTGACGTCGCGGGCAGCATCCCGTGACGTCGCGGGCCCGGCCAGCCCACGCGTCTGGGTGATGCCTCAGTCGCCGAGATAGCGCTCCAGCGCCTCTACCTTGGCATCAAGCGCGCCGGTCACGCCGGGGCGTACGTCGGCCTTGAGCGAAAGGCTCACTCGGGGGGCTTTCGCCGCTACCGCGTCCACCGCCCGCTTGACGACGCCCATGACCTCATCCCAGTCTCCCTCGACCGTGGTGAACATGGCGTCGGTCCGGTTGGGCAGGCCGCTGTCGCGGACCACCCTGACCGCGTCGGCGACATACTCCGCGACGTCCTCGCCGACTCCGAGCGGCGTGACCGAGAACGCAACCAGCATCTGGCTCCCTCTGCCCTAAACGGCTGGCCGACCCTGGCCGCGAACGGCCAGGCGCCCAGCGGAGATTTCAGATCGGGCTCTCCGGGTGGTGGAAGTCCCACTCCTCGAGCGCCGCGACAGAGAGCCAGTCAAGCCCGCGCCCCGCCTCAGCCTCGATCCCGTGAGCCAGGGCCGCGATGGCGGCCGACGCGGCGTAGCCGTCCGCCTCATCGGCATCATCGGAAGCGCCCTCGAGCGCATGGACCAGCAACTCCTTCGCCGCGCTGGCCCGCGCCGGAGCCGAGCCGTAGGAGTTGGCCAGGGCGGCGATAGCCCGGCGCACCACGCGCTCGGCCAGCCCGTCACTCATCGATACCCGTCGCTCTGGCACGGTGCCTCCTGTCCATCGACGCACGGCATCTTACCCAGTGCCCGGGACAGGCCAGCGATGACGACTATCGGCGGGTCGAGACGGCTCGCCGCCCGAGGCCGGCAGTCGCGTGAATATGCGCTGCTCAGCGTCCACTCAGCGCGGGCGGCCGGGGGCGGCGCACCGGCGCGGCGAAGTCGGTGGCCGCGGTGAAGCCAGCCCAGGCACAACGCCGTACCCGCGCTTGGCCTGCCCGAACTTGCCGCCGCAGACCAGATGGAGCGAGCCGCGCGGCGGTGGCCAGCGAACACGACCACGTTGCCGGGCGGAAACGAGACGTTACCGGGCAGAAAGGCCCGCCGTGAGCGGGATGACCGGGACGGCCGTGTCCTAACCGGCCGCGACCCCGGACACCGGTCGCTGACCGCCGCGATGTGCCCCAGCCGTCGGCTTCGTATTGCTCAACCACGCTGGCCGGAATGCGCCCGCGCTCGCTGAGCGGGATGCCCTGCTCCCTGGCCCAGGCCCGGATGTCCCGGCTGCGCCGACGGCTGGCTGCGGTACGCGTCACCCGGCGCGGCGCTCTTCCTGCCTTACGGGCGTGCTCGACGAACGGCGCAAGCTGCTTGCGCAGCCTGGCAGCGTTCTTCTCGCTCAGGTCGATCTCGTACTCCAGGCCGCCTATCCCGAAATGCAACGTCTCGTCGGCCGGGCCGCCATCAAGATCGTCTTGCAGTACCACGATGGTCTTTCTTGCCATCCCAACCCCCCAATGAGCGCGATGGGCCGTCCACCCTGTTCAGGTCAGGATTCATGCCCCCAATGGATGGTCTGCACGCCCAGCCAGCCGCACAGTCGGTGTAGCCGGGTGATGCCCGGCCAGCCTGGCGGCCAGCCTGGGCAATCTCCACCCGTGTATCCGCCCCGCCGTTACTCACCGTGACCAAGGACGCTGATCACGAAGCGCCGATATGGACGCGTTCACAGCGGCGACCGGAGGCTGCTACCCCGGCCCGAATGGAGTGTTATAGCCCCATGCTCTCAAAACGATGGCGGGTCCGCAAAGCCGGATCTGCCCTGGTCAGCCCGGCTCGGCCGCGCTGGCCGCCGTGGATGTACCAAAAGGCTGGCTATAACGTGCCCAAAGGTACATTCACGCTCGGCTGCCGCAAATTATGCGCTGTTGCACAGGCAGGCTAGACGGCCGGGATGGTCTCGATCAGCGCCGCCAGGCCTGCCTCATCGAGCAGGTCGGCCGGGCGTACCGTGGCGTCCTCGCGCACGTAGTAGAACGCGGCCCGCACCTCGTCGACCGGCACGCCGGCCAGCGCCGCCCAGGCCAGCCGGTAGGCGGCCAGCTGCACGGCGACCGCCCGCTCCTCATCCGGTGAAGCCGGCGGCCGGCCGGTCTTCCAGTCCACGACGTCGAACCCGCCGTCCGGGGCGTCGGCGAACACCGCATCGATCCGGCCCCGGACCAGCCGGTCGCCGATCAGCGTCTCGAACGGCACCTCGACCTCGCACGGCCACCGGCCCGACCACTCGCCAGCCTCGAAGCGCTCTCGCAGGCCCACGAGAGCCTCATCCTCGTCCCGCTCGGCGTCAGAGTCGGCCGCGCCGAGCAGGTCGCCGGGATCGATCAGCCGCTGCGGCCCGAACCGCTGCTCCAGCCAGCTGTGGAACTCGGTGCCGCGGCGGGCCAGCGGCGCCGGCGGCCGCGGCATCGGCCGCCGCACCTGCTGGGCCAGCTCGGCGGGGTCCTTGGCCACGGTCACCAGCGAGGAGACGGGAAGCCGCCGGGGCAGCCCGACGGTCACCGCGTCCTCGCCGCGGCGCTGGGCCCGCTCGGCCAGCAGCAGGTCGGCTTCTCGTTCCCACGCAGCAACCAGAGCCAGATCGGCCTGGCTCATCCCGGCGGCCAGGTCAGCCGGATCCGCCCCGGTTTCCTGGCCGCCCACGCCCACCACACCGGAAGCCTGGCTGCCCGCGTCCGCTCCACGTGCCTGGCCGCCCGCCCGGGCTCGGGAGGCCTGGCCGGCCATCGCCTCGGCCACCATCCGGCCGGCCTCGCGCACCGCCTCGTAGCGCGAGCCCGCCGCGGAAGCGGGCCAGGCCGCCGTGGCCGGCTCGGCCAGCGCCGGGTTCCCGGCTCCCTCGGCCGGCTCCTCGGCCCAGACGGTGACCGTCCCCGCCCCCGCCTCGCACGCGGCCCGCACCTCGTCGAGGAACACCGACGGGCCGAGCCGGGACACGCCATTCCCCCACCAGTAGCCGGTGCAGCCCAGCCAGAACACCGCCCGGGTCGCGGCCACGTAGGCCAGGCGGCGTTCTTCGGCCAGTTCCCGGTCCGTGCACGCGGCGGTGAAAGAGGCCAGCGACTCGGCGTCAAGGCCCGCGAGAACTGGCAGGTCGGCGGCGTCACCACGGAGCCCGAACGGCAGCAGCCGCGGGTTCTCCGTCCACCGCGTGGTCAGCTTGGGCCGGGCCGGGAAGACGTGGCCCTGCGCCCCGCCGGAAAGCCCTGGGACGAACACGGCCGGCCACTGCAGGCCCTTGGCCGCGTGCACGGTGGCCAGCTTCACCGAGTCGGTCTCGCCGACCCGGCCCGCCTCCAGGCCGAACTCCTCCGCCTCGGCCGCGGCGAGGTAGGCCAGGAACGCGCCGAGCGTCGGTTCCTCCTGATCCCCGGCGAAGGCCGCCGCCGCGTCGGCGAACGCGTCCAGGTCGGCGTGGGAACTGGCCGGGTCGGCGCCGGGCCGCGCGGCCACC
>Ga0335075_10012835_pt1 | contig 12642 bp, 8 predicted proteins | sample Lox_Sample_24_FD_206723 | JGI IMG/M metagenome (GOLD analysis project Ga0335075, IMG submission 206723) | Soil microbial communities from Loxahatchee National Wildlife Refuge, Florida, United States - Lox_Sample_2.4 | ecosystem: Environmental > Terrestrial > Soil > Wetlands | place: USA: Florida... | reverse complement strand
GACGGACAACATCGCCACGGTCAACGGCACCGGGATCAGCCGCAGCCTGTTCGACTTCTACCTCAAGAACGCGATGCAGCGGCAGAACAAGGAGCCGGCCACGGCTACGCAGCAGCAGAAGGACGAGATCCTCGACACGCTGGTGCGCGCGGAACTCATCGTGCAGCAGGCGGACAAGGACGGGCTCACCAAGGACCCGGATACGCAGGACATGCTCGAACTGTCGCGCATGAATGCCCTGCAGCAGGCCTTCTCGGAACGCTTCGCCAAGGAGAACAAGCCCACCGAGGAGGAACTGAAGAAGGAATACGACGTGCAGGTTGCGAAACTGCAGCACACCGAATACCACGTCGAGCACATCCTGGTCCCGAATGCCGATGCGGCCAACGCGATCATCGCGCAGCTGAACAAGGGCGCGAAGTTCGAGGACCTGGCCAAGAAGCAGTCCAGTGACAGCTCCAAGGACCAGGGGGGAGATCTGGGCTGGATGACCCCGGACCGCATTGCCAAGCCCTTCGCGGATGCGATGGTGGCGCTGAAGCCCGGTGAGTACACCCATGTCCCGGTGCAGACCCAGTATGGCTGGCACGTGATCAAGCTGCTGGATACGCGGCCGCTGGCGCCGCCGGACTATGCGAAGGTCAAGGATCAGATCAACCAGATCGTGCTGAACAACAAGTTCAAGGCCTACGTCGACGGTCTGATCGCGAAGTCGCAGATCGACAAGAAGATGTAGTCGCCTCAGCCCTGCAGGAGACTGAGGAATTCCGCCTCCTCGAGGATCGGTATCCCGAGCTCCCGGGCCTTCTTGAGCTTCGAACCTGCGTCGGCCCCGACGACGACGCCGGCGGTCTTCTTCGAGACGCTGCCGGCGACTTTGGCACCGAGCGCCACCAGCGCCTCGGTCGCCTGATCGCGCGACATCGCCGTCAGCGTCCCGGTCACCACCCAGGTCTGGCCGGAGAGCCGGCGGCCGCTCGCGCTTTGCTGCGGCATCGCCGGCCAGTGCACCCCGAGTGTGCGCAGCCGGGCGATGACCGCGGTGTGCGCGGCCGAGGCGAAGAACACCGCGACGTGGTTTGCGACCACCGGACCGACATCCGGCACCGCCTGGATCTGCTCCGGGGTGGCCGTCAGCAGGGCTTCGAGGGAGCCGAAGTGCTGGGCCAGTGCGAGTGCGGTCGCTTCGCCGACATCGCGGATCCCGAGCGCAAACAGGAATCGCGGCAGTGTGGTGTCGCGACTGGCGGCGATGGCGGCATGCAGGTTGGCGGCCGACTTCTCGCCCATGCGCTCCAGCTGCGCGAGCTGCCCGACGGTGAGTTCATAGATGTCGGCCGGTGACCTGACCAGGTCATTCTCGATCAGCTGCTCGATGAGCTTGTCCCCGAGGCCTTCGATGTCCATCGCCCGGCGACTGGCGAAATGCCGGATGCCCTCCTGGCGCTGGGCCCGGCAGGTGAACCCGCCGCTGCAGCGGGCGATCGCCTCTCCCTCGGCCCGTTCCACCAGCGAGCCGCAGATCGGGCAGGTCCTGGGCAGCTGCACCTGGGGGCGCCCGTCGTGGGCCTCGTCCGGCACGATGCGGACCACTTCGGGAATGACGTCCCCGGCGCGACGGATCACCACCGTATCGCCTACCCGCACGTCCTTGCGGCGCACCTCATCCATGTTGTGCAGCGTGGCGTTGCTCACCGTCACCCCGCCCACGAACGTGGGCTGCAGCCGCGCGACCGGCGTGAGGGCCCCGGTACGGCCGATCTGGAACTCGATGCTGGTGACGAGGGTGCTCGCCTCCTGCGCCGGGAACTTGTGGGCCAGGGCCCAGCGCGGCGCGCGCGAGACGTAACCGAGCCGTTCCTGGTCCGCGCGGGCATCGACCTTGTAGACCACGCCATCGATCTGGTACGGCAGCGCCTGCCGTCGGGCGCCGATATCCCGGTAGTACTCGAGACATCCGGCGACCCCGCTGACGGCCCGCGCCTCCGGGCAGGTCCTCAGGCCCCATTCGCGGAATGCCGCCAGCAGCTGGGTGTGGTGCTCGGGCACGGTGCCGCCCTCCACCAGTCCCACGGCGTACAAAAAGATGTCGAGCGGCCGGGTGGCGGTGATGCGGGCATCGAGCTGCCGCAGGCTTCCGGCGGCGGCATTGCGCGGATTGACGAACACCTTCTCGCCGCGCGCCTGCGCCTGCTCGTTCATGAGTCTGAAGCCCGCCACGGGCATGAACACCTCGCCGCGGACCTCGATGAGTGCCGGCGGCGCGCCGCGCAGCGACAGCGGGACACCGCGGATGGTGCGCACATTGGCCGTGACGTCCTCGCCGTGGATGCCATCGCCCCGGGTCGCCGCCCGCTCCAGGACCCTGCGCCGGTAGGTCAGCGACACGGCGAGGCCATCCAGTTTGGGCTCCGCCGAGTAGGCGATGTCGGCGTCGGTCCTGAGCCGCTCATGGATGCGCCGGTCGAAATCCAGCAGATCCTGGTCGCTGAACCCGTTGTCCAGCGACAGCATCGGCACGGCGTGCTCGACCACCCCGAACTGCGCCACCGGCGCGCCGCCGACCCGCTGCGTGGGCGAGTCCGGAGTGATGAGGTCCGGGTGCTCCGCCTCCAGGGCCTTCAGTTGCTGCATCAGGCCGTCGTATTCGGAGTCGCTGACGCTCGGCTCATCGAGCACGTAGTACCGGTAGTCGTGTCCGGCGATCTGTTCGCGCAGCGTGGCGATGCGCGCTGCGGGCTTCATGGAGGCGCTGCGGCTGCCTGCCGGCGCAGGGCGGCGATGCCGACCACCCCCAGGGGCATGCCCTGCTCATCCTGCAGCGTGGCGCCCAGCCGCTGCGCCAGCAGCTGCGCGCAGGCGAGCAGTTCTTCTCCGGCCTCGGGGCCGGGCAGCGGCCCGGGCAGTACCGCGAACAGATTCAGGCCGCCGTAACGCTGCATGTCGATGCTGCCGGAGTCGAAGGTACCCGGCTTGTTCAGGCTCGCGATGCTCAGCAGCGCACGGCCATCGTCGCCGGGCTTGTGGAAGATCGCGAATTTGCCCAGCACGAAACCCTCGGCCGCCAGGGCCAGCCGCACCGCCCGGCCGGAGAATTTCTCCCCGACGCTGATCACCCGCACCGCCAGCACCCGGCTCGCCTCGGGCGCCGGCCACTCCACGATGACCTCCGCGGGGGGTGCATCGGCGGGGCCCGGCGGCGCGGGCGCGGACACGGGCTGCTGCTCCTGGGGGCTGCCGACCTCGATATCGGAAATCGGCGGATCCTCGAGCTGCTGCCTGCCGATTTCCTCCAGCAGGCCGTCCATGTTGGCGGTCTCGGGCACCAGCGTAACCGGACCCGGCGGCGGTTCCTCCGCGGCGACCACCGGCTCGGCCGCGAGGGCAGGGGCGAGATCGAGCTCATCCGCAAAATCCTCGCCGAAGCGGGTGTCGATGAAGTGCGCCTCCGGAGCGGTGAAGTCCGCCGCGAAGTCGTCCTGCGGGATCTCCTCGGTCCGCTCCGCGATGTCCTCCGGCGCAGGCGCAGTCTCGGCGCGTGCCTCGAAAGCTGCGAATTCGCCGGGACTGACCTCGAGTACGGGCAGATCCTCTTCCGGATCGCGTGCGCTCATGCGCGGCAGGTCCCAGTCCGCGGTGCGCTCCGGCGGGCGCTCCGCTGGATCGGGAGCGGGGCGCGGCAGGTCGCTGCCGCGCACCTGGTGCGGCCGGCGCAGTTCCCACCAGGCGAGGCCCACCAGAAACAGCAGACCGACCACCAGCAATGTCAGGCGCAGCTGCGGCATGCGGCAGATCCTAGGACGGCATCAGACGGCGGCGAGGCGCACGGCCTCTTCCACATCGACCGCGACCAGCCGCGAGACACCCGGTTCGTTCATCGTGACGCCGACGAGCTGGGACGCGAGCTCCATGGTGGCCTTGTTGTGGGTGATGAAAATGAACTGCACGCGTTCGGACATCTCCCGGACGATATCGCAGAAGCGCCCGACGTTGTGTTCATCGAGCGGTGCGTCGACCTCGTCCAGCAGGCAGAACGGCGCCGGGTTGAGGTCGAAGATCGAGAACACCAGCGCCACGGCCGTCAGCGCCTTCTCGCCGCCCGAGAGCAGGTGGATGGTGCTGTTGCGCTTGCCGGGCGGCCGGGCCATGACCGCCACGCCGGCCGCCAGGATGTCATCGCCCACCAGCTCCAGGTACGCATGACCCCCGCCGAACAGGCGCGGGAACTTCTCCTTGAGGCCGTTGTTGACCTTCTCGAAGGTTTCCTCGAAGCGGCTGCGGGTCTCCTTGTCGATCTTGCGCATCGCCTCCTCGAGCGTGCTGAGCGCATCGGTGAGATCGGCATGCTGCCGGTCCAGGTACTCCTTGCGCTCGGTCTGCTCCTTGAGTTCATCGATGGCCGCCAGGTTCACCTGCCCGAGACGGGCGACATCGGCGCGCAGCCCCTCGAGCTTCTCCTCGCCGGCGGCGACGGCGGCATCCGGCGCCAGTTCCTGCAGGATCTGCGCCAGTTCGAACTGCGTGGCGGCGAACTGCTCGGCAAGCGCCTCGCGCCGCACGCGGCTCTCCTGCGCCAGCAGGCGTGCCTGTTCGATGGCATCGCGCGATTCGGCGACCCGGGCCTCCGCCGCGCCGCGCTGCTGGTCGAGCTGCCGGATCTGCGCATCCGCCTCTTCGAGAGACCGGCGTGCGGCCTCGAGTTCGGCCTCGACGCTCAGGCGCTGCGCCAGGAGCACATCCAGCCGGGACTGCAGCTCGGTGATCGGCGCATCCCCGTCGGCCAGTTCCGCATCCAGCTCCTCGCAGCGGCCGGCGAGCTGTCCGCGCTGCTCGTGCATGCGGGCCAGACCACCCGCCACGGAGCTCTCCTGCGAGCGGCGGGACTCGCTGCGGATGATCAGATCGCGCGCGGCGAGCTGCGCGGTCTGCGTGCGCTCGCGGGCCCGCGTCAGGGCTTCGCGTCGCTCGTCCCGTTCGCTCTCCAGGTCCGGGCGGCGCGATTCCAGCTGCGCAAGCCGGGTCTGCGCGCGGCTCAGGGCCTCGCGCGCACGCTCCACCGCTTCGCGCGCGGTCGCGGTTTCCCGCACCACCTCGCCGGTCTCATTTTCGAGGCGCGCCTGCTGGGACTGCAGCTGCTGGGTGCGGGCGCGCGCGGCCTCCAGCCGGCTGCGGGCATCGGAGTGTTCGCGATGGGCCGCCTGGATGGCCGACTGCAGCCGGTCACGCTCGGATTCGGCCTCGCCCTGCGCCCGGCGCAGCGCCGCGAGTTCATCGTCGGCCTGGCCGACGCCGTGTTCGGCGCGGGTCAGCTCGGCACGCAGGGATTTCAGGCGATGTTCGCGCTCGATGACGCCGGTGTGGGGATCCTGGCCGCGGCTGAGGCGGATCCACCCCCGGCCGACCCACTCTCCGGCGCGGGTGATGATGGACTGTCCGGGCGCCAGGCTGCTTCTCAGGCGCAGCGCCTCCGCCAGCGATTCGCCGGCGAGCACGCCTTCGAGCTGCCGGGCGACGGCGGCGGGCCCGCGGATGATGCGGGCCGCGAGCGACCCGCCGGCAAACGAGGCGGCATCGGTCGCACCGTGTTCCACCAGGGCGATGCGTCCGGCGGTGAGCTTCTCCAGCGCCGCCTCGACATCCTCGAGGCGTTCCACGCACACCGCCTCGAGGTAGTCGCCGAGGGCCGTCTCGACCGCCCGTTCCCAGCCCTCGGCCACGTCCAGCTGCTGCGCCACGCGCTCGCGGGCCGCGAGCCCACTGCTGTTCAGCCACTCACCGGCACGCGGCGCGTTGTGGCTGAGCGCGGCCTTCTGCACCGCCTCGAGCGCCACCAGTTCGCCGCGCACCTTTTCGCGTTCGGCCCGCGCCGCCTCCAGGCGCTGCTCCGCGGTGCGCTGCTCCTGGCGCAGGCTCTGCGCCCGCTCCACCGCGGCGGCCTGCGAACGGGTGAGATCTTCACTGCGCTCGCGCGCCCGGGATTCGTGTTCGACCAGTTCGGGCAGCTGGGCGCCCGGCTCCTGGGCCGAGAGCTGCTCCTGCTCGACACTCAGCCGCTCGTTGCGGACGTCGAGGCGCGCAAGCTGGCTCTCGAGCTGTTCGATGCGGGTGCGCTCGACCTGGGTGGTCTGGTTGGCCGCGGCGAGTTCGCGCATGAACTCGTCCCAGCGCTGCTGCCAGCCGGCCAGTTCCTGCTCGCGCTCGGTCTGGCTGCCCGCCGCCAGCTCCTCCAGCCGCGTCGCCTCGGCGCTCTGGGGCAGCAGGCTTTCCAGTTCGGTGCGCAGCGCCGCCACCTGCTGCTCGTCGCGCTGGATGAGCGCCGCCAGTTCCGCCAGCTGCTCGCGCGCCTTGGCGAGATCATTGCGCTGCCGTTCGCGCATCTCACGGGTGTGCTGCAGGGACTGCTCGGTGCGGGTGATGTCGGCGCCGACCTCGTAGTGCCGGCCCTGCACGGTGGCTACCTGCTCGGCGTGCGCCGTGTGCACCGCGCGCTGCTTCTCGAGCGCGGCTTCCGCGCCACGCTGGTCGGCCAGCGCCGCCTGCATGGCGAGCTCGCGTTCACGCACCGCGCTGTCCTGCACCTGCACGCCGCTGTCGAGGTCCCGCATCTTCAGGGCCAGCAGTTCGGCCAGTGCCCGGCGTTCCTGGTCCTTCAAGGCCTGGTAGCGACGGGCCGCACCGGCCTGCCGCTGCAGGTGCCGGATCTGCCGGTCGACCTCGTCGCGCACGTCCTGCAGCCGTTCCAGGTTCTCGCGGGTGTCGGCCACGCGCGCTTCGGTCTCGCGACGCCGCTCCTTGTAGCGGGAGATGCCGGCCGCCTCCTCGATGAAGGCACGCATGTCCTCGGGCTTCGCCTCGATGACCCGCGAAATCATGCCCTGCTCGATGATGGAGTAGCTGCGCGACCCCAGGCCGGTGCCGAGGAACAGCTGGGTGATGTCACGGCGGCGGCAGCGCACGCCGTTGATGTAGTAGTTGGAGCTGCCGTCCCGGGAGACGAGCCGCTTCAGGGAGACTTCGTTGTAACTGGCGTACGCACCGCTGATGCGGCCGTCGCTGTTGTCGAACACCAGTTCGACCGATGCCGATCCCACCGGCTTGCGGGCCGCGGAGCCGTTGAACACCACGTCGGCCATGGAGTCGCCGCGCAGGTGCTTGGCGGACAGTTCGCCCATCACCCAGCGCACCGCGTCGATAATGTTGGACTTGCCGCAGCCGTTGGGACCGACGACACCGGTGAGGTTGCCTGGGAATCCGACCGAGGTCGGATCGACGAATGTCTTGAAGCCGGCGAGCTTGATCTTGGTCAGCCGCATCGTATTGGGACCCGGTCCTTGTGCATGAAAGAAGAAACGGCAGGTGACCACGGCGGGTCGGCCGGCCCGGCGCCATGATAAAATATATGGACACACTATGCCTTCAAGTCCGACGACAGAACTCACCACCTTCCCCAACCCGGCGGCCCGTGACTTCACGGTGCGCATGACCCTGCCGGAGTTCACCTGCCTGTGCCCCATGACCGGCCAGCCGGATTTCGCGACCCTGGAGCTGGAATACGTTCCGGACCGGCTGTGCGTGGAGCTGAAGTCCCTGAAGCTCTACATCTGGAGCTTCCGCGACCGCGGCACCTTCCACGAGGCCGTGACCAACGAAATCGCCGACCACATCGCCGCCGCGATTTCGCCCCGGTTCCTGCGCCTGAGCGCGAAATTCAACGTCCGCGGCGGCATCTACACCTCCGTGGTCGTCGAACACCGGCTCCCCGGGTGGGTCCCGGCGGCCGCCGTGGCGCTGCCCTAGGGGGCTTCCGGACCCCGCCTGCGGCACCTGTCGCCTTGCGCTGTACACCCACGATCGCGCCGGTATAATCCGCCGTCCTTCGCCAAGGCAGCTGCTTTTGAGGAGTGACTGATGCCGGCCAAGAAGACCGCGGCCAAGCCTGTCAAGGGTAAAAAGCCCGCGAGCCGCCCCGCGGCCCGCAAAGTCGCTATTCGCAAGCCACCTGAACGGGTGAAGGCCTCCGTTCACCCACGATCGCCCGTGGCGGCCTCGGTGACCCGCAAGCCGTCCCCCGGCGCCCGCAGCGCTCCAACCCCCCCGGAACCCGTAGAAACGATGCGACGACCAGCAGAGCGTACCGAGTCCCCCCCCGCCAAACCTGTCCCGGAGATCAAATCCGCACCCCCGCGCCCGACGACGCCGCATCCGCAGGTGCTCGCCGCAGATGCCGACGAAAACGACGCCCCGGAGCCCGGCAGCCTGCTGGCAGGCCCCCGCAACGTCCAGCCGTACATCGTCAAGCGCGGCGAGCAGTACATGAGCAAGGAGCAGTCGGAGCACTTCCGGCAGATCCTGCAGACCTGGAAGCGCGACCTGATGGAGGAAGTCGACCGCACCGTCACGCACATGAAGGACGAAGCGGCCAACTTCCCGGACCCCAACGACCGGGCGACCCAGGAGGAGGAATTCTCGCTGGAGCTGCGGACCCGGGACCGCGAACGCAAGCTGATTCGCAAGATCGATGAGGCCCTGAAGCGCATCGAGGACGGCTCCTACGGCTACTGCCTGGAGACCGGCGAGGAAATCGGCATCAAGCGCCTCGAGGCCCGGCCCGTGGCCACGCTGAGCATCGAAGCCCAGGAGCGCCGCGAGCGCCGTGAACGCCAGTACGGCGATCGCGACGACCGCTACCGCTGAAGTCCTACACCGGCCGCTTCGCCCCCTCGCCCACCGGCCGGCTGCACACCGGATCGGTGCTGGCGGCCGTCGGCAGCTTCCTGGACGCCCGCCATTGCGGCGGGCGCTGGCTGCTGCGGATGGAGGACCTGGACACCCCGCGCACCCAACCCGGGAGCGCGGCCGACATCCTGCGCACGCTCGAGACCCTGGCCCTGCACTGGGACGGCGAGGTGACCTACCAATCCCGCCGCCCGGCCCGCTACCGTGAGGCCCTCGGCCTGCTGCGCGAGCGTGGGCTGACCTTTGAGTGCAGCTGCTCCCGGCAGACCCTGGCCGCACAGGGGGACAGCGGCTACCCCGGAACCTGCCGCGAGGGAGCGCGCGAGACAGGGCCCACCGCGACCCGCTTCCGGGTCCGCGAGGGGCGGGTGCACTGGCAGGACCGCTTCCAGGGTCCGCGCTCGCAGGACCTGACGCAGCTCGGGGACGTGGTGATCCGTCGCCGCGACGGCCTCATCGCCTACCAGCTCGCCGTGGTCGTGGACGATGCCGACCAGGGCGTCACCGATGTGGTTCGCGGAGCCGATCTGCTGGAGAGCACCGCCTGGCAGATTGAGCTGCAGCGGGCCCTGGGCCTGCGCCATCCCCGCTACGGCCACCTGCCCCTGGTCACGGCGCCGGACGGGGCGAAGCTTGCCAAGTCCCGGCACGCTCTGGCTCCGGACCTGGCCGACCCCGGCAAGGTGCTGTTTGAGACGCTCGTGTTGCTGCGGCAACGCCCGCCCGGCGAGCTTGCCGGCTTGCCGGCCGCCGAGGTGCTCAAATGGGGCATTTCCAATTGGAAACTCGGTAATCTGGCCGGCATTGTGGCCGTTCCGGCGCCCTGACCTGGCCGGTCTTTCGCCCGCGAACACTTGTCAAATCAATTCCGAATTGCCCTCGACTCCACGGTTGTACTAAGGTAGCCGGCGAGGGACGGGTGACATACCGGCCCGCCCGCCGCAAAACGGCAGGCGGAAGCACGCATACTAATTAACGGGGGCTTGCAATGAGCGAACCGAGGGTGATCAAGAAGTATCCGAATCGTCGGCTGTACGACACGGTGGAAAGCCGTTACATCACGCTGGCGGATGTCCGGAAGTTGGTGGTTGAAAGAATCGAATTCATGGTGGTCGACAAGAAGAGTCAGGAAGACATCACGCGCAGCATCCTGTTGCAGGTGATTGCCGAGCAGGAACATGCCGGCGAGCCACTCATGAGTCGCGATTTTCTGCAGCACGTGATCCGCTCGTATGGCGGCGGCATCATGCAGGGCGTCGTTGGATCTTATCTGGAACAGAGTCTGAAGCTGTTTGCGGCCCAGCAGCGCGAAGTGCGCGACAAGGCCCAGAGTTTCACGGCTGGAGATGCGGATGGTGCCGTGGCGGCGGTCACCCAGCGCAACTTCCAGCGCTGGCGCACGGTCCAGGATGAGATATTCCGCACGCTGATCGGCAGCGCCGCACGCGCTCGCGGACCAGAGGAAGAAGCGGCGGCCAAGTAGTCTTCGCTGAAGGCTACCGGGCACTACCTGGAAACGGCCACGAAAAAGGGCGCGCCACATCAAGCGGCGCGCCCTTTTTCATTGGCGGATGCCTTAGTGCGCTGGCCGGTCAGGCCGCATCCACGCTGCGCATGGACAGGCGCACGCGACCCTGGCGGTCGACTTCCAGCACCTTCACCCGCACCACGTCGCCTTCCTTGAGCTTGTCGCTCACGCGCTCGACGCGCTCGTCGGAGATCTGGGAAATGTGCACCAGACCGTCGCGGCCCGGCAGGATGGTGACGAAGGCGCCGAAGTCCATCAGGCGCGCGACGCGTCCCTCGTAGACCCGACCCACCTCGACATCGGCCGTGATCAGCTCGATACGGCGCTGGGCTTCGCGGCCCGCCGTGCCGTTCACCGACGCGATCTTCACCGTGCCATCGTTCTCGATGTCGATGGTGGTCCCGGTTTCCTCGGTGATCTGGCGGATGACCGCCCCGCCCTTGCCGATGACATCGCGGATCTTCTCCGGATCGATCTTCAGGGTGATGATCGAGGGCGCCCACTCGGACATCTTGGCCCGCGGCTCGCTCAGCACCTTGTTCATCTCACCGAGGATGTGCAGCCGCCCGGCGCGCGCCTGTTCCAGCGCGACCTTCATGATCTCCGGCGTCACGCCCTCGACCTTGATGTCCATCTGCAGCGCGGTGACCCCGTCCTTGGTCCCGGCCACCTTGAAGTCCATGTCGCCGAGATGGTCCTCGTCGCCGAGGATGTCGGTGAGCACCTTGAAACGGGCGCCATCGAGCACCAGGCCCATGGCCACACCGGCCACCGGCGCCTTCAGCGGCACGCCCGCGTCCATGAGCGCGAGACTGGTGCCGCAGACGCTCGCCATCGAGCTCGAACCGTTGGACTCGAGGATTTCCGAGACCACGCGGATCACGTACGGGAACGTCGCCATGTCCGGCATCACCGCCGCAACGCCGCGGCGCGCGAGATTGCCGTGGCCGATTTCGCGGCGCTTCGGCGATCCCATCATGCCGGTCTCGCCGACCGAGAACGGCGGGAAGTTGTAATGCAGCATGAACGGCTCGCGGCGCTCGCCGGCGAGCGCGTCGATGATCTGGGCATCGCGCCCGGTGCCGAGCGTCGTCGCGACCAGCGCCTGGGTCTCGCCGCGGGTGAACAGCGCCGAGCCGTGGGTCCGTGGCAGGACGCCGACCTTGACCGTGATCGGGCGCACGGTGCTGACATCGCGGCCGTCGATACGCGGCTCGCCATTGAGGATGCGCTGACGGACGATGTTGCTTTCCAGCTTGAAGAACTGGTCGCCGACCTCTTCGGCCGTGAACTTCGGATTCTCGCCGCCGCTCAATGCGGCGACGGCGGCGGCCTTGACTTCGGCCACGCGGTCGCGCCGCTGCAGCTTCTCGGTGATGGCATAGGCCTTGGTCAGGGCAGCCTCCGCCTGGGTGGCGAGCGCCGCGGCCAGTTCGGCATTGGCGGCGGGCGCAGTCCAGGGCCAGCGCGGTTTGCCCGCCTGGGCCACCAGTTCGCGGATGGCGCTGATCGCCACCTGCATGGACTTGTGGCCGAAAACCACCGAACCGAGCATGACCTCCTCGGAGAGGCCCTGCGCTTCGGACTCGACCATGAGCACGGCCTGTTCGGTGCCGGCGACCACCAGGTCCAGCTGCGAGCCGGCCATTTCAGTGGCCGTGGGGTTCAGCAGGTACTGGCCGTCCTTGTAGCCGACGCGGGCCGCGCCGATGGGACCGCTGAAGGGAATGCCGGACAGCGCGACGGCCGCCGAGGCGCCGATCAGCGAGGGAATGTCCGGATCGATGGTCGGATCCAGCGACAGCACGGTCGCGACCACCTGCACGTCGTTGTAGAAGCCGTCCGGGAACAGCGGCCGCAGCGGCCGGTCGATGAGGCGCGAGGTCAACGTCTCCTTCTCCGAAGGACGGCCCTCACGCTTGAAGAAGCCACCGGGGATCTTGCCCGCGGCGTAGGTCTTCTCGACGTAGTTGACGGTGAGCGGAAAGAAATCGCGGCCCGGCACCGGCTGCTGCTTGGCAACCGCGGTGACCAGGACGACGGTGTCCCCCATTGAAACCTTGACCGACGCGTCGGCCTGCCGGGCGAGTTCGCCGGTCTCGATCGTTACGGTCTGGCTGCCGTAAGCAAATGACTTCGAAAAAGCACTCACGCTTTTATCCTCTTGATGGAAATTGCGGCCAGGGATGGCCGCAATGTTCGGGCGTCACTGCGCGTGGCACCCGGATGACTGCACGCCGGTCCGCGTAGATTCGCTGACTGCGGCGCCACGTAAATTCAGCGACGCAGGCCCAGGCGCTCGACGAGCTCCTGATACTTCTGCGGCTGGGTCGACTTCAGGTAATCGAGCAGCTTGCGACGCTGATTCACGAGCTTCA
>Ga0335075_10012833_pt1 | contig 12643 bp, 9 predicted proteins | sample Lox_Sample_24_FD_206723 | JGI IMG/M metagenome (GOLD analysis project Ga0335075, IMG submission 206723) | Soil microbial communities from Loxahatchee National Wildlife Refuge, Florida, United States - Lox_Sample_2.4 | ecosystem: Environmental > Terrestrial > Soil > Wetlands | place: USA: Florida... | reverse complement strand
ACTCTTCGCCCCGCTGGCTGTAACTGCGCTCATCCACAGCGATACCCACTCTTCGTGTGACGCTCGTGCCGTCATCTCGACTTGGCGTGGCGAAGGGGAAATAATCTCCCTCAGACAGCGACGTAGGGCAAGGATTTTACCCGCGTTGGCGCATGAGGTGCCACAAGGCATTCAATTCGCACGGCTAACATGTTGTGACATCGTTTATCGGGCTCGATATGGCGTGGCGGATTGACGGCAATCACTCAGGGATCGCGGTGATGGCTGGCAATGCAGAACGGGTCCAGTTGGACGCCGTCTCCGCCGATGTCACCTCCATGCCCGGGGTGGTGGATTTCGTCGCGAGTCATGCGTGCACCGATGCGGTGGTCGCGATCGATGCGCCACTGGTGGTCAAGAACGCGACCGGCCAAAAAGAGGGCCTGGCGATCCTCCAGCAGCATTTGCGAAACCTAGCCGACGGATCGCGAGGGTTAGTGGCATCGCCCAAGCTCATCGAGGTACTCGAGCGGAATCCACGAAGTCTCGGTGGGGAAGCCTTGAAACGGTATGAGGATACGCTCGACGCCATCTTGTGCGCCTACCTGGCCTGGCACTGCTGGCGCTGGGGCGAGGAGCGCAACGAGATGATCGGGACGATGGAGCACGGGTACATCGTGGTGCCGAAGGCGACACCGCAAGACATGCACGGAGTGCGTACGGTGGCGCTCCGGACTAAAGAGCGGCGTGCGCATCGAGCCTTCTCCGAAACACATGGATGAGCGCTTCGATCGGAATCGGCTCCGGTTCCCGATACACGAGATAAAAGCCCAACCCCGTTCGGACCGATTGGTCGGACAGGCGAACGATGCGGCCATCGATGAACAGTTGGTCGACGATGCCCTCGTACCCCAGCGCAATACCGCGCGCCGCCATCAATTCCAGGAGCAGCAGGGAAAATGTCGAGAATACCGGACCGGTGACCACCGGCAGCTTGGCGCCCTGGTGGGATAACCAGTCTGCCCACTTCAGTCCAATGGTTTCCTCGCTCGCGAGTCGCAACAGAGGGAATCTCATCAGCACCTGTGGCGGCGCGTCGAGCAACTGCGGATGTCGTGCAAGGAGCTCGGGGGCGCAGATCGGGAACCCTTCCTCATCGAACAAATGGGCGGCCGTGAAGCCGGGCCACTTCCCATCGCCAAATCGGATCGACAAGTCGATATCGGGCGCATCGAAACCTTCGTAGCTGGCGGCGGTTAGTACGCGTACCTGTCGATCATCAACGTGTTCGGCGAGCTCGCGAAAGCGAGGCATCAGCCAAATTTGGGCGAGGTCGTGGGTGCATGCGATGGTCAAGGTCCGGTTGCTCTCCCGCTGTTTGAGCGAGGTGAGCACATCGCGCACATGCCCGAGTCCAGCACCTATCGCGTCGGCCAGGCGTTGTCCCGCCGCGGTCAACTCGAGCCGGTTTCCGTTGCGCCTGAAGAGATTGAGGCCGGTTTCGCGCTCCACCGTGGCGACGTGACGACTGACCGCAGAAGCGGCAATGCAGAGCTCGGCACCCGCGGCCGTGAGATTTTGATGCCGGGCGGCGACTTCGAACACCACGAGGGCATTGATGGGGGGCAGCGATCGCCGTAGGGTCATCATATCAAAATTATAATGAGCCCATCGAAAATCTCTAGGGTGAGGCCGCTAATTTTTCAATATAACTACAAAAAAGGCATTGAAGACGCCGAAAGAAAAATCGCAAGTTGGAGCAAGTTATGTCCGAATCGCCGCGCCTATCCGAGTTGGTGGACTTGGAGCGCTACCCCCTCGACGATGACGCAGGATTTGCGCCGGTTGCCGCGCGCTGCAAGGCTCAGCTCGCGGAGGTGAGCTTCGCGAGTCTCCCCGGTTTTCTGCGTCCCGGCGCCGCCGAAGCAATGACCCGCGAAGTGCTGGACGCGATACCGCGCGCCTACCGGCGAGAACAATCTTTCAGTGCGTACGATGAATCGACATTGGAGCAATACCCGGTCGACCACGTTCGGCGGCGCAAACACGAGAGCCGCCAATTCATCGTCGCAACCGATGTGCTGAGCAAAGCGGGTCGACTGCGGACGCTGTATCGCAGTGAAACGCTCACGGCGCGCATTGCACAGATGCTTGATGAGCCGGCACTTTTCCCATTGGCCGATCCGGTGATGGCGTGCACGTCGACCGTCATGTACCAAGGCGACATGCACGGCTGGCATTTCGATCTCAACGACTTCGTGGTCTCGATCTTGCTGCAAGCCCCCGAGGTGGGCGGCACCTTCGACTTTGCGCCGAACATCCGCAAAGACGGCGAGGAGAATTATGCGGCCGTCGCCGCCGCCCTCGATGGCCGTTCCCGAGCGGTGCGTTCGATCAAGGTGGAGGCAGGAACGTTGCTGCTCTTCTGCGGCCGCCGGGCCTTGCACCGGGTGCCACCGGTAGGCGGCCAGGTGCCGCGTGTCATTGCCCTCTTGAGCTACGACAGAAAGTTCGGTGTGCGTTACGGGAGCGAAGTGTATGCCCGCGTCGTGGGGCGCAACGCCGCATTCGAAGAGTCATGAAATTCATCTCTGCGGCGCTCGTATCGGCGAGCCTGCTCGCCATCCAGCCGGCACCCGCGCAGACCTCCGGCGATGCGCTCGACGAAATCGTCGTCACTGCGCAGCGGCGCGCCGAGCGGCTGCAAGACGTGCCGGAGGCCATCACGGCCTTGAGCGGCGCGGCGCTCAATCAGTTGCACCTGCAAGGGAACGCGGATCTGGCGACACACGTGCCGAGTCTCTCGTTCGATGTGCTCGGGCCGGGAGAGTCGACGCTGGCAATCCGCGGACTGGGCACCGCCTATGGGCTCGCTCCGGCCGTCTCCTATTACATCAACGAGACGCCGCTCGATATCCGAACCGACGGCTATTCGGGAGCGCCCGACATCGATTTTTTCGACATCGATCGCGTCGAGGTCCTGCGCGGCCCGCAGGGAACCCTGTACGGCTCGAGTTCCATGGGCGGCGCGGTTCGAGTGCTAACCGCTCAGCCTGATCCCAAGTCGATGGCCATCAATGCAGAGGCGGGAGCATCGAGCGTGGACGGCGGCGGTGCAGGCTACTTCGCCAAATCAGCCGTCAATCTGCCCTTGTCGGCCGATTCCGCCGTTCGTGTCGTCGGCGCGTTCGAGCACGTCCCCGGGTACATCAATCGCGAGATCCCGGGCGACTACAGCGTCGCGCAGCCCGACGAGCCGGTGACGGCCAGACGAATCAACGACGCGGACATCAAAAGCGGGCGCATACTCGGACTTTGGCAGCCGACGGATTCGCTGACCATCAAGCCGAGCGTCATGCTCTCGGAGGTAGATGCCGCAAACACTTCGCAGTATTTCAGCAATCTACCGGCATTCACGACCGCCGCCTACTATCCGACGCCTCAGACGAGCCGGCTCACGGTCGGCAACCTCCAACTGGACTATAACTTCGACCTCGCCACGCTGATGTCATCGACGTCGGTTCTTTCTCGCGACACGCAAACGCAGAGCGACTTCACGCTGTTCTTTGCCGATCTGGCCCCCGAATTCGGTCTCCCGGAGACGCCCGATTATCCGGGGACTGATTTTTATACCTCACACAACGCCGCCTTCATCCAGGAATTTCGGCTGACCTCTCCGACCGAGCAACGCCTGCGCTGGGTTGCAGGCGCGTATTTCAGCCGATTTCGCCAGCACTCGACCGAATCCACCAACAGCAGCGATTTTGCCGACGCATTGGGACAGACAGACAGTCCCAATCTCTACCTCTTCGATCAATCGGTGATCGATCAGCAGACCGCGGTATTTGCGGATCTGACCTATAAGGTGCTGCCACCATTCGAGGTGACCGCGGGCGAGCGCTATTACGAGCTGCGCGATAGTCTCGAGAATACGCAGAGCGGCGCCTTTGCCGCTCCCAGTCAACCTCTGGTGCACGCCAAGGCGAGCGGCAACAGTCCGCGCGTCGTACTCACATATCACCCAACCGATACGGCGACGCTCTATACCACGGCGGGTCGTGGCTACCGTCCGGGTGGGCCCAACGTCGGACTTCCCGCGGGAATCGGCTGCACGCTGGCCAATGCCTACGAGCCCTTGTACCGGCCTGATTCGGTGTGGAATTACGAAGTGGGGGCGAAAACAGAATTCCTGCAGCGAAGACTGTCCGTTGACCTGGCAGCATATCGAATCGATTGGAGGGACGTTCAGCAAGCCGTCATCGACCCGGGCTGCGGCTATGAATTCATCGCCAACGTGGGTACGGCGGTGAGCAAGGGGGCGGAGGCGGAGATCAATTTCAAGCCCATCGAGTCGTTGTTGCTCGCGGCCAGCGGATCTTACATTCACGCCGAGTACACCTCCAACGCCGGTCCATTTCAGGGGGCAGCGGCCGTGCACCCAGGCGATGCCGTTCCCGACGTGCCGCGCGACAAATTCAATGTGAGCAGCGATTACACCATCGCGGTGATCGCGCAATACACGGGTTACCTGGGACTCGATTGGAGTCACCTGAGCAGCGTACCGACGGGGTTCACCTACAACGCCGTTCGGCCCGCCTATAGCGCGCTCGATGCGACGCTGGGGGTTCGCACGGAGCGCTACGATCTGTCGCTCTACGGCCACAACCTCACGAACTCGAATGGGATCTTGGAGATCCTCGAGGGAGCCTCTTACAACTACGGCAACGTGTTCAGAACGCAGATCTCGACCCCACCGCGCACCGTCGGCGTCGACCTCAAAATGCACTTTTGACGAAGGCAATTTAATTTGCTCGCGCTGGTGCATCAATCCTCGAATACCTGGAGGCACTCCTTTGCAATTCAGCTGCAACGCGAACCACCGGAGCAATCCACCAGATGAGACCTGACCGCCGCCCGATCGCCAGAACCGCGCGCGCTCTGGAGGGGTTCGCCAGCGGTGCCGGCGCCAGGATCCATTACAAGACGTTGGGTCGCGGCGTACCGCTCCTCGTGCTGCACGGCGGCCCCGGTGCGGATCACTCGGACTTTCTTCCGGCGCTCGAGCCCCTCGCGCGCCGCTCACGATTGGTGCTCATCGATGAGCGCGGATCGGGCCGATCGGAGCGGCTGCCGGATCCCGCGGGCTATACGCTGGAGCGGATGGTCAAGGACATCGAGTGCGTCCGGAAGCACTTGAACATCGAGCAGTGGGTGCTGTTGGGCCACTCGTTCGGCGGCATTCTCGCGCAAGCTTACGCCGTGCGCCATCCGAGGCGGCTGTTGGGCCTGGTGCTCGCCGGCACGGGCTCGAGCGCGCGATGCATCGACAGGGACTTTCGCAACATCCGCAGGCGCCTGCCGGTGCGCCTTCGCGCTCGGCTGGCGCGGCAGGAAAAAGCGGGCATATTCCAAGCCGACGGCACTTATAATGAGACGTATGCAGCGGCGGCCGCGAAGGCCCTGGCGCCTTATATGTATGCGAAAGCACCGCCGCCGCGATTCCAGCAGGCACCCGAATTGGGCATGGAGGTGCTGCGAGAGATGTGGGTGCGCCGCTCCGATTTCCACATCGACGGGAACCTCAAGGGTTTCGATTTCACCGAGTCACTCTCGCGCGTCACAGCCCCGAGCCTGGTCGTGATCGGCGATCGCGATTTGGTTTCGACAGCAACGGCCGACATCAGCCGGGCTTCCCTGCCGCGAGCCACGTTGGTCGTGATGGCGGAATGCGCGCATATGATGTTCATCGATCAGACGGAGCGGTTCAATCGGCTGCTGGAGGAATTCTTGCATTGCTGCACTACTCGACGGGGGCGCTCATGAGGGGCGCCCGATGCGACTCGTTTTTCCCCCCGGAGGAATACCAGGCGCGCTGGGCGCGGGTTCATCAGGCCATGGCCACCCGCGGCTGTGACCATCTGCTCATCTGGCAGCGCGGCGCGGGCGGCTTCGATCGGGTGGGCGATGTCTTGTGGCTGACGAATTTCGTGATGAATGGCTCGGGCCAGGATCCGGCGAGCGAGGAGATCGCCGCACCCTACACCTTCTCCGCAGTATTAATGCGGCGCGGCCGGGAGCCGGAGCTTCATGTGGGATTGCCGGCGGAGGACCTGGACCTGTCGCGCGTGGTCTGCGGCGAGGTCATCAGTCATCCGGAAAATTTGATGACCGGTCTTGCTGCCTACCTGCGCGCGCAAGGCATCGCAGGCCGGATCGCGGTGGTGGGCGATGATGTGTTGCCGGGCATGTACGACCGGCTGCTGCGCCGGCATACCCCCCAGATAGAATGGCATTCCGATGAGACCTTGCTGCTGGGCCCGCAGTCCATCAAGAGCGGCCGAGAGCTCGAGGCCTATCGCACCGCGGGGGACATGGTGACCCGCGCGCTCACCGCGGCCTGCGAGTCCCTGTTGACGGGGCATTCGAGCGCTGAGGCGGCGTCGCTCGCGGCGGCCATTTTGGTGCGCGAGGGCGGCGGCTATCATCGCATCGATATCCATCACGGTGCGGCCACCGAGCACCGCGTGATCAGCATGGATTTATACGGCTATCACACCACGCCTCCCGCAGCTGGAGACGTGGTGCGCGCCTGGATCATGGGCCCCATTTTCCAAGGCTATTGGATGGACCCCGGCCGCTCGCTGATCTGCGGCAACCAGCCCACCGGCGCTCAGCGCGCACTGCTCGAAGGCGCGGTCGAGGTGGTGGACGCCTTGGCAGCGGCCATGCGCCCGGGCATCACGCCGCGGCAACTGGGCGTTCTAGGCGGGGCAATTGCCCGCAAGCACGGCTACTTCGACCATCGGCAATTGAAGGTACCCCTGTTAGGGCATGGCCTCAGCACGAACTTCATTCCCTACGTCATTCCCATCGGCGAAGGCGAAGCGGATCCCGACGGAGCGCTGCGTTACGATGTACCGCTCGAAGCCGGCATGGTGATGGCGGCGGAGATCTTTCTGACGCATCCCGGCGTCGGGACCGCCGGTTTTGAACAAAACCTCATCGTAACGGCCGGCGATCCGGAGATGCTTACTCGAACGCCGATGCTCTTCGGGTGACCGGCCCGCCTCCTACTGGGCCGCGCTTCGACTCGCTGCCGCGCCTTGCCTATGTCAATGGGCTGTTCATCATCGGCACGCTCGGGACGCTCATCACGCCTGCGATGCTCGAGGGTTGGGCGCAGCTGAACTGGTCGGCAACCCGGCTCGGGACCGTCGCCGCAATGGAACTGGCCGGTCTCGCGGTGGGCTCGCTGTCCGGCTTGTATTGGCAGCGGCGTTGGCGCTGGCGCAACGTGGCGTTGGTTTCCATTGTAGCGGCAATCGCCGGCAATGCCGCCTGCCTCATCGTGAAGGATTTCGCCGGTGTGTGTGTATTGCGCGGCCTCGTCGGAGTATCGGGCGGCCTTCTGGCAGCCCTGTATTCAGCGGTATTGGCCAATGCGAGATCGCCGGGACGCATCATCGCGGTCACCACATTCATTCAGATCGGCGTCGAGGCCGCCTTCATGTTTTCCACCGCCTCGGTGTTCGAGTGGTTGGGCAGCTCGGGCCTGTTCGTCCTGATGGCCGGGCTTTTCATCGCGCTGCTTCCTTTCCTGACTCTGCTGCCCGCCGGGTGGCCCATCGCGCTGCACGCCGACGCAAGCGAGGTGGAGGTTTCGCAAGGATCCTGGCGCGGTTACCCCTTGCTCCTGTCGTTCGTCCCTTTCATCGTCGTGCAGACGGGCGTCTACACCTTTCTGGGGCAATTCGGTCGCCTTGCGGCGCACCTCTCGGTCGCGGCGACCTTGCATGCCATCGGCATCTCCGTGGTGTTGAGTTCCTTGGGGTCCGTGGCAGCGTATTGTCTCAACGATCGCATCGGCCTCAGGCTCCCGATCGGGAGCGCTGTTCTGCTGATGACTGGCATGCTATTCGGGATGATCTTGGGCTCCCGGTCGGCTGCATCGTTCCTCCTCTATATCTCTCTGTTGCAGATCGGTTGGATTTTCTTGAACTGCTATCTCTACTCAGCGCTCATCGACGCCAACAACTTGTTGGTGCCGGCGGCAACGCCTTTTTCCACGCTCGGCTCGGTCATTGGCGCGAGCGCCACGGGCTATGTGCTCGACCGCGGCGGCATCATCGGGTCGCTAACGTTGACGGTCGGCTGCATGCTTCTGACGGCGCTCCTCACGATCCCCTTCCTGCGACCGCACCATCGAGTGCGACTGCCAATTCCATGAATTGATGCCGACTGCGCGACGGTTGAATCATCCAGAGATCGTGTTCATGGTTCGCGCCGGAAGAGAATGCCCGCGGGCGGGGTGCCGGCATCGCATCCACGGGCGTTACACTGTATACATAGGGTCGGCGATGCTGTGGAAGATGCCGGCGGGCTCGATCCAGCGGCCCGGCGGAGCGGATGCTGCCGCCTTGGAGGAATGAGATGTCTCGAACGAGCTTCATCAATGCGAAAATTTTCGACGGCATTCGATCCGATTATCTGGACGAATCGGTCGTCCTCGTCGAGGACGACTGCATCGTGGCGGTGGAGCGAAAGCTCGCTCCTGCCAGCGCGGGGGAGGTGATCGATGTCCGTGGCAAGACCCTGATGCCCGGATTGATCGACGCGCACTGCCATGTGCTTGCGTCGAGCCTCAGAGTCACCGACACGGAGAGTCAGCCGGCGACCTACGTGGCGAGTTACGCAACCAAGATGTTGGGTCACGCGCTCGACTGCGGCTTCACGACGCTGCGCGATGTGGGCGGGGGCGACCTTGGAATTGCCCGTGCGGTGGAAGATCGCCTCATCAAGGGGCCGCGGGTGCTCTTTGCCGGGCGCGTGCTGTCGATGACGGGCGGTCACGGCGATTTCCGGGACCCATTCAGCAACATCGGCGCTTGTGCGTGCCCTGCGGACGGGCGGGTCGCCGTGATCGTCGACGGCGCGGATGCGGTGCGTGCGGCAGCTCGGGAGGAGCTGCGCCGCGGCGCTCACTGCATCAAGATCATGCTCTCCGGCGGGGTCTTATCGCCCACTGATCCGCTTTGGATGGATCAATTCACCGACGCGGAAGTATCGGCCGCGGTGGAAGAGGCCAGCCGCCGCCGCAAGTACGTGGCCGCTCATTGCCATCCGTCAAGCGCCATCGAAAGGGCGGCACGACTGGGAGTGAGAACCATCGAGCATGCGACGCTCATAGACGAGACGAGCGCGGCGGCCGTCAAGGCGGCCGGCGCCTACGTCGTGCCGACCACCATCATCGTCGTTGCGTTGCTCGAGGATGTGAAGTCCGGCTTGCTGCCGGCCTGGGCGGGTGCCAAGCTCAAAGAGGTGAGCGACAGCTCGCTGCGCGGCCTGGAAATCATGGATCGCCACAACCTCAAGATGGGTTTCGGCACGGATCTGCTGGGGCATCTGCATATCCACCAGGCGCGGGAGTTCTCGGTCCGGCGTGAGGTCCAATCGGCGGCGAATATCTTGCGTTCCGCAACCTCCGTGAACGCCGAGATCTTGATGGAGCCCAAACTCGGCAAGATTCAACCGGGATGCTACGCCGACATTCTCATCGTCGACGGCGACCCCTTGGCGGACATCCATGTACTGGCCCAAGGGGGGCGGGGCTTGAGCGCCATCATGAAAGGCGGTCAGTTCCACAAGCGCCCGAGCTAGGCCGACTGGGGGTCGGCGCGCCGATGCCCGGCGGTCGCCTCGATAACGACCGGCGCATTCATGCGAGGCACGGTCCGGCGTTTTCAATCGACGACGACGGCAGTGACTTCCGTTTTGATTTGACTCGGGCTGCGCACCAGCAGCAGCAGCGGCAACGTCATGAGGATGGCGACCATCAGGAATTTGAAGTCATCGATGTAGGCGATCATTGCGGCCTGCGTCGTCACCTCCTGGTTGAGCAATTCCATGGCCTTCATGCCTGTCGCGCCGGCCAGATGCGGCAGGGTGCGGCTGTAGGGGGTGATGTGCTCGGCCAGGGAGGCGTGAGCGGTCTGCATATTGTGCACCAGCAGGCCCTGCATGAGAGAGATCCCGACGCTGTTGCCAAGATTGCGCACCAGCGCATAGAGCGCCGTGGCTTCGTTGAACTGTGCAGGGGCCAGCGTGGCAAAGGCAAGCGTCGTCGACGGCACCATTGCACTGCCGAGTCCGAACCCCATGATCAGACCCGGCAGCATAATCGGCCACGTGTCCATCAGCAGGTCGTATTGCGTCATCTGCCAAAGCGAGAATGCGGTCAGCCCCAGTCCAATGGCGATCAACAGACGGGCGTCGACCCGGCCCACCATGCGACCGACCATCAGCATGCTGACCATCGTGCCGATGCTGCGTGATGACATCAGGTAACCCGACTGCAGGACCGAGTAGTGCATCAGTTCCTGCAGGAAGGGCGCCAACAGCGACATCACCGCCAACATCACCATACCCATCAGAAAGCTCATCACGTTGCCGCTCAAGTTGTTGCGATCCTTGAAAAGTGCGAATCGAATGAACGGCCGATCCACTGTCATCGTATGCACGGTGAACAGGTACAGGGCCAGTGCAGCGATGACAGCCTCGAGCCGTATCTCGACGGAGTCGAACCAATCCTTGGTCGGACCGCGATCCAGGACCATCTGTAAGGTGCCCACGAACAACGCCAGCATCGCGTAGCCGAAGAAATCGAACGACTTGCGGGTATGCCGGGTGTCGGGGAGGTAGGCCAGCACGCCCAACACGGCGAGTGCGCCGATCGGCACGTTGACGAAGAATACCCAGCGCCAACTGTAGTTGTCCGTCAGCCATCCGCCGATAATGGGGCCGAGCATCGGACCCAAGCCCACACCCATGCCCCAGATCGCCATGGCGCGGCCTGCCTGAGACTGCGGGTAGATATCGAACAGCACCGCCTGGGACATGGGGAATAGCGACGCGCCGCATAGGCCCTGCAGTAGCCGAAATGCGACCACTTGCGGGAGCGACTGGGCCATGCCGCACAGGGCCGAGGCGATCGTGAAACCGATGACCGAGAACAGAAACAGGGGCTTGCGCCCAAAACGATCCGCGATCCAGCCGGTCAGCGGCGTCATGATGGCGCCCGCGATGATGTACGAGGTCAGGGCCCAGGTCATCTGATCCTCGGTGGCGGAAAGGCTTCCCTGCATGTGGGGAAGCGCAACATTGGCGATCGTGGTGTCAAGCGCCGTCAGAATGGTCGCACTCATCACGGTCAGGGAAATCATGCCGCGGTGTTCCCGGAGACCGTAGCCCGTGGCAGCTGCCGCTATAGGTGCATCCGAAGTCGACGACATTCGAGCAGGTTAAAGAGATTCGCAGGTCTTGGCCAATATGGTCTGGAGGGGCATGGGAAAGGAGGTTGCGAGCACCGCCGGCAGGGCAATCTTCTGAACGTAGTTCGAAGAGAACGCCACTACCATGAGCCCGACCCGTTCGCCCGAAGCGCGCAGTGGTGCGGGCGTGAGCGAGCTTGACCGGCATCGCGTTGATCGCCCCCGGGGGCGGCCGAAACCGAAGGGGCGCCCGGTTCTCTTGCGTCATTAAGTCAAACCGAGGCGGTGGCCACGCGTACCGCCTGCAAAATGTGGGCTCAGGTCGATAGTTTGCGCCGGCCACTCGCCACAACAATCCACTCAAGATGACCAAAATTGGCAGCAACTCCCTTGCGCCGGTGATCCGCGCCGATTGCGCGGCGGCGGACACGGCGAGCCGCGCAGGCTTGTTCTATGTCTCCGACAGCCTGGCCGGCTATCGGCGCGTACGCTCGCGAAAGCGCTTTCGCTATCTTTTGCCCGATGGGCGACCGCTGAGGTCTTTGCAGGAGTTGCGACGCATAGCCCGTCTCGCGGTCCCGCCGGCCTACGAAGACGTCTGGATCTGCATGGATGCGCGCGGTCATTTGCAAGCGACGGGGCGTGACGCACGGGGTCGAAAGCAATATCGATACCATCCTGAATGGCGAAGCGTGCGCGATGATGCCAAGTTTTCACGCATGGCTGGCTTCGCCGAGGCGCTGCCTCGCTTGAGGCGCAAACTGGCGCGCGATCTGGCGCTTCCCGGATTGCCGCGTCAGAAGGTCATCGCGGCGGTGGTCAGCATCTTGGACGTCACTCGGGTTCGCGTGGGAAACGTCGAATATGCGCGCGACAACAAGAGCTTTGGCCTGACGACGTTGCGAACGCGCCACGTGAGTTTCATCCGTGACGGTCGTGCGCTCCTGAATTTCCCAGGCAAGGGGGGTGTGCAGCACGAGGTCCTCATCGACGATACGCGAATCGCCAAAATCATGAAGCACTGTCAAGAGCTTCCCGGACAGCAACTCTTTCAATACGTGACCGATGAGGGCCAGCGCGCGCCAATCGATTCGGGCCAGGTGAACGACTACCTCCGAGAGGCCATGGGCGATGATTTCACGGCGAAGGATTTTCGAACCTGGGGAGCGACGCTCCAGGCCGTCGTTCTCCTCGCGCGCACCCCGGTTCCGGCAAACGCAAGCGATCGGTCTTGCAAAAGCACAATCGCCAAGGTCGTCGAACAGGTCGCGGCGGAACTGCGCAATACTCCCGCAGTCTGCCGCAAATCCTACATCAACCCCATGGTATTCGACGCCTGGCGATCCGGGATGATCCGCAGAGCGTTCCATGGCGGGCTGAAGCTCGCGGCGCCCCGT
>Ga0335075_10012831_pt1 | contig 12644 bp, 10 predicted proteins | sample Lox_Sample_24_FD_206723 | JGI IMG/M metagenome (GOLD analysis project Ga0335075, IMG submission 206723) | Soil microbial communities from Loxahatchee National Wildlife Refuge, Florida, United States - Lox_Sample_2.4 | ecosystem: Environmental > Terrestrial > Soil > Wetlands | place: USA... | reverse complement strand
GATCTGTGACAGGAACAGTTTCAGGCGGTCGGTCCGCGGGTTGCCGAACATGTCCGATGGGGTGCCGCTCTCGACGATCTCGCCGCGGTCCATGAATACGACACGGTCGGCGACCTGCCTGGCGAAACCCATCTCGTGGGTGACGCAGACCATGGTCATGCCGGACTCCGCGAGCTCGATCATCACGTCGAGCACCTCCTTGATCATCTCGGGGTCGAGGGCAGACGTGGGTTCGTCGAACAGCATGATCTTCGGGCGCATGCACAATGCACGGGCGATCGCGACGCGCTGCTGCTGGCCGCCGGAGAGCTGGCCGGGATATTTCTTCGCCTGCTCGGGGATGCGCACGCGGGTGAGGAAGCTCATCGCCAGCTCCTCGGCATCGGCCTTGGGTATTTTGCGCACCCAGATCGGGGCCAGGGTGCAGTTCTCGAGGATGGTGAGGTGAGGGAACAGGTTGAACGACTGGAACACCATGCCGACCTCGCGACGGATCTGGTCCAGCGCGCGGGTGTCGTCGGTCAGCTCGGTGCCGTCGACGATGATGCGGCCTTCCTGGTGCGACTCCAGCCGGTTGATGCAGCGGATCATGGTGGATTTGCCGGAACCGGATGGGCCGCACACCACGACGCGTTCTTTCTCGGCGACCGTCAGCGAGACGTCGCGCAGCACGTGCGCCTGGCCGAACCACTTGTTGACTTTGTCGAGGACGATGGCGGGCGGCGCGTTCGCCCCGGTCGTTGCGGCGGGTTGGGTCAGTGTTGCGCTCATGAGGATCGATTCCTGTCAGCGGCGGCGGGCGCGGTCAAGCTCGCGTTCCAGCTCTATGCGGCGGAGCAGAAGGCGAAATAAACGACCGCGAGCAGCACGCATCGGTTCGTTGCTCTCGGGTGCGTCACCATCCTGACGGGTGTTTGTTGCGGCGGCAAGTAAAGGGTTCACACGGAGGGCCGCGGAGGATTTCACCGAGGGCCACGGGAGGGCGAGGTGGCGCGGTTCCGCCTTCGGCCGAAGGCTCGATGGGCTCATGTGTCCAGCAGTATCGAGGGACCTCGCGTGGCCCGCCATGTGAACCTTTACTAAGGCCCGAACGCGCGCATCAGTTGCGCCCAGTCGTCGATCGCGGCTTCCTGGCCCGGCACAATCTGGATCGCAAACTGCGTGTAGCCGCCATCGCGAAGCCCGGCGAGCGCTTCCAGGAGCATTGGTCCTGCTCCGGTGAATGTTGTCCGGCGAATCAGCTCGGCGGTCACGAACGGCTGCTCCTCAGGCTTGAGGAACAAGAGGTGCCCCCGATGGTTCCGCAGATATGGTGCATCCGCCGGCTCAAATCGGCGAGCCTGCTCGATATACCCTGCAACTTCCTGCTCGACGTTGTCAGGCACCGCCGACGTGTTCGGCAACCCGGCCAGCGCCTGGTCGGCCGCACGATGCAGCAGGACGGCCGCACGCGGGCCGGCCTGAGCCAGCGCGCGTGGAGAATCGTAGGACTCGTTTTGCTTGAGCACGCAGCCGAGCGCGAAGGCGGTCGCCGACAGGTTCCGCGGCTGATGCCCGGCGGCGGCCCATTCGTACTGCATCGCGTCGAGCTCCGTCAGTCCGGAGCCGGGCATGCCGATGAAATTCAGCCAGCCGGCGCCGAGCTTCGCGGTCAACGCACGCGATCTCGGGCCGTAGGCGGACACGTGCAGCCGTACCGGGTCGCGCAAGTTGATCAATCCCAGCTCGGGATTGAGGAAACGGATTCGGCGGCGCTTTCCCTCGATCTGGAGCTCGGGTGTTTCTTCGTCCAGTAACGCGAGGACCACGCGGACATACTCTTCCATGTCCCTCAGCGTCATCGCACCAAGCCCCATGGTGCGGCGGCCGGTGAAGCCGGTCCCGACGCCGAAATCGATCCGCCCCGGTGCCAGCGCGTTGAGCGAGGCAAAGGCGGCTGCCGCGACGGGCGCGATGCGGTTGGACGGAATCAGCACGCCGGTGCCGAGCCGGATGCGCGATGTCTTCACCGCCGCGGCGGCCATCGCCACGAAGCAGTCGGCGCAGAGCATCTGCGTGTCGTAGAACCAGGCATGGGTGAAGCCCAGTTCCTCGGCGCGCTGCACGATCTTCCAGGAGTCGGCGGCGCTGGCCAGTGCGATCCCGAATTCCATGGCGTCGATTCCTTCGCCTCCCTGTGCGTTCGCCGCCCAGCATAGCCGCTTCCGCGCGCGTGCAAACAACGCGAGTTTCTGTCATGGCGGGGCTTGGCCCGCGACTGTTCGGTTTAATTCGAGGCAGCAAAGGCGGCCACCGCCTCAGTGACGACAGCCTCGTTCCGAGCACCTCGCGAGGCGTGGGCAGTGGCAATCGGGGGCAGGGCAGCGCCTCGGCACAGCCTGCCGCGCCGCTGCTCGATGCCGCCGGCCTGGTGCGGCCGAGAGGCTCTGGCGCCCGACCGATGTCGGTGGTAGCGTTTCCCAAGTTGTCATTTCCATGACACCCGGACTGGCTTCTGGAAGCGGTGACAAACCGCGTTCATTAGAAAATCGGTCCCGACAACAGCGAAAACTGGGAGAAAACTCATGAGAAACGTGCTTCTGGCCGGTATATTCGCAGTCTTGTTGCCGTTAGGCGGGCACGCGCAAACTGCGCAGGAGTTGGAGAACGGCGCGAACGACACCTCCAATGTCCTGAACTATGGAATGGGTTACAGCCTGCAACGCTTCAGCCCGCTCACGCAGATCAACCGGCAGACCATCAGGAATCTGGTCCCAGTCTGGAACTATAGCTACGACGACGATCACAGTGAGGAGTCGCAACCTCTCGTCTATAAGGGCGTGCTCTACGTCACGACCAATTCGGCGACCATGGCGCTCGATGCTCGAACTGGTGAGCAGATCTGGAAGACCGCGGTCGAATATCCGCCTGAAACGCCGCGCATCGTATGCTGCGGCATTATCAGTCGTGGCCTGGCCCTCTACGAGGGCAAGATCTTCCGGACGACGCTCGATGCCAACGTCATCGCGCTCGATGCGAAGACTGGCAAGCTAATCTGGAAGTCGAATGTGATAGACTACAAGACGGGCTACTCCGAGACGGTTGCTCCTTTGATTGCGGACGGCGTGTTGATCACCGGCATATCCGGCGCCGAATATGGGATACGCGGCTTCATCGACGGTTGGGACCCGGATACCGGCAAGCATCTGTGGCGTACCTACACCGTGGCTGGCCCGGGCGATCCGAACGGCAAGACCTGGCCCGGTGACACCTGGCAGCATGGGGGCGGCTCGAGCTGGATTACCGGATCCTTCGATCCTGAGCTTCACACTGTCTATTGGGGTATCGGCAACGCTGGACCTTGGAACCCGACCGTGCATCCCGGCGACAACCTCTATACGTGTTCGGTGCTCGCGCTCGATCCGCAGACGGGCCACATCAAGTGGTACTATCAGTTCTCGCCTAACGATCCGTACGACTACGACAGCGTCGCCGAGATGGTCCTGGCGACACTCAACATCGGTGGCCAGCCCACCAAGGTGGTGATGGACGCCAACCGCAATGGCTTCTTTTATGTGCTTGATCGCACGAACGGGAAGCTGCTTGCGGCCAACCAATACGCAAACCAGACCTGGGCAAAGGGGATCAACCTCGAGACCGGCCGGCCAATCCCGAGCGACATCACCGACCGGGTCCGTATGGGCCAGGAGGTTGATGTGTGGCCGGGCGCGATGGGTACGAAAAACTGGAGCCCGGTCTCATACAACCCGATCACCGGCCTTGTTTACGCCAATACGTTGCTGTTCGGCATGCACTACAAGCCGGTCGATGTGCAGTTTCGTCCCGGACTGCCGTACTGGGGAGCCGACATCACGTGGATCTGGCCGAACGGGCCACGTGGCTATCTTAAAGCAATCGACCCGCTCACCGGCAAGTCCAAGTGGGAAGTACCGAGCGATATCCCGCGCTTTTCCGGCGTGCTGTCGACCGCGGGCGGCATCGTGTTCACCGGGCGTCTGACCGGTGAATTCGAGGCGTTCGACGCTGACAACGGGACGAAGCTCTGGCAATTCAAGACAGGCTCCGGCATCGAGGGGCAGCCGATCACCTGGATGCAGGATGGCGTGCAGTATGTCGCTGTCTCGAGTGGCATCGGCGGCGTCTATGACCTCTATTCGGGCGACGAGCGATTGGCGAAAGTGCCGGCTGGCGGCTCGCTCTGGGTCTTCGCCCTGATGCGTTAGCATGACTTCCTGCGGGGCGCTCGATGGGGCGCCTCGGCTTATCCTGCAACTTTCGTGACTGGTCGAGCCGGATGAGAGGCGCCATCATTCTCTTGACTGCCATGATGGCCTGCGGCGCCGTCCTGGTCGTACAAGGTCCGCAGGCCGATGAGGCGCCTCCCACCAAAGCGGAATTTGCCAAGGGCGAGGCGCTGTTCGACCAGATCTGCTCTCACTGTCACGGACCACACATGGTCAATCCTGGTAACATATCATTCGACCTCAGAAAGTTTCCACACGACGATCGGGCCCGGTTCTTCAACTCGGTCAGGAATGGCAAGAACAGCATGCCGCCGTGGAAGGACATTCTGAAGCCGGACGAAATCGAGGCACTTTGGGCCTATGTGCGGACCGGAGGGAAGGAGCCGTGAGTTTTTGCCTCACCATGGCTCGCGTCGGCTGCGTGGCTGCCATCCTTGGGATCGGGTTGCCCGCCGTTGCAGATGCGCCGCTTCGCGTTTGCCTGCAGGCTGACGACCCGCCGCTCTCCTCGCGGGACTCCGGCACAGCGAGCGGCTTTGACGTCGCTCTCTCTCGGGTGATCGCGGAACGGCTTGGCCGACCGCTCGCGATCCAATGGTTCACCACGCCCCTCGATCCCGACAGCAATCCACCGACGGAGGACAATGCGCTGCTCTCCGACGGACATTGCGAGCTTGTTGCCGACTATCCGCTGATCGCGGACGAGCTTGGCCACCCGCGGGCCCAGACTGGGACGCTGCCTCCTTTCGAGGGTTCCGTGCCGCAGGATCGCCGCCGCTGGGTCCCGCTGGGGACACTAGTTCCGACGCAGCCATACCGGTTCGACGCCATTACGGTCGTGCTGTCGCCCGCCCGTCGGAATCGGATAGTGCGGAGGCTGTCGGACATTGCAGATCTTAAACTGGGCGTGGAAATCCACAGCCTGGCCGACCTGATCGCGATGAGCTACGGCCAAGGTCGGCTCGCTGATCATGTCGTGCACTTTACGGATTCGCGCGCGCTCTTCGCACAACTGGAGAGCGGCGATATCGATGCCGCGTTGGCCGATCAGCATGAGTTTGACGCTTGGCGCCTCGAGCATCCGGGCACGCATGTGGCGGCATCCGGCTACACGCACACGATCGGCTTCAATATGGGTTTTGTTGGACTTTCAACGAGCAATGCACTGATCGCCCGTGTGGATGCGGTTCTCTTTGATCTCCAGCGCCGTGGAAGCCTGGTTGAGATCGCCAGGGAGAGCGGGTTGACGTATCTCCCCCCACGATCCCCTACAATCTCGCCTGGTATCACTCTCAGTGCGCTCGCCGGCGACTGAACCAAAGATTAGGATTGCCATAGCATCGCTCGAAATCAAACGTGCGTGGCCAACAGACTGCAAGCCACACCGGAACATCTGCGTGAACCCGCGTGCATCTGCGCCTTGATCTGCGGTTAAATCTTCTTCCTTTCTCAAAGTGCCTCACGGTCACAAGTGGGCTTCCGGCGGGTGTAGGCGGTGACCGCCCTGGCGGTCCCTCAGATTAAACCGGACAGCCGTGGGACAAGGCTGGCCATGACGAAGAGGGGGCAACAATTCCTGGTTGTCGGCTCCGTTCGCGTGCATAATGGCTGCTCGCTGTGACGAACCAACGAGCGTGAGTACAATGTGCCTCTGCCCCCTTCCTCAAGCGAAACCACGTCGCGGCGGCGCATGATCATGGCCGGTCGGTGAACTTCCTGACCAACTTCGCCGATGAGGCGGTGGTGCTGCCGCTCGCGCTGGCGGTCGGCGTCGTGTTGCTGCTCCTCGGGTGGCGGCGCGGCGCGGCGGCGTGGACGGTGGCGGTGGGCGGCACGCTCGCGGTGATGCTGGTGCTGAAGGTGGCGGGGTGGGCCTGCGGACCGCCGTTGTGGCGCACGCCCAGCGGGCATGCGGCGGCGGCGGCCGTGGTCTGCGGCGGGCTGGCGCTGATTGTGGTGCGGCGGGATCGGCCTCACCGCGCGGTGCTTATCGCCGTGCTGGCCGCCGCGGTGATCGGTGCGTCGCGCCTGTTACTGGGCGCCCATTCGTTGCCGGAGGTCCTGGTCGGCGGAGCGGTCGGCATTGCCGGGGCGTCGCTGCTGACGCGGCTGGCCGGTCCGCCGCCGCAAGGATTGCGCGCCCGCTGGGTCGCCGCGGTCGTGGTCGCGGTGCTGGTGCTGTTCCACGGCTCACGGCTGCCGGCCGAGGCGCATATCGGGGGCCTTGCATTTCGCCTGGCGCATCACTTTCAGGTTTGTCGCGGTGCCCCGGGATGGGACCGGGCCATTGGGCCCCAGGCCAGCCTCGTTGCACCCTCACCCGGTTCGCTTCGCGAACCGACCTCTCCCGCAGAGCGGGAGAGGTGAATCTATCAGGCGCGGCCGTAGGTGTCCTCGAGGCGGACGATATCGTCTTCGTTCAGATAGGGGCCGGACTGCACCTCGATCACCGCCAGCGCGATCTTGCCGGGGTTCTCCAGCCGGTGCACCGCGCCGAGCGGGATATAGGCGCTTTCGTTCTCGTGCAGCAGAAGCTTCTCCTCGCCGCGGGTGACCAGGGCACTGCCGCTGACCACGACCCAGTGCTCGGCGCGGTGGTAGTGCTTCTGCAAGGATAGTTTCTGGCCAGGATTGACCACGATGCGCTTGACCTGGAAACGGTCGCCGCGGATCAGCGATTCGTAGAACCCCCACGGGCGATAGGTGCGGTTGTGCGCCACTGCCTCGGACCGGCCGGCCGCCTTCAGCCGATCGACCAGGCGCTTCACGTCTTGCGCGTGGCCGCGATGAGCCGCCAGCACCGCATCCTCGGTCACCACCACGACGGCATCGGTCAGGCCGACGACAGCAGCCAGCATGCCGTCGCTGCGGACATAGCAATTCTGTGCGCTCTCCAGGACGGCGTCACCGACCGCCACGTTGCCGCTCGCGTCCTGCGGGCCGAGCTGCCAGAGCGCAGTCCAGCTTCCGACGTCGGACCAGCCTAGATCGGCCGGGACGACGGCGGCGTGGGTGGTGCGCTCGGCCACCGCGTAGTCGAGGCTGATCGAGGGACAGGCGGCGAACTCGGCGGCGCCCAGGCGGATGAAGTCGAGATCGGTACGGCATGCTGCCACCGCGGCGCGGACTGCTTCCATGACCTGGGGCGCGTGCTCCGCCATCTCGTCCAGCAAGGTCCGGGCGGTGAAGACGAACATGCCGGAATTCCACAGGTGCCGGCCGGAACCGATCAGCTCGACGGCGGTGGGTGTGTCGGGCTTCTCGATGAAGCGGGCGACGTGGTGGGCGTCGGGGATATCGGGCAGCGCGGCGCCGAGCTCGATGTAGCCGTACCCCGTTTCCGGTGCGGTCGGCCGCATGCCGAAGGTGACGACGCAGCCGGCCCGCGCGGCGGCAACCGCGGTGTCCAGCAAGGCGTGCAATGCCGGGGTGTCGGCGATGGAGTGGTCGGCTGCCAGCATCCACAACACCGTCGCCGGGTCTCGCTCTGCGGCCAAGAGGGCGGCAGCGGTGATGGCGGGCGCGCTGTTGCGGCCTACCGGCTCCAGTACGATCTGCGCGCCGACAATGCCGGCGGTTCGGAGCTGTTCGGCGATCAGGAAACGGTGCTCGTCGTTGCATACCACCATGGGTGGGGCAAAATCTGGTCCGCTCGCGCGCAGCGCTGTCTCCTGCAACAAGGAGCGGTCGGACGTCAGCGGCCAGAGCTGCTTGGGGAAGCTCTCACGCGAAACCGGCCAGAGCCGGGTACCCGAGCCGCCTGACAAGATGACGGGAAGGATAGGTTTGTTGGTCACGATGCCCGGTTCCCGCAATTACCCGTAGTCATGCTCGCCTTCCATTGTTGTTGCCGGCTTTGGCATATCCATACAGGGCCTTAGTGGTTGGGTGTATAGCGATTCTGGAAAGGTCGTACAGTCGGGCTGAACCTGTCCATTGCTCGCGTCGGGGTCGCTCGGTGACAAGCTTCTTCGCAAACCTGACGCCTGAGGGTGCCCGCGAAGCACTACAGAGTGTCGGGCTGTCGTGTGCTCCGGGAGAGGTTCACATCACCGCTCGCGACGAACGGTGGGTCGTCGTATTGCCGCGCGAGCACATCGCCTGGTTCCCGGCGTCGGAGTCGGGCAGTCGACGTCTCACGGTTGAATGGCGCGTTCCGCGTTTGCTCGCAGACTGCTGTTCGTTTCGGGTCCCTCGGCTCCTCGCGGTTTCGGAATCGGCCTTCGACGCTCACCGAATGGTCCCCGGTCGGTGCGATCCATGGGCTCCCTTTCAACGCCGCCAGGCGGATCCCGCTTTAGCACAAAAAATCGGGCGATCCATCGGCGGTATACCGGCGGATCAAGATACCGCCATCCTGGAAGCAGAAATAACAGGATGGCTCCCCGGGTGCGTCGCCTGGCCGGAGTCCGGCGACTGGATCCACGGACGCCTGTCACCCGTCGTGGACGACGGCGATCTACTTGAAATGATGGCATGTGCCATAGATAGCTATGATGCCCTGACTGTCGATCCGAAGGACAGCGCTGCCTGGGCGGACCGGCACCATGATTTTCGCTACCTGCTGTTCGACGTTGAGCGTGAAGACATGTTGGATGCTGCTCTCGACGTGTATGTACCGCTCGTCGGCCGATCCATCGATCGCGACCGAGTCAGGCTTTACAATGCGGTCTGCTCTATTTCTTACCTAGCGTTCAGGTCGGGTACTCCCGCGGCTGCCAGATCATGCGGACGGACCCTTGCTGAAGATCTTCGATGGATGCGCGTGGCTCTCGCGCGGATTCAGGGGCCGTCTATGCCGGGGCGTTTGTCGCGATTAGCTGTTGGCGACGGCGGGGCAGGATCAGTTGCATAAGTCCGACGGTCACCAGATACGCGACGGACGCCCAAGTGAACAGCACGACATAGCTACCGGTGTACTGCAGCACGTATCCGACGATCTCTGCCGTGAACATGCCACCAATCCCACCCGCCATGCCGCCGATGCCCACCACCGAGGCAATCGTATTACGCGGCATAATATCCGACACCAGGGTATAATTGTTTGCTGAAAAGCCCTGATGTGCCGATGCGGCCAAGCCGATCAGCAAGGTGGCCACCCACAGATTCTGGACCCGAGGCGCCAGAAAAATCGGCACAACGAGCAGCGCGCACAACAGAAGCGCGAGCTTGCGCGCCATGATCACCTCGACGCCTCGCTTGATCAGGGCGGACGATATCCATCCGCCGCCGACGCTGCCCAGGTCCGTCATGAGGTAGATGACCACAAGCGGCGGGCCGATCTTCGTTATGCTGAGCCCATGCGTTTTGAACAGGAAATCGGGAACCCAGAACAGGTAGAACCACCACACCGGGCCAGTCATGATCGAGGCGACGATGAACGCCCACGTTCCGCGATATCGCAGCAAAGACAACCATGGGACATGCTGTTCGCCGGCAGCGGGATCACTGCGGATATAGTCGAATTCCTGTCGTGAAAGTCGTGGGTGCTGTTCCGGCGCTTTATAGATGCGCAGCCAGAACACCAGCCAGACGAATCCGAGCAAGCCGGTGAAATAGAATGCTGCCGGCCAGCCGAGCGAGACCGTCAGCCACGGCACGGCCAATGGGGTAAGCATGGCACCGACGTTGCTGCCGGCATTGAAGATGCCGGTCGCCAGAGCGCGCTCTCGTGCAGGAAACCAATCGCCGACGGTCTTGATCGCCGCCGGGAAGTTCCCGCCTTCGGTGATGCCCAGCGCGAACCGCGCGATACAGAAGCCTGCGACAGTGCGGATCAGGCCATGGGCTACGGTCGCCAGGCTCCAGCCAATGACGGCCAGGGTCAGGCCGAGGCGCACCCCCACCCGATCCATAAAGCGGCCCATCGCGAGATAGCCTGCCGCGTACGAGAGCTGAAAAAAGAAGATGATGTTGCCGTAGTCGATCTCGGTCCAGCCGAGATCCTTTTGCATCACCGGTTTCAGCACGCCGATGACCTGCCGGTCCATGTAGTTGATTGTCGTAATGAAGAACAGCAGGGCACAGATCGTCCACCGATAGCGGTCCACTTTGCTCGCTAAAGCTCCCGACGCCCCGCCAGACTGTGGCGTATCGACGGCCGTGGACATTTTGCTGGACGTTCCCCATGCGGGCGTCGCGCCCACCTTCTTGAGACGGAGGTTAGCCCCAGACTGATTACGCCGCAATCTGGGCTGGTCGGTCTGCGTCCGCAGGGTTATCCTTGGGCTGCCGAAGCCGGCGCGGGACAGCCGGTCAAACTTGCCAGCCTTGTGCACGATCTCGGGGAGGGGCGTCTATGGCCAAGGGACCTATGGTCATCTCATCACGGTGCGGTCAGATGACCGCTTGCTTCGCGTTCGCCGTTGGCGTCGTGCTTGGGCTGGCGGGCGTGGCAAAGCAGGCGACAGCACAGTCGTCCGGTGGCGGTGTTGCATTCTTATTGCCTAGCACGAATGCCTATCGGTGGGAGAATCAGGACCACCCCGACTTCGTCGCGGCGATGAAGAAATATGCCCCCGACGTACCGGTTCAGGTGGCGAACGCGCTGGAGGATGCTGCGAAGCAGCAAGCCCAGGCAGAGGCCGCCATCACTAACGGCGCGAAAGTCTTGGTGCTGTCGCCCGTCGATGCCAAGGCCGCTGCGAAGATCGTGACCAACGCCCGCAACCAGGGGCTAACGGTGATTGGTTACACCCGGCCGCTGCCTAACGCCCCGATCAACTACTATGTCGGCGGCAACGTGGTGGCGCTGGGTGAAACGCTGGCGGATTACTGGAAGCAGCACGTCAAGCCCGGCGATAACCTGGTCATCATCAAGGGCGATACAGGCGACGACAACGTGCCCCTCTATTACCAGGGCATCATGAACGTCCTGAAGCCGATGGTCGATGCCGGCAAGATCCACATCGTCGGCGATGTCTTTACGCCTCACTGGGATGCCGCCGCTGCCGAGCGTGAGATGGATCAGATACTCTCCCGTACCAACAACAACGTGCAGGGCGTGATCTCGCTGAACGACGGCATGGCGGTGGGCGTGCTGGCCGCGCTTCGCCAGCAGGGGCTGGAGGGCAAAGTGCCGGTGAGCGGCGGCGACGCCTCCATCCCCGCGCTGCAGGAGATCCTGAAGGGCAACATGGTCATGTCGGTCTTCTTCTCCATCAGCGAAATGGCCGACCATGCCGCGCGCCTGGCCGCCTATGTCGCCAAGGGGGAGAAGCCGCCGGCGAACTTCTTCAATTCGACGTTCAACAACGGCCTGGTGACCGTGCCGTTCTACTACGTGCGGAACGAGGACATTACGATCGACAACATCGATGACGTGATCAAGGATGGCGCCGCGACGAAGGCGCAGGTGTGCGCTGGGATCCCGCATGGCAAGGGACCCTGCTGACGCGGCTCACGGCGCGGAGATGGCCGGAACAAGGCGCACAAGGCCGGTCGTGACGGTGCGGCCGGATAATATGCTTCTTGAGATCAAGCATCTCTCGAAGCATTTCGGTGGCGTGATGGCGCTGCACGATGTCTCGCTGACGGTCGCGGACGGCGAAATCGTCGGCCTCGTCGGCGACAACGGTGCCGGAAAATCGACCCTGATCAAGATCATCTCCGGCGTGCTTCGGCCCGACGGCGGCAGCATCCGGCTCGGCGGGCAGGAGGCGGCGTTGCAGTCGCCGAAGGACGCGGCGCTGCTCGGGATCCAGACCGTGTACCAGGACCTGGCGCTGTGCGACAACCTCGACGTGGTCGCCAACATGTTTCTCGGCAACGAGCAGGTTTCGGGAGCCGGTCCGTTCCACCTGCGCCGGCTGTCCGAGGTGACGATGGAGCACCGCGCGCGCGAAGCGCTGCGCAGCCTCAAGATCACCACGCTCGCCAGCCTGCGCATCCCGGTCGGGTCGCTCTCCGGCGGGCAGCGCCAGGCGATTGCGATCGCCCGCGCCGTTACCCGCGCGGCGCGCCTGCTGCTGCTTGACGAACCGACCGCGGCGCTCGGCGTGGCGCAGGCCGAGACGGTGCGGCGCCTGATCGGCGAGCTGAAGAGCCGTGGGATCGCGGTCGTGCTGATCTCGCACAACCTCGAAGACGTCTTCGCGACCGCCGACCGTATCGAAGTGCTGCGGCTGGGTCGTAACGCGGGGAACTATCCGGCGGCGGCGACCACGCCGCAGGAGGTGGTCGCCGCGATGACCGGCGGGCGGGACATGTCGTGGCTTCGCTGAACAAGGCGTTGAGCGGGAGGGCGGCGCGGCGCGAGCGCTCGCTGCTGCGCGAGCTGACCATTGCCATGGGCGGCATGCTGCCGATCGTTGTCGCGCTGGTGGTTGTCTGGGCGTTCTTCCAGACTCTGAATGGGCATTTCCTGTCGCCGCGGAACCTGACCAACCTGCTGCTGCAGAT
>Ga0335075_10012829_pt1 | contig 12645 bp, 9 predicted proteins | sample Lox_Sample_24_FD_206723 | JGI IMG/M metagenome (GOLD analysis project Ga0335075, IMG submission 206723) | Soil microbial communities from Loxahatchee National Wildlife Refuge, Florida, United States - Lox_Sample_2.4 | ecosystem: Environmental > Terrestrial > Soil > Wetlands | place: USA: Florida... | reverse complement strand
CATCCCCCGTCGGGCAGGATCTCGATCCAGTCCCCGTGCCGCCACACCCCGGGGAACTCGGCAAAGTAGCTGTCGACGTACCGGGTTCTATCCGGATCATTCCAGAACATCACAGGCATCGACGGCATGGGGCAGGTAATCACCAGCTCACCGACCTTGCCGACGACCGGGGTGCCGCCTTCGTCGAAGGCTTCCACCTTCGCGCCCAGGCACCGGCCGGAGATGATCCCGGAACGGACCGGCAGCAGGGGGCTCGGCCCGACGAACCCCGTGCACACGTCGGTGCCACCGGAAAATGAGCCGAGCTGCAGGTTCTTGCGCACGGCGTCGTACGCCCAGGCGAACCCCTCCGGCGGCAGCGGCGAGCCGGTGGACCCGATGGCGCGCAGCCCGGACAGGTCGTAGCTGTCGGCGGGCCGGATGCCCGCCTTCCGGCAGGCCATCAGGTACGGGGCGCCGACGCCGAGGTAGCTGATCTTCTCGTCGGCGGCCAGCTGCCAGAACTTCCCGGTTTCCGGGTAAGTGGCGCTTCCGTCGTAGAGCACGATCGTCGTGCCGGCCAGCAGGCCGCCCACCTGGAAGTTCCACATCATCCAGCCGGTCGTCGTGTACCAGGTGAACCGGTCACCAGGATGAAGGTCCAGCTGCAGGGCCAGCGTCTTGAGATGCTCGAGCACGATGCCACCGTGGCCATGCACGATCGGCTTGGGCAGCCCCGTGGTGCCGGAGGAGTACACGACCCACAGCGGGTGCTCGAACGGCACCTGCTCGAACTCGGGGTACCGTACCCGGCCGCGCCCGGCCGCGCCACCGAGCGCCGGCCACCGCAGCACCTCTACCTCATCCCGGACGGCGGGTGGCTTCTCCTCCGCCATCCCGAGCAGATCCACAAGCACGAGGGCCGACAGCGTGGGCAGGTTCGCCGCGATCTCAGCCACCACCTCGGCGCGGGGGAACTCTCTGCCGCCGTAGGCGTAGCCGTCGCAGGCGATCAGCACTTTCGGTTCGATCTGCGCGAACCGGTCTACCACGCTGCGCATGCCGAAGTCCGGCGAGCACGAGGACCAGATCGCGCCGATGCTCGCGGTAGCGAGCAGCCCGACCACCGCCTCCGGGATGTTCGGCAGCAACGCGACCACCCGGTCGCCGCGGGCGACGCCGAGCGAGCGCAGCCCGGCCGCTACCCGGGCCACCTCCGCGGCGAGCTCGGCGTAGCTGAGCGAGCCACCACCGCCCCGCTGCGAGCCACCACCGCCCCGTTGCGAGCCACCACCGCCCCGTTCGGAAGAAAAGACAATGGCAGTGCGGCCGGGATCGGTCCACGCGGTCCGCAGCGCGTTCTGCGCGTAGTTGAGCGTCGCGCCGGGGAACCAGTGCACGTCCGGCATGGTGTCGCCAGTCAGCGCAGGGCCGTCGCCGCGGTCGCCGAGCACCTCGAAGTAGTCCCAGATCGACGTCCAGAAGTCGCCCGGCTGCTCGACCGACCACTCCCAGAGCGCCTGGTAGGCGGCCGCCGGCTCGATGCGTCCGCCCGCCGCGGGCTCTTGACCGGCCGTGGGCCCTTGACCCCGCCGCGCAAGCCACCGCATATACCGACTTATCCGGGCATCCTCGATCGTCGTCACGTCGGGTTCCCAGAGCGTGGCACCGTACCCGTGGCCCGCGAGGCTTCCGCTCGCATCATTGCCTGTCATGGACACAGCATCGTTCTCAGCTCGACCTCGCGCAATGTGGCCCAGACCACCAAGAGAGCCACGCCAAGAGCGCCACGTCCGGCGGCTAGCCCTTCGCGGTGTCGTTGGTTGATTCCCTTTCCGGGCGTTGCGAAAACTGGACATATAGTACTCAACCGGCCCACTGGGATGGACCGGTTACACCGGTTGGCTGACGAGGGCGATGATGGCTTCGGTGTTGACCTCGGGGCGGAGGCGGCCCGCTCGAACGGGTTTTCAAAGATCTTGGATCGAAAACCACATCGTTGTGTGGTTACCGATCCACTGGCGTTCGCACTCATAGGGTTGCACGGCCCAGGGCCTGTTCCCCTTCCCCATACCCGCCGGGGGTATCCGGGAATGGGTGACATCATGATCACGGGCCGTTACCCGCGAATAACGCGGTGAACGACCCACGATCACGGAACAGCCGACCGCGTCGGCCGCCGCACGGTATGGACATATCGGGCGAAAACTGGAGGATCCGGACCGTATACCCCCTGCCGCCCGGCCGGGCACGCGAGATGGGGGGAGAACAAGCCCCCGGAACCACACCCGTCACCTCACCCCGAAACGGCGAAACACCAGGATCTAAGATCTTTGCGCCGCCGCGAAGCGCGGCTACGCCGGTTGGCTGACGAGGGCGATGATGGCTTCGGTGTTGGTGAGGTCGGGAAGGACGGCGTCGGCACCGGCCTCGCGAAGTTCGGCGCTGGTCGCGCGACCGCTGGCCACCGCCACCGACTTGGCCCCGCCGATCTTGGCCGCCTCCACGTCCCTCGGCGAGTCCGCGATGTAGAGGGTCGCCTTGTCGGCGAAGCTCACCCCGTGCTTGTCCTCGGCTCGCTGGCGGGCCACCTGCAGCAGCGCGCCCTTCGGGTACACCTCGGATCCGGCGAACCCGCCGATGGCCAGGTCGACGTACCGGTCCAGGCCGAACACGCGGAGCTTGAGCGCCGCATTCGGCCGACTCGATCCAGTGAGCACCGACTGGACGACGCCCTCTCGCGCGGCGAGGACCGCCATGGCCTCGGCGGCCCCGGGCAGCAGCTGGCCCTGCGTGGCCAGCAGGTCCCGGCGCGCGGCCAGCGACGTGGCGAACTGCGCGCCGAACGGGGCGAGCAGCCGCTCCGTTTCAGCGGCGTCCGGCACGGTGGCGCTGTTCAGCGCCACCGCCTCGAAGAAGATCTCCGGCTCGGTGCGGCCGACCATCTGCGGCAACTGGACCAGCGGCCGACCGATGATCTTTCCGAACGCCTCCGCGTAGGCCGCCCGCGTGACCTTCGCCACGTCGACCAGGGTGAGGTCGATGTTCCACAGAACCAGACGGTGAATTTCACGCCTCCGCTGTCACATGCCGCGCATCCGGAACACCGTCCATATACGGACGGCTGTCTCATCAAGAGTAGTACCCACGACCCGCGAGCCCGATTGCGCAATCGGGCTTGTTCCGGAAGAAACGGGTCCGGGCGGTGTCACCCCATGTGCGGATAACGGTAGTCGGTTGGCGGGACGAACGTCTCCTTGATCGACCGGGCGGAAACCCAGCGGATCAGGTTGAAGACCGAGCCCGCTTTGTCGTCGGTGCCGCTGGCCCGCGCGCCGCCGAACGGCTGCTGGCCGACGACCGCGCCGGTCGGCTTGTCGTTGATGTAGAAGTTGCCCGCGGAGTACCGCAGCCGGTCGCTCGCCTCGGCGATCGCGGCGCGGTCCGTGGCCAGGATCGCGCCGGTCAGCGCGTATGGCGCCACTTCGGCGGCCTGGCCGAGCATGGCGCTGAACCCAGAGTCCTCGTACACGTGCACCGCGAGGATCGGGCCGAAGTACTCGGTGGTGAACACCTCGTCGTTCGGGTCGTCGCACTCGAGCACCGTCGGCGACACGAAGTACCCCTCCGAGTCGTCGATCGTCCCGCCAGCCAGGAAACGCACCGAAGGCCGCGACCGCGCCCGCTCGAAAGCGGACCTGTGCTTGTCCACCGCCCGGGCGTCGATCACCGCGCCGCCGAACAGCGACAGGTCCTCCGACACGTCCCCGAGCGTCAGCGACTGCGTCGCCGCGGCAAGCTCATCCCGCACGGCATCCCACAGCGAGCGCGGGATGTAGGCGCGGGAGGCGGCCGAGCACTTCTGGCCCTGGTACTCGAAGGCACCGCGGACCAGCGTGGTGACGATCGAGGCGCGGTCCGCGGACGGGTGGACGAACACGAAGTCCTTGCCGCCGGTCTCGCCAACGAGGCGCGGGTAGTCGCGAAATGTCGAAATATTTTGCCCGACGGTGCGCCACAGGTGCTGGAACGTACCTGTGGACCCGGTGAAGTGGATCCCGGCCAGGGCCGGGTGGGACAGCGCGACCCGCGATACCGCCGCCCCGTCCCCTGTCACCAGGTTGATCACACCGGGCGGCAGCCCGGCGGCCTCGAGCAGCCGCATGGTGTAGTGCGCCGCCAGTTGCTGCGTCGGCGACGGCTTCCACACCACCACGTTGCCGAGCAGCGCCGGCGCGGTCGGCAGGTTCCCCGCGATCGAGGTGAAGTTGAACGGGGTGATCGCCAGCACGAACCCCTCGAGCGGGCGGTACTCCATCCGATTCCAGGTTCCGGCGGACGACTCCGGCTGTTCGGCCAGCAACTGCCGGGCGTAGCCGACGTTGTACCGCCAGAAGTCGATCAGCTCGCAGGCGGCGTCGATCTCCGCCTGGTACACCGACTTCGACTGGCCGAGGATCGTGGCGGCGTTCAGGGTGGCGCGCCACGGACCCGCCAGCAGGTCGGCTGCCCGCAGGAAGACGGCCGCGCGGTCGGCGAACGACAGCGCGCGCCACCCGGCCGCCGCTGCCCCGGCCGACGCGATCGCGGCGAGGACGTCCTCATCGGTCGCGTTCCCGAACTCGCCGAGCACCCGCCGGTAGTTGTGCGGCTGGACGACCTGCACTCGTTCCCCGGACCCCATCACGGTCCGGCCGCCGATCGTCATGGTCAGATCGGCTCGCTGTCCGGCGAATTCCTTGATCTTCGCTTCGAGCACGGAGCGTTCCGTGCTGCCCGGCTGGTACTGGTGCACTGGCTCGTTGTACGGCACGGGCACCCTGGTGACGGCATCCATGCCGTTAATCTAGCCCGCTGGGGGAATTGGATAGTCCATGGGGAGTCTGCCCCTTTCGTTCCGAGGTCTCCCCGAGGCCCTGCTAGCCCGGGGGACGACCCCAGGAACCCCCGAGAAAAAAGAGCTCCTGCGTCGCGTACCAGGCAAGCTCATGACCTTCCGCGCCGTCCACCGTGAACTCCGCGTCCTCGTCACCAGCATCGGCGTCGGTGATGGCATCGGCGGCGGCGGCCACGTCCGCTTCGGCCTCCGCCGTGTCGACGTGGCCGGAAACCACGGCCGCCACCGGCACCGGGACGGTGATAAGCACCGCGGCGGGCTCGTCGCCATCGGGGCTCCAGCCCGCCTCGCGTTCCGGAACGTCGGCGGCGAGCACCACCCGGCGCCGCGGCGCGGACGGGTCGTCGGCCAGCAGCCGCAGCGACTGCCTGGCGGCGGCGATCGTGGCGACGTACTCGAGTTCCTCCTCGTCGCCGCTGGCGTACGCCTCGCGCAACGCCGGGGTCACCGCGAACGCGCGCAGCGGCGCGGGCGCGATCTCGCCGTTCTTCAGGTCCTCAGCCAGCGCCGGGAGCGTGGAGGGTAGGTATACCCGCATGACGGCATGGTAGCGATCGCCTCAGGGCATCGACCGCGGGCTGCCCACAGCGGCGACGACCATGGCGACCGCCTCCGCTGCGGGCACGTGTTCCCACAGCCGGACCACGGTCCAGCCCGCCTCGGCCAGCGCGGCGTCGGCGGCCCGGTCCCGCTCCACGTTCTTCTGCAGCTTGGGCGACCAGTACCACTCGTTGTTCTTCGGCTTCGAGCCGTGCTCGGGGCACGCGTGCCAGAAACACCCGTCAACGAACACCGCCACCTTGCGCGACGTGAAGGCGATGTCGGGGCGGACCCTGCGCGCCGGCAAATCAAGCCGGTAGTCCTTACGGAAGCGGTAGCCCATCGCATGCAGGGCGCTGCGCAACGCGAGCTCAGGCTTGGTGTCCGTACGGCGATTCGCCTTCATATTCGCCGAACGGCCAGGGGTGACTGGAAGCGGATACGCCTTCGGCGTCGCGGGCTCTTTCGGGCGGTCGGCCAGCGTCACGCCGCAAAGCCTAGCGATTGGCAAACAACTCCGTCAGGCGAGCGACGGTAGCGGCCGGGTCCGTGTGGTGAACGCCTGTCATTCCGCAACTTATGGCGGCGCTGACATTGGCTTCGACGTCGTCGATGAACACGCATGCTTCCGGTGGCACGCCGAGTTCTTTCGCGGCGTGGCGGAAGATCCGGGGTTCCGGCTTGCGCATGCCCACCTCGGCGGAGATCACCACAGCATCGAACAGTTCCGGGAAGTCCTCGCGCGCATACCCGCTCGTTCCCCAGGAGTTGGACAGCAACGCCGTGCGCAAGCCCTTGCGTCGCAGGCCACGGATCAGCTCGTACATGGCGGGAACGGGCTGGCCGGCGGCAAGCATCCGGGTAAGCAGCCCCTCGGCGATGACGGCCTTGCCGTCCGTGCGCACCAGCCGCGCGGCGAGAATCCGCTCGAATTCGGCGACGGTGCACTCGCCGCGTTCCAGGGCGTGCACCGGGTTGCGGTCCACCGGGTCCGCCGTCGCGACGTCCGTCATATAGGCGACCGCAAGCCACGGCGTGATCACGGCCCGGTAGATATCCCGGTCGATCTGGTCTGCCTCGATCCAAGGCCGGACCATGTCCCTCATCGGCTGGGTCAGCACGCCGCCCCAGTCGGTGATAACGGCGTGGAGTTCGGTCACGACGCGATCATAGGCGGCCGTGGCCAGCCGTTGACAATAGCGCGAAATTCCTATAATTTCAGTTGGCATTATCTACATACCCGGGCAACATGGTGTGGCCCGTTCAGCGACGGAATGAGGTGGCCGTGTCCGTAGATTCGCACTCGCGCGGAGCGCCGGAAGCTCCCGACGCCGCGTGGAGCGCTGATCAGCCCGATACGCCGACGATGCTGGTCGCCTCGGGCCGAGGCACGGTCGTCGAGTTCCGGCGGCCACGTCGCAACGGATGGCTGCGGCTGATAAGCCCGGTGGTCGTCGTCGGCCTGTGGCAGCTGCTCAGCAGCACCGGGGTGCTGTCGCCGAAGAAGCTGGCGTCTCCGGTCTCGATCGTGCACACCGCGTACACGCTAATCACCACGAACAACCCAGCCTACGGAACGCTGCAGGCCTCGCTGCTTGTTTCGGCCGAACGCTGGGGGATCGGGTTCTCCATCGGGGTCACCGTCGCCGTGCTGCTTGCCGTCATCACCGGGCTGAGCAGGATCGGCGAGTACGCGCTAGACCCGATCCTGCAGGCCTTGCGAAGCGTCCCGCTGCTCGGGCTCTTGCCGCTGTTCATCATCTGGTTCGGGATCGGCGAACTGCCGAAGGACCTGTTCGTACTGCTCGGCGCGCTGTTCCCGATGTACGTAAGCACGTTCGTCGGCATCCGCGGCGTGGACCCCAAGCTCCGCGAACTCGGCCAGGTGCTCGGGCTGTCCCGGCGCGAACTCGTCACGAACATCGTGCTGCCGGGGGCTCTCCCCCAGGCCCTGGCCGGGCTGCGGCTGGCCGTGGTCTCCTCGCTGCTCTCGCTGGTCGTCGGCGAGCAGATCAACGCCAACGCCGGCCTCGGCTTCATGATCGATCAGGCGGAGAGCTTCCTGCAGAACAACATCATCGTGGTGGCGCTGATCGTGTACGCCATCCTCGGCCTGCTCGCCGACTGGGTCATTCGGATCCTGGAAAGGAGGGCCCTGGCATGGCGCCGCGACTTCGTGGCATGACATCCGGCAGTTCCCGGCAGTCCGTTTCCGCTTCGCCTTCGGGAACGCTTTCCGTGTCGTCGGGCGGCCCGGCGGCGCGCGTGCGGGGACTGACCCGCCGGTTTGGGGAACGGGCCGTTCTCGACGGCCTGGACCTGGACATCGCGCCCGGGGAGTTCGTGGCTCTGATCGGGCGCAGCGGGACCGGCAAGTCGACGCTGCTGCGGGCGCTAGCCGGGCTGGACCGGGAGGTGTCCGGTTCGCTCGATGCCCCCGGCACCGTGGCGGTGGCGTTCCAGGAGCCGCGACTGGTCCCGTGGAAGCGGGTGCTGGCCAACGTGACGCTCGGGCTTCGGGTGCCGTCGGCGGAAACGGTCGCGCTCAGGGCGCTGGCCGAGGTCGGCCTGACGGAGCGCGCCTCCGCCTGGCCGCTCACGCTCTCCGGCGGCGAGGCACAGCGCACGTCGCTGGCGCGGGCGCTCGTACGGTCCCCCTCGCTGCTGCTGCTCGATGAGCCGTTCAGCGCGCTTGACGCGCTGACCAGGATCACGATGCACCGGCTGGTGCTTTCCCTCTGGGAGCGGCACAAGCCCGCGGTGCTGCTGGTCACGCACGACGTGGACGAGGCGCTGGCGCTGGCCGACCGGGTGCTCGTGCTCGGGGACGGGCAGATCGCCCACTCCGCGTCGGTGACCGTGCCGCGGCCGCGCGATCGCGATCACCCATCGCTTACCGCGCTCCGCCTGCGGCTGCTCAGCGAACTGGGCGTCCCGGCGGAGGCCAACGACTGATCCGCCGGCCGGACACGCACTAGCGGGATCCGCCAGGCCGTTCGCTCCAGATTCTCGCTAACAGCCAACACACTCAATTTCTCGCCAAAATCTATCAAAATAAGAGGTTTTATGATTCATAAGCCACGACCCAAGCTGCTGGCCCTGTCGGCGATGGCCCTCGCTGGCCTGGCCGCGGTGGGCTGCTCCTCATCGGGCAGTTCGTCGTCATCCGCCGCGGACGCCGCTGGTGCCACGTCATCCGCCTCGTCTTCCTCGAGTTCCGCGGTGAACCTGTCCTCGGTGACGCTGAACGTCGGCGACCAGAAAGGCACCGGCGCGGAAGCGGTACTCAAGGCCGCGGGCCTGCTCAACACCCTGCCGTTCAAGGTGAACTGGTCCGACTTCACCTCTGGCCCGCCCATGCTCGAGGCCATGGCGTCCGGTTCGGTCGACATCGGCGGCGTTGGCGACGCGCCGCCGGTCTTCGCGGCGTCCGGCAGTGAGGCGGTCGAGATCGTGGGTGCCCGCGCGACTCCGACCGGAGACCAGGATGCGCTCGTCGTGCCGAAGGGCTCCCCGATCACGTCCATCCAGCAGCTCAAGGGCAAGAAGATCGCCTACGGTTCGGGCAGCTCGGGCAACTACGACCTGCTGACCGTGCTCAACAAGGCGGGGCTGACCACCAAGGACGTCACCATGGTGAACCTTCAGCCAGCCGAGGCGCTCGCGGCGTTCACCTCCGGCTCCGTGGACGCGTGGGACATCTGGCCGCCGTACGTACAGCAGGTCGTCGACCAGGACGGCGCCAAGGTCATCGCCGTCGGCTCGCAGTACGGCAGCCCATACTCGTTCCAGGTGGCGTCCAAGGCCGCGCTGGCCAACCCGCAGAAGGCGGCCGCGATCAAGGTCTACCTGACGACGCTGAACAAGGCTTACACCTGGACCGCGGAGCACCCCTCCGCGTGGGGTGCGGCCTGGGCCCAGGCGGCCGGGCTGCCCGCCAGCATCACGGACCAGGCGGCCGAGGTGGACAAGCAGGACCCGGTCACGATCACCAGCGCGGTCGTCGCCTCCGAGCAGAACTTGGTCACCCAGTTCTACAAGGCCGGCCTAATTCCCAACAATGTGAACATGTCCGGGTATATCACGAGTCAGTTCAATTCGACCGTGAGCGGCGGCTAACGCTACCGGCAGTTCCTGGCACGGTCGGCGGGTGGGCTCGAATGGGCCCACCCGCCGACCTGCTGCGGGGGTCGGGCACCGCGAGGGATAAATAATCTTCGCGATCACAGGGGTTTGCGCGGGTGGTGGCTGAAATGTCGGTGGTGGCAGGTACAACAGTTAGGCAGTCCGTTGCCAGTAACCTCCATTCCCCCCGGAGGAGACCATGCCAGCGCAGCAGGCCTTTCTCATCCGAGATCACGAACTTCCGCATGATGATTTCTCTTGTCGGGATCCGTCAGCCGTCCGGCTCCTGGCCGTGCCGGAGGTCGCGCCGCCATTCGACGGCGACCCGCCCGGGGGCGTCACCGGAGATCAAGACGCGGACGTGGGCCGCGGCCCGGACATAGGCCACAGCCCGGACATGGGCCGTGGCCTGGGCATGGACAGCGGGCCGGGCGCGGGACCGAACGCGGGTGGGGACTGGCCGGAGCGGTTCGCCCGGCTTCTTACCGAGGCACTGACCGGCTCTCGTCCAGCCAGGCAATTGCTCCCCTGGACGACCGAACGCGCGCGGACGCACTTCCGTAAGCTCACGCCCGCCTTCAACTGCGCGCAGCGACCTCGCGTCCTTCGCGTGATCACCACCCGGCCGGCGCGGGACGCCGTGGAGATGACGGTGATCGTCAGGCTGGGGCTGCGAACGCGGGCGCTCGCGGTCCGTCTGGAAGCAGTCCGCCTGGAGACGGCGCGCCTGGGAACGATCCAGGGGACGTCGTCCAGCAGCGCATCCGCCGCGCGCTGGCTGTGCACCGACATCGAGGCCGCCTAGCGCGGCCCCAGACCTCGGGTGAGGTGTCAGGAAGCGTTCCGCGGGTCTCCGTGGCAGCGCTTGTACTTCCGGCCCGATCCGCAAGGGCACAGGTCGTTCCGGCCCACGTTGGCGAACGGGTCGGCGGACGAATCCCGCCGGTGCTCGACGCCATAGTTGTCGGACGGCGCCGAGTACTGCAGCTGGCGCGGCCGGCGAGGCTCGAGCCCCGCCGGGACCGGGCTAGCGGGCTGGGGGGTGGCGCTCTGCGTGTCCGCGGCCTGGCCGCTATGCGAGGCGGCCTCACCGCGTCCCGCCGCGGTCGCATGCCCACGGCCATCGGCGGCATGACGGCCGCGTCGGGCACCGCCCTGGCCCGCGCCGCGCTGCCGGCTCCCGCCTTGGCCAGCACCACTTCTGCCGTCACCGCCCTGGCCGCCCTGCCCCTGGCCGCCCTGCCGGGAGCCGCGCTGTCCAGCAGCCCCTTGTCCCGGACCGCGCTGTCCTGGACCGCGCTGCCCGGGACCGCGGCCGCCCGGAGCAGGCCTGCCCGCCGTCGCGAGTTCCTCGTCCCCCGGGCCGCCGAGTGCTGGTGGCGGCGAGGGAGCCGGAACCGGCGGCATGTTGGGAGTGACCACGCCACCCGCGACGCTTCCGCCTTGAGTGACTACGCCACCCGCGACGCTGCCTCTCGGGGCGGCACCGCCGGGAACCTCCTCCACGATGGGGTTCTCCTGAACCTCCACCTGCAGGTTGAAGAGGTTGCCGACCGACTCCTCCTTGATGCCGTCCATCATCGCGTTGAACATGTCGTAGCCCTCCCGCTGGTACTCCACCAGCGGGTCGCGCTGTGCCATCGCGCGCAGCCCGATGCCCTCGCGAAGGTAGTCCATCTCGTACAGGTGCTCGCGCCACTTGCGGTCGAGCACGGCGAGCACCACCCGGCGCTCGATGTCACGCAGCAGTTCGGGCGTGAGCTCCTGTTCCCGGCGGTCGTAGGCGGCCTGGGCGTCCTCCTGCACCATTTCGGTGATCAGGTCGGCCGTAAGGTCGGCCTTCTCGCCGCCGGCTTCCTCGATCACGGCCTCGGTGGTCAGCGAGATCGGGTAAAGCTGCTTGAACGCCCGCCACAGCTTGTCCAGGTCCCATTCCTCCGGGTACCCGTCGCCTGTGGCGGCCGCCACGTAACCGGTGATGACTTCGTTGATCATGGAGCGGATCTGCTCCTGCAGGTCCGCGCCGTTCAGCACCCGGTGACGCTCGCCGTAGATCACCTGCCGCTGCCGGTTGAGCACGTCGTCGTACTTGAGGACGTCCTTGCGGATCTCGAAGTTCTGCGACTCGATCTGCGTCTGGGCGGACCTGATCGCGCGCCCGACGACCCTGTTCTCCACCGGGACGTCGGCCGGGATGTTCAGCCGATCCATGATCGCCGCGACCCGGTCGGAGTTGAACATCCGCATCAGGTCGTCCTCGAGCGACAGGTAGAACCGGCTCTCGCCCGGGTCGCCCTGGCGGCCGGAACGGCCGCGAAGCTGGTGGTCGATGCGGCGGGACTCGTGCCGTTCGGTGCCGAGCACGTACAGGCCGCCGGCCGTGACGACCTCCTCGTGCTCTGCGGCCACCGCCGCCTTGGCCTTGGCGACCGCTTCCGGCCACGCCGCCTCGTAGTCCTCCGGCGTCTCCGACGGGGACAGACCGCGCTGGTGCAGCTCCAGGTCCGCGATGAACTCGGGGTTGCCGCCCAGCATGATGTCGGTGCCTCGGCCGGCCATGTTGGTGGCCACGGTGACCGCGCCCTTGCGTCCCGACTGTGCGACGATCGCGGCCTCACGCTCGTGGTACTTCGCGTTCAGCACCTCGTGCGGTATGCCGCGCCGCTTGAGCATCACCGAAAGGATCTCGGACTTCTCCACGCTCGTGGTGCCGACGAGCACGGGCTGGCCGTGCCGGTGGCGCTCCACGATGTCCTCGACGACCGCCTCGAACTTGGACTGCGCCGTCTGGTAGATGACGTCGGTCTCGTCGGCACGGATCATCGGCTTGTTGGTCGGGATCGGGACCACGCCCAGCTTGTAGATCTGCTGGAACTCGGCGGCCTCGGTCAGCGCCGTACCGGTCATCCCGGCGAGCTTGTCATAGAGCCGGAAGTAGTTCTGCAGCGTGATCGTGGCGAGCGTCTGGTTCTCGTCCTTGATCTGCACGCTTTCCTTGGCCTCGATGGCCTGGTGCATGCCCTCGTTGTACCGGCGGCCGTGCAGGATGCGGCCGGTGAACTCGTCCACGATCAGGACCTCGCCGTTCATCACGACGTAGTCCT
>Ga0335075_10012828_pt1 | contig 12646 bp, 11 predicted proteins | sample Lox_Sample_24_FD_206723 | JGI IMG/M metagenome (GOLD analysis project Ga0335075, IMG submission 206723) | Soil microbial communities from Loxahatchee National Wildlife Refuge, Florida, United States - Lox_Sample_2.4 | ecosystem: Environmental > Terrestrial > Soil > Wetlands | place: USA... | reverse complement strand
TAACGCTCTACCGCCGTCGCCGGCGTGCCGGAACTGGCCGGAGATGGCCGGCACAAGCCCGGCCATGACGGTGGGGGCGGCCATGACGGTGGGGCCGGCCTATGACGTTGGAGGCCGGGCACGACGTTGGAGGCCGCGAGTGCCGGAGAGTCGATCGCTTGGGCTGTTGGTATATATTACGCCGAAAGTTCGTCCAGGAACGCTTTCGCGGCACGCAAATCGGGCGCCTCGAAGCCCTCGGTAAAGCGATCGTACTGGTCGGTGAAACCCCGCAGCCAGAGCGCCCGTGAAAGAAACGCGCGCGCCACACCACGATACACCAGCGAAATCTCGGGCCACCGTGATTGATCCGGCATCGGATGATCAACGTTCAGATCCGCATCGCCGGACACTATCACATCGGCCTTTCCGTTCACTGCCAGTTCGAGAAACTTATCATCTTTCGGATCACGGCAGATCGCAATGCGCTCGGTGATAGACACCAATTCTGGCATCGCCATCAATTCCGCCAGCCGCTCGCGCGCGGCTGGCGCAATCAGCGGCGCCAGATACGGGCGGTCGATGTCGGCGTCGGTTAGCCCCGCGGGGTTGCCTGCCCTTTCTGGGCCGACCGGGCACCTGTCCGGCCCAGATAGAGCTCTGATAACACACAAACTACCTGGCCCGGCCAGCACGCCGCTCCTTTCGCCGATCCTGACGAGTAAGGGGCGCCACCGGACGGAGTCAGAGTTGGGCGCGTATGTTGGGGCTCAATCCCCGCCCAGCGCCGCCTCTACCCGGCGGACCGCCTGCAGCGGGAGCGCGGCACGGCCGACCACCTGTCCGCCGACGCAGGCCAGCCAGTCGGCGCCGTCCGGGGGTGTGGGGCGCAGCTCGATGACCTTCGCCTCGTCGTCCAGCGCGACCGCGCGGTATTGTCGCCAATTCGACCATAGGGGCCCGGGCAGACGCACCACGCGGGCGATCGCCTTGCCGGCATCATCCAGGCCGATCCATTCGAGGGCGCGGGCCATGCCCACCCCTTTGTCCGTGCGACCCCGCGTCCAGTGAAGGCGGGGCGCTGCCACTTAGTGGCCCACCGTCACGGGGACACCCCGGCCATCAGGCGCTTTTCGCCATGATCTCGTCCGCGATGTTGCGCGGCACGGGTTCATAATGGTGGAATTGCATCGTGAACGAGGCCCGTCCCTTGGTCATGCTTCGCAAATCTGAAATATACCCGAACATCTCCTTCAGGGGAACATGGGCCCGCACGATCACGGTGGACCCCGAGCTCTCCTGGTTCTGGATCATGCCGCGGCGACGGTTAAGATCTCCTACCACGTCGCCCACGTGATCCTGGGGCGTGGTGACCTCGACGTCCATCATCGGCTCCAGCAGGATCGGGCCGGATTTCTTCATGCCGTCGCGGAAGCAGGCCTTGCCGGCGATCTCGAAGGCCAGCGCCGAGCTATCGACGTCGTGGTATTTGCCGTCGATCAGGGTGTACTTGAAGTCGACGGTCGGGAAGCCGGCCAGCACGCCGGTATCGGCCTGCGACCGGATGCCCTTCTCGACCGCCGGGATATACTCCTTGGGCACCGAGCCGCCGACGACGGCATTCTCGAACACCACGCCGGCATTCCGCTCCAGGGGCTCGAAGGTGATCTTCACCTCGGCGTACTGGCCGGCGCCGCCGGTCTGCTTGCGGTGGGTATAGGTTTCGGTGTGGGCGCGGGTGATCGTCTCGCGATAGGCGACCTGCGGAGCGCCGATGTTCGCCTCCACCCCGTATTCGCGCCGCAGGCGGTCGATGATGATCTCCAGGTGCAGTTCGCCCATGCCGGACAGGATGGTCTGCCCGGTCTCCTGGTCGGTGCGCAGACGCAGGCTGGGGTCCTCGCCGGCCAGCTTCTGCAGGCCGATGCTCATTTTCTCGATCGCTTCCTTGGTCTTCGGCTCGACCGAGATGTCGATCACCGGCACCGGGAAGGCCATCCGCTCCAGCACCACGGGATCCTGCGACGAGGCCAGGGTGTCACCGGTGCCGGTATCCTTCAGGCCGACGAAGGCAGCAATGTCGCCGGCTTCGACTTCCTTGATCTCCTGGCGCTTGTCGGCGTGCATCTGGAACATCCGGCCGATGCGCTCGCGATGGCCCTTGGTGGTGTTCAGCACCATGTCGCCGGAATGCAGCGTGCCGGCATAGACGCGCACGAAGGTCAGCGTGCCGTACTTGTCGTTGATGATCTTGAACGCCAGGCCGGCGAACGGGGCGGCCGGATCGGCCTTGATGCGGCGGCGGTCGGAATGCTCCCCATCCTCCTCGCCCTCGCCGGCAGCGATGCTGATGCCGGGCACGTCGAGCGGGCTGGGCAGGTAATCCACGACCGCGTCCAGCAGCGGCTGCACGCCCTTGTTCTTGAAGGCGGTGCCGCACAGCACGGGGCGGAAGGCGCCGGAGATCGTGCCGGCCTTGACGCAGCGCTTCAGCGTGGCTTCCGAGACGTCGCCATGCTCGAAATACTCTTCCATCGCGGCGTCATCGACCGAGAGCGCGGTGTCCAGCAGGTTCTGGCGGTATTCGCGGGCGCGCTCGGCAAGGTCGGCGGGGATCTCCTCGTCGTGAAACTTCGCGCCCAGTTCGCCGCCTTCCCAGACGACGGCCTTCATCCGGACCAGATCGACGACGCCGATGAACTTGTCCTCGATGCCGATCGGAAGCTGCAGCGGCAGCGCCACGATATCGAGCTTCTCCTTCAGCGTGGCGGTGGCACGGTAGAAGTCGGCGCCGGTGCGGTCGAGCTTGTTGATGAAGATGACCCGTGGGACATTATAGCGGTCGGCCAGCCGCCAGTTGGTCTCGGACTGCGGTTGCACGCCGGCCACGCCTTCAATGATGAAGATGGCGCCGTCGAGCACGCGCAGGCTGCGGTTGACCTCGATGTTGAAGTCGATATGGCCCGGCGTATCGATGATGTTGATGCGGTAGTCCTTCCACTCGCAAGTGACGGCGGCCGAGGTGATGGTGATGCCCCGCTCGCGCTCCTGCTCCATGTAGTCGGTCGTGGTGTTGCCGTCGTGCACCTCACCGATCTTGTGCGACACGCCGGTGTAATAAAGGATGCGCTCGGTCGTGGTGGTCTTGCCGGCATCGATATGCGCGGTGATGCCGATGTTGCGGATTCGGGCGAGGCCTAGTGGCGCGTCGGTGTCAGGCATAGGGGTCTCCATATCGCGACGGGCGCGGAGGGGGCTCGATCGGTTCGATCAGCCCCCGCGCGCCCGCGGATGATCCGGCCGGTCCAGCCGGCGTCTATCTCGCCGTCCATGTGCGACGGCCGGGGCGTTTTTGCAAGCACCGAATCGTGAACCTGGGGCTCGTATGCGGCGCCGGCGGTCACTCTTTGTCACTGCTGGATACGGGGCCCTCGGCTAGAGTTGGCCCATGGATATCGCAGCGGCACAGGCGCTGGTGCGCTTCGGTCTCGGGCGGCGCGGCACGGAACCGCCGCCCACCGATCCTCAAAGTTGGCTCCGGAACCAAGTGCGCGTGCCAGACCCGGGGACCGGTATGCCGGCGCCCGATCTGGCTGCCGGGATGCAGGCGCTGCGCACCGACCAGGAGATGAGGCGGGAGAACAAAGGCGCGCTTCCCCCAGGCATGTCAATGAGCCGGGGTGCGTTCCGCGGCGATGCATTGACGCTGCTCAACTGGGGGCTGGTGACACCGGCGCCGTTCCGTGAGCGGCTGGTCTGGTTCTGGATGAACCATTTCACGGTCTCGAGCCGTCAGCCACGGATCATGCCTCTCATCGGCCCGTTCGTTGGCGGGGCTATCCGCCCGCATGTCACCGGGCGCTTCGGCGACATGCTGCTGGCGGTGGTGCGCCATCCGGCGATGCTGATGTATCTCAACAATGATGTCTCGGTCGGTCCGCAGAGCGCGGCCGGGCGCGATGGGAAGCGGGGGCTCAACGAGAACCTGGGCCGCGAGTGCCTGGAGCTGCACACGGTCACGCCGGCCTCGGGCTACACCCAGGCGGACGTGACGAATTTCGCCCGGATTCTCACCGGCTGGTCGATTGATTGGAAGGCAGGCGAGTTCGGGTTCAAGTTCAAGCCGAGGGCGCACGAGCCCGGGTCGGTGCCGCTGATGGGCCGGACTTTCCCGCCCGGCGAGCAGGGTGGGATCGAGGCGCTGGCCTTTCTCGCCGACCATCCGGCCACTCATCGCAATCTGGCGACCAAGCTGGCGCGGCATTTCGTCGCGGATGATCCCCCGCCGGACGCGGTTCGCCAGATCGAGGCCGTGTTGCGAGATACGCACGGCGACCTTGGCGCGGCGTCGGAGGCGCTGATCGGACTCCAGGGGGCTTGGCAGCCGGGTACGAAGCTGCGCAGTCCCATGGAGTACACGATCGCGGCGCTGCGGGCGCTCGATGTGCCGGCGGTCTCCTTTCCGGTGCTTGGTGCCTTGTGGATGCTTGGCCAGCCGCTGTGGTCGGCGCCGCAACCGAACGGCTGGCCGGACCGAGGGATCGACTGGGTCGCGCCAGAAGGGATGCTGCGGCGGATCGATTTCGCCTATACGCTCGCCGGGCGCTTTGGCAGCGACGGTGCGCCGGATGAACTGGCGGTCGGCAGCCTTGGTCCGTTGCTGCGGCTGGCGACGCTGGACGCGGTCCGGCGCGCCGGATCACGCCGCGACGCGGTCGCGCTGCTGTTGTCCTCCCCCGAATTCCAGAGGCGCTGAGATGACGCGACCGGCCCTTCTGCTGTCACGGCGAAGCGCGCTTCTTGGCCTGACCTCAGCCGTGAGCCTGACGTCGCCCTGGGGGCGGGCGTCGCTCGCGCTGGCCGCGGCGGCAACCGACCGGCGGCTGGTGGTGGTCATCCAGCGCGGGGCGATGGATGGACTTGCGGCCGTCGTGCCTTATGGCGATCCGGCGCTGGGCGGGCTGCGCGGGGAGATCACCCCAGGCGGACCGGGTCAGGAAGGCGGAGTGCTGGAGTTGGGCGGGTTCTTTGGCCTGCATCCGGCGCTGGAGAACCTGCACGCGATGTACCAGGCCGGCGAGCTGTTGCCGGTGCATGCGGTGGCCGGGCCCTATCGGGTCCGCAGCCATTTCGAAGCACAGGATTACCTGGAGTGCGGCTCCGACCACATGCTGAAAAGCGGGTGGCTGAACCGTGTGGCCGGCATCCTGCCGGCAAGCGAGGCAGGCCGCGAGGGCGACGCGGTGGCGGTCGGCGTTGCGATGCCGCTGCTGCTGCGGGGGCCAGCGCGGGTTGCAAGCTGGGCACCGCGCGGATTCGGTGCTGCCCCGCCGGACCTCTATGCGGAAGTGTCAGCTCTGGCCTCGACCGACGCCCTGATCGGGCCGGCGGTCCGCGAGGGGCTGCGGGCACGTGGTTTCAGCAATGAGGTCCTGTCGGGCGATCCGCTGCCGCGGGACCAGTCGCCGTTCGCGGTGCTGGCAACGATGGCGGGCGAAATGCTGGCGCGGCCCGACGGTCCGCGCCTAGCCGCGTTGGAGATCGGCGGTTGGGACACACATGTCGCGCAGTTGCCGCGCCTGCACGAGCTGCTGACGCGGTTCGATGGCGGGCTGGCGGCACTGAAGGCAGGGCTTGGGCCGGCATGGCGGGACACCGTGGTGCTGACGATGACCGAATTCGGTCGCACCGCGCGAGTGAACGGCACCAGGGGGACCGACCATGGGACCGCAACGGTAAGTTTCGTATTCGGCGGTGCCGTGGCGGGCGGCAGGGTGGCCGGATCATGGCCCGGCCTGGGTCCGGGTCGGCTGTTCGAGGACCGCGATCTGCAGCCGACGACGGATCTGCGATCGGTGCTGAAAGGCCTGCTGGCGCAGCATCTGGGGATCGGGCCGGCGGGGCAGGCCGCGGTGTTCCCGGAGAGCGCGGCCGCGGCGCCGATGACGGGGTTGATCCGTGTTTGAGTCGACTCGGGCGGCAGGATGGGTGTTAGCCGCTGCCTGGCCCCCTCCCCCCGCCCCCTCCCGCAAGGGGAGGGGGAGTCTTTTGCAACTCGTAGACGAAGTAGGTGCACAGGAAATCCTGTAGGCCCGGTATCTTCGTTAGCTGGCGCCTCAGTTGGTTGCTGCCGCTGTGGGCCTCTCGGCGTGAAATGGAGAGACCTGCCTGCCGGATAACCGTCTCGAAACGTCGGGTGGTCAGCCTGTTGAGGTCGGTGAATTCGGTCTGGCCGCGATAAGGATTGGCTTTGGGGACCCCGCTCGCGTCGAGATGCCACCATCGCGGCCGAAAACCTGGACTGTCGTAAACCTGTGCCGCGATGCGATAAAGCGCGGCCGGACCTAGCACCATATGAATCCATGGCAGCGGAACGATCGTGTGCAGGTGGTGACCATAGGGGTGACGCCACTGGCTTCCCCACAGGATCAGAATCTTGCCGCCGGGCGTGAGAATGCGCGCCCATTCCTTGATGATCGCTTCGTATTCCATGACATGTTCGAGCATCCAGAAGGACAGCACGATATCGATCGATGCATTCGGGAGCGAAATACGGGAGGGATCCGGCTCGAGCTGAAACGTGATATTCGGTTCCGGATCGCTGGACGCCTTCTCGATCGATCTTGGGTCGATATCCATCCCGATGACGTGCCGCGCGCCGAGTGAGGCAGCCAGCCGCGACAAGTGGCCGAAGCCGCAGCCGAAGTCGAGCACGCGCTTGCCGGCCACCTCGGTGGCCGAAAAATTCTGCTGGAAGGACGACCTGATTTCATCGAGCCGCCAGTCGGCGTATGAGTCAACCGAGAAGCCGCCAACTTCTTGCGCCGGCTTCAATGGCAAATGGCGCCGCAGGGAGAGGCGATAGGCTATTTGCTCGACCAGTGAGCGTACGGGCGCGGCACCCGCCCGCAAAATTCCACTTGCCATACCGGCCTTCCATGCGTGGCCCGTGCTCGGCGACGTTGACACCCAGCGGCGCCATCCGTCCGCCAAACGCGCAAACCCGGGGCTCAATCGCATCTGAACAAGGCAACGACGGCATCAGTGCGGATCGGTCCCGCCAGGTTGATCTTCGTCGCTAATCGAGAAGGAATCAACCGGTGATCGCGGCGATCCGGCGCCACCCTTCGGGCCCGCCGACTGGACGCAGAAGCGTGCGGCGGGTATCGGCGGCCTCGAGATGACGGAACGTTTCACCGCTCTCTACCGCGTCCGCGCCGAGGCCGGCTCGATCCAGGCTCGGGCGGCGGCGATCGCCGTGGAGCAGAGCGTCGAGATGCCGCTGGAAGCGATCGACGCGCCGGCGGTGCTGCGCGACGTGGTGGGCCGTGTCGAGGCGATCGAGGATCGCGGCGGAGGCCTGTTCGAAGTGCGCATCGCGCTGGCCGTCGCAACGGTGGATGGGGACGCCGGCCAGTTGCTCAACATGGCGTTCGGCAACACATCCCTGCATGAGGACGTGACGTTGCAGGACCTCGAGCTGCCGCCCAAGTTCGTGGCCCAGCTCGGCGGGCCTCGGCACGGCGTGACCGGGCTGCGGTCGCGGGCAGGCGCGAGTGGTCGCGCCTTGACCTGCTCGGCGATCAAACCGCAGGGGCTGCCGGCGGCGCGGCTGGCGGAGCTCGCCGAACGCCTGGCGGCTGGTGGGCTGGATTTCGTCAAGGACGACCACGGGCTCGCGGACCAGCGGTATGCGCCATTTGCTGTCCGTGTGCCCGGCTGTGCTGCCGCGGTGCGGCGCGCCGCCGCGATCACCGGTCACCCCACCCGGTATGTCCCGAGCCTCTCCGGCGATGTCGATGCGATGCGGCGCCAGCTCGCCCTGGCCCGCGACGAGGGGCTGGACACGGTGATGATCGCACCAATGCTGGCGGGCTTCGCCAATTTCCAGGCGCTCGGGCGCGAGTTCCCGGGCATCGCCTGGATCGCGCATCCGACGATGGGCGGAGCGGCGCGCATTGCACCGGCGCTGCTGCTCGGGAAGCTGTTCCCTTTGATTGGTGCGGACGCGGTGATATTCCCGAACCATGGCGGACGGTTCGGCTACTCCGAAGCAACCTGCCGCCGGATCGCCGAAACGGCGCGCGCCTCTGGGCCGGGCCTGCGCGGCGCGTTGCCGGTTCCGGCCGGCGGGATGCCGCTGGCGCGCGTTTCCGAAATGCTTGATTTCTACGGCAGGGACACGATGTTGTTGATTGGAGGCAGCCTACTTTCCACGCGGGAGCGCCTGACCGAGGCGACAGCCGCCTTCACTCGCACCGTCGCCGCGCATTCCTACGGCCGGAGCCCATGAGCATCGACCCATCCGCCGTCATACGCCCGTTCCACGAGGCCGAGTTCGCCTGGGAGGAGGTGCCGTGCCAGCCCTACAAGGAAACTGGTGACGCGCTGTTTAAGGCGATCTCGCGACGGGTGCTGTTCGCCGAGCCGGCGCTGGGTTGCGAGCTGCGATATTTCGAAATGGCGCCTGGGGGCTACTCGACGCTCGAACGGCATGAGCATATGCATGCGGTGATGATCCTGCGCGGCCGCGGCGGCTGCCTGCTGGGCGATCAGGTGCGCAGGATCAAGCCGTTCGACCTGGTCTTGGTCCCTCCCTGGACCTGGCACCAGTTTCGCGCGACTGAGGGCGAGACGCTCGGGTTTCTTTGCATGGTGAACGCAACGCGCGACCGCCCGCAACTGCCAACCGAGCGGGAATTTGCAGCGCTGCGTTCGGACCCGAACATCTCCGCGTTCCTCGAATAATCGGGAGCCGCGACGCGCCGGCGATCGGGAAGAATTTGCGTCACCGTTCGCTGCCGCCGGCTGTCCGCTCTGAAAGTGCTCGACCATTCACCTCTTGTGGCCGATAGTGCTAACATTCCGGGGAGGCCGGCGATCAGGGATGACCGACAGGCATTGCATTCTGGTTGTCGAGGACGAGCCGCTGGTGGCGGAGGTGGTGGTCGACGCCCTGAGCGATGCCTATCGAACCGTCACGGTTGATGCGGCGGCGGAAGCGCTGGAGCAGATTCGCCTGGGCGGCATCGACCTTGTGCTGCTCGACTACCTGCTGCCCGGCGGCGGCTCGAGCCAGGTCCTGGCATCGGCTGATGCGGCGGGAGTGCCGGTGGTGGTCATGAGCGGTGACGCCGAGCGTCAGAGCGAGCTCAGTGCCGGCAACCATCCCTTCGTCGCCAAGCCGTTCCGGATCGAGGACCTGATCAGCGCTGTCAACGCCGCGGTTGGCCGCGGCTCCTAAACCCTGCTCAGCGCGAGACGTCGGTTCGCGCGGCGAACCGAGTGAGGGTGCCCGCGCGCTGGCACGCTTCCGTACGGCGAGCTCTCCCGCGGAGCGGAGAGGTGTTACGTTTCCTTGCGTTCTTCCTCGCGAAGCTGCGCGGGCGGCGTCTGAAAGAACCGAGCGAACTGATAGACCGTATCGTCCTCTTGGTTCCAGCAAACATAGCCTCGACAGTCGCGTGGCCGCGCCTCGTAAACCGTGCACATACGGTCCTCACCGAGGAACTGGCACACATTGTAACCCGACTTGATCCGCTTTGCCCCTTTGCGGGTCTTCTCGACGATGTGCCGTTCCTCGAAGCCACGCACGGTCAGGCCGAGGAATTTCGCCAGGCGCCTGATATCCGCGCGGCTCACTTCGACGTAGCCGGCCATCCGGCAGCAGAAACTCGGGCACTTCAGGCAGTCCAGGGCATGGCCGGTCATGTATTATTGTCGTGCACAATTGCTGAGTCGGCAATAGTTCAAAGCGGGCAGTCGCATGGTCGCAAGGCCCGGTCGGCTGCCAGGCCGCGGTCGGCCAACCGATCCACGTGCACAACGCGATGTCCGGTATGACGCCCACCCCTGATGAGCAGTCGCGACGGACCACGATCGCCGGCCGCCGCTCGCGCGTCGGTGGTTGGCCGATTTCCATTGCCGGAGCGGTGCTCGTGTTGCTTGCCTACACGTTGCGCTATGCGCTGGTGCCGTTCGTCTTCGCCGCGGTGATCAGCTTCGTGCTGGACCCGGCCGTGGATTCGGCAGCTCGGCGCATGGGCGGCCATCGATGGCCGATCGCCGCGCTTTTGAGCCTGCTGATCGCCGGCGGGGCCGGGTGCGCGGCGTGGTGGATCGGCACGACGGCATTCCAGGACGTTGCGGCGGCCATGAGCAAACTGCCGCGGATGATCGAGACCGCCATAAGCGTGGTCACCGGTTCGTCGGGCGTTGACATATTTGGGGCCCGGCACACGCCGCAGCAACTCTCCAATGCTGCCCTCGATACCCTTCGCGGCCTGCTGAATGGGGCGTCTGTCGCGCTGGCTCTGAAACTCAGCGCGGGCAGCGTGGCCGGGGGCATCATGACGCTCGTGCTGGTGCCGTATTTTCTGATCTCCGGCCCACGTCTGGCCGGCGGGACGCTATGGCTGATCCCGCCCGAACGGCGGCGATCGGTGCAAGAGATGCTGCCGAAGCTCCTGCCGATGCTGCGGCGCTACGTGGTCGGGCTGATCGTGGTGGTGATCTATGCGGCGGCGGTTGCCTATATCGGCTTCGGTCTGCTGTTCAGGGTGCCCGGCGCGGGGGTGCTGGCGATCGTGGTCGGACTGCTGGAGATGATACCGGTCGTCGGGCCGGTGACCTCGCTGGTGCTGGTCGGGTTGACGGCGGTGTCGCAGGGCATGTTCGCGGCTGTATTTCTGATGGCGTACGCGCTGGGGCTGCGGCTGTCGATCGACAATCTGGTGGGGCCGCTGGCGCTCGGGCACGCGGCGAGGGTGCACCCCGTGGTGGTGATCTTCAGCTTCGTCGTCGGCGTCATGCTGTTCGGCATCATCGGCCTGCTGCTTGCGGTGCCGACGGCGGCCTCGATCAAGCTGATCCTGCAGCACTATTACGCTGAACCGATCGAGCCGGCCGAAACGATGGAGTTGGCTCCGGCACCCCGCCGCGCGGCGCGCACGCGCGGCCCGCATTCATGATGCCGATGCCGCTTGCCGGGGGTTGCCGGCACAGCGTGTTGTGCGATCAGCGGCGCGTCTCGGGTGGTTCGAGACAGCGCACCGGGTCCACCTCTCCCGCCTGCGGGAGAGGTCGGTTCGCCCAGCGAACCGGGTGCGGGTTCTCCCGGCCCCGGGCACCTCCCCGCTCCACGTGGCGACCTCGGATCGGGGGCAGGGTCTCTCGCCCAGGACGGGTGAGGTGTAATATGCGGTTGGCGGCGCCGACCCTTGTGCCGGCTCTCTGCTGCCGGCTCGCATTGAGGTGCCACAGCGAGCAGGAGATGGCCGGCACAAGGCCGGCCATGACGTGATGGGATTGCGTTCGCCCGAGAGTCAATCTTTTCGCCGGCCGGTGTAAGAGTAAGGTGCCAAAGCAAATTCGCCTCAATGCCTTCGACATGAACTGCATCGTGCATCAGTCGCCCGGACTGTGGACGCATCCGCGCGATCGTGCCGACAGTTACAACACGCTCGGCTATTGGACCGATCTCGCGCGCACGCTGGAGCGCGGGAAGTTCGATGCGGTGTTCCTGGCCGACGTGCTGGGCATCTACGACGTGTATCGCGGCTCGGCGCGGGCCGCGCTGGAAGGCGCGGTGCAGGTGCCGGTGAACGATCCGTTGCTGCTGATCCCGGCGATGGCAATGGTGACGGAGCATCTCGGCTTTGGCGTCACCTGCACATTGTCCTATGAACACCCCTACCCGTTCGCCCGGCGCATGAGCACGCTCGACCACCTGACCGAAGGGCGGATCGGCTGGAACATCGTTACCGGCTATCTGAACAGCGCGGCGAAGGGCGTCGGCATGGCCCGCCAGGAGGGTCATGACACACGCTACGAGATCGCCGAGGACTATATGCAGGTGGTCTATAAGCTGTGGGAGGCAAGCTGGGAGGATGGCGCGGTGCTGCGCGACCGCACCTCTGGCCGCTTTGCCGATCCCGACCGTGTCCATCGCATCGAGCATGACGGGCCGTATTTCCGACTGTCGGCCATCCATCTGTGCGAGCCGTCGCCGCAGCGCACACCGGTGCTGTATCAGGCGGGAGCTTCGACGCGTGGGCGACAGTTCGCCGCACAGCATGCCGAGTGCGTGTTCATCAATGGTCCGTCGAAGCAGGTGATCGGCCCGATCGTCGCCGATCTGCGTCGCCGCGCTGCTGCTGTTGGGCGCGATCCGGCGGAGCTGCTGATCTTCACCATGATGACGGTGGTCACAGACACCTCGCCGGCCCGGGCGCGCGACAAGCTGGCGGAGTACCGCCGGTACGCGAGCGAAGAGGGCGGGTTGGTGCTGATGTCGGGCTGGACCGGCGTCGACTTCTCCAAGCTGCCGCTCGACGAGCCCGTGCGATTCGGCGAGCACGATGCGATGACCTCGGCGCTGGAGGCGTTCACCATCGCCGATCCCACCCGCACCTGGACAGTGCGGGAGATCGCCGCACATGCCGCGATCGGCGGGCGCAGTCCGCTGATTGTCGGATCGGCGCAGGAAGTGGCCGAGGAGCTGATCGGCTGGGTGCAGGACACCGACGTGGACGGTTTCAACCTGGCCTATGCGGTCACGCCGGAAACCTTTACCGATTTCGTCGATCTGGTGGTGCCGGAGCTGCAGGCACGCGGCGCCTACAAGCACGACTACGCGCCGGGCACGCTGCGGGAGAAGCTGTACGGC
>Ga0335075_10012827_pt1 | contig 12647 bp, 5 predicted proteins | sample Lox_Sample_24_FD_206723 | JGI IMG/M metagenome (GOLD analysis project Ga0335075, IMG submission 206723) | Soil microbial communities from Loxahatchee National Wildlife Refuge, Florida, United States - Lox_Sample_2.4 | ecosystem: Environmental > Terrestrial > Soil > Wetlands | place: USA: Florida... | reverse complement strand
ACCAACGCCTCCCATGCCTTATCAAAGTCCGGCGCGACGACCACGAGTTCGATTTCTTCGGGCGTCGGCGGCAGTCCGATCAGGTCGAAGTAGAGCCGTCGCACCAGCGTGCGCCGTCCTGCCTCCGCCGTCGGCATCACGCCGCGCGCCTCCATCTTCGCCAGCAGGAATCGATCCAGCGGCGTCCGTACCCAGCCCTTATCCTTGACATCGGGCGGCGTCACCCGCTGAAGCGGACGATACGCCCAGTAATCCTTGTCTTTTTCCGTCACGGTCAGGGGGTTCTTCGCCGCCACGACAGCTCCCAGGGGTTTGTCGTAAGCGGCACCGAGATCGATCCAGCGCGTCACCGCCGCGACGATGTCGGCTGGGGCCGCCGGCTTCTTCGGCGGCATGTACGGTTTCTCGGCGTGGCGGATGTATTTCACGAGCGGACTATTCTCTCCGTGTCCCGGCAGGACGGCCACGCCCTTATCGCCGCCCTTGAGCAGCGACTCGCGGGTGGACAGATTGAAGTCCGACTTGACCTTGGCCCCACCGTGACACGTCAGGCAGTTTTTCTCTAACCACGGCCGAACCGTGCGTGTGAACAATTGCTGGCTGGCAGCCATCTGGGCGGCATGATCGACGGCAACAGGCTTATCGGCCGCCACAGCCCTACCGGACAGTACGGCAAGTACGACAGCCGCCCAAAGTCCGCGTGCGACTGCGATGCGTGCGCTACTGTAGCGATGGGTGAGATGGAGACTCTTGATCTGTCGGCTGGAAGCTATTGTGACCATGCAGAGGATCCTGCTGTCGTTCCGCCGGGTGGTTGGTGGGCAGCGTTCGGGCGGCGGTCAGCAAGTGCTGAGTACCGATCGCGGCTTGGGGGCATGACTTTGTTTAGTGTAACCGATCCCAGCCCGCGAGCAACCCGCAACCGGGGTGCCGGACTCGGCTTGATGGTTTCCGGACAGCGATGAACGAAGGCGACGACAGACCAGGTAGAGTTGAGAGACCTACTTGATTCTTTCGTCCGGAATCAGACTATATTAGCGGTGACTCCTTTTCTCTCTACTTCTCGACACGAGGACCGCATCATGAGCTCCTATTCTCGTTTGCTTCGCGGCATCGTACTCGCCGTTCTGCTCGCGGCTACTTTCTCTGTCCAGGCGGCGGATCCCCAATCGGATCGGATCAGGCACGCCAACTACAAGCAAGCGTTCCATTTCAACGGCGAATTCATCCGTCAGTTCGTCTACTCGACCAGCGTTGCCCCTCAGTGGATCGGCAAGACGGATGCTTTCTGGTATTCCTATCGCACCAGCCGCGGCACCGATTATTGGCGCATTGATCCCAAGTCGGCAACGAAAACGCCGCTCTTCGATCGCGCCAAGCTGGCCACGCAACTCGCGGAGATGACGCATAAGCCGATCGACCCCGTGCAATTGCCCTTGACGAGGGCGAGACTGAACGAGGAAGGGACAAAGCTCAAGTTCGTCGTGGACGAGCTGCAATACGAATGGGACTTGCCCGCCGAGAAGCTGACGAAGTTGGGCAAGGCGCCGCCCGCGCCGCCCATCATCGACGAGGCCGGCGCACAGGGCTTCCGTCGCAACGACAACCAACAGCAGTTGCAGCGCGATCGGCTTCGCCGCTTCGACCGCGGCCGCGGCGGCCTGCCTGACAGAGGAAACCGTTCCCGCGATCCTCGCGTCTATTCGCCCGATGACGGCGCCTACCTTTTCGTCCGCGACCACAATCTCTACCTCTTGGAAGGCAAAGAGAAGCCGGCAGATAAGGTTATGCTGCCGTTGGGACCGCCCAACGTTGCGGTCCTGACCAGCCAACTGTGGATGCTATCCGGCGGCGCATCCCGGTTGCGCGAGGTCAACGCCATTCAACTCACGACCGACGGCGTGGCGGACTACAGCTTTGGCTCGACCAGCGTCTTCGGTTCGGGTATGGACGACGGCCAAACCGGCCGGCCGCGCGTGGAGTGGGCGCGTGATTCCAAGACGTTCTACGCCACGCGCACCGACTCACGCGGAGTGCAGGAACTGTTCCTGGTCAACCCGTTGACCATGCCGCGACCTACCCTCGAAAAATACAAGTACCCCATGCCCGGCGAGGACGCAGCGCGGCGAATGGAATTGTTCCTCGGCGACCGCGCCGCGAAAAAGCTCACCCGCCTCAAGCCGAAGTGGAAAGACGAGTCTTACACGGACATCCATTGGGGCAAAACCTCCGATGAGTTGCGTTTCCTGCGCCGCGACAGGTTCCAACGCAACGTCGAGTTCTGCACGGTCAACACAAAGACGGGCGAGGCCAAATGCCTGATTGTCGAGGGTTTCGAGAACGCTAACATCAATTTCCAGCCCGCCTCTTATCTTGAAGAGACCAACGAGATGATCTGGTGGTCGGAGCGGAGCGGCTGGGGGCACTTCTATCTGTACGATCGCAACGGCAAGCTCAAGAACGCCATTACCAGCGGTCTGTTCCGCGCCGGCAACATCGTGGCCGTAGATGCCAAGAAGCGACTGCTTTACTTCCGGGGCAATGGCCGGGAGCCAGGCGAGAATATTTACTTTCAGCACCTGTATTGTGTGAATCTGGACGGTACGGGCCTCACGCTTCTCGATCCCGGCAATGCCAATCACAGCACTTTTCAGTCGCCGACGCGGCAAAACGTAGTGGACAACTGGTCGCGCGTGGACGCCGCCCCGGTTAGCTATCTCCGCGACGCCACCGGCAAGGAAATCATGAAGCTCGAGGAGTGCGATCTCTCCCGGCTATACGAGATTGGCTGGAAGATGCCCGAAACATTCTTCGTCAAGGCGGCCGACGGCGTCACGGACCTGTACGGCAACATGTGGAAACCATTCGATTTTGACGCCTCGAAGCGTTACCCGATTATCGTTAATTGCTACCCCGGGCCGCAGCAGGAAGGCGTGACGCACACGTTCGCCGCCAGTTCAGCAAACCAGCAGTTGGCGCAGCTGGGGTTCATCGTTATCCAAGTTGGGCACCGGGGCGGCACACCGAATCGCTCCAAGGTCTACGCCAGTTACGGCTACTTCAATTTGCGCGACTACGGACTGGCGGACAAGAAGGCGGCCGTAGAGCAACTCGCCGCCCGCTATCCGTATATCGACATCGAGCGCGTGGGCATCTATGGTCACTCCGGCGGCGGCTTCATGTCGGCGGCGGCTTTGTTGCAGAAGCCTTACAACGAGTTTTTTAAGGCCGCCGTCGCCTCGTCCGGCAATCACGACAACAACATTTACAACAATGGCTGGGCCGAACGCTACCATGGCATGAAGCTGGTCGTTGGGAAAAAGGAAGAATCCAAGACCGCCGCCGCGCGAACCGCGGACGGCGCCGGCTTCGGGGCCAATGGCAACGGGAACAGCTCAAACGACAATGGCGAATCGGGGACCGGCAGCGACTCGGCCCAACAGACGACAAAGGGCAACGCCAAGGAGGAGTCGCACTACGAGATCAAAGTGCCCACGAACGCTGAACTTGCAGCCAACCTCAAGGGAGCGCTGCTGCTCGTTCATGGCGACATGGATAACAACGTGCATCCCGCCAATACAATGCGTCTGGTGGATGCTCTGATCAAGGCTAATAAACGTTTCGATATGTTGATATTGCCCGGCAAGCGCCACGGCTTCGCCGACGCCGCACCGTACTTCAACCAGCGTTTATGGGAGTTCTTTGCCGATCACCTGCTCGGCGAGCGGCAGACGGGAGCGGACCTTTACGAGAAACAGATGGATGGCCAGCGTGTGACGTTCCCTATTCCCCCGTCGCAGACGCCGGGATCGCGTCGAAGCGGCGGCTGAGCGATAAAGCGGATGGCGAGAGGCTGCAACGTGGAAAAGTAGACACGGCTCTTCCGCTTCGACTACTTGCGGCGGCGGCATTTATGGAGACAATCGTTGCTACTGATCCTGTGAGAGGGTAATAACCAGCGTGGCATCTGCTTCGTGACGATGCGGCGGCGTGGCTCGGCGGTGGTCCGCCTGCCCGGCTACGAGGGGATGCTCCGCCAGGTGGCCGCCAGACAAGGGGCCGGTTGTGCCGGCTGCTTGCGACGTCTCGATAACGGCAATGGACCCAAAAGGAGGTGTCTCAGAACCTTAGATAGTGTTCATGTGCTATACTACAAAATAATCCAAGGGTGTTTGGGTTGCTCCAAGTCAGTATGGGGGAGGCGATCGCCAGGAAGTAGCGCTTCCACTCGCTGATGGATTAACCGCCATGAAGTTTGCGTTCCTCGTTCATCCGCTTTCCAACGAAACCAAAGACCTGATGCGTCTCGACGCCAGCGGCGTTCTCCGCGACAACTGGGGCGACAACATCTTGCAATTCTGCCTCGACCTTCACACCGCCACGGAGGTCATGGAACGAGAAGCGGGAAACGGCGTCGTTGCTGAGGCTAGGGTCGTCGATGAATTGGCCGCGTTGACATCTTCCGCAGGTTCGCGAGCGGAGGGACGGTTGTACGAAATCCCGATGGACGCCCGACACATCCTTGAAGCTCCCACTCAAGCGATCGAGTACATGGAGCAGGCAGTCGATCAGGCCGCTGAGTGGGGTGCGCGTCTCGTTGGGCTCGGCTCGATGACCAGCGTCATCGGAGGGCAGGGCGAGCATCTTGCCGAACGAGGACCGCTGCGTGTTACGACCGGCAACAGCTTGACGGTGTACGCGGCCTTACAGAGCCTGACGATAACATGCACGGAGACGAACATCGATCTGTCTCGGGAAGCAGTCGCGGTGGTTGGCATCCCAGGCAGCATTGCTGCCGCCGCCGCGCGCTGGCTCGCTCCCCACTGCCGTCGCCTACTACTCGTCGGACGGAGACCCTCATCACGAGCCGCGCGACTGACGGCGGAGTTGAACGCCGAATTCCTCACCGACATTCCCTCGGCGCTTTCACAAGCGCGCCTGGTGGTGTCGGCGACCTCGACGGGAGATTGTATCGACTCTGAGCTGTTGCTGACCGGCAGCATCGTAATCGACGTGGCCGTGCCCACCGATGTCAAGACTCCGAAGGTTCCTCGCAACGATGTGCTTCTGCTCTCCGGCGGTCTGGCGCGCGTGCCGGACACGATGCCGCGCGATTCGATGTTCCTGGGCTTTTATCAAGGAGTCGTCCCTTGTTGCCTGGGCGAGACCATGGTGCTCGCCTTGGAGGGACGAGAAGAGTGCTTTTCCTTGGGGCGTGATCTTCGTCTGGACCGGATCGAAGAGATTGGCGTCTTGGCGCGGAAACATGGCTTCGATTTCACGCAGTTGTTCTCCTTTGGACAGAAACTAGAGCCTTCCGCACTGCCCCGCTTCCTCAAGGCCACGGTACGGCGACGTTGCGAAAGCAACTCTACAGGTTCGCGCCACGGGGTCGCCGTCAATAGAAGGAGTCATTCCCAGCCGCAGCCGGCGCGACCGTCCCTCACTCAGCTGGCCGACCGTGCCGCGCAGCTCCACGAGCGCTATATCAATCCAATCCTCGTCGGGCTAGGACGCAACAACGGATTCATCAAGACCTTCGTGCGCGGCCAGGGCATGGAACTCTGGGACGCCGACGGGAAAGCGTACCTCGATTTCGTGGCCGGCTTCGGTGCGCTGAATCTGGGACACAACCATCCTGCCGTGGTCCGCGCCGTCGCCGTCGCGCTGCAAGAGCAAGCGCCCGGTTTCGCGCAATCGTCGATCAACCCTTTGGCTGCTGCCCTGGCCGAGCAGCTCGTCAGTCTGGCGCCGCCTGGCCTGGAAATGGTGTTCTTCGCCAACAGCGGCACCGAAGCCGTCGAAGCCGGCCTGAAATTGGCCCGCGCCGCGACTCGTCGCCCCGGCTTGCTCAGCTGCGAGAGGTCTTTCCACGGTAAGTCGCTCGGTTCGCTTTCCGTCACGGGCAACGACACCTATCAGCGTCCTTTCGCGCCCCTCCTGCCGGAGTGCCAGACAATCCCCTACGGAGACCTGGAAGCCCTCGAACGCGCCTTGTACAGTCGGCGTTTTGCCGCCTTCATAGTCGAACCGATCCAGGGGGAAGGAGGAATGATCGTGCCTCCGGCCGGTTACCTGCGCGCGGCCCAGGAACTGTGTCGCACAGCCGGAACGCTGCTGATCGTGGATGAGGTGCAAACCGGCCTTGGCCGGACGGGCACATTGTTCGTCGTGGACGACGAAGGAGTCGAACCGGACGTTTTGATCCTGGCCAAGTCGCTGGGCGGCGGCCTCATCCCTCTAGGAGCCATGCTCAGCCGCCGCGATCTGTGGATGAAAGCCTACGGTTCGGCACAAACATTCGCGCTGCACACCAGTACGTTCGGCGGCGGCAGTTTGGCCTGCGCCGCCGGCCTGGAAACGCTTCGCGTGCTCCGCGAAGAGAACCTGAGTGCCAATGCGCAAGAGCGTGGGGAACAATTATACCGAGGACTGAAGCAGTTGTGCGGGCGGTGCGGTCTTGTTCGTGACGTGCGGGGCAAAGGGTTGATGCTGGGACTGGAGTTCCAGCCAATGCCGAATACGATGGTTACGCACTTCAAGGGCATGGACCCTTCCGGTGTCACTTCGCTGCTGGTACCGAACCTCGACGACTTGATCCACTCGATCCCCGGCATGTACGCTATGCAGATCTTGCTCCAGGTGCATGGCATCTACACCCAGGTGACACGCTCCAACCCGCGTGTGCTGCGTATCCAGCCGCCGTTGATTGTCACCGAGGAGCAAGTGCGCCGCTTCCTCGATGCTCTGGAAAACGCCTGTCAGGAGTTGCACTTCCTCAACCAGACCGTGGACAGCATCATCCGTAAATCGATTGGCAGTCTTCAGGCGTCGCTGAGTTAAGGCGAGAGGGCTGCGTCCGTGCTGCGCTCTCGACGCGAACGACAGAACAAGTGTTCGTCAGCCGTCGGGGATGGCAGATTGAGAACGATGTCGTGCTTCGGGTCGGAGGCCGACCAGACGCGGAACGGCTCTTGGAATGTATGGATCATTGGAGAATAGATGGCTCATACCATTGTCTTGGGCTGCGACATCATTTCCAAGACTGTGGTATTCTGCGGCGGCCGGCGGTGGAACAAATATCCTTCCACGATCGTACAGTGCTCTCGGTAGTCCTGGTCCTGCTCCAGAAGCAGGGCGTGCAATTCGGGCAAACGATAATGGGGTACTAGGGGAAAGAGGTGATGCGTCAGGTGATAGTCCATGCCGAGCGGGAAAACTGCCCAGCGGACCAAACGCCCCACCAAAAAGACTCGCGTGTTGCTGAAACGATCCTGATCGGCGTGGCCGTGCTGTACCACCTGGCGGGCGATCATGCAGAAGGCAAACCCCGTCATCATCGGCAAGCACCACAAGACCAGATAATAGTAGCCCCACGGCTCCTCGGTTAGCTGGCTTAGCCAGGCCAACGCGGTGAACAACAGGGTCAAGTACGTCACGCGACCGCACGAGATCCATCGAATCGACACGTCAGGCTTGAGGCGTGGACTGCGGTAGAAGCGCTGCGGAACGAAGGCATACAACGACATGGCAACTGCCCACATCCCAACCGGCACGATCGCTAACAACAGCAAATCGCCGCGTATGGTCAAGACGGTCAAGGCCACTGCCAGGATCACCACGTAGCACGCCCCGAACAGAACAAGCAATCGAGTTCGTGGGTTATCAACGGAGTAAGGACCGCTGCCGCCGCCGGTCGTCGCATAGCGCGCACGCATACGCAGGTAGCGGATCAAGCCAGGCAGCCACAATGCCTGTTTGATGACGCACTCCCACACGAAACGAGCAGGAGTCATGGGAAAATGGAAGCGGTGTCCGCTGCCTTCCATTTGCATCACGTCGGGGTCGCGCTCAGGATCGTTGGGGAACTGATGGTGCGCCAAGTGTTGCAACCGATAGTGATGCGTCGTGCTCCACATGGGGAACATGCACAGCCAGTCCGACACTAACTCGTTGAGGATGCGGTTACGGAAGAGCAGGTAATGGCTGGCCTCATGCCCCAGCGTCGTCAGCCGGTGCTGTCCTGCCCCGATCAGTACAACAACCGGCAAAGTCAAGGGCAGTGCATAAAGCCAGCTGTGTCCCTGGACGATGAGCCAATGGTAGAACGCAATCATCAAGCCGACGAGCAGGCCGAGAAACAAGTATTCGCGGCCCAAGTAGAACCAGCTCGTGACGTTGTCGGTGCGGCGCAGGACATTGACGCGGCGTAGAAGTTGGTGATTCATGGCATACGCCAGAGGTATCGGATGCTACGCGGAGGCGAACAGGTAGAATTATCTTACCTAAATTGCTCAGATTTGCTATCCTGGACGCGAGGCGAACAGGCAAATCTTCGCGCTCCGGCCGGCACAATTGATACACTTGTCCAGATTGCTCTCTCTCGCCTGGTTGAAGTTGCAAGCGATTTGGAAAAATGCGAAGGGAGGGAGGCCGGAAACCAATGCTTATGGGTGTCTGCTATCGGCCTGAAAGGGAGATCCGAGCATGTGTGGAATCGCCGGAATGATCGATCTGGCGGAGCGGCGTCGCGTCGCGCCGGATGTGCTGGAGGCAATGGCCAAGAGTCTATATCATCGCGGCCCCGACGAAGAAGGATTCTTGCTCCTTCCCGGCGTCGGGCTGGCGTCGCGCCGCCTGAGCATCGTCGGCTTGGCTGACGGACGCCAACCGATCTACAACGAGGATCGGACGGTCACTGTCGTCTTCAATGGCGAGTTGTTCGATTACCCCGAACAACGCGCCGCCTTGCAGAAGCGGGGGCATCGCTTCGTCACGCACTGCGATACGGAAATCATCCCGCATCTGTGGGAAGAGCACGGCGAGAACGTGTTCGAGCGGCTACGAGGCCAGTTCGCCTTGGCCTTGTGGGACCATCGCCAGCACACGCTTGTTTTCGGACGTGATCGCTTCGGCATTTGCCCGTTGTTCTGGACGCGACAGGGCGACTGGCTCCTCTTCGCTTCGGAGATCAAAGCTCTCCTTGCCTCCGGAATGGTCGATCCCAAACCCGATCTAAGGGGCATCCACCACATTTTCACGTTCTTTGCCCAGCCAGGGCCGGTCACTTGTTTCGCCGGTATCCAGCTCTTGCCCCCGGGCCATTACATCCACGTCCAACTCGGCGGCGCGGGAGAGACGGCGCGCTGGACGGAGCGCACGTTCTGGCAGATCGATTTTCCCGACCATGGCGATTATGCGGACGGCGACGAAAAACAACTGATTGACGGTTTTCAGGACGTGATGTTGCGATCCGTCGAGGAGCGATTGCGCGCCGATGTGCCAGTCGTGTCGTACCTGTCCGGCGGCGTCGATTCGACGATGGTCGCGGCCCTAGCCAGTCACGTTCGCGGCGAGCCAATCCCAACTTTCACCATTCGCATCGAGGATCCCAGTCTGGACGAGACGACGGAAGCCGCTCTAGCGGCCCGGCACATCGGGACCACACCCATCATCGTCCCGTGCGGCTCGGCCCAGGTGCTCGCAACCTACCCACGGCTCATCCGCGTGGCCGAAGCTCCGGTCGTCGATACCTCCTGCACGGCTCTTCTGCTTCTGGCCGAGGAAGTCCATGCCCGCGGCTACAAAGCGGCCCTGACCGGGGAAGGCTCTGACGAATGGCTGGCTGGCTATCCCTGGTTCAAGGTCGATCGACTGTTGAACTATCTCGATGTGATACCGGGGCTGCCGCTCAGCGCGCTGACGAGGCGCGGCTTCCTGATGCTGACCGGCCAACCGCGATTTCCTTGGGCGAAGATCCGCAAGACCTACGAGATCACCGGCGGGCACAACGCCTGGATGGATATGTACGGCCTGATGAGCATTGCCAAGTTGCGTTTCTTCAGCCCGTGGTTGCGCGAAGAGCTGCACGATCACATCCCCTACGCGGACCTGGGAATCAATCTCGACCGTCTGCGCCGCTGGCATCCGCTGCATCGTGGTCTGTACTTCGGCATCCGCGTTCACCTGCCCGGTTTGTTGCTGAGCGCCAAGGGAGATCGCGTCGCCATGCACTCCTCGGTGGAGACTCGCTATCCTTTCCTGGATGAAGACGTTTTCGCCTACCTGGCGCGTCTCCATCCCCGCTGGAAGTTACGCGGCTTGCAAGACAAGTATTTGCTGCGCCGTCTAGCGGAGCGCTGGCTGCCGCGCTCCATTGCTTGCCGGCACAAGGCCATGTTCCGGGCTCCGCTGGACAGTTTCCATGAGCGGTTCGCTCCGCCGTTTGTCGATCAACTGCTCAGTGTCGAATCGCTGCGTAAGACTGGCTATTTCGATGCCGACGCCGTGGCGTACTGGCGGCAGGCGTACAAGGGTTTGCGGTCGGGATCGATGGCGCGAATCTCGGTAGAGATGGGCCTGGTTGGTGTGCTTGCCACACAGTTATGGCATCACACCTTTATCGACGGCAGTCTGGCCGACGTGCCCTCTTAGCCTCGATAGGTCATCGACGAGGGGTTCGACTGCCGTGACAGCCAAGCTCGGCAGGTCATGATCCAGGAATGGCAAAACCTGCGCAGCCAGATGCGTTGCATCCTTCTAGTATCCCATCAGGAGGACTTCGCTGAGACGTTTTCCGACGGCAACTACTTTGAGCTGGAAGCCGGTGCGACGAGAATCAAACGCTTCCAAAAAACCAAAAAGGAGCTTCACCATGTTTCACCGCTACGTGTCGGCCCTGCTATGCGTCGTGTTCTTGGCTACAGGTGTCGGCCGCGCCGACGAAAGCTTCTTCGAGTCAAACGGCGTGAAAATCCACTACCTCGTTGATGGCAAGGGCGAGCCGGTACTGCTGATCCACGGTTTCGCAACCAACGCCCGGCTTCAGTGGATGGTGTCCGGCATCTTCAAGGCGCTGGCCAAGGACCATCTCGTCATTGCCATGGACGTTCGCGGCCACGGAGACAGCGGCAAACCCAGCGATCCGAAGAAATACGGCACGGAGATGGTCGAGGACGCCGTTCGCCTGCTCGATCATCTGAAAATCAAGAAAGCCCACGTTGTCGGCTACTCAATGGGGGCGCTCATCACGGGCAAGCTGTTAGGGACGCATCCCGACCGTCTGCTATCGGCCACGCTGGGCGGCACCGGCATCTTTCCGGAAGGAGTGAAGCTGCCGCCGAATCTCGAAAAATTGGCCCAATCGCTCGAACAGGGCAAAGGGATGAGTTCGATCCTGACGGCCATGACGCCGCCGGGTAAGTCCAAGCCCTCCGCAGCCACGATCCGAGCAGCCAATCGCTTGACGGCCGGCGACAACGGCAAGGTGCTTGCAGCCGTGGTCCGCAGCTGGAACACGTTGGGAGTCACCAGGGGAAAGCTCGAGGAAAACAAAGTGCCGACCCTCGCCCTGATCGGCACGGCCGATCCGTTCAAGGAGGGCTTTGAATTTATGAAGGAAGGCATGGCCAACCTGAAAATCGTGACGATCGACGGCGCCACTCACATAAGCGCTCCTTCCAATCCGAAATTCATCAGCAGCCTGCGGAGCTTCCTGGCCGAGAACTCCCCGCGGAAGAAAAAAGAGAAGAAAGAACCAACGAAGGCTCCTGGCTTCGCCGAGTAGGCTAGACCACGAATGATCGCCGCATTGCCAAGGAGTGCTACACCATGCGCTACCCCTCGGTTCCACTCGCCGCCCTCCTCTTCCTCCTCGGCCGGGACAGCCTGCCCGCCCAAGAAGCGATGATCTGTGTGCGGGCCAACGAACTCGTCTCGCGGGTGACGCGCCACATGACCGGGGCGTGCCTGGAGGACGTCAACCACGAAGTCTACGGCGGCATCTACAGCCAGATGATCTTTGGCGAGAGCTTCCAGGAAGCGGCGCCCTCCCCGCCGATCAAGCACTTCACCCGGCACGGTGGGAACTGGGCGGTGCAGGACGGCGTTCTGTCCGTCCCCGCCGAAGAGGGGCCCAAGCTGGTCTCCGAGCATCCCCCCCTTGGCACCGGCGAGGTCCGTGTCGAGGTGCTCCTGCCGGGCAAGGCCGGGGGGGTGGCGGGGCTGATCGTCAAGGTCCGCGAGCCTCGAACCGGGGCTGACCGCTTCATCGGCTACGAAATCTCTCTTTCCTCCGAGCCGGCCTTCGTGCGGCTGGGGCGGCACCGCAACAACTGGGAGCCTATCAAGGACGTGCCCTGTGCCGTCCCGGCCGACCGCTGGCTCCCCCTGGTCGTGCGCATGGAGAAAACATCGCTTGAGATCCTGCTCGACGGCAAGACGGTTCTGGCCCACGAGGACCGCGACCACCCCCTCGACGCCGGCGCCGTCGGCCTACGGACCTTCGGCCGCGAGTGCCGCTTTCGCAACCTCCAGGTCAAGACCGAGGAGAAGGTGACGGACCTGCCCTTCGAGCAGGAACGGCGCTGGAACGAGGGTGTCAGCCGCATGTGGCGGAGCCTGCGCCGCGGCTCGGCCGACGGCCGATTCTCGTTGGAAGCCCGCGATCCCTTCGTCGGCCGGCAGAGCCAGCGCATCGTCTTCGAGAAAGGAGAGGGCGAGGTCGGCGTCGAGAACCAGGGACTCAACCGCTGGGGAATGTATTTCGTGAAGGGCAAGCCCTACGAAGGTTACGCCTGGCTGCGGGCCGACGAGGCCTGCACCGTGGCCGCGGCCCTGGAAGGCCAGGACGGCAAAGTGCTGGCGGA
>Ga0335075_10012826_pt1 | contig 12647 bp, 6 predicted proteins | sample Lox_Sample_24_FD_206723 | JGI IMG/M metagenome (GOLD analysis project Ga0335075, IMG submission 206723) | Soil microbial communities from Loxahatchee National Wildlife Refuge, Florida, United States - Lox_Sample_2.4 | ecosystem: Environmental > Terrestrial > Soil > Wetlands | place: USA: Florida... | reverse complement strand
TATACACGAAGCACAAACACACGAGCTGTTGATGTCAGATCTACGATGGCAATCTTACAACAATCATCTAGAACAGCCCAAAGCGAGACAAGTGACTGAAGTGGATTAGACAAGGAGCCTTCCTACGCAACTCGGGTGTACTCGACTGATCAGAGCGCATCCAATATGTCTTCTCACAACTCTCCTTTAGCTTCTACGACAAGCTTCGCACTGCCTCTAGGTTTGCGATCGAGGCGAGGCTCTTTAGCGTCTATCGGATCTTCACAGGTAGACAGGGAGCAGCTCGCCCAAGCTCTTGATGCTATACATAATACTGCGTCTCATTCTGAGACCCTAACGACTTTTAATGAATTCGCCTCTCCGCCAGTGTCTTCGTCTGGAGTGGAATCGAAAGGAATCGGGGGTGAGATAATGCATAATGGGCTCAGTGGGCTGTACAGTCGATTCCGTGGAGCAGTTGTTGGTGGAAAAGACAAGGCTTTGACATTGCAAGGCAAGGATGATAGTTCTTATAATTCGGGCAATATTTCTGCGTCCTCAAAGAGCTCAAAACCCGGTACTCCATCCTTCAAAGCCTCAACTTCGAGTCTAACACGAGAGATAAGCGGAGCATCGAATTCGCCTATCCAGCTATCTAGCCCATCATCCCGCATGCAATCTCCGACATCATCGTCTTTTACGGGCACATCTGAGGGCCCGTCTCAGTCACAGAAGTCTTCCAACGCTCCATCACTTTCTACCCCAGCAACGTCTAAGTCTTCCTCTTCTTCGCGGCCAATCCCCCCTTTGACCAAGGCCACCGTCTCCTCGACCGTGGCACCCGTACATGTAAGCGCTTTCAAAGATAGAAATAGAGTCAACGAATCATCAGAGGCCTCGGATGCCGGCACTGTCGTAGCAGGCCAAATTTCTCTGAAGAGTGACCCTTTTGGTGCCCGGAACAATACTTCTACTCTGGATGCGGCGGACCCGCCTACTTTCAATTATTCAGAGGCTTCCGAATCCGATACCACTCAGGGTGGGGACGGGGTTGTGGCATGGAATCGATCGCAGCCAGGTAGAAGAGGCCTGACACAGGGGCAGCTCGTCTTCTCTGATGTTGATGGGACGCTTGAAAATCGTGCAAAGCTACTACCTCCGCTGCAAATAGCATCATCAACGATGTCATCGCTAGCAGCATCTGAAACAGCCTCGCAGACAAACAATCCTGGTGCGCCCCGGCATACTACGAAGGAATTAAAACGTCCCTCTGCGATTGAAAGGATAACTCAATCACATCTACCAGGATATCATCCATCCAGAGCATCATCTACAGACCGCAGCACGGCTGAGGCAAGTCCAATTAATACCGCTGCACATAATAGTGTCCATCACGAGTCTTTCTCTATTGATACCAGTCATAGCAAACTTCCCGACCGGAGACATATCCCCGGTACAACAACAAATGAAGGGGACCCTGAAGCGGTCAGCGCGAGACTCGAGCAGATGAGAAAGCAAGTGTTAAGCAAGGAATTCTGGATGGCCGATGAAATTTGCAAGGAATGTTTCTTCTGTGGAGATGCCTTTACTGCATTTAGAAGAAAACATCACTGTCGAACTTGTGGTTGTATTTTCGATTCGAAATGCACATCCATCATTTCTGGGGAGCGGTTTGGTGTTCAGGGGACTCTCAGGGTTTGTAAGACCTGCCTGGATATCATTAATAGGAGGTATGATAGCAGTGGATCAGATGAATCTGCCGATGACACTGTACTCCCGACGTCCTTCTTCCATCCTCAGCAATCGAAAGGAAACTTTTTGAATCTGAATCAGTCGGTTGTAACGCAAGACGAGGGCGAGGGGAGCATTGATGGCACGAACGGAGACTCTGCGAGACCTCTCACTACCCCCATGATGGCTATTCCGGCGACTCGGAGGGTGGGCGAATCTACCAATCGACGCTCAGCGGTCTTAGAGATTGACGTGCCACAGTTGAGTCGACCAAGTTCTGCAAGATCTTTAAAGTCCCTCTCGACAGGACGACCACCATCCTCAGGTCATAGACGGCATCAATCAAAGCACAATTTTTTAGGGCGCTTTAGAGCAGCAGCTGAAGAACGCGCACCATTTCATCGTCATGCCGGAGATGAAGTGGATAAACGATCGCGGCTTCCAACTTTTCACGATGACAATATTATAGACCCCGACCTGGCGCCGTATATGTCTGACGAAGGGTCAAGTGGCGATGAACAGATGAGCATATTTGCTGCTTTGAACAGTAGTGGTCTAAGTAGTACAAGTATAGAGAGAGAAAGATCCGGTTTTGGTTCTCTCCTTAGCACTTCGAAGAAACATCGCTCAAGGACTGGGGAAAAGAGTATTAGCGGTATCAGCTTCGCAAGTCGTGGACTTGAGGAAGGTAGCGCTAGTGGCTCTACAATTGGCCATACACGACAAAATCGCCGTCGAAATCTGAGTACAGCTAGTAATACTGTATATCAAGGCCGAGGTTCACCCAGACAAGGTAAAAACGGCAGCATGATGAAGACTTTTGGTAACTTGAGCGAAGAATTAGCCCGACCAAGCGAAGACGCCTTTAATCCAACCGTGGATGATCAAAGTCTATTGAAAGTGACTCGAAGTGCGTCAATGAGAGATGCAAGGGCACCTACAATCGAGCTGAACAACGCAAGCCTACATCATGTACAACGTCTCTTATGCCAGCTCTTACAGGATGCTAATATTCCTAACTTCGGGTCTTGGGAAAAGGCCTTGATTCCAATTCTGCTTCAGTGTACAGATGACGTCAATCCAGACGTCCGACGAGGAGATGACATTGACATTCGTCACTATGTGAAGCTGAAAAAGGTTCCAGGTGGGAAGCCAGGTGACACGTCGTACGTATCAGGTGTGGTTTTTACCAAGAATTTGGCTCTTAAAAGCATGCCGCGAAGCATATCCCATCCTCGGATAGTAATTGTGTCTTTTCCCATCGAATACCAGCGTCGTCAGCAGCACTTCATGAGCCTCGAGCCAGTTATTGCACAGGAGAAGGAATTTCTTAGGAATATGGTTAATCGTATCGCATCACTTCGACCTCATTTATTGCTCGTGCAAAGTCACATCTCGGGTTTGGCATTGCAATATCTTGCAGAAGCAAACATTGCCGTTATTTACAATGTCAAGCAGTCGGTTATCGAGGCTGTTTCACGCTGTGCACAGACGGAGATCATCTCATCCATTGACATGGTAGCCCTTAAACCTGTACATGTTGGGAAGAGCGCAAGCTTTGATGTGAAAACGTACGTTCACGATGACATACCAGAGAAGAAGAAAACCTATATATATATTTCAGGATGCCCTAAAGAATTGGGCTGCACCATTGTTCTTCGAGGAGCAAGCATGCCTATTTTGACCAAAATGAAGCGCATCACAGAATTCATGGTATACGTGGTTTATAACTTGAAGCTGGAAACCTGTTTAATGAGAGATGAATATGTTCTCATTCCGTCGATCGCCGACGATGGAGGTAGTCTTTCCCCGTCAAAGCAACAAGCGTCGCAGGCAATGGTTTCTGGAGGCTCAGAACCAGTCCCTCCACGTGATGCCATCGCTACAGCCAGCGACAAGCTCCAGGCGGTCATCGAGGTCACCAAAAAACCCGAAGGACATAATTCTACTGAAAGGGAAGGCCAAGCAAGTATAAGCACTGGCGCAGGAGAGGCGACAAAAACGGACGGTTTATCATCGTCCGACACTGGGAAGCCCTCTTCTATAGAGGCTCCATCCGAGACGAACCCAAAACTTGTCTCAGCTCACGAATCTCATGTTCATGGTTCTCATGAGGATGCCGTCCCGGAAGATATTCCGATGCCAACTTTCTATAGCGATATGGTAGCAAAATATCAAACCAAAATACTTTCCGCTTCGCCGTTTGTTAAATTTATGCAACCATATCTCCTCATGAAGGCACGAGAGCAAGAACGACGCCTGGTCTATTTGAAGCGGCTTCGAGACCAAGACACGTACGAAGAGCAGACGGAGAGTGAAAAGGCGAAGCCACAGCGATTTCAGTTGATACAGCCCGAAATGGTACATCAAACAGTTAAAGGAGCTCCCAAGCAGATAATGGAGGTACTTCATGCCGTTCATGACGCAGAGTATGATAAGGCTTTACACAATTACCAGACTCAGAAACGACAATGGGAGAATTACATTCAAGGCAACATTAATCTATTCGACCCTTACGCTCATCAGAACATCGTTGTGCTCTACACGGTCGTCTGTACCGCCACGACTGTACCATGTGCTGGACCGGAGTTACTGGCCTTGGCTTTCTACAACGAACACGAGTCAGCTGATAGCCTCGCTCATAACTTCGATCCAGATTGTACCCTAGGGCAGTACGTAGAGGACCTTTGTCTAGGTGCCGACACCATTTGTACATCGAATGGCTGCGAGCGCAAGATGTCCGAACATCATCGGACTTACGTACATGGAGAGGCTCGGATTACGGTGTTTGTCGAAAAGTTTCCATGTAAGATCAAAGGACTTCAGGACTCAATTTTGATGTGGAGTTACTGCAAGCTGTGTAAAAATGAAACTCAAGTTATGCCGATGTCTGAAAGCACATGGAAATACTCATTTGGTAAATACCTAGAGTTGTCCTTTTGGAGTAGCGGCCTTCGTCTTCGAGCAGGAATATGCTCCCACGACTTGCATCGAGATCATTTGCGTTACTTTGGCTACCGCAATGTTGCAATACGTATTCACTATGATCCAATTGACCTGCTTGAGATTGTGGTTCCCCGTACCAGAATAACATGGAAAGTGGACAACGATCTAAGGTTGAAGAATGATCTGTTTACGAAAACAGAAGAAAGGTTGAATCGCTTCATGCTCTCTGTCAAGTCTCGAATCAAAGGAATCAATATTGATAGCGTCGTGCCTGAAAAGGTTGAGGCCTGTAAAGCCGAGGTTGAGAGGCTGACGAAACGAGCGCAAGAGGAGCATACTGCTCTACTTTGTAAGCTACAGGAAAAGTATATGGAGTCGAGATATTATGAAGTTATACCGCTGAACAGGGCAATCAGAGCCATGCAAGAAAAAGTAGCTGAATGGGATGCGGCATTCGCAGATTTCGACGCCAACTACTTCCCCTCGGAGAAAGATATTCGAAGGCTGGCTGCGCTCCAGCTCAAAAAGATGTTCATGGATCGTGATGGTTCTGTTTCATCATTAGGCACTACGGAAAACTCAGATCAAGTCCGGGATAGTGATGAAAAATCATCTCATGCATCTATGGAGCTAATGCCGCACCCATCAGACCTGTCCGCTAATGAAGCCGAAAATGTCCTCCATTCTGTTGTTGAGGAGGTGAATTCTAGCCCCGAAAAGGCATTGAAGGAGCCGCAAAGCGTAACGAGCCACCAAAACACCACTGCGACGTCAGCAATAGATCTTGAGCGGGACAGAATTCAATCCTTAGACTTAGCGGTTCCTGGACAGAATAAGGGGGATGAAACCTGTGGAATGACTGAGTCCCCAGATTCATTCGATGTCTCCCGATTTAGTTCTAAAAATCTCGGAGACAGCCTCACTTCGAGTGAGGAGCTATCAATGAACCCTTCAAATCCATTGGAATCCACGCAGTTGGAGAAGGCGCGACAAATTCGAAAAGGCGGCCAGGCTGGTCATGCCGACTCAGGTGGAGAAGCCTCTGATGCGTCTGGCATTCCAAAAGCTGGTGAGCGGGGGGTTTCTCGACGAAGTGGAATGGTCATCTCCCCACCAATAAGTCGAACTCAGTCGCAGCCTACCAGCACGCTACATCGCATGCATTCGGCTAATAACAAGACTTACATACCTAGACCAGATACAAAGGCAACAGCATCTGATTTTCCCGAGGAACCTCTTGATAATTTGAGGTCTTCATTTACAGAGCCAATTAAAGAGAAAAAGCTTTCGGACAGGCTAGGTTTGGGACCCTTAAAAAACCATCGGAAGGGTGGTCATTCCCTCATACCCAGGTCCATTCAGAGCAAAAGGAAGGAATCTAAGGTTTCAACTTTGGCAAAGCACTTTGAGCAACTTAGTCGGGAATTTGAAAAGGAGCGCATGCGAGATAGGAAACAACGAGCTGCGAAGGTCACGCAGTCCCGGGCGTTTCCAAAAGCATCGTCGAAGCCGATTGTGGAAGTTTACAAGGATGTGGATGAAGCTGTAGAGGAACCTGGCCCGTCTGATGATGACTTGCACTCGATAAAACTTTCGCAGCAAAATCCTGAAACTACCAATACTGCGGAAGACATCACCAGTCTTCTCACAAGCACTGCAAATGGAAAAGACACGTCCTGTCTACCCGGCGATCATGTTCCTAAAGCGGAGGAGACAGCTACCGAAGCAGAAACTGACGATAACCAACCAAACGTTAGTCAGACAGCTTCGGACGACGATGGTATTGGAAGCGATGTGGAACACTCTCTACTCGACGACATTCCGGGTGCATCAGATATTGCCGAGTCTCTCGGTGTCACTGAATCAAGCACTGAACTCGACCTTCCTAAGCATGAGAAGTCCAGTCTAATGAAAATGCTGACCAACTTTTGGGCTGAACGATCCGCGAGCGGTTGGACACAACTCGAATATCCCTTAAACGCCACAGACCATGTCTTTGTTGACTCGGATGTAATAGTCAGAGAAGACGAGCCAAGCTCGCTCATAGCTTTTGCTTTAAGTTCAGAAGACTACATTGCCAAGCTTGAATCAATTCGGCGACAGGGCCGCCCCAGCTACAAAGAAGGAGAAGCAAAACAAGGAGAGATATCACCGGATCTTTGTGAAACTGGTATTGACCAAGCGGAAGTTGAGACGTCCTTACTTCGTGCCACCGGAACGCATCTGAAATATCAATTTGGTGAAGGCTCTGCAAAAATGTTGTGCAAGATATTTTATGCAGAGCAATTCGATGCGGTCCGAAGGAAGTGCGGAGTCGCAGACCGCATTGTCGAGTCTCTTTCGCGATGCTTGAAGTGGGATTCGAAGGGTGGCAAGACCAAGTCTGTATTCCTCAAGACCCTGGACGACAGACTGGTGCTCAAGTCATTATCACCTGTAGAGACGCAAGCTTTTCTGCGGTTCGCACCTGCATACTTCAATATCATGGCAGAAGCGCTATTTCACGAGCTGCCAACGGTAATTGCAAAGATGCTAGGCTTCTACCAGATCGTTATTAAGAATCCAAATACTGGGACCGAGATCAAGTGGGACGTCCTCGTCATGGAAAACTTGTTCTACGACAGATCAAATATGCGAATTTTTGATCTTAAAGGCTCTATGAGGAACAGGAAAATCCAGTCCACGGGCGAAGAAAACGAGGTATTACTGGATGAAAACATGGTTGAATTCATCTACGAATCTCCGCTCTTTGCGCGAGAGCACTCTAAGAAGCTCCTTCGCGCATCGGTATGGAACGACACTCTATTCCTTGCTAGGCAAAACGTGATGGACTATTCGCTCATGGTTGCCGTCGACGAGTGGCGAAAAGAACTTGTTGTGGGCATAATTGATTGTATCAGGACTTATACTTGGGATAAGAAGCTGGAAAGCTGGATTAAAGACCGTGGATTCGCAGGTGGTGGCAGGAATCGGCCTACTGTTACGAGTCCAAAGGAGTATAAGACAAGATTTCGAGAGGCTATGGCTAGATATGTGTTGCAAGCGCCTAAGTATGCCATGACCTTTTAGAGGAAAGATGGAACTTATTAACAAGGAGCTAGTTGCTGGCATCAATTCTCTACACAACAACTTGAGATGCGTCCTTCAAAGGCTGATGCAAAGAATGACCACGCCAACGAGCAGACAGAGGCAGATGCTGAAGCGGATGTTTAGTTGCGTCTAAGGTATCTTAGGATATGAACGCACTTATGATCATCAGAACGACCAAATCATGCTAGGAAAGCCTTTGCCAGTGCGAATCTGGCTACCATGAGCCTTTCTCTGCATTGTTCTACTCCCGGCCCTTCGAAGTAGAGTTTCCAGATCAGGTGTTTTTCACAGCGCAATAGAGGAATTGCGACTTCAATGGTTATTATTCATATCTAAATTTATAGAACAGAGCAAGAGACTTCTGATGGGTTAAGTGTTTGTACTATATGCTCATAACTCAAGTGAGCTTTATCCTAACATCCCGCAAATGTTTGCGTCATGCCTACTTTGCTTCCGAAGACATAGGACTACCTTGCTTGAGTAACAGCTCAGCAATCTCAGCAACCACGAAGTCAGGATCATCCCGCTGGATAAAATGCCCGCAATTCCTTGCTTGGATTGGTCCCTTACTTCGATCAGAACTTGTGATCTTTGTCAGCCCCTCATTATACCGATTCCAATATGGATTAGTATAGGCTTGCGTAATAGCAAGAGGTGTCCCCATACCCTAACCCCAATTAGCTTCATACACAAAGCACGGTGGTACAAACCAACCTTCAGCCCTTCCTCCGCAAACGTGTCAAACCCATGACCTACGACAGTAATCCAAGGCCCCTTTCCATCCTCCTCAAATCGTAGCATAGGCTTGTCTGAATCCGGCAGTAGCTCCGCAAGGTTCCTCCTACTAAGTCCTTCCACCTTACCCATGATTCCGGTGACCGGATGAAACACCTTACCATACTGCGCCCTCGTTTCCCTTAATCCCTCTTCAGTCACACCTTCCGGAAGCGGTAAATACTTCTCCGCAAACCCAGGAGCATCAGGATCTGGCCAGATTGATACGAAGTCAGAGTTTGCCACTACCGAATCCAGGAACAGAATGGCGGACACGGTGCATGGGTATTGGTCTGCATATAACCGGGCCACGGCACCTCCGAGGGAGTTTGCTACGAAGAAAATGGGCGGCTCGAACAGTTCCGAGCTATTCTCGGAGCTAGCGGGGACTTTGAGATCTTTTTCATTGCAGATTTGGCTGATTAGTTGTTTGAGATCTCGCACCACGTCCATGCAGTCGTGCCCATGTTCTGGATCTTCGGCTTTGGCGTCAAGAGGGTCACGGTCTGTGGAGAGGCCTTGGCCGTAGCGGTCGTATGACAACATCGGTGGATGAGGTGTCATGGAGGCCAAAGAAGACATCGTAGGGATCCATGACGATGCAGGTAGGCCAAGGCCGTTGAGGAACACTATCAATGGTTGATGGGAATGAGAGCCTGCGGCCGGTATATATGAATACGAGAGCTTTGCCGTTGGCTTTGATGAAAGAGTGATGAATGAGGTTGGCATTGCGTATGAATTAGGATTTACAGAGGGATCCATGATGGCTTTGCTACGATGCAATTGGAGGTGGGAATAAAGTCAAGATTTAAGTGTGGACTGAAATCTGACCGTGTCCTACACACTCGACAAACCTCTCGTCTTACGTCACGGGAAGGATTAGTCAACCGTAAGACATAATACTAGAGATGACCGGATAAAATTAAATAATGAATTATTCATATGTGATACTGCTGCCAACCAGTTTACAAATCTGTTATTTTCCAGTTATGTTGTGGAGACCGCTCTCTAGTTGTGTCAAAAACATTATGACTTCTAGAATAATAGCAGCGATGTCAGGTTACTGTGAAACCAAGTACATCAACAACTAGTCTCCTAGCTGTAACATATTTCCAGACTAAGAGTTAGGAGGATTGACTACTGATCTATATGTTGATGTATTCGGAACTCTACAGTCAGCTGCGGGCGATATCTTTGCAACCATGTTATTGAAAGTAATGTCTTTTTAGAACTTCACAGATTCACCATTGAGATTGCTAAGAGATTCTGTATGATTGGTGTCATATATTCTCGCTATAAGCTATCACTACTATACATTAGACATGGCTGTGAAGTAGACATGGAAATAAAGAGCGGTCCACTCACAGCTCAGTCTTGCTCGTGGTCTCCTTCCTCACGACGTGCGCCTGCGATTCCGAAGCGGATGGGAAGAAACCTTCCAAGTCCATCCATTCCGCTACAAATGCCGTGACAATTACAGCCCAATCATTGGTAGTGTCCAAATCCAAGTGCTCTCCATCATCTTCCATACGATGCCATACCCTGGGAAATGGTGTTGGTATTATGTGTAATATCTCAACGCCGCGCGCCATGAATGGTACATGATCATCTTGAATAAAATTTCCAAATAAATGTGGTAGTTTGTTAAAGTCACTCAAGAATTGCCGTGGAGGCTTGGAGTGCAGTATTGACAAGTCTCGAAGGCGAGACTCCACGGTAGCCATGTGTTGATAAGCCCAATGTGTGGTGCTGAAGTATGACGGTATGTTTGGGTTTGAAGATCCAAGAAGGTCGAGGAGGAGAAAGAGGTTGATCGAGCTGAGGGGGGTGCGATATGTTGACAATACAGGATGGTATGTTTGTTCCCATGTCTCAGCTAAAGACCTTGATACATTTAGCTATATACTATTTAAACACATGGTACGGGTAACTCACCTAGCACCATATAGAGAATCCTCATCTGTCCAGGTCAGAAATGCTTCTTCCCCATCAAGGAAAATAACCTGAAGCCCCTGCTCCTCTTCCAGTCCATCGGCGGCGCCAGCGGCTTCCATCGCACTCCATTTGCGTGTCAGCGCCTCATCCACACTGCGCACAGCATGTAATATCATTGCGCACGGCGCTGCGCTGTCCGTTGCCCCAATAAAGCCCCCTGGCGTTATTTTACTGTCATAGTGGGCCACGAGGTTTAACCGTCCAACCTCGCCCGGTTTTGTCCATGGCGGATCACGCGTCATGATGAGATTTACAAAGGGAATCTCTCTACCCCCCGTTACAGGTGTCTTCGACGTCGAGTTCTGATACTCAACCGTCCATTTTGGGAGTTGCATAGAGAAGAAATCAACTATGTGTCGCTGAGCTGCTGTCGAGCCAGGTGTGCCAGGGACTCTAGGGATGAGTAATGGTGCCAAAAGAGCACCATTGTGTATATCAAAGTCGGCGCCAGCCGCAGGTAGACTCTTAAGCGTGCTGTCTGAAAGTAGGGTGTACGCCCGAACTCGTCCATCCAGGTACGAAATGAAAAGGAGAAGGAAAGAGAGTAATATCCTTGGCCAAGAAGGCATTGGGTCGCTCTGCCCTGAAGGGCTCTAAAGCCTTACTCAATAATAAAGGAGCTTCCGCAAGATCATGATGCGTACCACATCAATAGATTTTGTTGACAACTAAGATGAGATGAGATCCGTCGCTGTCCCGTATCTACGTATCTGGCCTCGACCGCATTGAGATTAGCCTCAAACGCCTTATCCGGAAGTGGCGTCGCGCTTGCTTTGCGCGTCTGTTCATGAACTTCACCATTGAGTTCGTCCACAATGAGGAAAAGTTCCTCTCAATTCCAGCGCGGTTTCTGATCTGTCTGTAATGTATAACTGTAGATAGTTTGGCTCAGGGCATGGACTCTCATCCTTTTCAATATTGAGCCCCCTCCCTGACGCCATACGCTAGGGTAATCAGCTACAAGCTCAAATCTCACGTTCTGCAAAACGTAATGATACCGCTGACAGGCGCTCGGCGATGCCTCCTCCATCGAGAGACTCTGGTAAAGCGGTTCAATGTCTCAATTGGACGGTTTCTGCGAAGAGTAGATTCTCAAAATCCGCGCTCCTCTTTAAGGTTTGCTAGCGCTTCATCTGTAGTAAAGAGCAGTCCTAAAAAGCCAGGTAACCTTCAATTCTAGCCATTTTGATTCAAGTGTTGATGCAGTCCAGTAAAATACCCAGAAAGGCTTCTTGTTTATAATGCTGGGACCGGGCGAACCGTCTTTATTGGTTGCCTTAAAGTTACGACGATATTCGTCTTCGGATTCTTCTGCCTCGTGGTTGCGCCAGCTCATTTCTATGCTCCTGATGAACCGGCATGGATAGCAGGTGTAGGTATGTATCCGCCATTCAATCTCCTATCCATTTCTTTCAGGAGGCGTGGAGATTTCTGTCATGTAGAACCTGCCGCAACGAAATTCCCTTTCTTTTCAATACTTGAACTTCTCATTTTGATTCAGGCTTCCTTTTAATTCGAGAATATATTTGTAACATGTTGCAGTTCTTCTCTCCGGTATCATACCTATGATCTTCGTAATGTACACGACTGCTCCCTTCGTCACTTACATTCACCTCCGTCTACCAGAATTTGCGCGCCAATCCAGAGAGAGCCTGCTGCGTTACTCAAAACATCTGCCTAGAAACGCCACAATTGACATCACCACCCTAAACATCATTGGAAGACCACGGGTTAGCCGAATGAGAGTGGCTGATCTTCATCCTGTGAGATCACGCTTTAGCATTACGAACTATTCTCGTGGTGCGAAAGGCGAGGAGATGAAAAGACCATGGTGGGCCGCAAGGCCCATTAAACAGTTCGCAATTCTTGCAGGGCGCGGAAGATCGCGGGAGGAAGGTGTTTGGGAGAATGTTGCGAAGTCCATTAATAGGTCTTACAACGTGGGTGACCCATCACTTACAAAAAAGTCTCCTTGATGGAGTATGCTATACGTTTTATGTATAACTTTAATTCTAGTTTCTATGGATATATGTCATTTATCGGAGAAATGATTTCCCATCGTTCCCAAGCACGTACTTCATGCAAGCCATGTATCGGTTACGAACTCCAGGCCTTCCTTCAGCCATGGCGTA
>Ga0335075_10012825_pt1 | contig 12647 bp, 5 predicted proteins | sample Lox_Sample_24_FD_206723 | JGI IMG/M metagenome (GOLD analysis project Ga0335075, IMG submission 206723) | Soil microbial communities from Loxahatchee National Wildlife Refuge, Florida, United States - Lox_Sample_2.4 | ecosystem: Environmental > Terrestrial > Soil > Wetlands | place: USA: Florida... | reverse complement strand
CGGCATCGCTCACTGCCGCCGCTCCACCCACGCCGCCGCGCTCCGCGCCGCTAGCCTGCCCTCTCGGAACGCCGCCTCCGGCACCGACGCGAGCAGCACGCCCTCGCCCGGCTCGACCTCGACAGGTATGCGGCCGAAATTGGCCGCAATCGTAAGTCTCGACCCGTTGCCGAGCCGCCACGCCGCGCGCACCGCCGTCGCACCCACGGCCGACGCACCGATCGCCCGGCAGCCCGGCAGATGCGGCACGATCTGCCCCGCTCGGAGTGTCAGCAGCCGTGCGTGCAGGTCGAGCCACGCTGCCTGCTCGGCGGTTCGCTCCGCCGCCGGGGTCGGGATCGAGCGGTGGAAGGTCGCCAAGTCATTGGGATCCGGGATCCGCGCCCGCGCGTCCGGGTCGGCGAATTCGGCGAAACGGGCGAATTCCCGCCGCCTTCCTTCCCGAACCGCTTCCGCCAGTTCGTCCGCATAATCGGTGAAGAACAAAAAAGGCCGCGTCTCGCCCCACGCTTCACCCATGAAGAGCAGCGGGATCTGCGGCCCCAGCAGAAGCAGCAGCGTCGCCGCGCGAAGCGCGTCCGCCTCGACCAGCGCGCCAAGGCGTCCACCAAGCGCCCGGTTGCCGATCTGGTCGTGGTTCTGCAGGAAAATCACCAGCGCGGTCGGCGGTAGATGGCCGCTTGCCGTGCCGCGATGCCGGCCTTCGCGATAGCGCGACGGCTCGCCCTGGTACGCGAATCCTTCCCCGAGCGCACGCGCCAGCGCCGTGGCCGGCTCCGGGTAATCGCCATAGTAGCCGGCCCGCTCCCCCGTCAGGAGCACGTGCAGCGCATGATGCGTGTCGTCCGCCCATTGCGCGTCATAGCCCGGCCCCTCGGGCGCCGTGCGAAGCAGGCCGGCGTCGTTCTCGTCGTTCTCGAGCACAAGATGCACGTGCCGGCCGGGCTCGGCCGCATCGCGCACCTTGCCCGCGAATTCGAGAAGAAAGTCCCGGTCGCGGATCGCGTGCACCGCATCGAGGCGCAACCCGTCGAACCGGTACTCGAGCAGCCAATAGATCGCGTTGTCGATAAAGAAGCCGCGCACCTCGGGCCGGCGGAAATCGATCGCCGCGCCCCACGGGGTCGAGGCATCATCGCGGAAGAAGGCGCTCGCATATGCGCCGAGGTAATTCCCCTCAGGGCCGAAATGATTATACACGACGTCGAGCAGTACCATCAGCCCGAGCCCGTGTGCAGTGTCGATCAGCCGTTTGAGATCCTCGGGCTTGCCGTACGCTCTGTCCGGCGCATAGGGCAGCACACCGTCGTAGCCCCAGTTGTGGCGGCCGGGAAAATCGGCGACCGGCATCAACTCCACCGCGGTCATGCCGACCCCGGCGATGTCCGGAAGCGCAGCCTGCACGCCAGCGAAGCCGCCCATCGCGCCCGCGTGCACTTCCACGATCACCGCCTCGTGCCAGGGCCGGCCGCGCCACGCCGGATGTTCCCAGGCATAGGCGCGCGGATCGACGACCAGGCTCCAGCCATGCACGTCGGTTTCCTGCGCGCGCGAGGCCGGATCGGGCACCGCAAGATCCGGCCGTACCTGAAACCGATAGCGTGTCCCCGCCCCGACGGCCGCCTCGGCGACAAACCGCCCGCCCGCCCCGGCCCGCATCGGGATCTTTTCTGCGCCGTCGATCTCCAGCATCACGCCTGCGCAGTCGGGCGCCCACAGCGTAAAGCGCGTGCGGTCGAGGCCAATCAGATTGGCGCCGAACCGCGGTGCGGCAGCGAACCGGTTCCCGCGCATGCGGGCCGGGCGGATCACGGCGCCGGGCTCGCAGCGTCCGCCGCCAGCAGCACCAGCGACCGTGTCTGCACGCTGATCCGGCCTGCCCCAACCTCTGATTCCGTCCGCTCCGGATCGGCGGTGTCGATCAAAACGCGCCAGGCGAGCGCCGGTGGCGGCAGTATGAACTCTCGATCTTCCCCGGTCGCGTTCAGCGCCACGAGCGTGATGTCGGCATCGCCGTTGGCATTATCCCGGGCGCCGGCAATGGCGCGCCGCACCGCCAGAAGCTGCGCCACCGGGTTCTGCCACGCCGCCTCGGTAAGTTCGGCCCCGCTCTCGTCGAACCACGCGACGCTGAGTACGCCCGGGACGATCTCGCGCTGTCCGTGCAGGAACCACGGCGTCCGGAGGCTCGGGTGGGCGCGGCGCAACGCGGCAAGCCGCGCGGTGAACCGGCAGAGCGCTTTGGCCTCCGTCTCCTCCTCGGCGAGAATCCCGCTCCAGTCGTACCACGAAATCTCGTTGTCCTGACAATAGGCGTTGTTGTTGCCGCGTTGCGTGCGTCCGATCTCGTCCCCGCCAAGCAGCATCGGCGTGCCGTGCGCGACGAAGAGCGTGGCGAGCATCGCGCGCACGACGTGCGCCCGGATCGCAGTGATCTGCGGGTCCGTCGTCTCGCCCTCCACACCCCAGTTGGATGAGAGATCGTCCGGCGTCCCGTCCTGTCCTTGCTCGCCGTTGGCCTCGTTGTGCCGCTCCGCATACGTAGTAAGGTCGTGCAGGGTCGCGCCGTCATGCGCGGCAACGAAGTTGATCGAGGCCCAGGGACGCCGCCGGCGGTGCTCGAACAGATCGCTCGAGCCCATCAGCCGGCGCGAGATTTCCGGACGCATGGCCTCGTCGCCGCGCCAGTAGCGGCGCACCGCGTCGCGGAATTTGTCGTTCCATTCAGAGAATCCCGGCGGATGGTTGCCGAGCTGATAGCCGCCCGGCCCGACATCCCATGGCTCGGAGATCAGCTTGACGTCCGCCAGCACCGGGTCTTGGCGGATCACGTCGAAGAAACCCGAGCCGGCGTCGAACCCCCCCTTCTCGCGCCCGAGCGTGCAACCGAGATCGAAACGAAATCCGTCGATCTGAAACGACGTCGCCCAATAGCGAAGGCTGTCCGTCACCATCTGCAGCACGCGCGGATGCGTGACATCGAGTGTATTGCCGGTGCCGGTATCGTTGATCAGGAACCGCTCATGGCCGGCCACCGGCCGATAGTAGCTGGCATTGTCGAGTCCGCGCCACGATAGCGTCGGGCCACGCTCGTTGCCTTCGCAGGTGTGGTTGTAGACAACGTCCATGATAACTTCGATTCCGGCATCGTGCAGCCGGTGCACCGCCGCCCTGAGCTCGTTCGCGCCGACGGCCGGATCGGCGAAATAGCGCGCCTCGGGCGTGAAATAGCCGAGCGGCGAGTAGCCCCAGTAATTGCTGAGTTTGCGCTGCAGCAGGAACCGGTCCTGCAGGAACGCCTGCACCGGCATTAGCTCGACCGCCGTGACGCCGAGATCGGCAAGGTAGGCAATCACCTTCGGATCGCCGAGCGCCGCATAGGTGCCGCGCTCGGCCGCGGCGAGGTCGGTGCGCTGCATCGACAGGCCGCGTACGTGCGTTTCGTAGATCAGCGTCTCCTGCCAGCTCCGTCGCGGCCGCCGATGCTCTCCCCAGACCGGGCTCTCATGTACCACCACGGATTTCGGCATCGCCGCCGCGCTGTCCCGCCGGTCGAAGGACAGATCTTCGCGCGGCGAGCCGACGCGATAGCCGAACAGCGCATCGCTCCACTGCACCCGCCCGAAATGCGTCCGCGCATACGGATCGAGCAGCAGCTTGTTGGGATTGAAGCGGTGGCCCGCCTCTGGCTGGTACGGCCCATGCGCCCGATAGCCGTAAACCAGGCCCGGGCCTGCATCCGGCAGATAGCCGTGAAAAACCTCGTCTGTGCACTCCGGAAGTTCGTAGCGCGCGATCTCGTGCCTCCCGCGCGCCTCGTAGATGCAAAGCTCGATCCGCGTCGCGTTCGCGGAAAAAACCGCGAAGTTGACACCAAGCCCGTCCCACTCTGCCCCGAGCGGAGCCGGCGCTCCGCTCGCCAGGCGCTTCCTCAGAAGCGCCATCAGCGTTCGATTTGCAGCGCGATCGCCGCGAGCGGCGGCAAAGTCAGCGCGAGCGAGGCGGGAAGTCCATGGCTGGGATCCGCGGCCGCTGTCACGCTTCCCATGTTGCCCATGCCGGATCCGCCATACGTCTCCGCGTCGGTGTTGAGGATCTCGCGCCAGCGCCCCGCCGTCGGCACGCCCAGCCGGTACTGGTGCCGCGGCACCGGCGTGAAATTGCACGCCACGAGCACCGGTGCCTCACCGTCCGGATCCAGCCTGAGCCATGCCAGCACGCTTTGTGCCCGGTCGTCGGCAACGACCCAGCGGAAGCCATCGGCGGTGAAGTCGCGCGCGTAGAGTGCGCGCGCGTTGCGAAGCAGCGCATTGAGGTCGCCGAGCAGGCGCCTGACGCCCGCGTGCATCGGCTCCTCGAGCAGGTGCCACGCCAGCTCAGCGTCATGGTTCCACTCCTCGGGTTGCCCGAACTCGGAGCCCATGAACAGCAGCTTCTTGCCGGGATGTGTCCACATGAACGCGAGATAGACCCGCAGGTTGGCGAAGCGCTGCCACCGATCGCCCGGCATGCGCCCAAGGAGCGAGCCCTTTCCGTACACCACCTCGTCGTGCGAGATCGGCAGGATGAACCGCTCGGAGAACGCATAGAGCAGCCCGAACGTCAGATCGTCGTGGTGGTAGCTTCGGTGCACCGGCTCGTGGCTGATGTAGCGTAGCGTATCGTGCATCCAGCCCATGTTCCATTTGTGCGTGAACCCAAGCCCGCCGGCATCCGCGGCGCGCGTCACTCCGGGCCACGCCGTCGATTCCTCGGCGATCAACATCGCTCCCGGAACCTCCGCGGCGATTACCCGCGAAAGCTCCTGCAGGAAGCTGATCGCCTCGAGATTTTCCCGCCCGCCATAGCGGTTCGGGATCCACTCGCCTTCGTTTCGGGAATAGTCGCGATAGAGCATCGCAGCGACCGCATCGACGCGCAGCCCGTCGGCATGGAAATGCCGGAGCCAGAAAAGCGCGCTGCCGATCAGAAAGCCACGCACCTCGTTGCGTCCGAGATTGTAGATGAATGTATTCCAGTCACGATGCACTCCCTCGCGTGGATCGAGATGCTCGTAGAGCGCCGTGCCGTCGAACCGCGCGAGCCCGTGCGCATCAGTCGGAAAATGCGCCGGCACCCAGTCCAGAATCACGCCGATCCCCGCCTGGTGACAGCGATCGACAAAATGCGCGAAGGCGGAAGGTGGCCCGAGCTCCGGCATCGGCACGAATTGGCCGAGCGGCTGATAGCCCCAGGAGCCGCCGAACGGATGCAGCATCACCGGCAGCAGCTCGACATGCGTGAAGCCGAGATCGCGTACATAGGGAATCAGCGCCTCGGCCAGCTCCTCCCAGGAGAACGGACTTCCATCTTCATGCCGGCGCCAGGAGGGCGCGTGCACTTCGTAGATCGCCAGCGGCACATCGTCCCGTCGGCCGGCACGCTCGCCCTGCCACGCCGCGTCCGACCATGCCAACGGCCGGGCATCGGCGACGATCGACGCCGTCGCCGGCGGCGCTTCGGCCGCGCGCGCGATCGGATCCGCCCGCTCCGTCAGCACTCCGTCGGCGCCAAGAATCTCGTACTTGTAAAGCTCGCCTGCAGCCAGTCGCGGAATGAAGATCTCCCACACGCCGCAGCCATGCCTGAGCCGCATCGGATGCCTTCGCCCATCCCAGCTATTGAACGCCCCGATCACCGACACCCGGCGCGCATTGGGCGCCCAGACAGCGAAGCCGACCCCGGCGATGCCCTCGCAGGTCATCGGTCGCGCGCCAAGGCATTCGGCAATTCGCCGATGCCGCCCTTCGGCCAGCAGATAGACGTCGAGATCCCCGAGCAGCGGCGGAAACGAGTACGGATCTTCCGTCTCCTGCCGCACGCCGTTCCAATCGATGCAAAGCCGATACTCCCGGCGCGCGCCGGTCGTCGCCTCGAACAGCCCCGCCTCGTGCACGCGACGGAAAGCGGCAAGCGTCTCTCCGGAAGGGGCTAGCGCCGTCACCGCCAGCGCTCCCGGCAGCAGCGCGCGGATCACCCAGCCTTCACCCTCACGGTGCGGCCCGAGCAGGGAGAACGGATCCCCCTGCCGCCCCTGCACCAGCGCCTCGATCGCCGCCTCGTGTGCGTGCCGGTCATCAGGCATCGACGCTCTCCCGCCGTCGCACCAGCAGCCGCTCGGTCAGCATGAGCAGGCCACGCAGCGGAATGCCGATCCACGCGGGACGGTTGCCCGCCTCGTAGTTGATTTCGTACGCCGCCTTCTCGATCAGGAACAGCTCGATCAGCGCCTTCGCGGCACGAGTCCCGGGAACCCATTTGTGTTCGGCCGCCGCCGCAGCCGTGCGATAGCCCTCGAGGAAGCTGGCCGAGGCAGCCCTGACGAATTGCCCGAGCAGCTCGGTACGGCGCCCTTCGGTAGGCTGGCCGGCAGGTGCGGGCTCGCGCGCGATCGTCGCCGCGGCATAGTCGAAGGAGCGCAATAGCCCGGCCACGTCGCGCAGCGGTGAGCCCTTGGCCCGCCGTTCCGCAAGCGGCTTCGCCGGCTCGCCTTCGAAGTCGATCAGATAGGCATCGCCTTGCGCAACCAGGATCTGGCCGAGATGGAAGTCCCCGTGCACGCGCGTCCTGAGCGTCCCGACGCCGGTCTTCGCCAGTTCGATCGCTCTCTCGCCCAGCGACTCGCGGAACGAGATCAGCCTCGCCGCGGCCTCGCGCTCGGTATCGTCCTGCCACGCTGTAAAATTCTCGAGCGTGCGACACGCCCGATCGAACTCTTCGCCGGTCGCCTTGGCCCACGCCGCAGCGTCCTGCGCTTCGACCCGCTCCGGTGCGAAGGCGGGATCGTCGGTGGGACTCGCCAGTACCGCATGCAGCTCGCCGAGGCGCCGCCCGATCGCTGCCGCGAACACCCGGTAGCCGGCGATCGTCTCCTGCACCGCCTCATCGTCGGCTCCCGTGAGCGCCGCCGGGTGGATGCCGCGCCTGATCATGTCGAGAGTCCATTGCCACGCGTCGCCCTGGTTGCGGACGAACCGCTCGGCAATCAGCAGCGTCTGTGGCGTGCCCTCCGCATCGACCCGCACCAGCTCGCCCAAGAGCGCGGGGCTGTTGGCATAATTGTGCTCGGTGAGGTACCGGGTCATTTCGGTCTGCGGATGGCGCCCGGGGAACACCCGCCGGATGATCTTGAAGACTGCGATGTCGCCGACGATCAGCGAGGTGTTCGACTGCTCGGCCGAAAGCCGGTGGATCTCCGCCTCCGGCGGCACCTGCGGAATCTCCTGGCTGGTTCCAAGCCAGCGCAGCTCACCATCCGTAAGCGGTTCCACCCGTCCCGCCGCGAGACCCGCCAGCACCGCCGCCGGCAGCGCATCCACGGCAAACGCATCCGTGAGGAAGCCCATCCGCCGGTGCCGGCGCACGCGCGCGAGCGCAAGTTGCTGCACGATCGCCGGCGGCCTCTCGTCCTCCCAGACGATGCCGACCGGCAGCAGATAGCGATCCTGCCGGCCCTCCGTCGCAACCCCGACTTCGAGCACCACGAAATCCCTGGCCCGCCCGCGGACGATATCGGCGCGCGCGATGCCAATCGAGCGGAGCTTCCGGTCCTTTGCCGCAAACCACCGCCGGCGGGCGAGATAAGGCGGCAGAATCTCCTGCTCGATCAGCCGCTTCGGCTCGGACGAAAGCAGCTCGCCGAGCTCGTTCCGGATCACCAGGGTCACAAGTTCGGGGAGCGGCTCGGACGGCGGCACGCGCCAGCCGGGCATCGCCGTATCCTTGGCCAGGCTGAACCAATAGAAGGCATGGCGCGGTAGAGTCAGCAGGTAGGTGAGCTGGCCGATCGGCGGAAACACCGAGCCGCCGAGCAGATCGACTGGCATCCTTCCTGCGAATTGCGAGAGATCGAGCTCCACCGCCTGCGCCGTGCGCGAGAGGTTGGAGACGCAGAGGATCGTCTCCTCCGCACCCTCCGCCTCGAACTCTCTGAGAAAAGCAAGGATTTTTCGGTTTCCCGGAGCGAGCAGGCGAAGCCGCCCGCGGCCGAAGGCGGAGTGCCTTTGCCTGACCGCCAGCATCCGCCGCGTCCAGTTGAGCAGCGAATGCGCGTCCCGCGCCTCCGTCTCGACGTTCACCTGCTCGTAGCCGTACATCGGGTCCATGATCGGCGGCAGTACGAGACGCGCCGGATCGGCGCGCGAGAAGCCGCCGTTGCGGTCCGGCGACCACTGCATCGGCGTGCGTACCCCGTCGCGATCGCCGAGATAGATGTTGTCGCCCATCCCGATCTCGTCGCCGTAATAAATCACCGGTGTTCCGGGCATCGAAAAAAGCAGGCCGTTCATCAGCTCTATCAGCCGCCGGTCACGTTCAAGCAGCGGTGCCAGCCGCCGGCGAATGCCGAGATTGAGCCGCGCCCGCCGGTCCGCGGCATAGGTGCTCCAGAGATAATCGCGCTCTGCGTCTGTCACCATCTCGAGCGTCAGCTCATCGTGGTTGCGCAGAAAGATCGCCCATTGGCATGAATCGGGGATTTCCGGCGTCTGCCGCAGGATATCCGTGATCGGAAAGCGGTCCTCCTGCGCGATCGCCATGTACATCCGCGGCATCAGCGGGAAGTGGAACGCCATGTGGCACTCGTCGCCGGCGGCGAAATATTCCTGCACATCCTCCGGCCACTGATTGGCCTCGGCGAGCAGCATGCAGCCGGGGGCGGCCCGATCCAGCGCGGCACGGATTCGCTTGATGACGGCGTGCGTCTCCGGCAGGTTCTCGCAGCTTGTCCCTTCGCGCTCGACGAGGTAGGGAACGGCATCGAGCCGGAAGCCGTCGACGCCAAGATCGAGCCAGAATCGCATCGCCCCGAGCACCGACACCAGCACGCGCGGATTGTCGAAGTTGAGATCCGGCTGGTGCGAATAGAACCGGTGCCAGAAATACGCCCCGGCAACAGGATCGAAGCTCCAGTTCGATTTTTCCGTGTCGGTGAAGATGATCCGGGCATCGGCGTAGCCGCGATCGTCATCGGCCCAGACATAGAACTTGCGCCACGCCGATCCCGGCTTGGCATGGCGTGCACGCTCGAACCACGGATGTGCGTCGGACGTGTGGTTGACCACCAGCTCCGTGATCACCCGGAGCCCGCGCGCATGCGCGGCGGCAACGAAGTGCCGCATGTCACGGACCGTCCCGTATTCGGGATGTACCGCGCGATAATCGGCAATGTCGTACCCGTCGTCCCGCCGCGGCGAAGGATAGAACGGCAGCAGCCAGATCGCGCTTGCCCCAAGCTCGGCAATATAGTCGAGCTTCTCGGTCAGCCCCTGCACGTCGCCGATGCCGTCGTTGTTTGAATCGAAGAACGACTTCACGTGCACCTGATAGATCACCGCGTCCTTGAACCAGAGCGGATCCTCCGCCATGGTCCTGAGGCGTGCCGCGCGTGCATGCGGCGCCTTGGCAGCCTTGTTCATGGCGGGCTCCCGTAACGACGCCCGGCGGGATTGTCGAGCCGCCAGATCGCGAACGGCAGATCCGCCGGGTCGAGCCGGATGCGCTGCCGCTTACCATGCCAGACCAGCGATTGCCCGCGCATCAGCTCCTCCGCCCCGATCGTGGCTCCGTCAGGCAGGCCGAAGCGCCAAAGCGGAATTTCGATGTCCGCTTCGACCGCGCGTCCCGGATCGAGGTTGACCGCGACCAACAGGGCGTTGCGCCCGTCGGGCGAGCTTCTCGCGTAATACAGTACCGCATCATCGAAAGCATTGAGGAACTCGGTGCCGCGATGGCTGTGCAGTGCCGGGTCGGAGCGGCGGATCTGGTTGAGCCGGCTGATTTCCGCCCTGATGTTGCCGGGCCGGTCCCAGTCCCAGGCGCGGATCTCGTATTTCTCCGAATCGAGATATTCCTCCCGTCCTGGCAGCGCCCGCGCTTCGCAGAGTTCGAACCCGTTGTACATGCCCCAGAGCCCCGAGAGCGTCGCGGCGAGGGCCGCGCGGACCAGGAATGCCGGCCGGCCGCCGGTTTGCAGGAAAACCGGATTGATGTCCGGCGTATTGACGAAAAGATTGGGACGCAGGAACTCACCGACCGGTGCGGTGGAAAGTTCCGTGAAGTATGTCATGAGCTCGTACTTCGTGTTGCGCCAGGTGAAGTAGGTGTAGGACTGCGAAAAGCCGACCTTGGCAAGCCGGTACATCATCGTCGGCCGCGTGAAGGCCTCGGCGAGAAAGATCACATCCGGATCGCGCGCGCGGATCTCCTCGATCAGCCACTCCCAGAACGGCAGCGGCTTGGTGTGCGGATTGTCGACGCGGAACATCCGCACTCCCTGCCCGATCCAGAAGCGCACGACGTCACGCAGCGCGTTCCAAAGCCCCGGCACCGCGCCCGGCGCATAAAATGCGACATTGACGATGTCCTCGTATTTCTTCGGCGGATTTTCGGCATAGCGGATCGAACCGTCCGGCCGCCATTCGAACCACTCCGGATGCTCGCGCACCCATGGGTGGTCCGGTGCGCACTGAATCGCAAAGTCGAGCGCGATCTCGATCCCCTGGCCGGCGGCTGCTTCGCGGAGGCGCCGGAAATCCTCGAGCGTGCCGAGCCGGGGATCGATCGCGTCATGCCCTCCCTCCTCCGAGCCGATGGCATACGGACTGCCCGGATCCTCGGGTCGCGCCATAAGCGCGTTGTTCCGCCCCTTGCGGTGGACCCTGCCGATCGGGTGGATCGGCGGGAAATAGAGCACGTCGAAGCCCATCGCCCGGATCGCCGGCAGCCGCGCGATAACGTCGGCAAAGGTGCCGTCCCGCCCCGCCTCGCCGCTCTGGCTCCGCGGGAAAAGCTCGTACCAGCTCGCGAATCCCGCCGCCGGCCGCTCCGCTTCAAGCGGCAGCGCCGGTTCGCGGCGGATGAGGAAGGGGCGCGCCGCGCCCGCGCGCATCAGGGTCGCGGTCTCGGGCTGCACGATCAGCCGGACTCGCTCTTCCTCGCCGGCCCCCTCGAGCGCGGAAGAGAGCGCACCGAGTGCCGCATCGGACTTCCCCGCGGCCGCGATCAGCGCCGTCGCCTCCTCGATCTCGAGCCGGACAGGCACGCCGGCTGCCTGCTTCTTCGCGATGTCCTCGAGCAGGCTCGCGAACGGGTCGTGCCAGGCCTCGATCGTAAAAAGGTAGCGGCCGATCCGCCGCAGCGGAAAGGAGGCGGCATACCGGTCGTCACCAAGCGCCGCCATCGCGGCGCGCTGCCACTCCGCCGCCTCGGCCTGCCGCCACAGGAGATCGGCTGCCACCATGCCATGCCCGTCGTTGATCAGGTCCGCCTCGACCTGTACCGTCTCCCCGGCAATGCGCTTGGCCGGAAACTGTCCGTCATCGACCGCCGGCCGCACTGCCTCGATCGCGATCCTCGGCCACGTCGCGGCGCGCTCGGCCCCTCCGCGGCGCGCCGGGCGGCGAATCGGCTTCTCCGCCACGAAACGGAAGGCTCGCACCTCGGCAGGCTCCAACGTGAAGCATCCCCCGGCCGCGACCGGCTGAGCCCCGTCCAGGGGGATGAGCGTCCCGCCGGCCCCGCCGATGCCGGGCAGCACCGCCTCCGCTGCCATCGCCGCCGGCTTCTCGGCGCTGGGATTGAGGGCCAGCACGAGCCCCGGTGCCGCCATGCTGCCGCGCGCCAGCACCGCGATTTCGGCTCCGGGCGCCGAGACCAGCCGCGCCGGCGGGCCGGCAAAAAGCTCGGGCTCCTCGCCTCGCCGCGCATTGAGCCGCCCGACCTCCGCTTCGAGCCCCACCTCGAAGCCGAGGGGCATCATCCAGATCGGCGCATAATGCGCGGCGAGCCAAAGCGCCCGGCGCCTTTCTCGCTCCGTTGCCGGCCGCGACCCGAACGGCGGCTCCGTCAGCGCGATCACTTCGCCGAGCGCCTGCACCCGTGCTGCATCGTCGTCGACCCAGCCGGCGCGAAAGTCCCACCAGCAGGACGAGGACGCCGCGGCATCGAACCCGCATCCCGCGAGCGCCGCGACCGCCTCAGGTGTGCCGCCGAAGGTGAAGGCAACGAACAGAGTTTCGGGATACCGGCCGCGCACCGCCTCGATCAGCCGCTGCCAGCTCTCGGGCGGCCTCTCGTGCGCAGCCATGCAGCAAAAGCCGCCAACGCCGGCGGCCAGCCACGGTTCGAGGTCCCCGGCCGGGAGATCGAGCAGAACCTCGAGCCCTCGCCCCTTGGCGCGTTCGACAATGCCCGGATCGCCTCCCGCCAGGGAGGCCGCAGCGAACCCGAGGTCCTGCGCCAGCGCCAGCGCCGCGTCGCCGGGCGGCGCGCCGGGGTCCAGTCGGGCTATGTTTCGATATCGCATCGACACCCGGATGGGGACCCCGTCCTGTCCAAGTTGTCCAACGCCGTCCCTCGTTCAGGCGCCGGAAATCGCCGAAATTGTGAAGCGGACACTGCCGTTGAGGCTTTCGCCCGGGGCCAGAACGACCAGTCCGTGGTCGGGCGTCGTCAGCATGCGGTTGATGGCATCATTCATGTGACTCACGGGCTCGAAGGCAAAATAGTCACGCTCTGCCGGCGTATAGACGACGGCGTGGCCGAAGCAGCGATCGGCCGCGATCCTGAGCCCGCGCCTCGCCGCCGGCCATGCGATCTCCGCCGTCCCC
>Ga0335075_10012824_pt1 | contig 12647 bp, 9 predicted proteins | sample Lox_Sample_24_FD_206723 | JGI IMG/M metagenome (GOLD analysis project Ga0335075, IMG submission 206723) | Soil microbial communities from Loxahatchee National Wildlife Refuge, Florida, United States - Lox_Sample_2.4 | ecosystem: Environmental > Terrestrial > Soil > Wetlands | place: USA: Florida... | reverse complement strand
TACAGAACACAGCCGCATAGCGAGCCAGCCTGTCCCCGGCCGCAAGCCCCGCACCATACAGCTCGGGATGCCAGTGATCGTAACTCCAACCGGACGTGCCGACCCTGATCACCATCGCGGCGGTGCCGAAGTCACGACCCGGACGTGTGGCTACCAGACTCCTGGCCGTCTCCTGGCTTGTCCTCGGCCGGGATGACCGCCTCGACCAGCGCGGTAGACCCGGCTGGGCGGGTGACCGTCTCCTCGGTCCGCTCTCGCAGGCGTTCCAGGGACTCACTGTCACCGATCGGGACCGCGGCCTGCAGCCGGGCGCTGGCCCGCACCTCAGGCAGATCCATCACGGCATCGACCAGGTCCGCCCGCTTGCCCGGGACCACATGCCCAGACTCGGCATGCAACGACGTGCGAGCGGTTCCGCCAGCATCGCCGGATGCGGCCACCTCCGCCGCCGCCACTGTCTGATCGCCGTCCCTGACTTCGACATGCCGGGGAGTATCAGGATTGGTCATGGCTGTCTCCTCCTGCCCGGCACGCACGGCCACGCTGCTGCCGCAGGCCCAGCCGTTTTCCCCTGCCCACGACCGCCCCGGTGAAACGGTGCTACGGGCTCTGCGGCTTACTCGCCCGGGTCCGCCGTGGCGATGAGCTCCAGGATGCGAGCCGGAGGCAGGTGCTGCTCGTAGATCCGCACCCCGAACGGCGAGAGCGCGTCCTCGATCGCGTTCACGATCGTCGGCGGCGCGACGATCATGCCGCCCTCGCCCACGCCGCGGAAGTTGACGTCGGAGTCGAGCGGCACGGTTTCGAGGTGCTCTACCTCGATGCGGGGAACGTCGCAGGCGGTCGGCAGCAGGTAGTCCATGAACGTGGCCGACTGGCAGTTGCCGTCCTCGTCATACGCGGACCGCTCGAGCAGTACCGCGCCGATGCCCTGCGCGACGCCGCCCCGGATCTGGCCTTCCACGACGGCGGGGTTGATGAGCGCGCCGCAGTCCTCGGCGACGACGTACCGCTGCACCTTCACGATGCCGGTCTCGGTGTCGACCTCGACGATGGCGCAGTGACTGCCGCCGGACCATCCTCCTTCGCCGCCGTCGAACGTGGCCACGATCTCGAGACTGGCGTCTACTTCGGCACCGAACTCGCCCGCTGCCGCGCGCCGCGCGACCTCGCCCACCGGGATGCCGCTGGCCGGATCACCGCGCACGAAGACCTGGCCATCGGCTAGCTCCAGGTCCGAAGCGCTGGCTTCCATGAGATGCGACGCCACGTCGATCACCTTGGCCTTGAGCTGCCGGGCGCCGTGCAGGGCCACGCCTCCGGTCATGGTGGCCGACCGGCTGCCGCCGGTCAGCCCGAATGGGACCACGTCGGAGTCGCCGACCACGACGCGGACCTGCTCGAACGGCACCCCGAACTCGTCGGCGGCGATCTGGGCCAGCGTCGTCTGGTGGCTCTGGCCGTGCGGCATCTGCCCGGTGAACAGCACGACGATGCCGTCTTCCTCGAGCCGCAGCCGCATGGACTCCATGCCCATCGGGCCGCTGGCTCCTTCCGGCTCCCGCGGGCCGGGCGCGGCCTCGATGAACGTTGCCACACCGATTCCGAGGTACACGCCCCGTTCTCGCCCTTCGGTCTGCCGGCGCCGGAACTCCGGAAAGTCCACGAGCTGAGCGATCCGCTGCAGCGACTCCTTCGCCGTGACCCCGACGAGCGGGCGCCCGGTGACCATGACGGCCGGCGGATCGGTGCGCGGGGCGACGTTGTGCAGCCGGATCTCGAACGGATCAAGTCCGAGGTCCTTGGCGATGATGTCGAGGATGCGCTCCCGCACGAACGTCTCGGACGCCCACGGGCCCCGGTAGGCGACGTATGTCGGCTTGTTGGTCGTGACAGCCGTCGACTCGAAACCCAGGGCGGTCATCTTGTACGGGCCCGGGAACATCGCCTGGACGATGTCCGGAACCATCGCGCCCATGGCCATGCCTGGGTATGCGCCGGTGTCGACGACCATCTTCACGTCCAGTCCGAGCAGGCCGCCGTCGTCGCTGACCGCTGCCCGGACGTCGAAGCTCTCCTCGCGTGCCTGACCCGACGTGGTGAGGTTCTCGCCGCGGTCCTCGACCCACTTGACCGGCCGGCCGAGAGCACGTGACGCGGCCGCGACCGCGAGCTCTTCCCGGGATGCCCCGATCTTCAGGCCGAACGAGCCGCCGATGTCGCCGGCCAGGGCCCGCACCTTCTCCTGCTCCATGCCGAGCCGCATGGCCACGGCAACCTTGGTGACGTGAACGCTCTGCGTTGCCGCGTACACCGTCATCGCGCCGGTGCCGGCGTCGTAGCTGGCCACGCAGGCGCGTCCCTCCATGGGCACGTTCTGGTGGCGGTGCACGTCGATGTGAAAGCCGAAGACCCGGTCGGCGCCGGCGAACGTGGCCGCGACGTCACCGAACTCGTTGCGCGAGTGCGGGCGGGCGATGTTGTCTCCCAGGTTGGCGAACAGCGGCGGGCTGGCCGGGTCGAGCGCGAAGGACGCGTTCACGACCGGCGGCAGGTCCTCGTACTCCACCGCGACGAGCTCGCAGCCGTCCTCGGCGAGATAACGGCTCTCCGCGATGACGACCGCCACGGGATCTCCCGCGAAGCGCACCTTGTCGGTCGCGAGCAAGGTGAACTGCGGGGTGGGTCCCTGCCAGCCCATGAGCGCCATCAGCGCATCGGGCCCCGGGACCGTCATCGCTTCCAGGTCCGCTCCGGAGTACGCGGCGACGACCCCGGGCAGCTCCCGCGCGGCTGAGACGTCGACCGAGAGCACCCGGGCGTGAGCCATCGGCGAGCGCGCGAACGCGGCGTGCAGCATGCCTGGCAGCTTGATGTCGTCGACGTACCGGCCCGCGCCGGTCAGGATGCGCGGGTCCTCAGAACGCTTGATGCTGGCGCCGGTGTACCGCTCAGCCGCAATTGCCGTCATGGTCTCTCCCTCACTCAGCGGCCGTGGTAGCGCTCGGCGGCCAGCAGGACGCCATCGATGATGCTCTGGTAGCCGGTGCACCGGCAGATGTTGCCGGAGAGCGCCTCGCGGATCTGCTGCTCATCGGCGTCTGGGTGGTCGCTGAGGAACGCGGCCGCCTGCATGACCATGCCGGGCGTGCAGAAACCGCACTGGAAGCTATGCGAATCCCACATCGCCTGCTGCAGCGTGCCCAGCTCCCCGCCCTCCTCCCCTGCCCCGTTCACGGCCAGCCCTTCGATCGTCGTTACCTCGCTGCCCGCGGCCTGGACGGCCAGCATCAGGCAGGAGCGCACCGCCCGGCCGTCGACGATAACCGTGCACGCACCGCAGACTCCGTGCTCGCATCCGAGGTGCGTACCGGTCAAACTAAGGTCGTCGCGCAGGAAATCCGCCAGCGTCTTGCGGGCCTCCGGGGAACCCGTGCGCGTCGCGCCGTTGACCGTCAGCGTGATGTCCACCTCAGTCACTGTCCCTCCTGGGCGTTGTCCACGGCCTGGGCGTTGTCCACGGCCTCTCGCAGGCCGCGGCGCACCAGAGCGGCCGCGACCTTCTTCCGGTACTCCGCCGACCCATGCAGGTCGGATGGCGGGTCCAGGTCGCCGGCCGCCCGGCGGGCTGCCTGATCGAACAACTCGGCCGACGGCCTCTCCCCGGCCAGGAGCTCCTCCGCGCCGGTGGCCCGGGCCGGGACGTCGGACACTCCGGCGAACGCCAGCCGGGCATCGCTGATCACGCCATCGGAAAGCGTCACCGATGTCGCCAGCCCGACCATGGCGAAGTCGCCGTGGCGCCGGGCGATCTCCTGGAAGCTGACCCCGGTGCCCGGTCCCGCGGCTGGGAAACGCACCTCGGTCAGGAGCTCGTCGGGCTGGCGTGACGTCGTGAGGTATCCCTCGAACCACTCCGCCGCCGGGACGACCCGCTCACCCGACGGGCCGCGCACCACGAACTCGGCATCGAGCGCCCGGGCGACAGCCGGCAGCTCGGCGGCCGGATCGGCGTGCGCCAGGCTCCCTCCTACCGTGCCGCGGCTGCGGATCGCCTCATGACCGATCAGCGGCAGGGCAGCCGCGAGCAACGGCACCGCACCGGCGATGGTCCCGGATTCCTCGGCAACGTACTCCCGCGTCATGGCGCCGATCGTCACCCAGCCACCGGTCACCGACACCCCGGACAGTTCCTGCACGCCGTTGATGTCGATGAGCAACGCCGGCTGGGCCAGCCGCAGCGCCAGCAGCGGGATCAGGCTCTGCCCGCCGGCCAGCACGCTCGCCTCGTCCTGATGCTCAGCCAGCAGATCCACGGCTTCGGAAACCGTTCTGGGTGCCTCGTAGTCAACGGGAGGCAGTTTCATTGGCGCGGCCCTTCGATCTGGCAGGGATGCTTCGATAGCGTCCGGGCTCACTCAGCCTGCCTTGCCAACCATGGCGACGGCAACCGCGGCGCTCCAGCGGGCTCAACTAGAAGAGGGCCACCACCACGCCGGCCATCGCTTCCAGCCCTGGCCCACCGCGGTCGGCGGGACCAATCAGGGCCGGTTGTGGATTCTGACGATGGCGGCGGTTGTGGCCCGGACGGTCAGGCTGATTCCGTCCCGCCGGCCGGCGGGCAGGGCGTTCCATTTCCCGTTCCAGGGGGTGTTGCCGGTGATCGCGGCGCCGCCGAGCGTGGCGCTGGACTGTGTGGCGTCCCCCGGCGCCCCGCTGGCGAGAGTCATGAGCTCTGCACTTGGCCGCCCCGGGGCGGGCGGGACGACGGTAACGTCCGCGTCCGCGGCCTGCGCCCCGTGGGTCTTGTTGATGATCGTGACGTAGTCCTCGGCGGCTCCGCCGGTGCAGTAGGCGGTCAGGTTGATCCGGTCCGCGTTCTCGATCGCGACCGGCTTGACCTGCCCCGCCGGGGCCAGGGTGAACGCCTTGATGCCGTATCCCTTCGGGGTGACCGCATAGCCTGCGGCCGGGGCGGCAGGATCGGGCACGATCGTGTCGGTGTGCAGCCACTGCTTGTTGTGGAAATTCACGCCCGCGGCCGCGTGAGCAGCCCACCAGTGCAGGTAATCAAGCGCCCACAGCGCCGAGGCAAACGCGTTGCTCGCTCCCGGGACGCCGCCCAGGTAGTCATTCGATTCGGTAAGCCGGTAACGCTGGCCGGCCGCGACGACCGCAGCGAGATGGGTGGTGTAGAGCCACGGATAGGGCGTGTAGGTGGTGCCGGCTGGCTGAGTCCCGATCGCGGTGCCGTTAACCCATTCCGGCGAGAGCATGTTGCTGATCGCCTGCTGCGCGGTCGTGTTCCCGGGGTCTCCTCCAACGTAGTAGTGCTGGGTGATGTCAGCCATCCGGCCGGAATCGCGTTCATCGCTGGCGAACCGCTGCGTCCACGACACGCCCGCGTCCAGGCTCGGGGTGTAGGTCAGCGGGACGTAGGCCCCGGTGTCCGGGCCAGACAACGGCGCCCCGGGCGCCGCCTCGGCGACCGTGGCGGCCAGGCTCTGCCAGCGGGCCCGGTAGGAGGAGTACGCGCTGCCTGGTACCCCCGAGATCTCCTCGTAGATCGCCGGGTCAGCCGGATGACCGTCGTAGGTGTGAAAGGCGTGCCAGTCTGGCTCGTTGCCGATGGCGAAGCTGGCGACGTTCTCCCGGTAGTGACGCCAGATGTACCCGGCGACCCGGGCATCGACCTTTTCCAGGTCGCGGATCGGCTTTGCGCCGGGACTGAGCAGGCGCAGCGTGTAGATAACCTTCACCCCGGCCACGCGGGCAAAGGCAAACAGGCTGTCGATTCCGGTGAAACCTTCACTGCCTGTGCCCGCTATGGACATGTTGTCTACCGATCCCCCGCCGATCCGCAGGTTACGCAGGCCCAGATTGCGGAAAAGGGTGACAAGCGAGTCGTTTGCCGGGCTGAACAGGTAGCCTGCCACCCCGGCATTGCCGGGATTGAGAGGTCCCCGTTCGAAACCCAGACCGGCGAAATCGCGTGGTACCACCGGCCCGGCGCCCGCAGCGTCAATCCTGATCGTGACCGAATGGGTGCCCGGCCGCGCGGGCGGCCGCGTCCCGGCACCCCGGTAACGCTGGTCGGTCACGGCTTCCCCCTCACCGCGGCCATGGCGGGCGGGAACGCGCGACACAGCACGGCGTGAACAGCATGACCAGTTCGTGCCCGGCGGCGGGAACCGCCTAACCAGGAGCATCGATCCCGGCGGCGGATGCTCCGGGCCTTCGCCTTCCTCGCCGCCTGGACCGAGTTCGTCAGCGCGTTCACCCTGGATTCCGGACGTGGCCCCAGCCGCTACGCTCGAAGCCCTCGCCTAGCTCCGCCGGCTCAATTTCCAGCCCCCGGGAGCGAGCTTCGACGCCGCCTTCGCGCGCGGCCGATTCCAGGGTGGGTACCGGTCGCCATAGCGCAGGTCAGCGAGGGGAGGAAAGCGGATGGTCAGCCCGCTGCATGACGGCAAGCGCGCCTTGGTGGTCCGTGGCGGGTGGGAAGGCCACGTGCCCGTTCCCGCGAGCGACCGGTACGTTCAGGTGCTCAGGGAATCGGGCTTTGATGTGACAGTGTCGGGCACCCTCGACAGCTATCTCGACGAAGCGCAGCTTGCCGCTACCGACCTGGTGGTGCAGTGCTGGACGATGGGCACGATCAGCAGCCAGCAGGCGAACGGGCTGTCGCGCGCGGTACGCTCCGGGACAGGTTTCGCCGGCTGGCACGGCGGCATTGTCGACGCGTTCCGCGCCGAGCCGGTGTACAGCCTCCTGACGGGCGGCCAGTTCGTGTACCACCCGCACGGCTTCGTCAGCTACGAGGTGCGGCCGGTAGCCGGGCGCACGCATCATCCGGTGATGGCGGGAGTCGAGGCATTCACCATCACCACGGAGCAGTACTATCTGCACGTTGATCCGGGTATCGACGTGCTAGCCATCACCGATTTCGTCCCCGATCCTGCCTATCCCGATCTGGGCGGCGTCGTCATGCCGGTCACCTGGACCCGCCGCTGGGGCGCGGGCCGGGTGTTCGTGACCGCGATCGGCCACTCGCTCGCGGATCTGGAAATGCCGCAGGTGGATGCGATGATCCGGGCGGGCTTGGCATGGGCAGCGCGGTGACCGCGCTGCGGATCGGTGTGATGGGCGCCGGCCAGATCAGCCGCGCTTACCTCGGTACGCTGCAGCGGTTGTCCAACGTCGGGGTGGTAGCGGTCTGCGATCTCGACGAGGCACGCGCCAGGGCCGCGGCCGCCGCGACGCCGGGCGCGCGGTCGCTGGCCGTCGCCGCGCTCCTCGCGGCCGACGACATTGACCTCGTCCTCAACCTGACGATCCCCGCGGCGCACGCCGAGGTCGCGCATGCAGCGATCGCGGCGGGCAAGCATGTCTACGGCGAAAAACCGCTCGCGGTCACTACCTGGCAGGCGCGTGAGGTGCTGGCCGCGGCAGCGCGCGCCGGGGTTCGGGTGGGCTGCGCTCCCGACACGGTGCTCGGCACCGGCCTGCAGACAGCACGTGTTTGCCTGGACGCCGGCCAGATCGGCACGCCGATCGCGGCGACCGCGTTCATGGTCACGCCCGGCCACGAGCGGTGGCATCCGGCACCGGAGTTTTACTATCTGCCGGGCGGCGGCCCGCTGTTCGACATGGGCCCGTACTATCTCACCGCGCTGGTCACCTTGCTGGGCCCGGTGCGACGCGTGACCGGCATGGCGGCCACGCCGCGAGCTACCCGCACCATCGGCAGCGGTCCCCGGGCCGGCGCCAAGATCGACGTGGGGGTGGCCACGCACGTGACCGGAGTCCAGGAGCACGCCAATGGGGCGTTGTCGACGCTGGTGATGAGCTTCGACGTGTGGGCGGGGCGGTTGCCGCATATTGAGGTGTACGGTACGGCTGGCTCGCTATCGGTGCCCGATCCCAACGGGTTTGGCGGCACGGTGCAGATCTTCCGCGCCGGGGCCGAGGACTGGATGCCGGTCGCTGAGGCGGGCGGCTATCGCGGGGCCGCGCGGGGTTACGGCGTCTCGGACCTGGCCAGCGCGCTGGCCACCGGCACTGCGCATCGTGCCAATGGCCAGATCGCCTATCACGTGCTCGACGTGATGGAATGCCTGCTCGCGGCGGCCGGCTCAGGTCACGCCGTCGACATCACGAGCAGTTGCGACCGACCGCCAGCCGTCCCGCTCGGCGCGCGTCCGGACGACTGAGCGGGATGCCAGGTGGCCCGGGGATACGTGATGTGCGCGATTGAGGGTAGCGCCCCGGAATGCACGGAATACGCGCCGGCCCCGTCGCGCTCGCGCGGAATACCGTGCGGCGGGCGCGGTCATCCAGTCTGGCTACGCCTTTCCGGCCTGCGTCTTCCGGTCCGGTCCGGTACTGGCAGGATCGCACCCGCTTGGCGGTGAAGGGCGCTTTCGCCGCCGCGGCGGCCTGGCTGCTGGCCAAGTACGCGGCGGGCCAGCCCGATCCCTATTTCGCGCCGCTGGCCGCGCTGCTCGGCGTTTATTCGACGGTGGCCCGGTCGCTGCGGGAAAGCGTTCAGTACATCGCCGGGTTCGCGCTGGGCGCGGCGCTGGCAATCCCGGTCGGCATGCTGCTGGGACCGGGAACCGCGGGCATCGCCGTGATTGTCCTGGCCGGCATGCTGATCGCTAGCTGGCAGCGGCTCGGAAACCAAAGTGCCCAGGTCACGTTCACAGCCCTGTTTGGGTTGCTGCTCGGCGGCCACCAGCCGTTGCACTACGTCACGCACCGGATGAGCGAGGTCGCCATCGGGGTGGTGACCGGGCTGGTGGTCAATATCGCTGTCTTCCCGCCCTTGCAGCTGCGCCCGGCCGAGCACGCGGTCCGGCAGTGGGGCGCCGAGATCGCCGACGCGCTGGTGGTCCTGGGCGATGCTGTGACTGATCCCCGCCGGGGCGGTCAGCTCTGGCCGCAGCACGAGAAGCAGCTGTCCAATTCGGCGGAGCAGGCGCGCGGAGCGGTACGGCACGCGCGGGAGAGCCTGCGGTGGAATCTGCGAGCTTCGGTCAGGCAGAAGGTGCCGCGGCCGGACGGCGCAGTGCTCGACGCCCTCGAGGAGCTGACCACACGAACCCGCGCCGTGGCCCGCTCCCTGCTCGACAACACCGCAGAAGAAACGCCGTCCCCTATCCCGGCCGCATTCGGCGAGGAGTACTCCCGCCTGCTCCCTATGGTCGCCGACGCGGTCCGGCAGCTCGCCGACCAGCGAGGACACACTTCTCACGGCCGCGAGCTGGCCACCCTTTCCGGCGCCCAGCATCACGTCGAACACCAAGCTGCCTGCCTGGCCGACGGCGGCGCCGGGCACGTTACCGCCCAGCGGCTCAGCCGCCTGTCCGCCGAGATGATTCGCGAGATCGGGCAGCCCTGACGGGCGGACCCGCTCCTCTGAGCGCGGAGGATGGTGCCGGCCTATGTCACGGTGAAGCTGGCGTGGCTGGTGGCTGCGCCGGCCGGCGTGGTGACCGTGATGCGGCCGGTGGCGGCGCCGGAGGGCACCTCGGTGACGATCTGGGTGGAGGTGCCGGACACGATGGCGGCCGGGGTCCCGCCGAACGCCACCCCGGTGGCGTCCGACAGGTTCTGGCCGGTGATGGTCACCGTGGTCCCGGGCGCGCCCGAGCACGGGGTGAAGGCGCTGATCGCGGGGGTCACGGCGGTGGTGATGCGCTCGATCGAGTTGTCGTAGTTGGTGAACCACAGCGCGCCGTCCGGGCCGGCCGTGATCTGGTCCGGTTCGTCGATGCCAGGCCTGGCGTAGCTGGTGACGGTCCCGCTGGCAGTGATCCGCCCGATCGTGTTGTTGCCGAAGTTCGTGAACCACAGCGCCCCGTCCGGGCCGGCCGTGATGGACAGCGGCTCATCAATGCCAGTGCCGGTGTAGTTGGTCACGGTGCCGCTGGTCGTGATCCGCCCGATCGAGCTATTGCCGAAGTTGGCGAACCACAGCGCGCCATCTGGGCCGGCCGTGATCGCGTCCGGTTCGTCGATGCCGGTGCCGGTGTAGCTGGTGACGGTCCCGCTGGTGGTGATCCGCCCGATCGAGTTGCTGCCGTAGTTGGTGAACCACAGTGCGCCATCCGGGCCGGCCGTGATCGCATCCGGTGTGTCGATGCCGGTGCCGGTGTAGCTGGTGACGGTCCCGCTGGTGGTGATCCGCCCGATCGAGCCGGCCGAGTTGGTGAACCACAGCGCACCGTCCGGGCCCGCCGCGATAGCCAACGGTACGTCGATGCCGGAGCCACGGTAGTTGGTGACGGTCCCGCTGGTCGTGATCCGCCCGATCGAGTTGTTGCCCTCATTGGTGAACCACAGCGCCCCGTCCGGGCCGGCCGTGATCCCCTGCGGTACGTCGATGCCCGGGCCACGGTAGTTGGTGACGGCCCCACCGGTTGTGATCCGCCCGATCGACTTGTTGCTGAAGTTGGTGAACCACAGCGCCCCGTCCGGGCCGGCCGTGATCACGTGTGGGTGGTCGATGCCGGGCCCGGTGTCGTGGTTGACCGTGCCGGTGGTGGTGATCCGCCCGATCGAGTTGTTGCCGTAACTGGTGAACCACAGCGCACCGTCCGGCCCGGCCGTGATCCCCTCCGGTTCGTCGATGCCGGTGCCGGTGTAGCTGCTGACCGTGCCGGTGGTGGTGATCCGCCCGATCGAGTTGTTGCCCTCATTGGTGAACCACAGCGCCCCATCCGGGCCTTCTGTGATCCCGTCCGGTTCGTCGATGCCGGTGCCGGTGTAGTTGGTGACCGTCCCGCTGGTCGTGATCCGCCCGATCGAGTTGTTGCCGAAGTTGGTGAACCACAGCGCCCCATCCGGCCCGGCCGTGATGGACAACGGATCGTTGATGCCCGTGCCGGTGTAGCTGCTGACTGTCCCGCTGGTGGTGATCCGCCCGATCGAGTTGCCCTCATTGGTGAACCACAGCGCCCCATCCGGGCCGGCCGTGATCCCTTCCGGGCCGGAGATGCCCGTGCCGGTGTACCTGGTGACCGTCCCGCTGGTGGTGATCCGCCCGATCGAGCTGCCGTAGTTGGTGAACCACAGCGCGCCATCCGGTCCGGCCGTGATCCCGCGTGGGTGGTTGATGTCCTTGCCGGTGTAATCGGTGACCTTGCCGGAGGTGGCGATCCGCCCGATCGAGCTGTTGCCCGCGTTGGTGAACCACAGCGCTCCGTCCGGGCCGGCCGTGATCCCCTCCGGGTGGTTGATGCCCTTGCCGGTGTAATCGGTGACCTTGCCGGAGGTGGCGATCCGCCCGATCGTGCTGTTGCCGTAGCTGGTGAACCACAGCGCCCCGTCCGGGCCGGTCGTGATCGCGTTCGGTTCGTCGATGCCGGGATAGATCGTCACGGCGCCGACCCCGGAGGCGCTGGCGCCGGCCACGCCAGCCCCCAGGCTGAGGCTCAGCAGCGGCACACCCGCCAGCACTGCCACCGGTCCGCCCAGGCGCCGGAAGAAACGCCGGCGCCGCAGCGCCAGCGGCGGCCTCCCCGCTCGTACTGCCGGGCTTAATGCCGCCCGCCTGCACCAGACCAGCCCGCCGATGCGCATATCCGTGTCTTCCCCGAGCTGCTTGATCTGCAACTTTATTGTCTAGATCACAGCAAAACCGATACGAGCACCGTAATCCGGCCTAAAGGCCGCCGCCAGCCGCTGAAGCAAAATCGTGCGCCCGGCCGTAGCGTTGTCAGCCTTTGTTCACGCGTCGGGTGTGCCGCACTCGTCCCCCGTCAGGCCGGTGTTCACCAGCACCAAGCGGCTTGCGTTGCATCACGGACGCTTGGACGTGCAGGTGTGCGGCCGCGGCCGGCGGGTACTTGCTGGCCAGTCCGTCCAGCGAGCTATCTCACCAGGTGATGTATAAATGCCCGACCACCGCATGTCCGCGGCCCAGTTTCACGATCTGTACGAGCGGCTCCGTAAGCATGGGGGCTGGGTAAAGGGCGATGAGCGTGGCGCGCTGCGGCACCTGACGGCGGACCGGATGGTCGCAGCAGCCGCCGAAGTCCGGCTCGGCCAGACCGTGACCATGGCAGCTCCGCTGGCCGGCAGCGCCGCCGACAATCCCGAGCCAGGCACTCGGCACATGAAGCACCTTCCCGCCGAGGCGTCGGCCGTCGCCGGGCTGTCGTTCGCCGAGGACCAGCTCGCGCTCAACATCCACGGCAATGCCGACAGCCACATCGATGCGCTTTGTCACGTCAGCTACCGCGGGTCTCTGTACGGCGGGGCCGAGCCAGGCAGCGTGACCTCCCAGGGCGCGGCCACACTGTCGATTGATAACACCCACGACGGCATCGTGGGCCGCGGGGTTCTGCTGGACATCCCGCGGCTTCGCGACACCGGCTGGCTTGAGCCCGGCGACTTCGTGACCGCGGACGACCTGGCCGGCGCCGCCGCGGCCCAGGGGGTCACGATCGGCCCTGGCGACCTGCTGTTCGTGCGGGTCGGCCATCGCCGCCGACGCGACAAGCTCGGGCCGTGGCACGTCTCGGAGTCGCGCGCCGGGCTGCACCCGGAGGCCCTGGCCTACCTGGCTGAACAGCGAATAGCAGCACTCGGCTGCGACAGCAACAGTGATACGGCACCGAGCCTGGTCGATGACGTCGCGT
>Ga0335075_10012823_pt1 | contig 12648 bp, 4 predicted proteins | sample Lox_Sample_24_FD_206723 | JGI IMG/M metagenome (GOLD analysis project Ga0335075, IMG submission 206723) | Soil microbial communities from Loxahatchee National Wildlife Refuge, Florida, United States - Lox_Sample_2.4 | ecosystem: Environmental > Terrestrial > Soil > Wetlands | place: USA: Florida... | reverse complement strand
TGGGTCGCATCCGCGGCAGCCACGATCCGCGCCCGCGACGCCGTCAGCGCGGCCTGCGCCTCGGCATTAGCAATCGCGGTAGCCGCCAGCTCGGTAAACCCCGCCAGCCGCTCCTCGATACCGGCTGAAAGCGGTCCCGTGTGGGACCCGACGAAGATGGTGCCCCACAGCTGCCCCTCGACGCTCACCGGCACCCCGACAGCCCCGCGCAAGCCGAATTCGCGGGCGGCGGCGACGATCGGACCCGAGGTCTCGTTGTAGTTGTCCACCCGGGCCGGCCGTCGAGTCTGGAAGATCATTGTCTGCAGGTTCCGCCCGCCGAGCCTTTGCTCGGCCCCGGCCGGGAAGCCGCCGCCGGTGCTGCTCCAGGTGGCAACCACCGTCACCGCGCCGTCGGGGCCATATCGGTTCATGGTCGCGTAGTCGGCGTGCAGCAGCCGCCCGGCCTCCTCGGTGATCGCGCCGAGAACCTTTCCCTGCGGCGCCGCCTGGGCCACCAGCGTCGCGACCCGTCGCAGCGCGGCCTGTTCCTCGGCGAACCCGCGCAGTTCCACCCGGGCCTGGGCGTTAGCGATCGCGGTCGCGGCCAGCTCGGTGAACCCGGCCAGCCGCTCCTCGGTTCCGGCCGGCAGCGGCCCTGCGCGCGAATCCACGATCATGAGGCCCCACAGCCGCCCCTCGACGCTGACCGGCACGCCGACCGCCGCGCGGAACCCGAATTCGTGCACAGCATCGGCGACCGGGCCCCAGGCGCTGGCGTAGTCGTCGATCCGCGCCGCCCGGCCCGTCTCGAATACCAGCGTTGCCACGTTCCGCCCGCCAAGCCGTGCCCGCTTGCCGACGGGGAAAGCAGGACCGATGCGGCTCCACGAGGCAACTACCGTTCGCGCATCGCCTGGGTCATACCGGGCCATCGCCGTATAGTCGGCGCCGACCAGCCGCCCGGCTTCCGCAGTGACCGTGGCGAACACTTCCTCCGGCGGCGCCGCGCGGGCCACCAGCGTCGCCACGCGCCGCAGCGCCGCCTGCTCGCCCGTGATCCGGTCAGCCCCCGCCGGCCGCGGCAAGGCAGCCATGCCACGGAGTGTATCCGCGCTTAGATTCGGCCTGGTCAGAAGGCAGTTTGGTGATGTGGCAGGTCCTCGCGGCGTTTGCAGTGAGTCGCATGTCTATGCCCGACAGATCCGGCGTATCCGACTTCCCTTTTGTAGAGTTCCCACAACCGGCGGCTCTTTAATGCGTTCTGTCTGGCATTAGTCCTCCTGCTTGTGACCGAGCAGGATTGACGGGAGTGGAATCGCATAGGAGGAAGGCACAGCTCGTGTTCAATCGCGTCGCCATCGTCAACCGCGGTGAGGCCGCCATGCGGCTCATCCACGCCGTCCGGGACTTGTCCGCGGAGACGAGCGCACGGATCGAGACAGTCGCCTTCTACACCGACGCCGACGCCAGGGCTATGTTCGTCCGGGAGGCCGACCTGGCCTACGCCCTCGGCCCCGCTTCGGCGCGTCCCTACCTTGATCTGGCGGTGCTGGAGCGCGCCCTAATGGCGGCTGGAGCGGACGCTGCCTGGGTCGGCTGGGGCTTCGTCGCCGAGGACCCTGCGTTCGCCGAGCTGTGCGCGAAGATCGGCGTCACGTTCGTCGGGCCTGATGCTGAGGCAATGCGCAGGCTAGGCGACAAGATCGGCGCCAAGCTGATCGCAGAGGAGGTCGGCGTTCCCGTCGCGCCGTGGAGCGGTGGCGAGGTCGCAACCCTGGACGACGCGCTGGCAGCGGCCGAGCGCATCGGCTACCCGCTGATGCTCAAGGCCGCAGCCGGCGGCGGCGGCCGGGGGATCCGTGTCGTTAGCTCAGCCAGCGACCTCACCGCAGCGTTCCAGCGCACTCGCCAGGAGGCGCTGCGCGCATTCGGTAGCGGAACCGTTTTCCTGGAACAGCTTGTCACTGGCGCGCGGCACGTCGAAGTCCAGCTGATCGCCGACGGCCAGGGTACGGCCTGGGCGCTCGGTGTTCGTGACTGCTCCGTGCAGCGGCGCCATCAGAAGATCATCGAGGAGTCCGCCTCGCCTGTTCTGGCACCGGAGCAGGCCGCAGAGCTGAAAGCGTCGGCCGAGCGGCTGGCGCTGGCCGCCGGCTACCGCGGCGCGGCGACCGTGGAGTTCCTCTATCACCCCGGCCAGCGGCGATTCGCCTTTCTTGAGGTCAACACCCGGCTCCAGGTCGAGCATCCGGTGACCGAGCTGACCACCGGCATGGACCTGGTCAGGCTCCAATTGCAGGTGGCGGCGGGCGGGAGGCTCGACGAGCCGAGACCGAGCGAGTCCGGGCATGCGATTGAGGCCCGGCTGAACGCGGAGGACCCAGACCGCGACTTCGCGCCCGCTCCCGGCCGCATTGCCCGGTTGGTGCTGCCGGCCGGTCCCGGCATCCGCGTCGACACTGGTGTCAGCGAGGGCGACGTAATCCCGGCCGACTTCGACTCGATGATCGCCAAGATCATCGCGTACGGACGCGACCGTCCTGAGGCCCTGGGCCGGCTGCGTCGTGCGCTAGCCGAGACCCTAGTGGTCATCGAGGGCGGCGCCACCAACAAAGGCTTCGTGCTCGACCTGCTTGGCCAGCCCGAGGTGATTGGCGCCACTGCGGATACCGGCTGGATAGACCGGGTGAGGGAGGAAGGCCGCCTCGCCGCTCATCAGCACTCCGCCGTCGCGCTGACCGCCGCCGCGATCGAGGCCTACCAGGACGAGGAGGAGGTCAGCACGCAGCGGCTGCTGGCCACCGCGCATGGCGGGCGTCCCCAGGTGCAGCACGATCCCAGCCGTCCGCTCGACCTAAAGCTCCGCAGCGCCGCCTACCGCGTGCGCGTCGCCCGGCTCGGCCCGCGCCGATTCCGAGTCGGAATCTCCGCGGGCGCCGACCTGCACCGGGCCGACGTCGAGATCGAGCGCTTTGACGCGTATAGCGGCCGCATCGTGGTCAACGGCGCCCGGTTCCGACTGATCACGGCCACGCACGGGCCCTCCCACCTGGTCGAGGTCGACGGCGTCGCACACCGGATTAGCCAGGACGAAGGCGGAGTGGTCCGCTCCCCCGCGCCTGCCCTGGTGGTCGCTACCCCGCTTACCGCTGGGGACGAGGTCGAGGCGAACGCGCCGGTCCTCGTGCTGGAGAGCATGAAGATGGAGACGGTACTTCGGGCGCCCTTCCGTGCCAGGGTCAAGGAGTGCCTGGTATCGGTTGGCACCCAGGTTGACGCCGGCGCACCGCTGCTGCGGCTCGAGCCGGTCGCTGCCGAGGACACCGCGCCGGACACGGCCGTGGGCGCGCGCACCGCCGACATCGACCTGCCCAGTTCGCCTGCGGACGTTTCCGCAGCGCAGCGGGCCAATCTGTTCCTGGAAGACCTGCGAGGCCTGCTGCTCGGCTTCGACGGCGACGCGGCCGACCGCGAACGGCTCCTAGCCGGCTGGCTCGCCGCACGCGGCGAGCTCGGCGGGCAGCCAGTCTCAGGCGAACCTGAGCTGCTCACCGTTTTCGCCGACCTTTCCGAACTGAACCGCAACATGCCGGGAAACGACCTTGAGGCCGAGCCCGGCGAGCTAGTGCACAGCCCGCGCGAGTACTTCCACAGCTACCTCCAGAGCCTCGACGTCGAGCGCGCCGGCGTGCCCGAAGCCTTCCAGGCGAGGCTGAAGCGGATGCTTGGCCACTACGGCGTCGCCGGCCTCGACCGCACGCCTGAGCTCGAGACGGCGGTATTCCGGATCTTCCTGGCCCAGCAGCGGATGACGAGTGCCGCCGGGATTGTCACTGAGCTGCTGCGGCAGTGGCTGACGAGCGCCCCGCCTGCCGAGCCGCTGCTCGAACAGGCCGGGCTGACGATTGAGCACCTGATTGAGGCGACCCAGGTACGATTCCCCGCGGTGTCCGACCTAGCCCGCGGGGTGGTCTTCCGCTGGTTCGCGCAGCCGCTGCTGCGCCGCAACCGGGCACGGGTATACGCGGCGGTCCGCAAGGACCTGCGCTACCTGGACCGCAACCCCGCCGCACCGGACCGCGCCGAGCGAATCCAGGCAATGGTCGCGACCTCCGAGCCGCTGGTGCGGCTGATCGGCCAGCGCATTGGCCGACGCGTCGATCAAGGGCCGCTGCTGGAAGTGCTCACTCGTCGCTACTACGGCAACCGAAGGCTCACCGATGTCGTGGTGCGCGACGTCGCGGGCTGCTCTTTCCTTACCGCGAACTATCCGGGCACCAAGGGCACGACCATGGTTGCCGCTGCCGCCGCCGAGGCCGCGAGCCTGCCGGATGCGATCTTCGCCGTCGCCCAGCTGGCGGCGCGCGCACCTAGTGGCGGCCTGGTCGCCGATCTGTATCTCACCTGGGCCGCGCAGCCAGATGCCGGCGTGCTCGCGGAGCGGATCGAGAAGGTGCTGGCGGCATCTGCGCTTCCGGCAGCGGTCGAGCAGATCAACCGGATCACGCTCACGGTCACCGGCGCCGGCGGCACCGGCATGCAGCACCACTTCACGTTCCGGCCCGACGGCGCGGGCCTCGCCGAGGACCTGCTCATCCGCGGCCTGCACCCCCAGGTCGCCGAGCGGCTGCAACTGGACCGGCTGCGCGAATTCCAGCTGACCCGGCTCCCGTCGGCGGACGAGGAGATCTACCTGTTCAAGGCAGTAGCGAAGACCAACCGGGCCGACGAGCGCCTGATTGCGATGGGCCAGATCCGTGACCTGACGCCACTGCGCGAGGCAGACGGCAGGCTGGTAGCGCTGCCCGAGCTTGAAAACGTGCTGGCCGGCTGCCTCGACGCGATCCGCATCGCGCAAGCGCAGCGCCCGCAGCACCGGCGCTTCGCCCGCAACCGGGTCATGATGTACGTCTGGCCGGCGAGCGAGTTCACCGTTGTGGAACTTGCACCACTCGCGCACCGGATCCGGCCAAGCGTGTCGGGCTCAGGAGTCGAAGAAGTCCAGTTCGTGGCGCGATTGCGGGGCGCAACCGGAGAGCCCACGGAAATGGCGGTGCGGGTCAGCGACGACCCCCGCGGCCGAGTGCAGATCGACGTCGGGGCACCGCCAACAACCCCGCTTTTGCCGCTGGATGACTACCAGCAAAGGGTGCTGCGCGCGACCAGACGCGGGAACGCCTACCCATACCAGCTGACCGATCTGCTGGCCGGGCCGGACGGTCAGTTCACCGAGCACGACCTCGACCCCAGCGGGGCCCTTGTCCCGGTAGACCGCCCGAAGGGACTGAACTCCGCGGGCATCATCGCCGGAGTCGTCAGCACGCCGACAAGCAAGCACCCAGGCGGCGTGACCAGGGTGGCGCTACTCGGCGATCCGACCAAGTCGCTGGGCGCGCTCTCGGAACCAGAGTGCGCCCGCGTCATCGCCGCCATTGACCTAGCCGACCGGATGGCCGTCCCGCTGGAGTGGTTCGCGCTGTCGTCTGGCGCCCGGATATCGATGGAATCTGGCACCGAGAACATGGACTGGGTGGCCGCCGCCCTCAAGCGAATCGTCGAGTTCACCCAGGCTGGCGGTGAGATCAACATCGTCGTTGCCGGCATCAACGTCGGCGCCCAGCCGTACTGGAACGCTGAAGCGACCATGCTCATGCACACCAGGGGAATACTGGTGATGACGCCAGACTCCGCCATGGTGCTGACCGGCAAGCAGGCGCTGGACTTCTCCGGCGGGGTCTCGGCCGAAGACAACTTCGGGATCGGCGGCTACGACCGGGTGATGGGCCCGAACGGCCAGGCGCAGTACTGGGCGCCCAGCCTTGCTGCCGCGTGTGACGTCCTGATGGCGCACTACGCCCACACCTACATCGCTCCGAGCGAGGCGTCGCCGCGGCGTGCAGCCACTAGCGACCCGAGGGACCGCGACGTCACTGGATTCCCCCACGCCGTGGCTGACAGCGACTTCGCCACGATCGGCGAGATCTTCTCGGCCCAGCACAATCCGGAGCGGAAGAAGCCGTTCGACACCAGGACCGTGATGCGCGCGCTGACCGACCAGGACCACTTGGTGCTCGAGCGCTGGGCCGGGATGGGAGACGCGGACACCTCGGTGGTGCAGGACGCGCACATCGGCGGCTGGCCGGTCTGCCTCATCGGCATCGAATCACGTGCGGTGCCTCGCCGCGGGTTCCCGCCTGCCGACGGGCCGGATGCCTACGCGGCGGGCACGCTATTCCCCCGGTCGTCGAAGAAGGTCGCGCGTGCGATCAACGCAGCCTCCGGCAACCGACCGCTGGTGGTGCTCGCGAACCTATCCGGATTCGACGGGTCGCCGGAGTCGATGCGGAAGCTGCAGCTGGAGTATGGCGCCGAGATCGGCCGGGCGATCGTCAATTTTGCCGGACCGATCGTGTTCTGCGTGATCTCGCGCTATCACGGTGGCGCATTCGTGGTGTTCTCCAAGGCACTTAACCCGAACATGACGGTGCTCGCACTTGAAGGGTCATTTGCATCGGTGCTCGGTGGCGCCCCCGCCGCGGCCGTAGTGTTCTCGGCCGAGGTAATGGACCGCACGGCAGCGGACTCCAGAGTGGCCGACATGCAAGCCAGGGCGGCCGAGACCAGCGGGGCCAAACGGGCCGCCCTTAATGCAGCGCTGGCCGAGACCCAGGCGTCAGTGCGGGCAGAGAAGCTGGCGGAGGTGGCCGCGGAGTTCGACCGGATCCACTCCATCCAGCGCGCAGTCGAGGTCGGATCAGTCGACGCGATCATCAGCGTGGCCCAGTTGCGGCCCCGCATCATTGATGCCATCGAGGAGGGCTTGCGCCGCCGCGAGTGCGATCAGTAGGTGGGTGCCGAGAACAGGGCCGAACGCGCCAGGTCACCTGACGCGCCGGACCCGGCTAAGACCGAGCCGGTGCCAGGGGGCGGTCTCTGGTCTGCTCGTCACCGTGCGCTCACGGTAGGCCTGGTACTGACGATCACGTTCATCGCTTCTGAAGCACTTGCCGTTGTGACGATCATGCCGGTCGTAGCTCGTGATCTCGGCGGCCTGAAGCTGTACGGCTGGGTATTCAGCGCGTTCATGCTCGGCAATGTCATCGGGATCGTCGCGGCTGGACGCCAGGCGGACCGGTTCGGGCCCGCACGGCCGTTCCTGGCCGGTCTTGCTCTGTTCGGGTCAGGCCTAGCCATCGCCGGACTTGCTCCGAGCATGCTGGTCCTGGTGGCTGGCCGGGCATTGCAGGGCATCGGAGGCGGCGCGGTGCCGGCGATCGCGTATGTGTCTATCGGCCGGAGCCTTCCCGAGCGACTGCAAGCTCAGATGATGGCTGTCTTGTCGACTGCCTGGGTCGTGCCGGGTCTCGTCGGCCCGGCCATCAGCGCCGCAGTAGCCAGCCTGGTCGGCTGGCGCTGGGTATTCCTTGGCTTGCTGCCCGTTGTAGGGGTCACAGGCTCAATGGCACTGCCCGCCCTCTTCCGCCTGGGTAAGCGGCCAGCGGCGGCCGGTGGCGAGCCCGCGGCTGGCGCCGTCCACCGCCAGAGCGACGGCCTGATAGCGGCGGTCGGGGCCGGCCTGATGCTGACTGGCGTGAGCCTGGTCGCGGGCGCACGAGACGTCATTGCGGGCGTTGCTCTGCTGCTCATCGGTGTCGCCGCGCTTGGTGTGGCACTGCGCAGGCTGCTTCCAGCCGGAACGTTCATCGCACGGCCCGGGTTGCCTACGGTGATTCTCAGCCGCGGACTGCTGACATTTGCCTTCTTTGGCGCAGACGCCTACGTGACTCTCACTATCACGACCGTCCGCCATCACAGTCCCGCCCTGGCTGGTGTTGCCGTGACCGGATCGACGCTCGCATGGACCGCGGGCGCCTGGATTCAATCCCGGCTTAACGCACGGTGGGAGGCGCGCCGCCTGATTGGTTGCGGAGTGGTCGTCATCCTCGCCGGGATCACGGCCATGGCGCTGGTCCTATCGCCTGCAGTTCCGGTCGAAGTGGGCATCGGAGCCTGGACGGTCGCCGGCCTTGGCATCGGCTTGGCCTACGCGCCGATGACGCTGCTCATGCTCAGGGAAGCACCGCAAGGCCGAGAGGGCTGGGCGGCAGCGTCGCTGAGCCTGGCCGATGTCCTCGGCACTGCCATCGGCATCGGTCTGGGCGGCGCCGCCGTAACTGCCGCGACGGCGCATGGCTGGCCACTGGCCGCCGGAGTCGGCATCGCGTTTGCCCTAGCCGGGACGGGCGTGCTCGGGCTGGCTTTCGCCAGCCGACGTCTGCCACTCACCCACGCCGCCGCGGGATCGAGCTGAACTCGTTCCCGTCCCCGCCCGGAAGGACGAGGTAGAGCTGGCTGCGTGCCGTGATTCCTAGCTTCGCGAACACCTTGCGCAGGTGGTACTGGACGGTGTGAGCGCTGATGTAGAGCCTGGCGCCGATCTCCGGGTTCGACAGGCCTTCGCTAGCGAGCCGAGCAATCTGTGCTTCCTGCGCAGTCAGCTCGTCGTCCCTCGCTGCGGGCGTGCGCTTGCGCGCGGTCTCGCCGGTAGCCTGCAGCTCACGCCTGGCCCGCTCGGCGAATGCCCCGACCCCCATCGAGTCCAGCATGTCGAAGGCGGTTCGAAGCTGCGTGCGTGCATCAGTACGACGACGTTCCCTGCGCAGCCATTCCCCATACAGCAGGTGGGCTCGGGCGAGGCAGATACGCATACCGGTCCGCTGCAGGCGGTCGATTGCCTCGCGGTAGCTGTCGTCGGCCTCGGCGCCGCCGCTCAGCTGTGCGCGCGCACGGGCCTGATGCCCCAGCGCCCAGTCGCTGCCGCTAGCGTCCGTCATCTCAGCCAGTCGCTCGTAAGCGTCGGCCGCGAGGTCGGTCTTCCCCGTCCGCACGGCAGCCTCGATGAGCTCAGCGATAGCCCACGGGGGGGTACCAATGGTTCCCGGACTTGCGGTCGCCAGTTGCGCTGCCGGCAGCGCCTCCTGGTAGCGGCCGAGTCCGAGGAACAGCAGCGCATTAGCCATGCCGACAGCCGTCATCCCGGCACCTTCGCCGCGTTCGGTCACATCCGGCGCGACGGCATCGACCAGCGCCGATACCGCGGACTCAGCGCCGCGCAGCGCCGCGATAGACAGCGCAGCGTAGGGCGCGAGGGTGCCCGCCGTCGCGTCAGTCGCGGCCTGCGCCTGGGCAGCCAGAGCTTCGGAAACGGTCAGCTGGCCGCCGAGCAGGAGCCGCTGAGCGCGCATGCTCAGAGCCAGCGGCTGTTCGCCAAGAGCCCCACTCTGCTCGACGAGTGCCAGGTACCTGGCGGACAGACGCTCCCAGCCATCGTCATCCCACACGTGCACTGCAGTGACGCAGGCGAGCCAGAGCCAGCGGAGTTCTTCCTCGACAGACATGTCGGTCCCGAATGCGGCCAGCGCCCCACGGAGGATCGGCACCCCGGCCGCGTAGCCATCGGTGTAGTACGCGGCTAGGCCATCAAGCAGGAGGTCGGCCGGGCGCGGCGGACCAGGGGGCCGCGGCGCCGCCAAAGCAGCGCGCGCCACCTCCCAGAGGCCGCTCCCAGAACTGGCAAGCTGCCCCGCGAAGATTCCGGCGGACAGTCCTTCCAGGTAGGTCTGGCGGGCCAGCTCGATGTCAACAGACTCAAGGCGCCTGGCTGCCGCCAGCAACAAGGGCGGAGCGTCGCTGCCCCGGCTCGCCGCGAACGCGATGCGGGCACTGACCAGTTCGGCGTGTGCCTCCTGGAGGTCGCTGGCAGCTCCATGTTCTGCCATCGAAAGCAGGTCGCGCGCGGCATCGAGCTCGCCGGCCTGCAGCTTGGCCTGCGCTGCGGCTAGCGCTCGCCGGGCGCGTTCGGTGGGCTCAAGTGTCAGGATCGCCGCCCGCTCAAGGAACGCAGCTGCCGCAACGACGCCTCCGCGAGCCTGCGCGCGGTAGGCCGAACGCTCCAGGTCGGCAGCAATGTCCTCATCGGGGCCGCCAGCAGCCTGCGCTCGGTGCCACGCGCGGCGGTCCGGGTCGAGCCGCGCGTCGGTAACGTGCGCGAGCGCGTCATGAGCCTGCCGTGTCTCCTCCGCCGACCCGGATCGGTAAGCCGCAGAGCGGACAAGCGGATGGCGGAATCGAATCCTCGCAGCAAACTCGGCCAGGCCAGCTTCGGCGGCGGGGCTGGCCGCCACGGCGCCGATTCCAGCCCAGGCTGCAGCGCGCCAGACCAGTGCCGCGTCACCTGTCGGGTCAGCCGCCGCGATGCGCAGCAGCGTCCGGGTCGGGCTTGGGAGCGCCTCGACGCGTCGCCGGAAGCTCTCCTCCATGCTCCCGGCAAGCCCTGTGGTGCCGGGAAACCCGAACCCGCCTGCCAGTTGGGCGGGAGTCAGCCCGCGCGGTAGCTCGAGCAATGCCAGTGGGTTGCCGTGCGCCTCAGCGATGATCTGCTCGCGGACCCGCTCGTCGATCGGACCGGCGAGTGTCGCGTCGAGCAGCAGGCTGGCGTCAGCGTCTCGCAGGCCTCCTAGCACGAGGGTCGGCAGGTCGGCCAGCTCGCGCGTGGCCGCGCTGGCCGCAAAGACCAGGCCCACTGACTCTGCCCCGAGCCGGCGGGCGACGAATGCCAGTACCTGAGCTGAGGCCTGGTCGAGCCAGTGTGCGTCGTCGACGAGGCACAGCATCGGCCGCTCCTGCGCGACGTCGGACAGCAGGCTGAGGACGGCGAGGCCAACGAGAAACCGATCCGGTGCTGACCCCGCGCTCATGCCGAGCGCCGTCCGCAGTGCATCACGCTGCGGGCCAGGCACGCGGTCGAGATGGCCCAGCATGGGCGCGCAGAGCTGGTGCAGCCCGGCGAACGCTAGCTGCAGCTCCGACTGGACACCGGTGGCGCGCTCCACCCGGCAACCCGCGGCCGTTGCGGCCACGTAGTCCAGCAGCGCGGTCTTCCCGATCCCCGGCTCTCCGCGTACAACTAGCGCCGTGCTGTGACCAGAGCAGACTGCCCTCACGAGCTGGTGAAGCTTCCGGCACTGAGCCTCGCGGCCGGTCAGGCCCGCTACACGCCCATCGAATGCCACGCCTGCCAGTCAAGCAACGCTCAAGTAACCTGTCAAGTTACCTTAGATGGTTAGGCACGCTTCTGGCCAACGCGCCATCACTAGCCATCGGGGGATTCGAGTGCCCGGAGTCGTGCGGCAGGCTCGAGCGATGATGACGGTCCACTATCGTTACGCACTCGTCGAGGGACGGCGGTTGTTCTACCGAGAGTCCGGACCGGCCGGCGCGCCAACCGTCGTGCTGCTGCACGGCTTCCCGGCCAGTTCGTTCATGTTCCGCAACCTGATACCGCTGCTCGCCGACCGGTATCACGTAATCGCTCCAGATCACCTTGGCTTCGGCCTGTCCGATGCGCCCCCCGCCGACGAGGTCAGCTACACCTTCGACACTCTCGCGGGCCTGACTTCGGCGCTGCTTGGTCAGCTCGGGATCACCCGCTATGCGATGTACGTGCACGACTACGGCGCGCCGATCGGCTGGCGCGTGGCCCTCGCCGACCCGGCTGCGGTCACCGCCATCGTGACCCAGAACGGCAATGGATACGAGGACGGCTTCACCCAAGCCTTCTGGAAGCCGGTCCGAGAGTACTGGCAGGAACAGACTCCGCACACCGACGGGGCAATTCGCGAGGCGCTGACGCTCGATGCCATCCGGTGGCAGTATCTGCACGGCGTCCCGGACGAGAGCGTGGTCAGCCCTGACACCTGGTATCACGACTTCGCACTGGTGTCGCGCCCGGGCAACGACCGCATTCAGCTGAACCTGTTCGCGGACTACGCCAGCAATATCCCGCTGTATCCGTACCTGCATGCCTATCTGCGCGATAGCCGGGTGCCGTTGCTGGCGGTCTGGGGCCGAAACGATGAGATTTTCGGTCCTGACGGGGCTCGCGCGTTCGCCGCTGACGCGTATCACGCCGAGATCCACTTGCTCGACGGCGGACACTTCCTGCTCGAAAGCGACCTCGACAACGCAGCCGCGCACATCCGCGGCTTCCTGGGAAGGATATTGGGATGACTGCCCCGTGCACATCGACGGCGGCGAGCCGCTGACCTGACATCAGGCTGGGGCCACATCCCGCTGGACTTCACACCTGGGAAGGGAACGATGGGACTTTCGTGGCAACAGGGACCGCTCGCCTCAGGATCGATCGGCCGCTTCCTCGTGCCTGAGCCGCTGCCCGAGCGGCTGTTGTACGCCGAACCACTGCGCCGGCGCATGCGCGTCAAGTTCGCCGGATCCTGGATAGCCGACAGTGAGGACGTCGTGCTGCTGCACGAGCCCGGTCGGTATCCGGTCGCCTACTTCCCGCTCACCGACATTGCCGGCGACGTCCTGGAACCGGCCGGCTACGTGACCCAGCATCACGACCTCGGTGCCACGGCCTGGTACGTCGTCCAGGTCGGGGACCAGAGCAAGAATCGCGCGGCCTGGCAGCACACCGAGCTGCCCGGATATGCCGGCGACCTGGAAAACCGGGTCGCGTTCGCCTGGCGGGCCATGGACGCGTTCTACGAAGAAGAGGACCGGATCGTCGGCCACGCCGCCGACAGCTACCACCGCATCGACATCCGCCAGACCAGCCGCCACCTGGTCGTCCGACACGGGGATCGC
>Ga0335075_10012822_pt1 | contig 12649 bp, 10 predicted proteins | sample Lox_Sample_24_FD_206723 | JGI IMG/M metagenome (GOLD analysis project Ga0335075, IMG submission 206723) | Soil microbial communities from Loxahatchee National Wildlife Refuge, Florida, United States - Lox_Sample_2.4 | ecosystem: Environmental > Terrestrial > Soil > Wetlands | place: USA... | reverse complement strand
TGATCGCCGGGGTGGGCAGCCTGTGCCTGGCCTCGGTGATCGTCCGCTTCACCCGGCGGATCGCGCACGCGGGCGGCCTCTACGCCTACACCGTGCGCGGCCTCGGTCCCCGGGTGGGGTTCGTGGCCGGGTGGATGTACGCGACCGCGTTCGCCATCGGGATCTCGTTCGTGCTGATCATCTCGGCGGACTTCCTGTCCACCGTGCTCACCGCCGACACCAGCGTGCACCTCGGCTGGTTCCCGCTGTATTGCATCGAGCTCGCGCTGATCCTGGTGATCGCGCTGGCCGACATCAGGGTGTCGACGCGGGTCCAGCTCGTCTTCGCCGTGATCGGGGTGCTCACGATCGTCGCGCTGAGCCTGGCCATCGTGGCCAAGGGCGGGGCCCAGGGCCTGACCTGGCGGCCCTTTGACCCGCGCCTGGCGCCCAGCACGCACGGGCTGTTCCTGGCCGTGATCCTCGCCTTCACCGGGTTCATCGGCTTCGAGGCGGCCGCGGTGCTGGGCGAGGAGGCCGCCCAGCCGAAGCGGGTCATCCCCCGGGCCATCCTCGGCACGGTCATCGTGGCGACCGTCTACTTCGTCTTCGTCACCTGGGCGCAGGCGCTCGGCTACGGCGTCTCCGGTGCGGGCCGGTGGGCCGCCGACCCGACGGCCCTGGCCACCCTGTCCGACCGGTACGTCGGGCACTGGTTCTCCACCCTGGTCGACATCGTGGTGGTCATCGACAGCTTCGTGGCGGCGCTGGCCGGGGTCCACCTGACCGCACGCACCCTGTTCGCCATGGGCCGCGACCGGGGCATCCCGCGGATGTTCGCCGCGGTGACGCCGCGCTTCCGCAGTCCCTACGTCGGCATCGGGGTTTCCATCGCGCTGACGCTGGTGCTCGGGGCCACGCTCGGCCGCCACTACGGCGTCATCACCTACTTCGCCCTGATGGCCACGACCGGGTCGATCGGCATCCTGCTGGTCTACGTCCTGGTCGCGATCGGGGGCATGGTGTTCTTCTGGAAGGTCCGCAACCAGGCCGGCGAGTCCTACAACTGGTTCCTCGACATCGTGGCGCCGCTGGTCGCCGTGGCTATCTGCGGGTACACGATCTACGCGTCGATCTGGCCGCGCCCGCCCGCGCCGATCAGCTACTCGCTGTGGATCGCCCTGGGCCTCCTCGTCGCCGGGCTGGTCATCGTCACGACGCTGGTCATCGCCCGGCCGGACCGGGTGCGCGCCTTTGGCCGGGCGTTCGCGGCCGGCGGCACCGACCATGAACGCCCGGCCAAAGTCCAGCCTGACTGAGCGCGGGATCCGGGGAGCCGGCTGCTAGCTGCTGCGCTCCCAGGTGACGGAGAACCCGTTGCCGCTGGAGTTCAGCGGGCCGGGCTGGGCCTCGACCCGGCCGGAGCCGTCCGCCATGGTGATCTCGTCATCGGTGAACGAGGAGATGACGCCGGAGGAGCTGCCCTCGGTCACCGTCGCGCTGTTCTCGGACCAGGTGCCAAAGTCGGCGAGGGGCAGGATGCCGCCGCTGCTGGTGCAGCACGGTGCCTCGGCGATCCACTCGGCGCTGCTGTTCGCGCAGCCCGAGCAGCTCTGCGTGGTCGTGAAGCTGTTCGCCGGGTGGGTGGAGTCGGTGACGCTCAGCGTGTAGCTGTCGCCGCTGCGCACCACGGAGGCGCTGATGCTGTCGCCGGCGGCCACGCTTTCGCCGACGACCTGGATGTCATTGGTCGGGTACATTTCCCACCAGCTGTACTGGTAGGCGGTGCGGTCGTAGCACTCGATGAACGTGCCGTCCTGTTCCACGCTGTCGCTGCTGTAGCCGTCGATGCCAACCCAGAAAGCCGCGTAGGTCGTGCTGCGCGAGCAGCTGGCGCCCGGCTCAGTCCACTTGCCGGTTGCCTTGGAGAAGCCGCTGCCGGTGTCCGCATACCCAGACCAGTTCGAGCTTTCCACCTGGCTCAGCCCGGAGACCCGGTGCACGCCGGGCAGGCGCTGGTCGGTGCCGTGCTGGCCAACCTGAAGGTGCCTGATGATCGCCAGGGCCGCCGCGCCGGCCCCAGCCGGGGCCGGCCTGGAGGCGCCAGCGGAGCTGGCGCTGGCCGCCCCGCTTAAGCCGGCCGTCAGGCCTAAAGTAGGCAGTGCGGCGATCACGGCCCAGGCCAGGATGCGGGTGAGTCGGTGCATGGTGTCGCCTCTCATAGCAACGGCGGCCCTCGGTAGCCGCCCGTGCCCTGAAGGTAACTGTCAGCATTTTTCCCGTCAATAATTACGGACGGGGTTGCGTGGTGCGCCGTCCGTAACCCCCGCGCCGACCGCAGCGTCACCGGCGCCGGAACCGGAACCGCTGGCGCGAGCCGCCCTCAGCACCATCCGGAAGATCCTCACCAGGCAGGAAGCCAAAGGATTCATACAGCCGCCGCGCCGGGTAACCCTCGATGATGTCCTTGCCAAAGGTATCGACCAGCACTTCGCAGGGCGGCGGGTACCGGCGCAGTGCCCCGGCGACCAGGGCGTGCCCCACCCCCCGGCGGCGAGCCGATGACCGGACCGCCAGCCATGCGATCTGCGTATGTGGCGCGGCCCGTAGCAGCATCCCGCCCAGGACCTGGCCGCCCGGATCCCGGACACACAGCGCCGTGCCACGGCTGATGTTCCGGCGCAACGTCGATTCGAAATCAGGCATCGGCCCGAACAAAGGCTCCACCTCACGCGTGATTTCCAGCCAGGACGCCACGTCGTCTTGCGTCGCTTCGCTGACTGCGCTCACCAGGACAGAATGCCCGCCCACCGGGCCTCCAGGACGGGACTGTGCGGGATAGGTGTTGTCAGGGCATTCGTCAGGGCAATTGTCGTCAGGGCAACACCAATCCCGCACAGAAGGCGCTACGCCTGGCCGGCAGGCCCGGAATCGGGCGCTGCCAGGCTCTGCTCTGGGCCGGGTTACCAACCCCAGGGCAAATTTCCCGTGGTGTGCACTAGTGGTGAGCCGAGTGGCATCTCGGTCGATTCGTGCGTTAACCCGCATCGTCAGCGACTCAACTTTCCCTTAACTTTTTCTCAACATCCGCGGCGCAGCGTTGACGGAGTCCCATGGCTTGGGCGCGCCGGCCGCCGGCGCATCGCCCGGATGGGCGGCCTGACTTCTGGAGGACCGCAGCATGAACACCAGGATGCGCATCGCGCTAGCCGCCTTCGCCGGTGCCGGCCTGATCGCCGCAGGGGGCAGTGCGGCTGCTCTCGCCACTACTGGCGCCGTGACCACAGCCAACCGGATTGCCGCCACCCACGGCACGCACCGGGCGGCACGCCCGGACAGTTCCGGAATCATCTGGCATCCGCTGCACCTGCTTAACGGCTGGAAGGCCCTGTCGGACCGGATTTATGGCGCCCCGTCATACGCCGTCCAAGATGGAGTGCTGTATCTGTCCGGGATTCTGCAAGCACCGGAGAAGAACCCCAGCCCAGAGTTCGCCGTCCTTCCAGCCGGTGACCGGCCGACGCATTTCCTGTGGGTCATGTACTACAACTTCGGCGGAGCCGGTACGAATCTCGTCGGCAACATGGAGATCGAACCCAATGGCGACATGTTCGCCTATGCCAACACCGGCCCGCTGCTGGATCCGTCGCTGCAGGCGATCTCGTTCCCGCTAAGTTCCTGACCATCGGCCCCGCGCCGGGACCGCCGGACTGGCGTTCAGGGTGAGTCGCTGGGTGAGGGGCCGGCCAGGTCCGCGATCTGCGCGTGCGTGGCGAACCACGGGCGGCCCTGCCCGGCCATCGCGGTGATCAGGCTGTCGAGCATCCGCATCAGATAGCCGCGGCCGATGGCCTCAGGGTGCATCGTGTAGGTCACCGCCCGGCGGTCGTGGCGAGCCGACTCGAACTCGGCCAGCCAGATCCTCTCCACGGCGGCCGGGTCGGCGAGCAGCCCGCCGTGGTACGAGGTCCAGCCGAAGTAGGGCCAGTCGCACAGGCTCCAGTGGCCGGGCAGTTCCAGCAGCGGCTGCGTTCCGCTGGTCACCCAGTACGGCCGGTCGTCGGCCATCAGGCTGGCATCGTAGGAGAAGCCGAGCTCACCGAGCAGGTCCAGGGTCTCCGGGGTCAGCTCCCAGCCCGGTGACCGGTAGCCGTCCGGCCGGACGCCCAGCTTGCCCAGCGCGGCCAGCCCGTCCTCCAGCTCGGCCCGCTGCGCCGCGGCGTCCAGGCCGTCGGTGCCCCGGTGCAGGTACCCATGGTGGCCGACCTCGTGACCGCCCGCCAGGATGGCCTCCACCGCGCCGGGATGCTGATCGGCCGTGTGGCCGGGCACGTAGAACGTGGCCGTGACATCCAGCGCGGCCAGCAGGGCGAGGATCCGGCCCAGGCCCCGGGCCGGGCCGAAGCGGCCCTGCGACAGCATGGTCAGCCGGCGGGCGTGGGCGAGGTCCTCGCTAAGCCACGGAGCCTCGCCGTCCACGTCGAAGGTCAGGGCCACGGCCACCTCGGCGTCACCGGGCCAGGCGGGAAAGTCCGCGGGCGGGTTCTTCATGATCGGTCTCCGGGTTCCGGATCGGTGGAGAGGATTGACATGTAGATAGCATCGACCGCACCCGCTTGCCCCGCGGTCGATGCGGCAGAACGACATGGCCAGCTACCGGGCTAACCTCGCCCGCGCATGCCCGGGCCACCGCCCAAGCTCCCGCCGGTTAAGGCTGCCGCGCTGCTGGAGTGGCTTGGGTGAGCCCGGGCCGGTCCTGGCCTCAGGCTCGGGCCATGAGGATGGCGATGTCGTCGGCCGGGCGGGGGGCCAGGGTGGCCAGCAGGGTGTCGCAGGCCTGGGTGAGGGGCAGCGGGGTGAGGGTGGCCAGGGTGGTGGCCAGGCGGGTCAGCCCGGTGCCGATGTCGGCGGCGGGGTCTTCGATGAGCCCGTCGGTGTACAGGACCAGGGTGCTGCCCGGCGGCGGGTGCAGGCGGGTGGCCTGATATGGGCGGTGGGCCAGGCCGGTGCCCAGGGGCAGGCCAGCGGGCAGGTCGGGGAAGGCGGCGGGCCGGCCGAGGCTGGCCAGGGCCGGTGGCGGGTGGCCGGCGCTGGCGATGTCACAGCTGCCGGAAGCGGGGTCGCAGGCAGCGTAGATGCAGGTGGCGCTCGTTTCGGCGTCGGTGAGGTCGGCGGCTATCTGATCAAGGCGGGTCAGGATCTGGGCCGGGTTCAGGCCAAGGGTGGCCAGCGTGCGGGTGACGGTGCGCAGCTGGCCCATCAGCGAGGCGGCGGAGATGTCGTGCCCGGTCACATCGCCCACGGTCAGCGCGCAGCGCCCGGCGGGCAGCGGGATCACGTCGAACCAGTCGCCGCCGATCTCGGCGGCGGTCTCGGCAGGGACGTAGCGGCAGGCCAGCTCGACCCCGGGGACGCGGGGGATCTGGCGGGGCAGCAGGCCGCGCTGGAGGGTCAGCGCGGTGGCCCGCTCCCGGGTGTAGAGCCGCGCGTTGTCGATGCTTACCGCCGCGCGGGAGACAAAGTCACGGGCGAGTGAGAGGTCCGCGGTGGTGAACGGCTTCGAGCCGGCCAGGCGGTACAGGATGACGTGGCCCATGATCGCGCCCCGGGCCATCAGCGGGACGATCATGATCGAGTGGACCCCGGCCCGGCGGGCGGCCATCATGCGGTCGAAGGACGGGCCGGAGTCCACCTCCCTGATCTGTTCCGGGGTCATGGCCCCGAACGACGGCAGGTAGACCGGCAACCCGGCCACCAGGCGCTGGTGATACAGCTTTGGCGGCTTGGTCTCGTACCATTCCAGCTGGCGGTATTCCGGAGGGAGCGGCACGTCAGCTGGCCACCGCAGCCCAGCCCGCCGCAGGTGCATGTTCTGGTCACAGGCAGGCGGTGCGTCCTGGTCACCTTCGATGACGGTGGCCAGCAGATCGACCGCGCCCGCGTTGGCCAGCCGCGGGACGGCCACATCCAGCAGTTCTTCGGCCGTGCGGGTGATGTCCAGCGTGGTCCCGATCCGGGCGCTGGCCTCGTCGGCCAGCGCCAGCCGCCGCCGGTTACGCGCCCGCTCGGTGACCTCCCGCACCACGCAGGCGGCCGCGGCCAGGCCGTCCATGCCCGTGACCGGAAACAGGGTGAGGCTCCAGAACCGCTCCCCGCCGGGGTCACCGGCATGGCTTCCCACCTCGAGATCGATCGCGGGCTTTCCCGTGCCGAGCACCTGCCGCAGTGACCGCTCGACCGGGTCGACGTCCCACCGGGGCAGCACCTGGCCCAGCCGGCACCCAGCCCACGCGGCCGCCGGCCGGCCGTCACTGAGGCCCTCGGCGGCCTGGTTAGCCCAGGCAATCCGAAGCTCAGCGTCTACGATGAGCACGCCCAGCGGGGACCGCGCCAGCCCCACCATCTGGATCAGCGGGCCCAGGGTGACCGGGTCCAAGGGTCCCCCATCCTCAGCCCGGGTTCGGGTGTTATTCGAGCTACACGTGTTCACATGCCCGGCTACCGCCGCTTAACACGCAGGCCAGCGGCCAGGCTGACAACGCTGTCCGGTTAGCTCGGGGGCGCCCGCGGTCAGCTGGTTGCGCCGATGCTGGACAAGCTAGAGCGGCTGCCGGGCCCGCAGCGTGATGCGCTGGGTGTGGCGTTCGGGCTGCGGGCCGCGGGCGCGCCGGATCGGTTGCGTGATAGAAGACGCGCAGTGGCTGGACCGGGCGTCGGCGCAAGCGCTGGGGTTCGTCGCACGGTGGCTGCTGGCCGAGCCGGTGGCCCTGGTAGTCACCACTGGCCGGGCTGGCCGGGCCGCCCGGCTGAACCCGGGCCAGTCCCCGGCGTCCGGTGGGCAACCGGGCCCGGGTCAGTACGGGATGGCGGGCGGGATGGGGTGGTTGGACCGGATCCGGTCTTCCGGGTCGGCCGCGGCCTTGATCTGGCGCAGCCGGGCGTAGGACTCGGGATTCCAGAAACTGGCCGGGACCCGGCTGGTTTCGGCGAAGTTGAGGTAGTCGTGGCGAGCCGCCCAGCGGGCCATGGCCGCCTTGACTTCGTAGATGCCACGGGCCACGGCGGCGGCTGATTCCGGGCCGGTCAGGCCGCCACCGAAGCCCAGCAGGTAACCCGCGTCGAGGGCGGCCAGCGCACCGTTACCCGGCCGGGCCCGGCCCATCTCACCGCCGATCTGCCGCAGCTCCACGACGGCCAGTGGGGTTTCGGCGCCCGGGCCAGCCAGCCTGATGAGCTCGTCAACGGCCGCGGCGGGCAGGCTCTCGAGCGTAAACCCGTCGGCGGCCGCGGCCACCGGGCCGTTCGGCTCCAGGTGCAGGGGCCCGAGTTCGCGGGCCGGGATGATCCCGATGCTGTCGGTCTCGGGCCGAAGGGCGCGCAATGGGGCGACGATCTCGTCGGCCTCGGCCTGGCTGCCCAGGTGGATCACGTCGATGACGGCGCAGGCACGACCGCGCGCCGGCTCGGGGACCTCGGGGACGGCGGGAAAGCGCATCAGCCGCGCCGTGGTGGTGAACTCATCGGGCAGCCCGCTGCTGGTCAGTTCCTGCCACGCCCGCAGCACCTCCGGGGCGGCCTCAACCGGCCACCACAACAGCCCGGCGCACACCTCGGCGACCGGGAACAGCCGCAGCTCGACCGCGGTCACCACGGCGAAACTTCCCCCGCCGCCGCGCAGCGCCCAGAACAGGTCCGTCTCGTGGTGGGCGCTGGCGCGGACCAGCCGGCCGTCTGCGGTCACCGCCTCGAACGCCTCCACGTTGTTGGCGGCCAGGCCGTACTTGCGGCCCAGCCAGCTCGCCCCGCCGCCCAGGGTGTAGCCGACCACGCCGACATCGGGCGATGACCCGGCCAGAGCGGCCAGGCCGTGGCCGGCCGCGGCACCGGTTACCTCCTGCCACAGGACACCGGCCTCGGCCCGGGCGGTCATCTGCTCCGGGTCGACGCTGACCTGCCGCAGGCCCGAGGTCTTGACCAGCAGCGTGCCGGACAGCGGGCCCAGCGGCGCCGCGTTGTGCCCAGTGCCCTGAGCGGCTACCCGCAGGCCGTGACGGCGGGCGAACCCGACCGCAGCCACCACGTCCGGGGCCGAGGCGGGCCGGGCGATCGCGGCGGGCTGCTGGTCCACGGCCAGGTTCCAGGCCTGACGGGCCTCATCCCAGCCGGGGTCGGCTGCGGTCAGGATGGTGACGGTGTCTTCCGGGGCATAGGCCTCGGTCTTCATTACTGCTCCCTTGGCTGAGTGAGGTACGCCGGTGCTGGCGAGGTGGCTGCCGCAGCAGCCGGCGCTCGCCGAATTGGCCTCGGCGATCAAGCTAGGAGCGGTCCGCACCCGCCCGCATCGGCCAGGGCGCTAGCCTCCGCCCGGTATGTGCTAGCCGGGTGGATAGCCGCTGGATAGCCCGCAGGGCGGGGAGGGGGATATGCGGCGGTATGGGGGGCTAGGCTGCCGGCAAGGGGCTCGCAGATGACTTAACCCGCCGGTTTGATCTTGGCCCCGGCTTGTTCCGTCTCAGCAGCCCCACGATTCACGCGGCACCGCCCGGCCCGCCGATGAAAGCGGATCTGGTGTCGCCCGGTGTGACCTGCTGCCGCTTCCACGCCCCGGTACCGGCCGGTCATCCCGGCTGATCCGTTCAGGTAGCCGGCTTTTTCCGTTTCGGCAATGGGCTCGGCCCAAAGGAGGGCGTAAGGAGGAAGGCCATCGGGATCAGCGACACGGCGAGAACCCAGACAATGGTGAACACGACTATCGCCTCAATCCCGAAGGACGATGAGTTCCAGTCGCGCACCGGTATCGAAACAAAGAGGACTGGACAGCCGACGCTCACGATCGTATATATAACAGAAAGCACGATCGCCCACCGGAGAGCGCGTACCACGCCCCCCGGGTGCAGTATATTCAGGACCACGTTCATCGTTTTGTTGATGACTCCGCCTACCACCCTGTAATTTACGAACTGCACCCACCTAGATTTGCCTGGCCCGGCCGGGATCATCAGATTCTCACGCCTGACCCACACGTACCATACGTAGACCAGGCAGAACAGCCCGATCACCCCGTAATCGATCCCCCAGATCGTCCAGACCACAATATAGGCCCAGGCCGGCCCGTGAGCGCGGAAAAACGCGAACAGGTAGCTCACGGCGGTCATCACGAGCAGGCCCACCACCAGGAGGGCCACCCCCATGCGCAGCAGGCTGCACAGCATGGCCAGCAAGTCGTTGGATTCCTTTATCGCCTCCTCTTCTTCGGCTTCTTCGGCTTCTTCTGCTGACTTTGGCGCCGAGCCTTCCGGGGCCTCTTTCCTGGATCTGGCCAGCCTGATCGCCGGATCGAAAAAGACTCCGAGCAGGAATACGATGCTGACCACCACCGCGACCGTGCCCACGCCCAGCAGCCCGGCCGCGAACATAGCCTCGGTCCAGGCCCGCCGGCAGGCCACTTCCGTCTGATCACCCGTGATCAGGCCGAACAGGAACGAATCAAGCCCAAGCGCTACAAATGCTGCGAACAGCAGGCTTGCGCTCTGAAAGTACCCGACTCGCTGGCCAGGTCCGGGCTGCCTGCTCAGCAGAACCACAATTCCGTTGAGCATGAAGCCGGCCAGAAGACCCGCCAGCGTGGCGTTGGCCAGGGACGACGATACGGCCGACCAGCCCGTGGAAGCACAGTACGATACCACCAATCTAGTATGCAGCTCGGTCAATGATCGCGTTGCCTGACATAGGTAACCGGCCTGGCGATACCGGCTATCCGGTCTTTTTACCGCGGGCCAATACTGGTAATGACCGCCGGAATCATCGGCGGCGGCACCGGGTTGGTGCATCCATGACAACAGTCGGCTTCATCGGTAGCGGTCACATTGGCAGCACGGCAGCACGGCTCAGCGTGGCCGCTGGCTACCACGTCATCATGAGCAACTCGCGCGGCCCGGGGACACTCCGGGAACTGGCCGGCGAACTGGGCCCGCTGGCGGTCGCGGCCCCGGCCGGGCAGGCAGCGGAGGGCGGTGACATCGTGGTGGTGACGATCCCGTTCCGCGCGTACCAGAGCGTTCCCGCCGCACCGCTGGCCGCCAAGCCGGTCATCGACACCTGCAACTACTATCCGCAGCGGGATGGACAGATCGCGGAGCTGGACAGCGGGTCTGTGACCAGCACCGAACTGATGCAGCGGCATCTGGCTGGGGCCCGGGTGGTCAAGGCCTTCAACAACATCTTTTACCAGCACCTGCTCTCGCTGAGCCGCCCTTCCGGTGCCGCCGACCGGAGCTTCCTGCCGATCGCCGGTGACGACGCCGGCGCCAAGGCTGAGGTGACGGCGTTCCTGGATGCCATCGGCTACGGCGCGGTCGACGTCGGCCCGCTCGCGGAAAGCTGGCGTCAGGAACCCGGCACGCCGGCGTATGGCCTGCCTTACGGGTCGTTCAGCGACCCGGCCGGCACCCCGGCGGGCGAGGCCACCATCCGCGCCGCTCTTTCCGCCGCCACGCGGCAACTGGGGCAGCCCGCTTAGTCGAGCCCGGCGGCCAGACCCTCCGGGGCCCGCATCCGCCACGCGTCGGTCACCAGTTCCCTCAGGCGCTCGACGTCCACCTCGGCCAGCCGCAGCATCACCAGCGGCCAGTCGTTATAGCCGGCCGTGGTGAAGAAAAGCTCGGGCTCGCCGAGCAGCAGGGCCTGCTTTTCCGCCTCGTCGCCGACGTACAGCACGGCGATGTCGGTCCGGATCCGCCGCGGCTCCCCTGGCCTGCGCTCGGGGTAGGACCAGACGAAGCCGTGGCCGGCCACCCGGAAGTCGAAGCCGTCGCTGTCGATCTCGGCCACGTCCGGCAGAGCCAGCGCAATGCGGCGCACGTCGTCGGCGTCAGCCATCGAGGTCCCTTTCCGATCGCGGCATCAGCATGGCTGGTTAATCACGCCCGGCGCTGAAGTAATCCCGTGGGGTATCCACCAGCATCGTGGTGATCTGCGGCTCGGCCACCCCCGCCTCGCGCAGGGCGGGCAGCACGGTGTCGTGGATGAACGTGAAATACCAGTTTGGTGCCATCCGCTCGCGAACACCCGGCGGGAACCAGTCGATGTGGCAGGCCGCGTCGTGGGCGAGCACCATCCGCCCGGCGTAGCCCTCGGCGGCGAGCTTGGCGATGGTGGCCACGCGCTGGTCGGTGGGCAGCAGGACGTCCAGGCCGAACCGGTCCATGCCCAGGTAGGACCCGCCATCGATCAGCCGGTGCAGGTAGTCCAGGTCGGCGGAGTCGCCGCTGTGCGCCAGCAGCACCCGGCCCAGATCGACTCCTTCGCCGCGCAGGACCTGCTGGGCGACCAGCCCGGTGCCATGCCCGGGGCTGGTGTGCACCATGATCGGCACGCCGGTCCGCTTATGCGCCTCGGCCACCGCCTTGAGGACCCGCTCCACCCCCGGGGTCAGCTCCTCCTCGATCGCGCACTTGAGGAAGCCGGCCTTGATGGATGTCCCGGCGATACCGGCGGTGATGTCGCGGGTGAACATGCCGGCCATGGTCTCGTCACCGCCGCGCGCGCTGCGGAAGCGGAAGAAGAACGGGACGTCGTTGTAGGTGTAAAGCCCGGTAGCCGGGATGATGTTCAGGCCCACTTGCTCGTTGACGCGGGCCACACGGCGGATGTCGCGGCCCAGCCCCACGACCGTGGGATCGGCGATGGTGTCCACGCCGCGGTCCTTCAGGGCCCGCAGCCGGGCCACGGCCGCGGCGACCTGCTCCTCCTCGTCCCACAGCTCCGGGTAGTTCTGCCGGATCTCCTCGTTGAGCACGAACACGTGCTCGTGCATGAGCACCGTGCCCAGCCCGGTGGCTGGCACCGGACCCCGCACGGTCTGCACCTCGGCCATCGCGCCTCCCCGCTGTTAACGGCGATTCTGCCCCCGCGGGCCATCGGTGGCTATGCTGGCCGGTGCTTCCCACGGGGCATCTGCTGGCCTTCGCGCTGCTGTCCTTCGCCCTGATGATCGGGGCGTGCAGGCGGTGCGGCACCGCCGGTCGCTGACCGAGGCGCTCGGTGCCCCGGTCGAACGGAAGACGCCGCTGCGGATCCTGCGGGACGGTGTCCCGGCCGCAAGGACTGACTCTGGCGTCGCCTGCGCCGGCCCCACGCAGATGATCTTCACGAATGTACCGATGGATGTACCACAGGCCGTCGGCTGGTACATCCATGGGCCGCTGCAGCGGGTTTCAGGTCTGCAGCGGCATCAGCTCGGCGGCGAACCGTTCAAGAAAATCGCCAAAGGAGGTCACGGCCGCGGCTGGCCTGATCACGAACTTGGTGAGACCCGCGGCCACATACTCCTCGATCATCCGCCGCGCATCCGGCCAGCTGGTCGCGACCAGGCTGGCCGGGTCGGCGTCCGGCCGCCGCTCCCGGGCCGCGGTGATCAGCGCATCGGGAATGCCCTCGGTCGCGACGGCCAGGCTGATCCCGTAGTGATCTTCCTCGATCTCGCGGCCCGCCGCCGCGGCCGCCTCCTTGATGGCCGCGCGCCCCGCGGCGGCCTCGGCGGGCGTGATGAAGCTGGCCAGCCAGCCGTCACCGAGCCGGCCCACCCGGCGCAGCGCCCCGGGCGCGGAGCCGCCCAGCCAGACGTCCAGCGGCTTGGCCGGCCGCGGGCCCAGGCTCGCGCCGTCTACCG
>Ga0335075_10012821_pt1 | contig 12649 bp, 11 predicted proteins | sample Lox_Sample_24_FD_206723 | JGI IMG/M metagenome (GOLD analysis project Ga0335075, IMG submission 206723) | Soil microbial communities from Loxahatchee National Wildlife Refuge, Florida, United States - Lox_Sample_2.4 | ecosystem: Environmental > Terrestrial > Soil > Wetlands | place: USA... | reverse complement strand
GGCGGTGGACGAGAACGCGGCGATCCGGTTCGCGGGCGACGGCGCGGTGGAGCTGCTGCTCGGGACGCAATCGAACGGACAAGGGCACGAGACGAGCTTTCCCGAGATCGCGGCGGAGCTGCTCGGGCTGAGCGTGAAAAAATTCCGGCTGGTGCAGGCGGACACCGAGCGCGTGCCGGAGGGGAACGGGCATGGCGGGGCGCGCTCGATGCACATGGGCGGGACGGCGCTGGTGCAGGCGGCGGGCGAGGTGATCGGCAAGGGGAAGCGGATCGCGGCGCATCTTTTGCAGGCGGGGCCTGAGGAAATCCGGTTCACGGCCGGGCGGTTCCACCGCGCGGGCGACGACGCGAGCGGGATCGAGCTGCTGGCGCTCGCGGCGGCGGCGCGCGATGCGGCCAACCTGCCGGCAGGGACCGAGCCCGGGATCGACGGGTTCGCGCGCAATCATTGCGAGACCTTCACGTTTCCGAGCGGATGCCATGTGGCGGAAGTGGAGATCGATCCGGAGACGGGGCGCGTGGCGCTGGTGAGATATGTTTCGGTGGACGATTTCGGGCGGCTCATCAATCCGATGATCACGGCGGGGCAGTTGCAGGGCGGGGTGGCGCAGGGGATCGGGCAGGCGATGCTCGAGCGGACGGTGTACGAGGAGGAGTCAGGGCAGCTTCTGAGCGCCTCGCTGCTCGATTACGCGCTGCCGCGGAGCGACGATTTGCCGGCGTTCGAGACGGTGCTCGTGGAGCTGCCGAGCAAGGCCAACCCGCTCGGCGTGAAAGGGTCCGGGCAGGCCGGGTGCATGGCGGCGCCGCAGACGGTGATGGCGGCGATTCTCGATGCGCTGGCGCCGCTCGGCGTGCGCGAGCTGGAGATGCCGGCGACGTCGGAGCAGATCTGGCGGTCGATCAGGGGGGCCGGGGGCTCTGCCTCCGGACGGGTTCCAACGCGCTAGCAGTGGCTCCCAACGCGCGGTGCGCCCTGGGGACCCGCCGTTGGCGTGCCCGCCTCCGGTCGGGGCGACGCGGAGAGGCTGGCGCCGGCCGGCGAGGCGAGGATGGCGGTCGAGTCGAGCGCGTCGACGAGGATGCCGAGCGTCGCCTGCGCGATTGATGGCGTCGATCAGGGGCCGCCGGAGCCGAGCGCCAGGGTTACGTCGGTTGTGGCGAAGTCCTCGCCGATGAACAGCAGCGGCGCGTCGCGCGTGCGAGCCAGGGCATAGGAGAACGCGTCGCCGAAATTCAGTAGCCCGCCGTGCCCCATGCCACGGCCAAAGCGGATGCGCGCCCACAGTGCCAGCCGCGCCTGCTCCATATCGACAGGAGCCAAGGCGATCCGAGCTTCGGCCAGGAACGCGTCCAGATCATCAATCGCCCGCAGCCGGTCTGCGTGTCGGCGGCCGGCCAGCACGGTCCCGGTTTCCACGTAGGAGGGGACCGACATCATCCTGTCCGGGTCGGCCGCCAGCCGGCCCAGCAGCGCCGGCGCCGACGGCTCATTGAACAGGATTGCCACGACCGTCGAGGAGTCGACGACAATCATCCTTCGTCGCCGGCCGCCGCGTCCCATTCCTCCAGGCTGATCGGCCGCGTGTCGTAGGCCGCACGCAACCGGGCGGACAAAGCCGCAAGCCGTGCCGGCAGATCGGCGTCGGTTGCGCGCCGGGCGCGCTCACGGACCAACCGCTCGCGCAGCGCGGCGGTGACCGCCTCGGTCATGCTTTCACCGGTCAGCCGCGCGAGGCTGCGTGCCAATTCGTCGGCCTCCGCCGTTTTGATGCTCAGGGCCATGCTGGCCTCACGTTCTAGACATCGCGTCTAGATAGCGGTGCCGGCCATGCTTTGCCAGCCTGGAGCGTGATCGCGGGAGGCGGGTGGACCAAAGGCGTTCGATCACGCGGGGCAGACAAGAACGTGGAGCGGGATGGGTGGGCGGACGCGAACCTATCCCGCTCTGGGCGACGACGACCGGGCGCGCCCCCGGGATGGCTCCGGGGCGTCGTCGTCGTCTCCGGGGCCGGCCGGTTGACCTGCGTGATATCGGGTTGCGACGGCTCCGGCTTTGCCGGGGTCCAGGGGCAGAGCCGCTGGACTGGGTTCGGTTGACAGCCGAGAGCTTCGGATAGTTACGAGCCGGGCCGGCCCTTTTGGCCACCGCGTCCGGACGACCGCGGTTGGCCGAGAGCGGCTGGTCCGCTATGGAATGAAAAGACGCGGATAGCGGACATTTGGCTTAAGCACCGCCTGCGCGGCAAGGGGCCGCCGAAATCAGAAGAAAAGGTTGAGCGTGACCGATGTTTTTTGGGGTTTCGGTCATATCCTTTGAAAGCCGCAACCTATTGATAACATTGGTTCGCCCTCAGCTCGCAGAAGTCTCGAATTTCGCACCACCGAATGCATGCATCATGAAACAGAGACTACTTGATCCTCCCGGGGATTGAGAAGGTCAGGCGGGAGCGGAGGCGCTCCGCGCTGCTTTGAACTTTTGAGCGCTTCCCGCGACGCGTCCGACGCAGAAGCGGGCAATCTCCGTCCCACGCCTGATCCGTCCCGGACTTACGCCTTGGCGGCGCTCCGTGCGGCCTCGAATACATCGCGTGCGGACGTCGTACCCGCTACGTGCTCCGTATCCTCGGCTCCGAGGTCCATCCATCCCGCGTTCACGGCCTCAAACATTTCTTCGGCGGGTCCGGTGTGGTCCTTCGGGATGCCGAACTGCCCGAACGCTTCCGGCCACCCCGCACGCGGGATTGCAAAGGCGTTCACGTCGAGCGTCAAGACGTCGCCCAATTGTTTGGCGACTTCATCCGCGCTGACCATCGAACCAAGCTCGACGACGCGCCGCCCTGGCCAGGCTGGCCCGGTCAAAAGGGTTGCGACCTCCGCGCCGACGTCGTTCGACGCAACCATGGTCGATTTCCGGTTTGTCGGATTGTAGAAGACCGGTAACGTTCCGCCCTGGGCGACCTGCAAGCCGTAGAGGAAGTTTTCAAAGAATCCACCTGCGCGCACAAATGCGATTGGCGGAATCAGGTCGCGAAAACTTTGCTCCAGAAGCGACAAGGCCGTGATCATCCCAAGCCCGCTGGTCCTGTTCGCACCCATCGACGAAAGCGCAACCACCCGCGGTGGCGCTGCCTTGGTGAGCGCCTCGACATAGCTCGCAATCACGCCCTTAGCTTCTTTGTAATCGGGCGAGGGGGCCCAGACAGAAGGCAACATGACAAACGCGCCTTCGACGCCTTTGAGCGCCCGCTCGATGGCTGCCGAATCATTCCAATCGCCGTCAACGAGTTCCACGCCCTGATTCGCCCAGCTTGACGCCTTCTTGCGATTGCGGACGAGCGCGCGCACTTCCTTGCCGTGCGCCAACAGATGTTCTGCCGTTGCGCCGCCCACTTTTCCCGTGATTCCTGTTACTAAAAACATGTGTTTTCTCCTGATCTTAAGGGACAGACCACTGCCCCGGTTGGTTCAACGGATGAGCGGCAGAATGGCCCGGATACGGGGATCGCGCGCGTAGAGGCCGCCCCATGTCATCACGCCCAGAAGCAGGGAAATGATCTCCGGCGGCGACCCCAACTCACCGATGCGGACATGGGCGCAGATGGCACCTCCCAAATAGCCCGTCACCAGGATCGCACCGAGGACGGCGGTGGTCGGGATGGCGTAAAGGATGGCGCACGCGAGGATGATCGGACCCACGACACGGGTCAGGTCCACCGCGAACCCGGTTTCCTGCAACATGCTCGCGATCTGTGCCGGCGCGAAAAGCTGGATAGTCCCATCTGCCACCAGAGCGATAACGACAAACGCGCTCATTATCCGGCCGGCCCACGGGGCGCGGTGCAAGGTCATAGCTTCAGGCAATTGATGTAAGTTCATAGTTTCGGACACTTGTTGTTCTCCATTTGGGGGCATCCAATTTCGTGGCTTACTGTGTCTCTCAAATATGATAAACACCGGGGAAACGAACGCACTGTTCTCTCTGTGGTGAACAATCCCGGGGCACAAAATGCAGAATCTCGAGCCCATCCTCATATTCATAACGGTAGCGGAAATGGGGAGCTTCACCCGCGCAGCCGATAGCCTGGGCATTCAGAAGGGAAGGGCCTCAACGGCGGTCCGGAGGCTGGAAGAAGATGTCGGTGTCAGGCTCCTGCACCGGACGACGCGCAGCGTGCAGTTGACGGAGGACGGACGCGCATTTCACGCCCGTGCCCGCGATCTGCTTGCTGAAGTCGATGACCTACACTCGATGTTCGCAGGCGATCGCGTGGCACTTCGCGGGCGTTTACGGGTCGATCTTCCAACCGAGGTTGCGCGCACAACGATCGTGCCGGCCTTGCCGGATTTCATGGCGACGCACCCCGAGTTGGAGTTGGAGGTGTCGAGTACGGATCGGCAAGTCGATCTGGTTCAAGAGGGGTTCGACTGCGTGTTGCGGCTTGGACCCATAAGGGACGAGACGCTGATTGCCCGCCCACTGGGCCTGCTGCGCATGGTCAACGCTGCCAGTCCCGCCTATCTGGCGCGCTATGGTGTCCCTCGATCGCTAGAAGATCTCCGGCATCAGGAACATCGGACAATCCATTTTTCAACGATGCTGGGCGCAAGACCCTATGGATGGGAATATCCGGACGGCGACAGCTACGCGACGCTTCAGTTGCCAGGTGCGCTACACGTCAACAGCGCGCAGACCTACGACGCCGCTGCCGTCGCCGGCCTTGGCCTGATTCAGGCGCCACTCTTGGGGATCGGCCAATACGTAGAGAGCGGAGCGCTTGTGGAAATCTTGCCGGATTTTCGTCGCCGAGCGCTCGCCGTGTCCCTCGTCGTCGCACATCGGAGCAATTTGTCGCACCGGGTCCGCGCATTCATGAAATGGATCGAGGATGTGCTGACGCCGTATCTGGAATAGCAAGACGAACATCTTCGTCCCGCCCTCGCAATCAACATTCTAAAGTTATGTCTGCCGGTCGGCGGCCCGACGGCCCGACACAATGCGACACTGAGACCGGCGACCTTTGAAGTCCGAGATGAGATATCCTTAAATTTTTCTGCCTTCTGTCTCCCCAGCGCCGTGCCCATGCAACAGAAGCACTCCGTATCAGCTTCGGGGATATCCGGTTGCTCGCAATCTTATCCGGGGCCGCCCGTCGATCTCCGTAAGGCAGCAAACGGGCAATCGGAACGAATGGCCGGTTTCGGGACGGCTCACTTTGCCCGGGAACGGCGAGGATGGGCGCATTGCAGACGGTGCTTCTTGGGCTTGATCCGCGCCGCCTGGCTTATGGTTGCGATATTCCGTAAAGGGCCGCCGCGTTGTCGTGCACCATCCGACGTTTCTCTGCCGGAGTGAACTCCGCGATAATATCGAAATAGGCAGCGTAGAGTTGTCCGAAGCTGCAAGCGAGCTTGCAGATCGGCATGTGGCTGGCGAACATGCAGCGGTCCGGGCCAAAGACTTCAATGGCGTCGAGGATCCATGGGCGGACCTGGGCGGTCGTCCAACGGACGCCGAAGATGCACTCCAAACCGAAGATTTTCAGCGTGACGTTCGGGCATGCGGCAACCAAAGCAAGATCCCGCTTCCAGGCGGAATGGCCATCTCCGGTGAGATCTATGGGCCAGCCCATCACGGGCAGCACGAATGGGAGATCCGGGTACGCCGCCGCCACGTCCGCGAAATCGCGGAGCTGGGACCCGAAGACCTCGATTTCGCACGCCAGGCCACGACCGCGCAGAGAGGCCAGCCCACGCCGCCACGCCGGGTCCGGCAACATGTCGGGTTGCGGGGCGTAACGGAGCAGCGGCTGCGTCGGATGCCACCCCATGTGCTGGCGGACGCAGCGGACGGGGCCGGATGCCATGTAGGCGTCCAGAAGGCGATCCAGCGCCGGGTCGGCGAAGTCCGCGAGGGCGATCAGGCTGCTGGGCCGACCGAGATCCCGCGTCAGGGCCGCGGCCCACCGGACCTCGCTCAGCGGGTCACATGAGATGAATTCGGCCCACACGGAGCCGGCGACATTCAGGCCCGCCACGTCCCACGCGTAGTCCTCGGGGCGATACACGCGCGGCAGCGCCGCGTAGTCGCCCACAAGGGCCATGAAACCGGCGCTGGGCTTCATGAACACGCCGTAGCGTAGCGTGCGACTATCGTAGAAGTGCTGGTGGCAGTCGACGATCGCGAGTGGGTCGGTCATGCGCCAGCCTTCCTGTTTGCGGAAGGCGGCGCGCCGTTCCTCCGCGTCGTCTTTCGGTCGTGAAGACGGCAGGGCGGGAGCCGGCCCGCGCGTCCGGAGAGCAGCCTGCCATGTCAAAGGTTGGCTATCTACCCTGCTCGGCTGGCCAAGGCCCCGGGGCGGTGTCCGGTTTCGGCAGGTCGAGAGCGGCGAACCGAAGGCCAAGGTGGGCGCAAGGCACGAGTGACTTGCCCGGAGCGGAACGGCCGGCTTGGGGTGCCCAACGGCGACAAGCGCGTTTTCGCTTTTGGTCCGATGCTGCAGTGAGGCTGGGGTGCTTTGGGGCCTCGCCCGTGCCAACCGGATCGGGCGTTAGCGCGCCTGCGTCGCAGGGGCTGCGGGAGGCGGGTGATCCATGTGCGCCGCAGACGGTGCTGGCGGCGATTCTCGATGCGCTCGCGCGATGGGCGTGCGCGAGCTCGAGATACCGGCGACGTCGGAGCAGATCTGGCGGGCGATCAGGGGCTCTGCCCCTTGCCGGGGTCTAAGGGCGGAGCCCGGCCCTGGGTCCGGTTAACAGTCGAGAGCTTCGGCTAGCTTACGAGCTAAGCCGGTCCTTTCGCCCGGCGTGCCCAAACGACGGCAGTTGGCCGGGACCGAAACGGCCGCTTTGTGGCATCCGGCGCGAGCAAACAGGTGCGTTTCGCGGTGTGATCGCCGTCGGCATCTCGCCTTCCGGGGATTCTACGGCCTGGCCTCCAGGATCATGTTGAAGGGCGTCTCCGTAGCCTTGCGAACCTGACCAAAACCGCTCTCGCTTATCAACGAGGACAGCTTCAGGAATCCGGCCTGTGCGCCCAAAGCGGCCCCTCCAGGCTGATCGAGAGACGTCGGCACGCAGATCATGGTCGATCCCGCATAGTACAGCCTCCCGATTGGATTAATGTTGTCCTCCAGCTTGTCGCCGGCCATTGGCTCCACGATCATCCAGGTTCCATCCGAACTCAGCGACTGCCGCACATGCCGCGCCGCTCCGGCGGGATCGCCCATATCGTGTAGGCAGTCGAAGAATGTGACGAGGTCGAGATCCTGGGCCGGATAGTCGCTCGCCAGGGCCACTTCGAACCGCGTGTTAGCGGAGACGCCGTGCTGCTCGGCATGCAGCTTGGCCTGCGCAACCGAATCCGGATGGAAGTCATAGCCGACGAATGTCGATTTCGGGAAGGCTTTCGCCATCAGAATCGTCGAGAACCCGTGACCGCATCCGACATCGGCGGCGCTGGCGCCCCGCTCGAGCTTCGCCTTCACGCCGTCCAAGGCAGGGAGCCACGAGTCCACGAGATTGTTCTGGTAGCCCGGCCGGAAGAAGCGTCCGACGGAGCAGAACAGGCATTGCGACTGGTCCCCCCAACCGACGCCCTTGCCGGTGCGGAACGCCGCCTCGACCTGATCCTGGTTCTCCATCATCGACACGGCCAGGTCGAAAGCACCCTGCATGAAAACGGGGCTGTCGGGATCGGCGAACACCATTGCCTGCTCGGGAGGCAGCGTGAAGGCGCCCGTGGCAGCATCGTAGGCGACGTACCCCGATGCGGCGTGATGCGAGAGCCATTCACGAGTATATCGTTCAGAGACCTTCGCCTTCTTGGCGAGTTGCGCAGGCGTCATCGGGCCATCGCGGTGAAGGATTTCGTAAAGCCCCAGCCGATCGCCCATGCGCACGAGCGCCACACTGAACGCCCCGCCAAGGTCGCCGAGCATCTGCCCGATAAAGGCATTGAGCTTACCTTCGTCCACCATCCTTGGTCTCCTTTCCAAAGGGGCGGCCGGCATCGCCGCCGCCGCCCTTGATTCCGTGTCCGGCCCGTACCCGGCTCCGGGACGTTGAACGGCCGCAATCCGCGGGAAGCCGAGATCAGAAGTCGGAACGAAGCATCAGCCGATCGGCTGAGGCCGAGAAAACAATCCGACTGCGTATTAAAATGGTAGCACATAAGGAACGTTCCGGATAGTTATTATTATGCTGCGCGAGCCCCAGGTCAGTCGGCTGCGTGCGCCGACGGCGACGGGCGAGCTGTCGCTTTTGATCCGATGCTGCAATGAGGCTGGTGGTGCTTGAGGGCCTCGCCCGTGCCAACCGGGTCGGGCATTGGCGCGCCTGCGTCGCGGGCGTGTGCGCGATGCTCCCTTCGATCACGCGGGCGGCCATTGCCGGGCCGCGTGCAGCACGCGCAGTACGCGGACGAGCTCGCCCTCGGCAATGTCGTGGACCAGCAGGTAGTTCCGATGCACGACGAGCTCGCGAGTGTTCGGCACCCTGCCCGGCCGGCCGAGCTCGGGATGGCGCGCGAGACGCGCGGCCTTCGCGCCTATCAGCTCATCGAGGGCGATGGCCGCCCGTGGGTTGTCGGCCGCGACGTACTCCCGGATGGCCCTGCGATCATCGGACGCCGCGCGGGACCAGACGAGGTTCAAGAGGCTCGAGCGATTTTGCGCCTCGCCTTTCGACGCCAGGCCTCGGCCTCGGCCTCAACCTCCTCGGCCGAGATCGTGTCCCCGGCGGTGGCGGCGTCGAGCCCGATTTGGACCTGACGCCGGAACCAGGCGTCATAGCCGCCGGCTTGCTCCTCGCGCTCGACGTAGCTCCGCATGAAGTCGCGCAGCAGTTGCGCGCCGGTGCGGTCATGCGCCCTCGCGATATTGCTGAAACGAGTCTTCAATTCGTCGTCCACCCGGAAGGTGAAGGTTGCCTCGGGCATCGTCGGCACTCCGCGTATGACGTTCGTAGTGCTTTGTAACACATTCAGGGAACGGCGACACCCCCTTGCCGGAACGGGCCGCTCGGCACGTTGCGGGAGGGAGGGGCCGCTTTCGGGTGCGACGAAAGCGCCGCAGGGTGACCGTGAAGGGCGCAAAGCGGCGGCGGCTAGCGCGTGCCAACCGGATCGGACATTAGCGCGCCTGCGTCGCAGGGGGTGCAGGAGGCGGGTGGTCCATGTGCGCCGCGAGGCCGGCGGCCAGGCCGTCGAACACGGCACGGCAGCGCGACGTCGCGCGCAGGTTTTCGTGCATGGCGAGCCAGACGCCGAGGCGGAGATCGAAGGCGGCGGGGAGGAGGCGTTCGAGCGCGGCGTCCCGCCGGGCCAAGGCCACCTGGCAGGCGCCGATGCCGAGCCCAGATTGGATCGCCCGGAGCTGGGCGATGTCGCTGTCTGTCCTGAAGGCAAAGCGGGTCGTCTCGAAGGCAGGCACGAGGCGGCGCATGCTGCGAATCGCGGGGGTTTCGCGGTCGAAGCCGATCAGGGTGTGGCCTTGGAGGTCGCGGAGGCTTTGCGGCGTGCCGGCGCGGTCGAGATAGCGGCGATGGGCGTGCAGCCCCACGGCGACGGTGCCGAGGCGCCGCGTGACCAGCGCCGCCTGCTCGGGCGCGACCATGCGCACGGCAATGTCGGCGTCGCGCCGCAGCAGGTTCTCGACCGCGTTCGAGAGCACCAGCTCGATCTCGAGCGCCGGATGGCGCTCCCGCAGGGCGGCAAAGATGGGCGGCAGCACCTCGGCGCCCATGATCTCGCTGGCGCTGACCCGGACCGTTCCCTTGACCGCCCTGCCCTGCCCCGAGGCCACGCGCAGCAGCGCGGCGGCGGTCGCCGCCAGGGTCTCGGCATAGGGCTTGAGGTCGAGCGCGCCCGCGGTAGGTGCGAGGCCCTGTTGCGAGCGGGTGAAGAGCTCGAAGCCCACCGCGCCCTCCAGCGCGTCCACATGGCGCGCGATGGTGGGTTGGGTCAGCGCCAGCCGGCGTGCCGCGCCGGAGAGAGAGCCTTCCCGCAGCACGGCGAGAAAGCTCCGGTAGAGGCTCCAATCCGGCTCGTTCATATATTTCAGTATAGAGGGTGCACGGATCTCGACAATTCCGTTTAGCGGCGATGGCGGCCAGTCTCGAGGGCGCTGAACAACCAAGGCCGGAGAGACCGTCATGACAACGAATCGTACCGCGCTCGTGCTCGGGGCCACCGGCGGCATCGGTGGCGAGGTCGCGCGACGGCTCGCGGCGGGCGGTTGGGCGGTCCGCGCGATGCATCGCGATCCGGACCGGCTCACGGGATCGGAGAAGGCCGCGAGGATCGCGTGGCTTCGGGGCGACGCCATGTCCGCGAGCGATGTCGCGGCGGCCGCGGCCGACGCCGGCGTGATCGTGCATGCCGTCAACCCGCCGGGCTATCGCGGCTGGGCGCAAAAGGTGCTGCCGATGCTGGAGAGCACCATCGCAGCGGCCCGGGCCAACCGCGCGCGCATCGTGCTGCCGGGCACCGTTTATAATTTCGGGCCGGATGCTTTTGCCGAGCTCGACGAGGGCTCGCCGCAGAACCCGGTGACCGCCAAGGGCCGCATCCGTGCCGAGATGGAGCGGCGGCTGCGCCGGGCGGCGACGGCGGGCGCCCAAGTGCTGATCGTGCGGGCGGGCGATTTCTTCGGGCCCGGGGCCGCCAACAGCTGGTTTTCCCAGGGGCTGGTCAAGCAAGGCAAGCCCGTTACGGCGATCACCTATCCGGGCCGGCCGGGCGTTGGCCACCAGTGGGCCTACGTGCCCGACGTCGCGGAGACCATGGTGCGCCTCCTGGAGCGGCCCGAGGGACTCGACGGCTTGGCCGTGTTCCATATGGAGGGGCATTGGGATGCCGACGGTGCCCGGATGATCGAAGCGATCCGGAGTGCGGTGGGCGATCCCGGGATAAGGGTCAGGCGCATGCCGTGGGGGCTGATGCGGCTGGCCTCGCCCTTCGTGCCGCTGTTCCGGGAGCTGCTGGAGATGCGCTACCTCTGGACCACGCCGATCCGCATGGGCAATGCGCGCCTGGTGGCGGTGCTGGGCGAAGAGCCGCACACGCCGTTGGATGTGGCGGTGCGGGACACGCTGAGGGGTCTCGGCTGCCTGGCTGACGGAGCGGAGAGGAAGGGATGGCGAATCGCCGCTCAAGATCAGCGTTAGGCTGCCCGCCTTTTGTTCGCTGAGAGCCCCGGGGCGCGTTCGCGGACGCTCTGTCGGCCATCCTGGAAATTGGTTCCTCCCAGGTCCCGGGCAGGGCCGAGCACGGTTCCTCGTCCAGGGGGCCGCTTGCCGAGCCCATCGTGATGGGCGAGGAGCGGCGTAGGATGTCGCGATCATCGGCGTGCAACGGGAGGGAAGCCGGCAATGTCAGACCGTACGGGGAGTGAGCTTGTCGGCGATTTTCTTGCGAACTTCGAGATTCCTTACGTGTTCGGCAATCCGGGCACGACGGAGACGACGTTTCTCGCAGCCGTCGCGGCATCGAAAGCGACCTACGTCCTGGCCCTGCACGAGTCGAGCGCGGTCGGGGTTGCCGCCGGTTACGCGCTCGTCACCGGCAAGCCTTCGATTGTGAGTCTGCATACCTATCCCGGGCTCGCCAACGGCATGTTCAACATGCGCAATGCGCTGATGGCGGGCGTGCCGATGCTGGTGATCAATGGCCAGCAGGACTCGCGGTTCCTGATCCACAACCCTGTGTTGGGCGCGCCCAACACGCGGCTTGCGGAAACCCCGACCAAGTACGCCTACGAGGTGACGAGCGCCGACGATCTCACCGTGGCGCTGCAACGCTGCTACCTGCAAGCCAAGGCGCAGCCGAGCGGCCCCGTGTTCTTGTCAATCCCGATGAATTTCATGCTGGACCGAACGGCGAACACGACGTTCAAGGCGACTCGGCTCATCGACGATGCCGTCCCGCGCTCCGTCGGCGAAGTCGTGCACGCCCTGACTTCCGTTCCGTCGGGCAAGCTCGCTCTCGTCACGGATTACGCGGTGGGCGCGGCGCACGCCATCGACGCCGTCAACCGCGTCGCCACGGCGCTCAATGCCGACATCTATACGGCGCCGTTTCACGTGCAGGGAACGGTCAATCCGCTGCATCCAAACTACCGCGGGCAACTTCCGCCGACCACGCGCGAGATCAATCGGACGCTGGGTCGTTATGAGGCGATGTTACTGATTGGCGAGAAGGTCGATACATTCACCTACGACGGGCTGCAGGCGTTGCCCGGCGAGCTGCGGGTTATCCAGATCGCACCGGCCGGCAGCCAGCTCGGATTCGATTTCCCGTGCGACATTGCGGTGCTCGGCGACATACGGGCAACGCTCGAGGCGATCGCCGGGATGCTCGAAGCGGGATCGGCTCCCGCCACGGTCGCCGACCGAGCCGTCGATCCGGCCGCGCTGGAGGCGAAGTATTCCCGCGCCGGCGGGCGCCCGAGCGACGCATTGATCCTGGGCGTGCTACGGCAGCTCGGTCGCGAGAGCCACGTCATCACCGAAGGTTCGTCCGAAGATGCGGTCGTGCAGGACATGGCGGTGCAGCTCGGCTTCCGCAATGTGCATTTCTCGCCGCGTGGCGGCGGTTTGGGCTGGGCAATGCCGCTTTGTGTCGGGATCGGCCTCGCGACCGGACGCCA
>Ga0335075_10012820_pt1 | contig 12650 bp, 12 predicted proteins | sample Lox_Sample_24_FD_206723 | JGI IMG/M metagenome (GOLD analysis project Ga0335075, IMG submission 206723) | Soil microbial communities from Loxahatchee National Wildlife Refuge, Florida, United States - Lox_Sample_2.4 | ecosystem: Environmental > Terrestrial > Soil > Wetlands | place: USA... | reverse complement strand
CTGGACGTGGACCTGCCGCGCCGCCCGGCGCCGGTGATCGAGGCGGTGGCCTACTTCGTGGTGTCCGAGGGCCTGGCGAACATCGTCAAGCACTCCGAGGCCACCGAGGCCGCGGTATTCGTCCAGCGGGCGGGCAACCGGCTGCACGTCATCGTCACCGACGACGGCGTCGGCGGCGCCGACCCCGCCAAGGGCACCGGCCTGGCCGGGCTCGCCCGGCGGGCCGCGTCCGTCGACGGCACCTTCGAAATCGACAGCCCGCCCGGCGGGCCGACCCTCCTCACCGTGGACCTGCCATGCAACCGCTGACCGCTTCCGCCGAACGAAGCGACTCCCGCCCCCGGGCCGTCCGCGGCCGCTGGATCTGGCTGCTCACCGGCACGATCACCTTCGTCACGATCGGCACCCTGAGCGGCTGGGCCATCGTCCGGGCCGAGCGCACGCCTAGCTACCAGGCGCCGACCACGGTCCTGCCCGTGCGGACGCTGACCGTGACGCAGCCCGTCACCGCGCTGAACGTGCAGAGCTACGGCGCGCCGATCAAGGTCACCACCACGCACGGGGGCCCGGTGACGATCGCCGAGATGATCTCGTACCAGGGGACCCGCCCGGCGGTGACCCACCGCGTCTCCCACAGCCTGCTCACGCTCGCCGCGCCGGCGTGCGCGAACTCCGATTGCGAGGTCGCCTTCTCGGTCACCGTGCCGTCCGGCGTCCAGGTCACCGCCGCCGCTGACGGCGGCTCGGTGTCGGTGATCGGCACCGGGGCCGCGGACATCGACTCCGGCGGCGGGCCGGTCTACGCGGCCAGCATCGGCGGGCCGCTCACGGTGACCGCCGAGGGCGGCCAGGTGACCGTCGCCCACGCGGCCGGGGCGGACATCGACTCCGGCGGCGGGTCGGTGACCGCGACCGGCATCGACGGCAAGCTCAGCGTGCGCGCCGAGGGCGGCGGCGTCAACGTCTCGCAGGCCCCGACCGCGGCGATCGACTCCGGCGGCGGGCCGGTCTACGCGGCCGGCATCGGCGGGCCGCTCACGGTGGCCGCCGAGGGCGGCCAGGTGACCGTGTCGGGCGCCGGGACGACCCAGGTGGATTCCGGCGGCGGACCGGTCACCGCGAACACGATCAGCGGCCCGCTCAGCGTGCGCGCGGAAGGCGGACAGGTCGAGGCGAGTGACGTCTCCGGGGAGCTGACCGTGGACACCGGCGGCGGGAACCTGTCCGCCGCCGGCCTCACCTCACCCACCGCGACCGTCAACGGCGAGGGCGGCACCGTCACGCTGGGATTCAGCACCGCGCCGACCATGGTGCAGGTCGACACGGGGGGCGGCAACGCGTCGCTGTCCGTGCCCGCCGACCCCTACGCGATCACCACCGATACCGGCGGCTCGCAGGAGACGCTGCTGATCGGCAACACCCCGGGTGCTAGCCGCTTGATCAACGTCAGCACCGAGGGCGGCAGCCTGCAGATCGGCCCCGCCTGACGAAACGGCCCGCCGCGTGCCCCGAGAGCCGGGGCGCGCGGCGGCGGCGTTCCCGCGCGACGAAGATCGAGCGCGCCGGCCACCGCCAGCGCGCAGGCGCCCGCCACGGGGGGCGGCAGCGGCGAGTGTCCTGGCGATGCGCCACCGGCTGAACTGCCCGGGTGTGCTTGAGTGCTTTCCCGCTGGCTGCCGCTAGCGGCGCGGGTCGATGTGGATCTTGGTTCCCGCGCCGGGGTCGAGCTGGCCGGCGAGGGCCTCCGTGGCCCGGTCGAGGCCGACGAGAACCTGCGCGAGCGGGCCGGGGTCCACCCGGCCGTCGGCGTAATGCTCGATGGCGGACGCCAGGCCGGCCGACGCGCCGAGTATCCCCACCACGGTGATGTCGTTGAGCGCGACGTCGCGGCTGTCGATGAGGCTGGCCTGCCCGGAGAGGCCGATGTAGACCATCCGCCCGGCGGGTTCGACGAAGCGGAGGGCAAGCGCAGGCACCGTGTCGTTCCCGGTGCAGTCGATGGCGGCGTCATAGGTACCAGACGGCAGGTCCGCGAAGGTCCAGTAGCGGGTCGCGCCGAAGCTCTTCGCCAGGTCTTCGCGGGCGAAGTCGAGCCCGACCACGTCGACATCCGCGCCCGCGGCGCGGGCGAAGGCGACCGCGAGCAGCCCGATGCTGCCCGGGCCCCAGACAAGCACCCGCCGGCCCGGCCCGGCCTGCGCGGCCAGCACGGCCCGCAACGCGTTGCCGCCCGGCTCCACGAGGGCCCCCGCCCGGTCGTCCACCGCATCGGGCAGCAGGAAGAGGCTGCCGACGGGGACGACGAGCTTCTCGGCGAGGGCGCCCGGCCAGCCCGTGATGCCGATCTCGCTCCGGTTGGCGCACACATGATGCCGACCGGATACGCAGCGGTCGCAGCGGCCGCAGCCGAGCATGGTGTCGCCCGTGACGCGCGCGCCGAGCCACCCCCCGCCGGCCTCGGCGCCGACGGCGGACACGGTGCCGCACCACTCGTGCCCTGGGCATAGCGGGAACCGTGACTTCCCCTGCTCGAAGTAGGCCAGTTCCCTGGTGAAGAGCTCGACGTCGGTGCCGCAGATGCCCACCCGGTGGACGTCGATCACCGCCTCGCGCGGCCCGGGGGCCGGGACGGCGACGCGCCGCACGCTGGCCGACCTCGTCCCGTCGATAATCAGGGCGCGCATCAGGCTGGCCATCGCGGCCCCTCCGTCATCATGTGGTTGTCGTGTCCCGTCTTCGTTCAGCATAGATGTTCGAACAGCACGGGCGCAGCCGTGCGCGACCGCGAAACTCCGCGCGCCGCCGCCCGCCGCCGCGGCCCTCGCCAGTGATCCGGAACGGGTGCGGGCTCCACGTGGCCCGCCCCATTGCCCAGACAGGCGCGGTGACAGCGCTCATCGGTAAATGTCGGGCGCTGGCGCGCCCGACATTTACCGATATTTCATGAATAGGGCGCTGTAACACAAGGAGTCGAAAAAAGATCTTGGATCGCTGGACACCCCAGGGGGTGTTCAACGATCCGCTATCGTCGGGCACCCCGTGGCCACCCTCGCCTTGTCTCCGCAGGCATCCCTCGGAATCAATCGTCTTAGGCGGGCGGGCGGAGGCGGGCGGCCTCCGCGCGGACGCGGGCGGACAGCGCCCGCTTGTCGGCGTCGTCGAGCCAGGTCGCCGCGACGCCGTCCAGGGCGATGTCGACCATCTGGTCCCATGACCAGTTCCAGGCGGCCGCGCAGGTCGCGTACTCGCGGGCCAGGTCGAGGTCCGTGAGGGCGGGGTCGTCGGTGTTGACCGTGACCAGGACGCCCGCCTCGCGCAGGGCGGGCAGGGGGTGGCGCTCGACCGTGCTGTAGGCGTTGGCGATGACGACGTTCGAGGTGGGGCACATCGTCAGCGGGATGCGGCGCTCCGCGAAGAGCGCGACCAGGCCCGGGTCATCGATCAGCGACAAGCCATGGTCGATCCGCTCGGCGCCGAGGCCGGCGGCCACCATGCCGACCGCGGCCGCCGGCGAGTTCTCACCCTGGTGCCCGGTCCTGTGCAGGCCCGCCGCGGCGGCCTCGCGGTAGGCGGGGGCGAACGACAGCGGGTCCACGTTGAGCTCGGTCGAGTCCATGCCGATGCCGATCACCCGGTCGGTGCCCGGCGCGCCCGCGCGCCGCAGCTCAATCAGCTCGGTCATGAGCTGCAGGCCCGCATTGCCGCCGTAGGCCTTGTCCATGTCGACGATCACCCTGGTCAGGCAGCCCGTCTCGGCGTCGCCGGCCGCCAGGCCGGCGGACAGGCCCTCAAGGACGGACGCGAGGGTCTGCCCCGCGGCCAGGTGCCTGGCGGGGGTGACGAAGACCTCCGCGTAGACCCGGCCGGCGGCGGCGCCGTCGAGTACCGACTCGTACCCGAGCCGTTCCCAGTCGGATCGGTCGTGCAGCACCGACTGAACGAGCCAGAACACGGTGAGGAACTCATCGAGCGACCCGTACCGGTACAGGTCGCGGATGTCGCCGGGCGGCAGCGGAACGCCGTTCTTCCTGGCCAGCTCGGCGACGGTGGCCGGCCGCATCGTGCCTTCGACGTGGCAGTGCAGTTCCACCTTGGGCAGCGCCCGCAGCGCTTCTGGCAGCGACGCCCCAGCCGACTCAGTCACGGCAGTCATCGTAACCGTGTCGCGGCCCTCGCGTGCCTGCCGGGCGAGGGTTCGTCGCACGGGACATGTTGTGCGAATTTCGTAACTGGATGGTCACCACCTGTTATCGTTGCCAGCAATCCCCTGCGGTCCTGGCGACGTCGGCCAGCGTTTCACCATGCGACGCCGGCGAGCGAGCGCTGACATCGGCCCGGGGGCCTGACCGACAAGCGTGGAGAAGATCTCGATGAACGCGCCAGGGTTCGCCCAGCCGCAGAGCATCGCAGCGCCGGACCCCGCGGAGCCTGAGCCGCCCGGGGAACCGCCGCATCCACCCGGCGGGCAACGGCCGGCGCGCGGCAGGCTGGCGACGGCCTTCCTCGGGGCTGGCCTGCTGCTCATCGCGCTGAACCTGCGGATTGGGGTCGCGTCGGTTGGCCCGGTGCTCACCAGCATCCGCACGGATCTCGGGCTCTCGGCGACCGCGGCGAGCCTGCTGACGACGATCCCGGTCGTCGCCTTCGGCGCCTTCGCGTTTCTCGCCCCCTGGCTGACCAGGCGGCTCACCATGCACCAGGTTCTTGGCCTCGCCATGGCGGCCCTCGCCTTCGGTATCGGAGTGCGCCGCCAGCCGGGCCTCGCCAGCCTGTTCGCGGGCACGCTCGTCGTCGGGGCCGCGATCGCGATCGCTAACGTCTTGATGCCCGCCGTGATCAAGCACGACTTTCCCCACCGGGTCGCCGCGTGGATGGGCGTCTACTCGACCTCCCTGTTCCTGAGTGCCGCCATCGCCGACGGGCTCACGGTGCCGCTCCTGCCCGTCGTCGGCGGTCACTGGCGTCCCGCCCTCGCGCTCTGGACGATCCCGGCGGTCGCCGCCTGCCTGCTCTGGCTTCCGCAGTTCTTCCGTGCGCCGGGCCAGGCCAAGGCGAACCCGCCGGGCGCGAGCGAGGGCGGCCCCGCCGCGGCGGGGCGGCCGTCGTTCCGCGCCCTCCTGACCGACCCCGTCGCGGTCGCCGTCACCGCGTTCATGGGCCTGCAGTGCACGGGCTACTACGTGACGCTGACGTGGCTGCCCACCTTGCTGCAGGACCACGGCATGTCAGCGCACAGTGCCGGCTGGATGCTCTCCTACTCGGCGTTCCCCGGCATCGCGGCCGCACTGGCGACCCCGGCGCTCGCCCGGCGGGTCCGGCCGGCCTGGATCCCGATCGCGATCTCCGTGCCCTGCTACGCCGCCGCCTACGCCGGCCTGGCCCTCGCGCCGGTGCACGCGGCCTACCTGTGGATGACCCTCCTCGGGCTTGGCCAGGGTGCCTCGATCAGCCTGTCACTGAGCTACATCGCCTGGCGCTCGCCCGACACCGGGCACGCGGCGCAGCTCTCGACGATGACCCAGGGCTTCGGCTACCTCACGGCCAGCCTCGGGCCCATCGGGATCGGCGCGCTGCACAGCGCGAGCGGAAGCTGGACGGTACCGCTCGCCGTCCTGGCGGCCTTGCTGGTGCCGCAACTGGTCTTCGGCGTTCTCGCCAGCCGGGAACGGCAGGTGCTCGCACGGCGCCCGGACGTGGCGGCGTCGCCGCGGGAAAGCGCCGAGGAGCCAGCCGGAGAGGCCGCGAGCGCCGACGGAACGGCCGGGGCCGGACAAACGGCCGGATCCGCGTCAGCGGCCGGAGCCGGACAAACGGCACCACCCATGGCAACGGCAGTCCCCCTAGCAACGGCAGGACCTGTAGCCCCGGTGGGAGCCAGCGACACAGCGGAAGCCGATGTAGCGGCGGAAGCCGATGTAGCGGCGGGGGCGGCCGAACCGGGGGGAGCCGGGCAAACGGCCGCGGCCACCGAACCCGCGGGAGCCGCCGACACCGCGAGGGCCGATGCAGCGGCGGAAGCCGATGCAGCGGCGGAAGCCGGGCAAACGGCCGCAGCCGGGGAACCAGCGGGAGCCGCCGACACCGCGAGGCCCGGGGAAACGGCGGAAGCCGATGCAGCGGCGGAAGCCGCCGAACCCGCGGGAGCCGGGGAAACGCCGGCCCCCGGGGAAACCGCGGCAGCCGACGACTTCCCGGTGCCGTGGGACGACGCACGTGACTGGTTCACCCCGGCGGCCACCCGCGGGCAGCAGGGCTGCGTCCCCGATTGCTGGCCGACGGCAGAAAGGGATCGGCACGCCGACTAGGGATCGGCACGCCGACTGAGGCCGCGCCGTTCCCTGGGAACCTCTCACGGGCCGGCCTGGCTCACCGATCACGGGGCCGGCGGGCCCGGCGGTCTAGCATGCGGGTGAGCGTGGATCTGGCTTACGTTCGGACGAGCGAATTTGATCTTGACCTTGATCCTTGGGGGCGGCATGGCTGGACCGATGGCTGACCTGCTGGTGCGTAACGCGAAGCTTGTCGCTACCTGCGACGCCGCCCGGCGCGAACTGGCCGGCGGGTGGGTCGCCGTCTCCGGCGGGATGATCTCCGGGGTGGGAGCGGCGGGTGACCCCGAGCCCGCGGCCGGCGAGGTGCTTGACGCGGGCGGCTGCCTCGTGACGCCGGGTCTGGTCAACACGCACCATCACATCTACCAGAACCTCACGCGGTCCTACGGGCCGGCGATCAACGGGTCGCTGTTCTCCTGGCTGACCACGCTGTACCCGTTGTGGGCCGGGCTCGACGAGGAGGCCGCGTACCTGTCCGCCTGGGTGGGCCTCGCGGAGCTGGCACTCGGCGGGTGCACGACGACGATGGACCACCTGTACGTCGCGCCGCGGGGCGGCGGGGACTTGTGGACCGCCGAGATCGCCGCCGCGCGGGAGGTCGGGCTGCGGTTCACCTGCACGCGCGGGTCCATGACCGTGTCGGAGAAGGACGGCGGGCTGCCGCCGGACTCCGTCGTGCAGGACGACGACGAGGTGCTCGCCGACAGCGAGCGGCTGGTGAAGCTGCACCACGACCCGTCACCCGGGGCCATGGTCCAGGTGGCGCTCGCGCCCTGCTCGCCATTCTCGGTCTCCCCTGGCCTGATGCGGCGGACCGCCGAGCTGGCCGAGAGGCTCGGCGTCCGGCTGCACACGCACCTGGCCGAAGACCCGGACGAGGACCGGTACTGCCTGGAGCGCTTCGGGCGGCGGCCGGTCGAGCAGTTCGAGGAGGTGGGATGGCTCACCTCGCGCGCCTGGGTGGCGCACTGCATCTACCCGTCGGACGGCGAGGTCGACCGGCTCGGCGCGGCCGGCGTGGGCGTGGCGCACTGTCCCTCGTCCAACATGATGATCGGCGGCGGCGGCTTCGCGCCGGTGCGGGAGTTCCGCGCGGCCGGGGTGCCGGTCGGCCTTGGCTGCGACGGGTCGTCCTCGGTCGACAGCGCGTCCCTGTGGATCGAGGCGCGGGCGGCCCTGCTGCTCGGCCGGCAGCGGCTCGGGCCCTCGGGCATGACCGCGCGAGAGGTCCTTGACATCGCCACCAGGGGCGGAGCCGCCTGCCTGGGACGCGCTGGCGAGATCGGCGAACTGACCGTTGGCGCCGCCGGCGACCTGGTGTGCTGGCCGCAGGAAGGCGTGCAGTACGCGGGCGCGCTCGTCGACCCGGTCGAGGCCTGGCTGCGCTGCGGGCCCGTGGCGGCACGGCACACGGTGGTCGCGGGCCGCGTGGTCGTCCGCGACGGGACGCTGACGGTGCCCGGCGTCGAGGAGAAGCTGGGCGCGCACGCCGCCGCGGCGGCGCGGATCCAGGGCCTCGCGTGAGCCCTTGTGTCGGCTCGGTTAGCGGAGTGGCGCTTCCGGTGGCTTCCGGCGCAGCCAGCGAATGAACCGGACGGCCGCGACCGCGCCGAGTGCCTCGGCGATGGCGCTGATCGCGAGCGCCGGGTAGTCCGGGGTGCCGTGCGGCGGGATCAACCTGGCCACCACGATCGCGCCAAGCCACATGGACGCGGCCGCGAGCCCCGTGACGACGCCATCGGGAAGCCCGGGCGGTTGCAGCGGCCGACGCGCTGACCTGCTGGCCCAGCCGCCTGACGCCGCCGCTGGCTGCCATCCGGCGGCACGGCCGAGCCGGCGGGCCCCGCGGCGGACACCCGCCGCATACCGCAGCGCGCGAACGTGCCGCCGCGCCGCGCCGCGCAGGTCAGGGTCGGCCAGGATGGCCTGCAGTTCGGCCGTCCACTCGCGGTTGCGCTCGTCGCGGTCGTCCTGCGGTAGCCGGCCGCAGGCGCGGCGGATCCAGTGCTCGGCGAGCCGCTGGACGCGAGGGCGCCGGGTCACCGTGCGCTCCCGTCGGCCGGCCGCGGTGTGCCCGGCCACGCGGAGCGGCGGCTCGCGTGCCTGGCCGCGGCGTCGGCCTGCGCGAGCTGCAACCGGGCGACGCGGGCGCCCTCGCCGGTGAGGCGGTAGTACTTACGCGGCGGACGGCCGCCGGCGCCTGGTTGCCGTGACTCCCACTCGGAGGTGACCAGGCCCTCGTCTTCCAGCCGGGCCAGCATCGGATACAGGGTGCCGCTTGGCAGCCTGGCCGCCTTCATCAGGTCGTAGCCGTAATGGTGGGCGGACACGTCGGCCAGGAACACGTGAAGGACGCGCTCCAGTGGCCCGGTGAGCTTCACCTGGCTAGCCTACACATGTAGGCTACATATGTCGATTAAGTCTGCCCGCATGACCGGCGGGCACCTCGCACCGGGAGTGAAGCCGTGGCCGGACAGCGCTTCGCGATCAGCTACGACAAGATGGCCTGGCTCGCCACCATGTCCGGCGTCGGGCCGAACTCCTCCTGCGTCGAAGTCGACAGCGACCACGTCCTCGTTCGGATGGGGTCCATGTTCAGGCTGTCCATACCTCGTGAGCACATCCGTTCGGTCCGGCGGTCCGAGATCAAGCTCGGCGGAACCCGCGGCGTGCACCGCTGGCTGGGGCGGTGGCTGGTCAACGGCTCGGCCCAGGGTCTCGTCGACGTCGTCATCGAGCCGCCGGGGCGCACCGAGCGCGGGCTCAGCACCGCGTTCCTCAGGGCCAAGGTGCACGTGCTGACGCTGAGCCTCGATGATCCGGGCGGCTTCATCGCCGCGGTGACCACCCCGAGCTGAGAAACGGCGAACCGCGCTACGCTCGGGTCATTGAGCGCCCTGGCGCTTCTTGCTGTTATCAGGCGCGGACGGCGGCGGCCTGTCGGCGGCGGCCCCGGTAAGAGGGAGTGACATGATCACGGTGGGCAAGCTCGGCCCGGAGGACCGGGCCGCGTGGGAAGAGCTTTTCCGCGGCTACAACACCTTCTACCAGACGCAACACCCGCAGTCGATGTACGACCGAGCGTGGGACGAGTTCCAGCGCGACGACCGGATGCACGCGCTGGGCGCGCGGCTGGACGGCTCGCTCGTCGGGATCGTGCACTTCTTCATCCACGTGCGGACCACCGGGACGGACGTCTGCTACCTGGAGGACCTCTTTACCGCCCCCGAGGCGCGCGGGCACGGCGTCGGCCGGGCGCTGATCGGTGCGGTGCGGGACTGGGCGGCCGAACGGGGGTGCGGCCGGGTGTACTGGCACACGCACGAGACCAACGCGACCGCCCGCACGCTCTACGACAAGGTCGCCACCCTGCCGGGATTCATCATGTACACGATCGAACTCGAGGGCTAGCCAAGGCGCCGCGGCGCCGCGGCCGAGCGGCGCTCCACCGGGACAGACGCGAGCCTTCTTTGTTGGTGAAACGCATCTTTGTTGGTGTACTGACCAGTAGGAGGCCGAATTTCGCGGCTTTCGCGGCTTTTGTTCGTGCGATTCACCGGCAATGAGGGCGGGAGTGGCTGGTGTGATTCTGCACGCACCTTTCTGCCTTTTCCTCTGCCTTTTTCCCGCGGCAGGTGTCTAGCTAGGCTAGACGGCATGGGCGTCGATGAGGGGCTGCTCGCGGCGGCGCGGGCGGCGCAGGTGCGGGTGATCGAGGCCGAGCGGGCCGTCGATCTCGCGCGGGCGGAGTTCCGGTACTCGGTGCGCAAGCTGCACCTCGCGGGGTCGTCGCTGCGCGAGATCGGTGACGCACTGAACCTCAGCCACCAGCGGGTGCACCAGATCGTCGAGGAGGCGCAAGCCGGCGGGCGAGGGTGGCGCTCCTTGGCCGGCCCCGGCAGGCCGCCCCGTGAGCGCGACCTGGCGTGCTCCTTCTGCGGGCTGCCGCGGAAGGAGACGCGCAAGCTCATCGCCGGGGCAGGCGCCATGGTCTGCGACACTTGCGTCGACAAGGCCGGGCGGGTGCTGTCCACCGGCGAGGTCGCCGCGACCCGGCTGTCCTCGATCAAGCAGGTGCCCCTGCCCGCCGAGGACGGCCCGGCCGCCGTGACCAGGTGCTCCTTCTGCGGCAAGGGCCGCCTTCAGGTGGACGGCCTGGCGATGGCCGCGGGGACGACCACGGCGGGCGTGACCATCTGCACCGAGTGCGTGGCCCTGTGCCGCGAGATCGTCAGCGAAACGTAGCGGCCGGCCTGGCCGGCGGCCTGGCCCGGCGGCCTGGCCCGGCGGCGGCCCGCCCTGGCGGGTCAGTCGAACGTGGGCTTGCGGTTCCGCGACCGCTTGAGCTCAAAGAACCCGTCGGCCTTGGTCACGAGCACGAGGCCGTCCCACAGTTCGCCGGCCGCCTCGCCCTTGGGCGCGGGCGTGATGACCGGGCCGAACAGTGCCTTGCCGCGGATCCTGACCACCGGTGTCCCGACATCGAGGCCGACCTCGTCGAAGGCCTCGTGGTGCGACTTCTTGATCGCGTCGTCGAACTCGGCCGTCTCGGCGGCGTCCGCGAGCCACGCGGGCAGCCCCGCCTCCTGGAGCGCCTCGGGGATCACCGCCGGGTCGTCGCGCCGGCCCTGGTTGTGGAACCTGGTGCCGATCGCGGTGTAGAGCGGCCCGAGGATGCCCGGCCCCGCGTCAGCGGCGGCCGCCGCGCAGACCCGCACGGGGCCCCACGCGCGGCTCATCCGCTCCACGTACTCCTCGCTCAGCCCCTTGCCCTCGTGCTGCACGAGGTTGAGGTACGCCAGGGACATGATCCGCCAGTCGACCCTGACCGGCCTGACCTTCTCCACTTCGAGCATCCAGCGCGAGGTGATCCACGCCCACGGGCACAGGGGATCAAACCAGAACTGCATGTCTTCGCGGTCCTGTGCGTCAGCCGTCATGTTTCCCTCCGGTTGGGTAGGAAAATCCCCTCCATCCCCGAACCTACGCGCGGACCACCGAAACCGCCACCGCTCACGGCGTGGCCGGCGTCGTCTCCGTGGTCGCTGGCCCGCCCGTGTCCGTCGTCTCTGGCCCGCCCGTGGCGGCGTCCAGGACGACGCGGTCGCCGAGAGGCGCGGTGAGCCGGACGGTGACCTTCCGCATCACGAGCATGGCGGCGCAGGGCTGATCCGGGTTCGGGTTGTGCATCCAGCCGCCGACCACGACCACGCCGCCGACTTCATCGACGAGGCCGCCCCACGTCGCGTCGCACGGGCTACCACCGAGTTCCACCGTCAGCGTCCGGCCGTCGGGCGACGGTGTCACCGTCACGCCGCCCACGAACCCGGCGCCGAGCGGGCGCAGCTTCTCCGCCGACGTCCCCGCGTACGAATCTGGCGTGACGTAGCTGCCGGACGGCAAGGCCGCCTCGATGACCGGCGCGGACACCCCCTTGAGGGTGAACGCCCAGGCGGGCACGGTGGCGGTGCCCCGGCTCGTGGCCACGTCCATCGTCGCCGGCCGCGCCGCCGTGACGTCGAGCGGCGTCGTCGCGCAGCCCGGGCACTGCCTGCTGCCTGTCAGCTCGCCGAAGACCTGCGCCTCGCTCAGCACCGGTACCTTCATGGTCGAGCCGTCGGCCCAGGTGACGACGGCGGCCGGGGTGCCAGACGGCGGCGGCCCGGTGTAGACGAGATCGCCGTTGACGAAGGCCAGCTTGGCCGCGCCCGACGGGAAGCCACCGCTTGGCCCCGAGGTCAGGCTGTCGGCAGAGAGCACCACCAGCCCGGTCCGCCAGGTCTTGGCGAACGGCGAGCGCGCCCAGTCGGTCGCCTCCTGCCGGGCGAGGGAGTCGAAGGCGGCGACGTTCACGCCCTCGGGCGACGAGCTGGGCGACGACGACGCGGCGGCGGACCGGGCGGCGGCCGACGGCGCGGCCGACGCCGCCGTCGCCGGGTGCTCGGCGCTCGCCGCGGCCGGCCCCGGGGACCGTGCCGGGGCGGCCACGGCGCAGCCCGCGACGGCCGCGGTGGCGGCCAGGCCGAGGCAGCCGACAAACAGGGCAAGCGGGGCAAGCGGGGGGCGGCGGGCGCGCACCATCGGGGCCTCCTCGGAGACGTTGCCGTCAGCATCTCTTAGACTGCCCACGGCCCGTCACGGTTTCTTTTTTCCGCGGTTTTCTCGAGGCCGGGGAACAGCGGCGACCCCCGCGAGCCTGCAGCTTCTTGCTGTTATCCACCCCGGAGAGCCGGACGGGAAAGATCTTGGATCGTTGAGCACGCGATGGTGTGCTCAACGATCCAAGATCTTTCGTCAGAACGGGCGTCCGCCCGACAT
>Ga0335075_10012819_pt1 | contig 12650 bp, 10 predicted proteins | sample Lox_Sample_24_FD_206723 | JGI IMG/M metagenome (GOLD analysis project Ga0335075, IMG submission 206723) | Soil microbial communities from Loxahatchee National Wildlife Refuge, Florida, United States - Lox_Sample_2.4 | ecosystem: Environmental > Terrestrial > Soil > Wetlands | place: USA... | reverse complement strand
GCTTGGACAGGTCGGTCAGATCGGAGTGCAAGTCCACTTCCTCGACCGTCCAGGTGTTCTTGATCGCATCCCTGAAGCGGTCGTAGAACAGCGGGTAGCGCATCGGCCGCAGCGTCAGGTCCATGCCTGGATCAAGCAGCATCCCGCGGCCGCCACGGGCTACGGATGCCGGCATCTCGGTGGTCACTGGCAGCTGCCCGGTCACTGGCACCCCGGCGGTCACTGGCACGCCTCGCATGCCTCAGGGTTCTCCAGCGAGCACGCCACCGCCGCTTCCGGCGCTACGGGTATCTCGGGCGTGACAGTGGCTTGCGCGATCCGCGTGGCAGGGCGGGACCGCAGGTAATAGGTCGACTTCAGCCCCGACTTCCACGCGTGCAGGTACATCGACGACAGCTTGCCGATCGACGGTGCCGCCAGGAACAGGTTCAGCGACTGGCTCTGATCGACGAACGGCGCCCGCGCCGCGGCCATGTCGATCAGCGCACGCTGCGGCAGTTCCCAGGCCGTCCTGAAGAGCTCGCGGGATTCCGCCGGCAGTGCGGCAATGCCCTGCACAGACCCGTCGGCCCGCTTGATCGCGTCCCTGACGGCCTCTGTCCACAGCCCGTGCGCCTTGAGCTCGGCCACCAGCGCATTGTTGACCTGTATGAACTCGCCGGACAGCGTCTCACGCTTGAACAGGTTAGACACTTGCGGCTCGATGCACTCGTAGCATCCGGCAATCGAGGCGATCGTGGCCGTCGGCGCGATCGCGATCAGCAGCGAATTCCGGAGCCCGGTCGCAGCGATTCGTGTGCGCAAGGCGGCCCACCGCTCCGGCTCCGTGCCGTTCACATCCCACAGGTCGTGCTGCAGCTGGCCCGAAGCAGCCCGAGTCATTCCGAACGCCGGATGCGCGCCATAGCGCTCAGCCAGGTCGGCGGATACCTCGAGGGCAGTCAGGTAGATCTCCTCGGCGATCCGGGTGGACAGTTCGCGCGCGGCCTGCGAGTCGAACGGCAGCCGCAGGGCGAACAGCACATCCTGAAGGCCCATCACGCCGAGCCCGACCGGCCGCCAGCGCGGGTTCGAGGCGGCCGCCTCCTCGCTGGCGTAGTAGCCGATGTCGATCACCCGGTCCAGGAACGGCAGTGCTGTGCGCACCGTCTGCCGCAGCTTCGCCCAGTCGACCGCCACCGCGCCGTCCTGACCCACCGTCAGGTGCCGGGCCAGATTAACCGAGCCCAGGGTGCATACCGCCGTCTCGCCATCACTCGTTACCTCAATAATCTCGGTGCACAGGTTCGACAGGTGAACGACGTTCTGAGGCTGGGCGGTCTGGTTGCACTTGGCATTGGAACTGTCCTTGAACGTCATCCAGCCGTTACCGGTCTCCGCAAGCGTGCGCATCATCCGCGCGTACAGATCGCGCGCCAGTACCTGACGGACGTAGCGGCCGTCCGTCTCGGCCTGGCGGTAGGCCTGATCGAACGCCTCGCCCCAGAGGTCAGGGAGCTCAGGCACGGCATCGGGGTCGATCAGCGACCAGGTTTCGCCGGCCTCGACGCGGCGCATGAACTCGTCCGGAATCCAGTTCGCAAGGTTCAGGTTGTGCGTTCGGCGCGCGTCCTCGCCGGTGTTGTCGCGCAGCTCGAGAAACTCCTCGATATCCGGATGCCACGGCTCAAGGTAGACGCACGCGGCGCCCTTGCGGCGGCCACCCTGGTTGACGGCAGCGACCGAGGCGTCCAGGGTGCGCAGCCACGGAACGATGCCGTTGGACTGGCCGTTCGTGCCGCGGATCAGCGCGCCGCGGGACCGGACACGCGACCAGCCGATCCCGATCCCGCCGGAGAACTTGCTCAGCCGTGCGACCTGCGCGTACCTGGCGTAGATCGAGTCCAGCTCGTCGCGCGGCGAATCGACCAGGAAGCAGGGTGACATCTGCGCGTGCTGCGTGCCGGAGTTGAACAGCGTCGGCGAGCTCGGCAGGTAGTCAAGTGCCGACATCAGCCGGTAGAAGCTGATGGCCTCGGCCGGGGTCTGCGACAGCCCGCACGCGACGCGGAGCAGGAAGTACTGCGGCGTCTCGAGCACGAGTCGGCTCGACGGGTGCCGCAGCAGGTAGCGGTCATACACGGTCTTGATGCCGAAATACTCGAACCGCAGGTCAGCATCCTCGTCGACGGCGAAATCCAGCTTGCGGGCGTTGTCCTTCACGAGCTTCGCGGTATCGTCGCCGATGACGCCTTCGGCGTGGCCGAGCGCGACCGACTGGCTGAACGACGCGATGCCCTGGCCGCGCACTTCCTTGCCGATGTAACTGGAGAGCAGCCGCGCGGCGAGGCGGGAGTACTGCGGCTCGGTGGCGATCATGTCCGCCGCGGTCTGGATGGACAGCCGGTCCAGCTCGGCGGTGGTCGCGCCGTCGTACAAGCCGCTGATTGTCTTCGTGGCGACCCGCATCGGGTCTACGTCATCGAGGTCCCCGACCCAGCGCTGCACCGCGCGCACGATCTTGTTGACGTCCACGGGCTCGCTGTCGCCATTGCGCTTGCGCACTTGCATGGTCGCTGCCATCTGCCCTGCTCCTCCCGCTTGGTTGCTCTTAACTCGCACTACGCGGACACCATATGTGGGAGGTAAGACATTTTCGGGTACCACATGTTGGGTCGGCGTGTCGCAGCGTTCCGTCGGTCGTTATGCGGCAGATGCCGCGAACTACCGGCGGCGGCGCAGGCATCACCGGCCAAACCGCATTGCAGTTGCCTGGTTCGCGCCATATCGTCGTGCTTGTTTTCCAGCGGCGATCGGGGGTCGCAGTGGCAGCCGCGAGCGAACATGCCCCGCCCGACCGCGAGCGCGCAGAGACCTACCTCCGGCTGCAAGCCGAAGCCGAGCTGCGGCGCGCGCTCGCGATGCCGGAATACAGGCCGCCTCATGAGCACCTGGCAGCCCGGATGACCGCGCAGTTCGTGCAGTCACGCCGCATGCGGCACCGCCGGGCCATCCTGGATCGGCTCGTGCGGCAGCAGGCCCGCGGCGCGACGGCCAGCAGCCAGAGCGGGGATGCGAACCAGTCCAGAGCAGCTCGGTCGATTGCCGCCCTGCCGGGGGTCCGCCGCGCGGCGCAGGCCCTCGAGCGGGCACGCACAATCGCGGCACCACCAACGGCCGCGCTGCTGAAGGCGGGAAGCAGGGCGGGGAACGAGTTCAGCACTGCCAGCAGGTCGCTGCGCTGGCGGCTTCGGCGCCGGTTTCGCAGGTTTCGCCCGCATCGCGGATATCGGCCTCCGCCCGCTGAGGCCTGCATGACACGCATGGAGACTGTGGCCGGCGTGTTTGCCGCCGTCGGCGCAGTCTCCGCCGAGACCGAGATGGAGATCGTAGGCGGCCTGCGTGCGGCGCTGGCCGTCCGCAGCCGCGTCGAGGACGACGCTCTCCTCGGCTATCACGGGTTCGGCAGCCACGGTGTGTTCGGCGTCAGCACGTTTGCCGGCCACCCGAGGCGCCGAATGGCCGGCGGCACCGCAGCTCCAGCTGGGCCGCCGCGCGCTGTCCCGGTCGGCGCTACTGCCAGCGGCCGGATCGAGGGTGTCCGGGTCCGTTTCTACCTCGGCGTTCTGGTGTTCGACCACGGCGGAGCCGCGCTGACTGTGCGCGCCAGGCTCCCAGCGGAGCCTCTCGACCATGACCACGACGATGGGGATCCGGTGTATGAGGCGCTGAGCGAGATCAGTGCGGTCGACGAGCGCGGCGGCACCTATCGTGCAGACTTCAGCGGCGGCGGCGGGGACGGCGAGTGGGAAGGCCGGCTGCAGCTGAACCCCGCGCCGCCACCGGGCGCACGCTGGCTGGACATGACGCTGCCGGGGCCTTCCGTGATCAGGGTGCGGTTGGACGCGGCGCCAAGGGACCTGCCCATCACCATGGAACAGGTCACGACGAGCACGGTGGACCGCTTCGTCGATGCAGAGACCATCCAGTTGCTCTGTCGTACGGTGACCGACCTGAACTGGGAGTCCGACGATGACGACCGAGACGAGCAGCCGCTGTTCCTGGTGGTGCGCCACCTGCTGGCGGCCGGCGTGCTCCGGACTGACAGCCCGTCGCTGCGCAGGCTCGCCGCGGCTGCCGCGCGGCTGGACACTCCGCTGCCCGACCCGCTCGCCGCCATTGAGCCGACCGACCTGCCAGCCGACTGGCTGAGCCTCCTGTCGAGAGCCGACTGCACCCACGGCCCGACCGGTGTCATCCCGATCGCTGTTGTACTGCCTGAGGTCGACGGCGTGCAATGCGTCATCCTGGAGCTTGTTTCAGATTCGGAATCCGCAACTATGCAAGTGCATGCTCGCGGCTGGCCCGAACCGCGACAGCCATTCGGTTTGGGCAGCGACCAGATCTGGTGGAGCGCGCGAGACGACCTCGGCGGGTGTTATTTCATCGGCGAGGGCGGTTCGAGCTACGGCAACGGTGAAGCGGATCTGGACTTGGAGATCAGTCCGGCGATCAATCCGCAGGCTCGCGTCCTGGACGTCATCCTGACCGGCGCCACGACTCAAGTGACCGTGTCCGTGCCGCTCGACTGGCAGGAGGGCCCGTGAGCCCGGCATGGTGGGCTGCGTTCGGGCCGGTCGGCACGTCGGTGCAGTGCGGCGATGGGAAGCACCAGCTGCGGTGGGCGGACGGGACGCTGCAGGCGGTCGATCATCCTGATGCCGAAGGGGAACTCGTCCTTGGCGCGCTGGGCGGGGACACCAGCCCGTGCCTGGATCTGGTGGCGGCATGGGGCAAGCACTGTGACGATCTCTCCGTGCTGGCGATCGGGCCGCGCTCCGCCAGCGACCAGCTCAGGATTCCCGCGGCTGTCCTCGAGGAGATCACTGCGGCCAGCGGCGGCGGACAGGCCTATCACGGCCTCGGCAATCCGGCAGCGCACGCCGTATCCGTAGGGGGCACGATCGCTTTTCATTCGCCGGTGGCGCGCTCGAGCACCGTGATCTATGCCAGCCGGTCCGGCGGGTCGCCGCGGCGCATCCCTACGCCGATGGCCGCCCGCGCCGTGGCATTGCGGCGCGCGCGGATGCTGCGCGGACGTGCCTCACGCGGGCTCGCCTTTGGCAGGCACGGGCGGCCGTTCCTCCCCTGGGGCGGCGGCTTCGAAGTCGACGAAGGCCGGGCTGAGCTCATCAGGCTGCTTGCGCTCGGGTCGCCGTTCCAGTTCCGGCTGTCTGCCGCCGTCGCTCGCGCGTGGTCCGCTGACGGAGCAAACGCCGGCCGGGCGGAGCGCGCCAGGCCGGCGCTGACTGCCGCGCTGGCCGGACGGCTGGCGCCCGTGGCGGCGGAGTGGCTCGCTATCGATCCGGACGAGGTCGCGGTCAGCGTACACAGCGGCGCCGGGTGGGGTGAGTTTGCGCTGACCAGGACCGGCGGTACCGGTCGGCTACAGGCGCGACTGCCGGTTGGCTGGCTCGCCTCGGTATGGGCACCGGGCTTCGCTGTCGTCGACAGGCACCTGGTCGTCAGCGTGCTCGATGCGGGGTGGCCCACTGCCCGGGTGCTTGCGGTCCACTCGCCTGGCCGGGACCCGGTGGAGCAGTTCATCAGGAACGACCACGGACACTGGAGCGTGACTTCGCGGTAGCGCGCAGCGCGGCCGCCGAACTAACAGGGAGACCGGGGAGCTCAAGTGGCTGAAACCGGACGGACAGTGCGGCAGCGGGCAGCGGCCGAAGCGCTGGCGGTCGCCGTCGCCGCCCGTGTACCAGTGCTGCTGTGGGGTGCGCCGGGCACCGGGAAGACGTCTGCTATCAGGGCGATGGCGCGCGCGATGGCGTGGCCATGCGAGACGGTAATCGCCTCCATCAGGGAGCCGTCGGATTTCGCCGGCCTGCCGGTCGTGATCGGCGAGGACGTGCGGTTCGCTCCCCCGGCCTGGGCCCGGCGGCTGGCCGAGGCTGGCCACGGCCTGCTCTTCCTCGACGAACTGTCGACGGCACCGCCCGCAGTGCAGGCGGCGTTGCTCCGCGTAGTGCTGGAACGGGTGGTCGGGGATCTGGAACTGCCGCCGGATGTGGCTGTCGTTGCAGCGGCGAACCCGCCGGAACAGGCGGCAGATGGCTGGGATTTGTCCGCTCCGCTGGCCAACCGGCTATGTCATCTGTCGTGGGACATAGACCCGCTCGCCGTCGCTGACGGTCTCGCGGCTGGTTTCCCGGCGCCGCAAGTGCCTGCGCTACCAGGCGGCTGGGAGGCTGAGCAGCACCTGGCGCTGGCCCTCGTCGCCGCGTTCTTGCATGCGCGGCCGGCACTGGCTTCGGCACCGCCCACCGACGCCGCAAGTGCGGGTCGTGGCTGGCCGAGCCCCAGGACCTGGGAGATGGCCGCCAGGCTCTGGGCCGCGAGCGGTGCCGCCGATGTCTCCGGAGAGGCGCGCTCGGCGCTCGTTGTCGGTGCAGTCGGCGATGGCGCAGGTGCGGAGTTCCTGGCCTGGCTGATGGAGATGGACCTGCCGGACCCGGAGGCGGTCCTGGCGGATCCGTCGTCGTTCCGGCTGCCCAAGCGGGCTGACCGCGCTTACGCCGCAGTGGCCGCCATCGCCGCGGTGGTCAAGGCAGACCCGACGCCACAGCGCTGGCGCGCTGGCTGGGAGGTACTCGGACTCGCGGCGAAAACCGCACCGGACGTCGCTGCCGTGGCAGCGCGTGTGCTCGCACGGTGCCGGCCAGACGGTGTGCCGCTGCCCGCCGAGGTGCGGCTGTTCGCGCCGGTGCTGCGCGACGCTGGGCTACTGCACAGCTGAGCTGATCGTTCGATCGTGCCCCATCGGGCGACGACAAGGAGCCAGACGATGACAGCCCCGGCCGCGAGCAGCGCAATCCCCGGGCTTGCGGCCGCCCGGCTGTGGGCTGCTGCCCGCTTCCCGTACCTGGCCAGCGGCATCTTTGGCGCCAGGGTGGTCGCCGCACCGGGCATCGGGACCGTCGCGGTCGACCCGGGCTGGCGGCTTTGGGCCGACCCCGAGGTGGCCGCGAACTGGACCGCTTCGGAACTCGGCAGCGTGCTCGTGCACCACGTGTGTCACCTGCTGCGCGAGCACGGGCCGCGAGCCGGGGTCGCGGGCGTGCGGCCCGACGAAGCCAGGACCTGGATCCGGAGCGCCGATGCGGAGATTAACGATGATCTCGTCCCGGCCGGGCTGACACTTCCCGGAGAGCCGGTGCTGCCGCAGCATCTGGGCTGCCCGCCGGGCCAGCTGACCGAGCAGTACTTCACCGCGACCCGTGTCGCTGCAGCGGGACCGGGCCAGAAGCTCGCGCCCGGCGGAGACGCGGAGCCCGGCGGGCACGGCCGCGGTAGCGAACTGGACTGCGGCGGCGGCGCGGACGGTTTCGGCCGGCCGTGGGAAGCCAGTCAGCCCGCGGTATTGCCGCCCTGGCAAGCGCGCTTGCTGCAGCGCCTCGTCGCGCAGCAGGTGCTCGCCGGCAAAGAGGCCGGCGACGTGCCAGCGGGCCTGCTGCGATGGGCCGACGAGCTACTCGCGCCCAAGGTCGACTGGCGCCGGGCACTAGCGGCTGAGCTTCGCAAAGCGGTCGCCGACACCGCGGGCGCAGTGGACTACAGCTACCGCCGGCCGTCGCGGCGGGCGGCAGCCGTCGGCAATGTGGTGCTCCCGGCGCTGCGCCGGCCGGTACCCGAGGTCGCGGTCGTGTGCGATACGTCGGGCAGCATGTCCGACGACCTGCTGGCGGCAAGCCTCGCGGAGGTCGAGGGACTGCTTAACGCACTGGGCCTCACCCGCAGCTTGCGCGTCCTGGCATGTGACACCGCGGCGGGGCAGGCTCGGCGAGTCAGCTCGGCCCGGCAGGTCGAACTCGTCGGCGGCGGCGGCACGGACATGGGAGCTGGCATCACAGCCGCCGCGGCGCTACGGCCACGGCCTGCCATCATTGTCGTGCTCACCGACGGCTACACGCCGTGGCCCGACGGCGCGCCGCGCGGCAGCAGAGTCGTCGTTGGCCTGCTCGGCGACGAGGCGCCGGACGCTCCAGACTGGGCCCGCGCCATCCGGGTACCCGGCGTCGGCTAGCGCGAGCGTGTCCTGTATTGCCGCGCGCCCGAGCGTTGTTTCGGCGGCGGCGGCCGGGTTAGCTTAGCCGGGATGAGTGATGCGATCCCGCAGTGGGCTTATGAGAAGGCAGAAGTTCGTCCGCACGAGCCGGGGCTTATCGCCCGGGCAGCCCGCGAGCGCGCCTGGCTAGCCGGGTTGCTCGAACCGTGGCTAGTGGACGGGGTCGAGCACGTCGGGTCAACGGCGGTTCCCGGGCTTGCCGCCAAGCCAATCATCGATCTCATGGCGTCGGTAGACGACCCTGACAAGGTGGTTGCGCACGCGGGCGACCAGCTGGCCGCAGAAGGCTGGTGTTACGTCCCGCCGGAGCTCGACCGACGGCCGTGGCGGCGGTTCTTCGTCAAGCCGGATGCCTCCGGCCAGCGACGGATCGCGCATCTCCACGTGATCCGCGCCGGTCATCCGCGGTGGTCTGAGCAGATCGCCTTCCGTGATGCGCTGCGATACGACGATCAACTGGCACGACAGTACGGGGACCTGAAACAGATGCTGGCAGCCCGGCATGCTGATGACCGCGAGGCCTATACCGATGCCAAGACGAAGTTCATCGCGGACACGCTCGGGCGTCGCGGCTGACAGGACGGTGCGTGGGCACAGCGATGAACACGATCGATAGATGCCAGATAGTCGCAACCAAGCTCTATGGCTACGACTGGTGGCCGACTCAGGCGGAGCCGGACCGTCGCCCGTACGAGGTCGCGGCGGACGCGCTTGCAGAGGCGGGCACCAGCCTGGTTCTAGTGCAGAATCAGCTTGATCCCATGCCGGCCAGTGACGTTCAGCAGCTGCCGCCGGAGGGTGAATACGACGACCTGCGGCTCCGCGAAGTGCTGCGGGACCGCGGGATACGCGGTGCCGCCACCGCTTCGCACGGGAGACCGGGGTAAAGCTTCCTACCGACCCAGGGCGGGCCGCCGCGATTCTGCAGGGACCGTTGCGCGGCGAATGGACTGCCTGGAAGTGCGAGCTGATCGCCACGACGGTCAGGCTGATTCGGGAGGCAGTCACGCAGGTTGCGCCGGGGATCGAGATCATGATCAGCCTGGTGCCGCCATTCATCGGCGGCAGCCTGGACGGGATCGGCGAGGAAGTACTGGGCCAGCGGGTTGAGTCGCTGGCGACGGTCGCTGACCACTTCGCGGTGATGGTCTATCACCAGATTCTCAAGCGCCGGCCACGGGACTGGATACCGGCAGTCGTCACGACGCTGCGCAACAGGACAGCCCGGACGCTCATCCCGTGCCTTCAGGTGCGACCGACCTACCTCGACGGCATCTACGCCGGCGCGCGCCGCAAGCCGGACATCGGCCCGGCGGAGTTCCAGGAGTGCGTCACAGCGGTCGCTGCTTCTCCCGCCGATGGGATCATGACTTACCACTGGTCTGACGTCCTAGCCGAGGACACATCTAGCGGCGGCCAGTACTCGGCAGCCCTGCACGAGTTCTCAGCTCGGCTATGACCCCGGACTCATCTGCTGCGAAAGGCTGATCGACTCCTCGCCGCATCTGTCACCGTAGGAGCCAAGAGGCGTCCGGTTTTCTGGTTCAGCGCCAGCTGACGGCCACTCCGGTGGCCGCCGTCAGCCGGGCTGCAAACGTCGAGCCGGACGCCAGCCAAGGATGATCGCGATGAGCGTCTTCCTGCCCGGCGTCAGCATCGGCGCTACCGTCGACACCGCCGGGACCATTCACCATCACCACAGCTAGGGCGGGTCCGCCCGGCAAGCTAGCGCACTTGCCGACCGGAGCCTGCACCGGACGTGCTGCCGGGAAGGCTGCTGTTGAAGCTGCCTACTTCCCTTCGGCGAATCCGGCCCACAATGGCCGGTCATCTGGCGGCACGACGTTGGCAGCAAGCCTGCCGAGCAGGTCTTCAAGCGTCGCGATCTCCTCTTGCGTCACGTTCTCGCGGAGCCGCGCGTCAAAGGCGAAGGCCGCCTCGCGCAGCCGGCCGAACGACGATTCCCCCGCCTCGGTGAGTTCGACGACGTGGATCCGCCGGTTCGCCGGGTCACGCCGCCGGGTGATCAGGCCGGCTGTCTCCATCGCGTTCAGGTGATGCGTGAGCGTCGCTTCCTTGATCCCCATCGCCTCGGCCAGGTCGCGCTGGCTCGCCACGCTGCGCATCTTGAGATTGACGAGCACCAGCCACACCGGCAGCGACCCGCCTGCCGCGGCGAGCGCCTCGTCGAACGCACGGCTGATCGCCCTGGACGCGTGCGTCAGATAGAGGCCGATCGGCGTGCGTTCTGGTCGCATGTAACCAGCCTAGCTCAGTGAGTTGAGATCTAATGATTTGAGATCGAACTAAGATGCCCGGCTCAGGCAAGGGGCGGAACGCACCGAGGGGCCCTGCCCGAAGGCAGGACCCCTCGTCGGGAGCGACCTAGTGCGGTCCTCGGCTTGCTAATGCGACCCGGTTACGGTCGGGCAGCGAAAGCCGCCTAGCTTCCGCCTGGGGTCAGGGTGGAGGTGATGACGATGCCGGTCGGCTCAGTACCGTCGCCCGCGTTAGCCTCTCCGCCATAGCCGACGTTGAAGCTGCCGACGGAACTGTCGTTGGCTGTGTCGAACACCGTCACGATGGCCGAGGTCAGCCCTCCCACCCACAGTTCGCTGCCGTCCGGAGTCAGGGCCAGGCTGACCGGGTCGCCGGGGTCGGAAATAGTGTTCGTGACCTTGCCGGACGCCGTGCTGATCACCGAGATGGCGTTGGAGTCGCCGTCCGCCACGTATAGCGTGCTGCCATCGGACGAGAGCACGAGCTGCCACGGCATCTGGCCGACGCCTATTGCGTCCGTGACAGCGTTGGTTGCGGCACTGATGACGTCCACCTTGCCCTGAACGGTGTTAGTCACGTAGACCGTCTTGCCGTCCGGCGAGACCGCGACGCCCTCCGGGTTGCCGAGCCCGTGGACGACAGTCACCACCTTCAGGGTCGCGGTGTTGATGACGTACAGGCCTTGTCCTGTCGTTACATACGCGGTGGAACCCGAAGGAGAGAACGCGATCTCCCTGGGGTCAGTCGGCAGGCGCAGCCGCGACGTAACTGTGTCGGTGGCTGCCGAGATCACGCTGATCCCGCCCAGTGAGGGCTGCTCGGTCTGCGGGCCGGTCTCGGCTACCCATACCTGACTGCCGCCCGGGGTAACGGCCACGCCCTCGGGGTCGTAACCGACGTGGATGAGCGTCTCGGCGGGGTTCTCGTAATTGTTCACATCGAGCGCCGCGGAGTCGATCACCCCGACCGTGTCGTTGCCGGTGTTGGCGAAGTACAGCGTGTTGCCGTACATCGCCACGCCCTCATTGGTGGAGTCGTAGTTGAAGTCCTCGGTACCAGTACCGGGCACTTCCCCGTCGCCCTCGTTGTACTGCTGGACCAGATAGCAGTCGTCAGTGTTCACAGCGTCGAAGGCTTGATAACCAGGTAGGGCGATGTAGGCGGCGCCCTTCGGTCCGGTGCAGCTCGACGAGGCGAGCCGGGCTTTGGCCGCATGGTGGCCGGTTGCGGAGTTAGTAGTGCCGGAGTGGCCGACGGCGAGTGCCGTTGCCGTGCCGCCAGCAGCGAGCACGATGGCCGCCGCTCCCGCTATGATCACGCGCCGGCTGGCCCAGCCCGTGCCAGAATTCGAGGTTTCGCGCGGTGCCATCTGATCACACCCCCACTACAGCCTTGGCGGCTGCTGCGTTGCGCACCGGTTTGAACCCGGACGGCTGGACCGGCGGGGTCTGGTTCGCTCCCGGGTAGGGCGGGAGCTGGAACTGGAGCACTTCTTCTTCAGCGCGCTCAAGTTGCCGCTTGGTGTCCGGCAGCCGCGGGAACCGCCGGCTCGGGAACATCCCCAGTGCCGAGCTGAAGTCGCCGACGGTCTGGCGCCGCCAGGCGGTGATGTTGGGATTGGTCACGCCGGTCACCAGCTCAAGCAGACGGGTCACCGACGTGTGGTCGAAGGTGTCGTGGCAGACGAAGCCGCCCACTGTCCACGGGGAGATGAGGATGCATGGGACTCGGAAGCCCAGGCCGATCGGCCCTGGTGCGTCCTTTTCTGCCGATGCCGACGAAGTGATGTACTCGCCGGCCGTGCCGGCCGGCGCGGTCGGCGGAACAACGTGATCGAAGTACCCGTCGTTCTCGTCATAGACGAGGATGAAGAGCGTCTTGGCCCAGACATCGGGATTGGCCGCGATCGCGTCTACCTTGCTCTTGACGTAGTCGGCGCCGGCCGCCGGCATGAAGTCCGGGTGCTCGGACTGGTACGAGGTCGGGAGGATGTACGAGACCGTCGGCAGCCGGTCGTGCATCGCGTCGTACTCGAACTGGCCGGGCTGGTAGAACTTCATCGCGTTCTGGTACAGCGGGGACGAGGTCGCCGCGTTCTGGTACTGGTCGAAGTACTCCAGCACGTTGAAGCCGTAGTTATCGATCTCCTGGTACACCTTCCAGGAGACGCCAGCCTTGCTCAGCAACTCCGGATACGTCGTCCACGAGAAGCCCTCGGTCGGCACGTAGTTGCCGTAGGTCGGACCGCCGTTAGTGC
>Ga0335075_10012818_pt1 | contig 12650 bp, 11 predicted proteins | sample Lox_Sample_24_FD_206723 | JGI IMG/M metagenome (GOLD analysis project Ga0335075, IMG submission 206723) | Soil microbial communities from Loxahatchee National Wildlife Refuge, Florida, United States - Lox_Sample_2.4 | ecosystem: Environmental > Terrestrial > Soil > Wetlands | place: USA... | reverse complement strand
GTCCCCAGGCAGCTCATTCCGAGGCTACTGATCCCGAGGCAGCTCATCCCGGGCCGTCTCCCGCTGGCGAAACGGTCATCGAGGCCCGCAACCTCGGCGTGACGTTCGCCGCGCGCGGCCACGAAACCGTGGCGCTGACCGGCGTGGACCTGGCGATCCGCAAGGGCGAGTTCGTGTCGCTGATCGGACCATCCGGTTGCGGCAAGACCACGCTGCTGCGGCTGATCGCGGACCTGACGCAGGCGACCAGCGGAACCCTGACCGTGAACGGCATGACGCCGGCCGAGGCGCGGCAGCGGCGCGCCTATGGCTATGTGTTCCAGGCGCCGGCCCTGTATCCGTGGCGCAATCTCGAGCGCAACGTGATGCTGCCGCTGGAAGTGATGGGCCTGCCGCGTGACGAACGCCGGCGTCGCGCGTCGCGCGTGCTGGAACTGGTGGGACTTGCCGAATTCCGCCGGCGCTTTCCGTGGCAATTGTCGGGCGGCATGCAGCAGCGCGCCTCGATCGCACGCGCGTTGAGTTTCGAACCGCAGTTGTTGCTGATGGATGAACCGTTCGGCGCGCTCGACGAGATCACCCGCGACGGGCTGACGCTGCATCTGCACCAGTTGTGGTGCCGCACCGGACTCACCGCGGTGTTCGTCACGCACTCGGTGCCGGAGGCGGTGTTCCTGTCCACGCGCATCGTGGTGATGTCGTCGCGGCCAGGGCGTGTGGTAGCGGTGATCAATAGCCGACTGCCGCGGGAACGCGACCTGGACGTGCGGGAGATGCCGCAGTTCCTGGCGGTGGCGCACGAGGTGCGCGCCGCCCTGCGCGAGGGCCACGACGATGGCTAGTACCCGGAATCAGAAAAGTGCGACACGGCCCGTTCCATGTCATTGCGTGGAGCGAAGCGACGAAGCAACCTCGTTCGGGCAAGCCTTCGGACCATCCGTACAGCCAGGCGACCGGGGTTGCCTCGTCGCTTCGCTCCACGCAATGACATTTTTCGAGTGACTCGCGCTCCACCGATCGTCAGTACTAGCCAGGTACGGTCACCCGGAACGGTGCCCCGGTCATCGTGTGTGGATGGCCGGGACAAGCCCAGGGTCAAGCCTGGCAACGGCAGGGGCGTCGCGTGACCCGCGTCGTGCCGGTGCTGTGCGTGCTGGCCGTTGTCATCGCGGTGTGGTTCGCCGCGTCGGTGCCAATGAACTGGTCGCAGGCACAGGCACTCGCGGACGACAACGCCACCTGGACCGATATTGCCGAGGCCACCCAATCGCTGAGCCGCCCGCTGCTGCCGACGCCGGCTCAGGTTGCGGACGAAATGGTTACCACGCTCGTCGGCTATCCCTTCAACTCGCCGCGCAGCCTGCTGCACCACGCCCTGGTCACGGCGTGGGAATCCATCCTGGGGTTTGCCCTGTCGCTGGCCGCCGGCATCATGCTCGCCGTCGGCATCGTGCATGTCCGCACCTTGGACCGCGCCCTGATGCCGTGGCTGGTCGCGAGCCAGGCGATTCCGGTGCTGGCCATCGCGCCGATGGTCGTGGTGGTGCTTGGCAATATCGGCCTCACCGGCGTGCTGCCGAAAGCACTGATCGCCGCATGGCTGAGCTTCTTCCCGATCGCGGCCGGCATGGTGAAGGGCCTGCGCTCATCCGACATCATGCAGCGCGACCTGCTGCACACCTACAACGCCACCACCCGCCAGGTCTTCACCAAGCTCCGCTGGCCCGCATCGCTCGCATTTCTGTTCCCCGCGATGAAGGTCGCGGCGCCATTGGCGTTGGTGGGCGCGATCGTCGCCGAGTTGCCGACCGGCGCGCAGGCGGGTCTCGGCGCGCGCCTGCTCACCGGATCCTATTACGGGCTCACCTTGCAGATCTGGGCCGCCTTGCTGATGGCGGCGCTGCTTGCGATGCTTGCCATCGGCCTGGTGGATGCGGCGCAGGCGCTGCTGGTACGCAGCCGAGGCGGCCGGCTATGACGACCGGTTTGCTACTGCTGCTGTCGCTGCTGGTCGGTGCCGCCGCACTGATATGGCTGGCAGGCAGCGATGCGCGTGCATGCCGTATCGCCACGCCGGTCGTCTTTGGCCTGCTGGTGCTGTGGATGTGGCAACTCGCCTGCGTCGGTTACCATGTGCCATTCGTCTTGCTGCCGCCGCCTTCCGATATCGGCGTCGCCATCGTGACGCATGTTCCGATGCTGGCTGCCGATTTCCGCCAGACCGTGCTGCGGTCCGTCATCCCCGGCTGGGTGATCGGCAGCGGCGCCGGCTTGCTCGCGGCGATCGCGCTGGACGGTTCGCCCTTCCTGCGCCGCGGCGTGCTGCCGCTGGGCAGCCTCGTCAGCGCCATGCCGATCGTCGGCATCGCGCCGATCATGGTGATGTGGTTCGGCTTCGACTGGCAATCGAAAGCCGCCGTGGTCGTTGCCATGACCTTCTTTCCCATGCTGGTGAATGCCGGCGCGGGCCTGGCGCAGACCGGTGCGATGGAGGCCGACCTGATGCGCACCTACGCCGCAGGCTATCGCACCACGCTGCTGAAGCTGCGCCTGCCGTCCGCGCTGCCGTTCGTGTTCTACGCGCTGAAGCTGAACGCGACCCTGGCGCTGATCGGCGCCATCGTTGCCGAGTTCTTCGGCACGCCGATCGTCGGCATGGGCTTCCGCATCTCCACCGAGGCCGCGCGGCTCGATCTCGGCGTGGTGTGGGCCGAGATCGTCATCGCCGCCGCGGTCGGCACGCTCAGCTTCGCCCTGCTGTCATTGCTCGAACGGGCGGTCACCTTCTGGCATCCATCCTACCACTGAAACGAAAGGGAACCGTCATCATGCGCAGACTGCTTCTCGCCGCGTCACTGGCGCTCGGACTGTCAGGGGTGGCGCATGCCGCCGATCCGCTGACCCTGCAATTGAAATGGGTGACGCAGGCACAGTTCGCCGGCTACTACGTCGCGCAGGCGAAAGGGTTCTACAAGGCCGCGAACCTCGACGTGACGATCAAGCCGGGCGGCCCCGACATCAATCCGGAGCAAGTGATCGCCGGCGGCGGCGCCAACGTGGTGGTGGACTGGATGCCATCCGCGCTGGCCGCGCGCGAGAAGGGCGTACCGATCGTCAACATCGCCCAGGTGTTCCAGCGTTCGGGCATGGAACTGACCTGCCGCAAGGACAGCGGCATCAAGACGCCGGCCGATTTCAAGGGCAAGACTCTGGGCGTCTGGTTCTCGGGCAACGAATATCCGTTCCTCGCCTGGATGAGCAAGCTGCATTTGAGCACCAGCGGCGGGCCCAATGGTGTGAACGTGCTGAAGCAGGGCTTCAACGTCGATCCGTTGCTGCAAAAGCAGGCGGCGTGCATTTCCACCATGACCTATAACGAGTACTGGCAGTTGATCGAGGCGGGGATGAAGCCGTCGCAACTGGTGGTGTTCAAATACTCCGACGAGGGCGTGGCGACGCTGGAAGACGGGCTCTATGCGACGCAGGACGAGATCGGCAATCCGGCGATGGCGGACAAGCTGGCGCGCTTCCTGAAGGCGTCGATGGAGGGCTGGAAGTATGCGATGGACCACCAGGCCGAGGCGGTGAAGATCGTGCTGGCCAACGACACCACCGGCGCGCAGACCGAAGCACACCAGGCGCGCATGATGTCGGAAATCGCCAAGCTGCTGGTTCCGGACCCGAATGGAATGGGCTACCTGGACGTCGCCGCTTACAACCGCACGGTCGCCGAACTGATGGCCGGCGGCTCGGCGCCGGTGATCACCAAAAAGCCGGAAGGTGCCTGGACCCACGCGATCTGGGAGAAGGCGTTCGGCACGCACCCGATCATGGCGAAATAGCGCCGCCGCAAGGTTTTCGGTCGTCGGTTTGCGCCTATGGGCGCGCGGCCGGCCCTGACGCGGCGCGGGCAATCGCGCTGGCAAATCGCGCTTCCATGTCAGGCATCGCGGCAGCCAGCACCGGCAGCCTGTCAGCGACGCGCCGGCGTAGCACCACCGCTTGCGCCTGTGCGTCGCGCAGCGCCGCAGCTTCATCGAACGCCAGGATGCGGCCGTCGCGCATCGCCCACGCGCCGTCGATCATCACCGATTGGACATGCTCTGGGCCTGCGTGCTGCACCAGCGCATCGAGCGTCGGCTCGGCTGCAAGGCTGCCGGCATCGGTCGCGCGCAGCAACACGAGGTCGGCGAGTCGGCCCTCGGCGATGCGGCCGAGTTGGCGGGGCAGGCCGAGGGCTGCGGCGCCGCCCTCGGTCGCTGCCAGGAACACCTCAGCCGGGCGCGGCCATGTTGAGAAAGCGCCGCCCGCGTGGCGCGGCAGCATCATTGCCAGGCGCATCTGCGCAAAATGATCGTGGCGGCCGCCGGTGTTGGCCGAGTCGTTGCCAAGCGCCAGACGCACGCCACACGCCGTACAGGCACACCAGCGCATCATACCACTGCCCAGCATCAGATTGCTCGCGGGGTTGTGGCTGATGGTGACGCCGTGGCGCGCCAGCGTTTCCAGATCGGCGTCGGTCAGCCAGACGCCATGCGCGCAGGTCAGGCGACCTTCAAGCAGGCCCTGCTGCTGCATTTCTGCGACCAGACCGCCGGGCCAGCGCGCATTCAGCGAGGCCTGCGCGCGGGTTTCCATCAGATGCGTGTGCACCGCGACGTCGTGGCGGTCACGCAATGTACGCCACAGCGCCCAGGCCGCCGGGCTGCAACGCTGCGGCGCGTTGGGGCCAAGCTGCACGGTGACGCGTCCCGACCCGGCACGTGCCGCCTGCACCGTCGCCGCGAAGTTCGCGGCGTAGGCATCGGCATCGAGCGGCGGCGGACCGCCGACCAGCGGCCGCAACTCAGGCGACAGCTCCATGCCTAGCAAATCGTAGTCGGACAGATCGTGCAGGAACGGCGCATAGGCGACACGCAGGCCGGAGGCTTCATGCGCGGCCAGCGCCTCGGGCGCCAGGTGCACCATCGGCGAATGGTCCAGCGTGCCGGTGATGCCGCCGCGAATGCGCTCGGCGGCGCCGAGCAGGATGCCGGCGCGCAGGGCAGCGGTGTCGAAGGCGCGGCCATACAGCGTGGTGTATAAGGCCCACAGTTCCAGCGGCAGCGAATTCTCCGTGCCGCGCAGGAGCGTGCCGTAGGCGTGCGCATGAGCGTCGATCAGGCCGGGCATCAGCCATTGGCCCGTGGCATCCACCACCTCGGCTGCGCGCGCACGCAGGTCGGCACGATCCTGCGGTGACCAGGCGATGGCGGCGATGCGGCGCCCTTCCACCAGCACGCTGCCAGGATGGGGGGTGGCGCCGGCGCAGACGAAGGCGCCATCGATGCAGATCGGCGACATCAGGATTCCTCGGCGAGTTGCTGCAACCGGCGGGTCAGCGTGGCGACCACGAGGCTGGCGGCGGGCGACAGCGTGCGGCGTTGCGGAATGAACAAGCCGACCTGCAACTGCCGCAGTTGCGGCGAGGCCAGCGGTACCCAGACCAGTGCCCCGGCCGCAAGTTCCCGTTGGAAACCGAGGCGGGTGAGACAGGCAACCGCCAGGCCGCTGCCGAGAATGCCACGCTGGAATTCGATCGAATTGGACGTGAAGCGCGCGGTCGCACGGTTGCGGAATGCCGTGAACTCGCCTTGCGCATCGGTTGGCGCGGGCAGCGAATCGCTTTGGAAGCTGACCGGATACGTTTCGAGTTCGGCGAAGGTGAGATTCCTGTGCCCGGCGAGGGGATGATCCGGTGCCATCACGCAGCCCAGTGGCGCCGGCGCGCTGGCCACAAGCTGCAGCGGCAGCGTGGTTGGCATGACGAAGGTCAGACCGATCTCCACCTCGCCGGCGGCAACGGCGGTCAGCACGGCGGCTGGCGCGGCAGCGAGTGCGGTGAAGGTAACCACCGGATAGCGGCGCGACACCTCTTCCAGCGCGCGCGGGATCAGGCTGATCAGCAGGCTATCCAGCGCCGCCAGCGTGACGTGGCCGCTGCGGATGCCCTGCAAACCGTCCATCTCCGCGAGCAGCTTGTCGAAGTTCTGCAAGGTGCCGCGAACGTGTTGCAGCAGCAGTTCGCCGGCGGGCGTGAGGCGCATGCCGGATGGCAGGCGGTCGAAGATGCGTGTGCCCAGGTCGCGCTCCAGCCGGAGGACCTGGCGATTGATCGCAGAAGACGCAACGTTGAGCCGGGCGGAGGCGCGGCGGATCGAGCCAAGACGCGCGATCTCCACCAGGTAGCGCAGGACGACGGCGTGCAGATTGATGCGGCGCGGCGACGTCGCGCCGGCGCGTTTGGGTGCTGCTGCGGCGGGCCCGGCGGCGGGCACTGCACGCGCCATGGCGGGTGTCTTATCGCCCCGTCCAGACCGGTGGGCGCCTCTCCAGGAACGCGCGCACGCCTTCGCCGCCATCCTCGGATGCCAGGCATGCGACCACCGCCGGCAGACGCAACGCCTGCGCCTCCTGCGCCGCCAGATGCGCCGTGCGCCGCGCGGTCTGCTTGATGGCGCGCAGCGACAGCGGCGCGCAGGCGAGGATCTCCGCCAGCCAGCGATCGACGGCCGCATCCAGTTCGGCGCCTGGCACGGCCTCGTTAATCAGCCCGTATTCCAGCGCCGTGTCCGTATCGATACGCCTGCCGGTGAGCATCATGCCCATCGCGCGGCGATAGCCGATCAGCCGCGGCAGCAGCACCATGCCGCCATCGATCGGCAGGCGGCCGACGCGCGGCTCGGGCAGGCCGAAGGTGGCGTGCGTCGCGGCAACGACAATGTCGCAGCCGAGCATCATCTCCAGCCCGCCACCCAGGGCATGGCCGTTGACCCGCGCGATCACCGGAACATCGAGCGTCATACGCAGCGACAGGCCGCCGAAGCCGCTGGGATGGCCGTGCGCCCAATATTCGACGCCGGTGCGATCGCCGCCGGCACGCATGTCAGCGCCGGCACAGAAGGCGCGCTCACCGGCGCCGGTCAGCACGATGGCACGGACGTTGGCATCGGTTTCAAGCTGCCGCCAGATCGCTTCCAGTTCGTCTGTCGCTGCCTGATCCAGCGCGTTCAGCACGTCCGGCCGGTCGATGGTGACGCGCGCGACGTGATCCGCGATGTGCAGGCGGATCGTCATGCCAGCACGCCCTCGGCGCGCAATGCCGCGATGGCGCCGAACTCGTAACCAAGTTCGGCCAGCACGCCGGCGCCATCTCCTCCGAGGCGCGGCGGTGGCAGCCGCAGGGCGAACCCGTCGTCGGAGAGGTGCACCGGCGAACCGACGACGCGCAGCTCGTCGCCGCTGTCCTGCGGCATACGCAGCTTCATGCCGTTGATCTCGGTCTGCGGATCGGCGAGCGCGGCGAGCAAGTTGCGCACCGGCGCGCACAGGATATCGCGCGCCTCCAGCGCGGCGATCCAATGCGCGGTCGTGTTCCGCGCAAAATGTTCCCGCAGGATATCGTGCAGCGCAGTGCGGTTCTGCATGGCCAGGTCGAAACCGCAGAAGCGCGGATCGGCGGAGAGGTCGGGCAGGCCGATCGCCAGCGAGATCTCGCGCAGCGGGTTCTCCTTGAACGCACCGACGACGACGAGCGCGCCGTCGGCGGTGGCAAAAGCGCCGTTGTGCGGTAGCGCGCCCCACGAGAAGTCGACGCCGCGCATCAGCGCCATGGCCGCTTCCTGCATCTGCATCGCCAGCATCGAATCGTACAGCGACACCGATACCATCTGGCCCTTGCCGGTGCGCTCGCGCTGCATCAGCGCGAGCAGGATGCCCTGCACCAGGTGCATGCCGGCGGAATAATCGGCGAGCGACGTGGGATAGATGGTCAGCGGATCGGTGGGATCGCACTTGCGCGCCATCACGCCGCTGAGCGCCTGTGCCAGGATGTCCTGGCCGCCCTTGTGCGCATAGGGACCGCGCGTGCCGTAGCCGGTGCCTTCGGCGTAGATCAGCCGCGGATAGGCGGCGTGCAGCGCGTCATAGCCAAGGCCCATGCGTTCCATCACGCCGGCGCGGAAATTGTTGACGATGACATCGGCCTTGGCGAGCAAGCGATGCACGATCTTGACGCCGGCGCGCGATTTCAGATCCAGCGCGATGCTGCGCTTGTTGCGGTTGAGGCTGCAGAACACGGGATTCTGCTGCCCGCCCGGATCGTCGCCAATCGACCAGCGGGAGAGGTCGCCGGCGCCGATGCGTTCGATCTTGATCACGTCGGCGCCGTAGTCGCCCAGCATCTGCGTGGCGCAGGGCCCCATCATCACCTGGGTGAAGTCGACGACGCGGATCCCCGAGAGAGGCTGGGTGTTTTCTGTTGTCATGCCACGGGCTCCGGTTGATGCGCATGCGCCGGTGGCTGGTCGCCGGGGTCGGCGCCCTGGGCGCGCAGGCGGCGCTGCAATTCCGTTACGTCGATGTCGCGCACCATGGTACCGCCCGACACAGCCATGGCGGCGGCTACCCCGGCGGCCTCGCCCATCGCCATGCAGGGCGGGATTTCGCGGGAAATCTTCTGCGCCTGCGGCGTTGCCGAATAATGCCGGCCGGCGACCAGCAACTGGTCGATCTGCCGCGGCAGCAGCGCGCGATACGGCGTGTAGTAGTCGCGGCCGCGGGCAATGCTGTCGGCGAAGTGCACGCGATCGACCACGTCGGACTTCGTTACCACATATTCGCCTGCCAGCATGCGCGTCTGGCGCACGCCGGTCTGCGGCGCGACATCGACGACATAGCAGTCGGCGAAGCCGGGCAGTTTCGCGCGGACATGCTCTACCATCGCATGGATGCGGCGGCGGCCTTCGAATTCGGCCTGGGTCAAGTCTTCCACCTTCATGCCGTCCAGGCCGGTCATGTGCGGGCAGTTGCACCAGACGATGCCCGGCAGCGGCGTTTTCAGCCACCAGTAGTCCCACGACCCGCCGATCACGCGGCGGGCTTCCAGGTCCAGCACCGCGTAGCGTTCCGGCTCCTCGAACTGGAAACGTTCCGCCTCCTCGGTGTCCACGCCGCCGAGGCGGAACACCGTGGTGACCATGTAGGAGTCCTTGCAGAACGCGGCGCCGGCCGCGGCGGCGACGTCGAGATCGCCGGTCGCATCGATCACCACGTCGCCCATGATCGCCTCGCGCCCGGCCTTGCTTTCGACGATCACGCCGGCGATGCGTCCATCCTGCACGATGCTGCCGGCGAAGGTGCTGTGCAGGCGCAGCTCGATGCCGGCCTGCTGTACCATGTCGTCGCTGGCGCGCTTCCAGCCATCGGGGTCGAAAGCGACGGCGTAGCAGATCGGGTGCGGCCGGGTGCGCACATTGAAATCGAACAAGCCCCAGCGCGACCATTTGCGATACATCGCCGGGTCGTGGCCGCGTTCATGCTCTGGCGGATAGACGGCAAGGCCGCGTGCCCGCATGCGATCGACCAGTTCGGCGCAGATGCCGCGCACGGTGATTTCGGCGCCGGCACACATGTCGTCCAGCACCAGTACCATGCCGCCTGATGCGAGGCCGCCCAGATACGGATAACGCTCGATCAGGCACACCGACGCTCCCTGGCGAGAGGCGGCGATCGCGGCACTGAAGCCAGCCGGGCCGCCGCCCACCACGACTACGTCGGCGCGGGAGACGACGCGCAACGTGCGGGCGGGTTCGGTGTAGGTGGTGGGGAGCATGGGCGACTCCGTGGCTTTCAAGCCGGATGCGGGACCCATCGCACGCACCAACGTTCCAGCATGCGGATGGTGAGAAAGAACAGGACAGAGAATGCCGAGCCGGTGATCACGGTGGCATACAGCAGCGCACTGTCGAAATTGTACGTCGCCTGGATGATCAGCGCGCCGATGCCGATTTGCGAGCCGATCCACTCGCCGACGATCGCGCCAACCACCGAGGTACTGGCGGCAATCTTCAGCGCCGAGAACAGATAGGGGATGGAGGTGGGAAGGCGGAGGCGCAGGAAGATCTCCCATTTGCGCGCCGACAGCACGTGCATGAGTTCCAATGCCTGCGGGCTGATCGCTTCCAGGCCGCGCACCATGTTCACCAGCGTGGGGAAGAAGCAGATGATGGCGGCGATGGCGACCTTCGGTGCCATGCCGTTGCCCAGCAGCAATACGAGGATCGGCGCCTTGGCCACCACGGGGATCGAGTTGATCAGCACGACGATCGGAAAGAACGCCATCTCGACCCATTTGCGGTGCACAAACAGGATGGCGATGGCGATGGCGACGGTGTTGCCGAGCGCGAAGCCGCTGATCGCCTCGAGCATCGTCGGCCAGAGATTGGCCAGCAGGACATTGGATTTCTGCGCCATCGTCAGCGCGACGACTTCCGGCGACGGCGCGACATAGGGCTTCACGTCGAACACTGCGACCAGGGCCCACCAGACGAACAGCAGCGAGGCGGCGCCGAGCAAAGGCAGCAGGCGGCGCTGCCAGCGCGCCCAGGATTGTGCGGCGAGCCACCGCGCGCGCGCCTGGTCCGCTTCAATGGCGCGCGGCGGTGCCGTGGCGACGGCGGCCGTCAGGCCAAGCTCCCGGGCCATCAGCAGGTCTCCAGAATGGCGCGCAGGCGTCCGGCCACGGCGCCGAATTCGGCAGTGTCGCGGATCGAGAGATGCCGCGGTTCGGGCAGGTCGATCGGCACGATACCGCGCACCCGGCCGGGATGGGCGGCGAGCATCAGGACCTGCTGGCCGAGATAGGCGGCCTCATGAATCGAATGAGTAACGAACAGGATGGTGGTGCCGGTCTCGCGCCAGACATGCAGGAGTTCGTCGTTCAGCCGATCGCGGGTGATCTCGTCCAGCGCGCCGAATGGTTCATCCATCAACAGGATGCGCGGATCGCCGAGCAAGGCCCGCGCGATCGCCACGCGCTGACGCATGCCGCCGGACAATTCGTGCGGCATCGCGTGCTCCCAGCCGGACAGGCCGACCAGCGCGAGCAATGCCTCGGGGCTGCGGCCGCCGCGGCCATGACGCGCGCCGCCCCCCACCTGCAACGGCAGGCGCACGTTGTCGATGGCGCTGCGCCAGGGCAGCAGCGTGGAGTCCTGAAACACGAAGCCGATCTCGCGGCGGCGGCGTGCTTCGCCGGGCGCGTGGCCGAGCACGCGCACGCTGCCGCTGCTGGGCATGATGATGTCGGCGACCACGCGCAGCAGCGTGGATTTGCCGCAGCCGGAGGGACCGAGCAACGTCAGGAAGCTGCCCGGTTGCAGCGCGAAGCTGATGTTCTCCAGCGCGACGACTTCGCGCTGCACGCTCTCGAACCGTACCGTGACGCCGCGCAGCTCGATTGCCGGCGCGTCGGACAGCGCGGCGGGGTCGGACAGCAACGCAGCCGATGCCATGCTCAGCCGATCCTCGGCCGTGCCGCGGCGGTGGCGTTGAGAATCTTCAGCGTCATCACGTCGTCGAGCTTTGGCGTGCGCCTGGTGAACTGGCCAAGCCTGGCCCAAAGGTCGATCTGGTCCTGCCAGACCTTCGGATCCATCGCGCCATAGCCGTGCAGTTTGGTGTTCTGATCGAAGGCGTAGTCCAGCATCACGTCGGCGGCGGCGCGCTCATCGGCCTCCACAAGGTTGGGATACTGCTTGATCAGCAGCGCCACCGCCTTGTCGCGGTTGTTATAGGCATAACCCCAACCCTTCGCGCTGGCGCGCAGGAAACGCTCCAGTATGTCCGCGCGCTTCGCCAGCGTGTCGGGCGTCGCGTAGTACGGGTTGGCGTACAGCTTCACGCCGGCATCCCACAGCCGCAGCGTTACGCGGTCGGGTCCCAGCACCTTCAGCGCCGTGGTGTTGGTAACCCAGCCGGTCACCACGTCCACCTGGCCGGTCATGATCGGCATCATGCTGGAGCCGATGGTCACCACTTTCACGTCGTCCAGCGTCATGCCGTTCTTCACCAGCAGCGCGCGCAGCAGCACGACGCCGGTGGCCTGGATGCCAATGCGCTTGCCTTTCATGTCGGCGACGGTGCGGACCGGGTTCCTGGCCAGGGAGAAGAAGGCGTAGGGGTGCTTCTGCGCCGAGACGGCGAAGCAGCGGACCGGCAGGTCCTGCGACACCGCCAGCATCAGTGACGGGCTGGAGGAGACCTGACCGACTTCGCCATGACCGGACGCGACGGTGGCGACACCGTCGTTGTTGGGGCCGCCTGGATCGATGCTAAGTTCGAGGCCCTCCTTGGCGAAATAGCCAAGCTGCATGGCAGCGACTTCGCCGAGCTGGTTGCCGCCGCCGAGCCAGCCAAGCTGCATGGTGACCGGCTGCAGCGCGCCGGCGGGGCGGGTGTGCACGGCGATCGCGGCGCCGGCGGCGCTCAGCAGGAAACGGCGCGACACGTGTGGTACGGACATGCTTGGCCCCCGTGTTTTTGCTGTGGGGCGGCACTGTGGCACGGACGGCGCCATGCCAAATAGCGCCTTCTTTCGCCTTGGGCGATGCCTTTCCGGCAGCGGCGGGACAATTGCGGAGCATCCCCTGCGCGCTGAATTTTTTGCTCGACCCCGCGTGCCGCGTGCTCCTGAATTCCGCGGCAAAAAAAGTTGAGTTCCCCGTTGGTCCTGAAGAATCAGGGAGATAGTCTGCGTTTGCGAATCGACGACCATCACCAACGGGGTGCGGGATGTTGCCACAGGGTGTGCTGGGCTTCCAGTACGAAGC
>Ga0335075_10012817_pt1 | contig 12651 bp, 12 predicted proteins | sample Lox_Sample_24_FD_206723 | JGI IMG/M metagenome (GOLD analysis project Ga0335075, IMG submission 206723) | Soil microbial communities from Loxahatchee National Wildlife Refuge, Florida, United States - Lox_Sample_2.4 | ecosystem: Environmental > Terrestrial > Soil > Wetlands | place: USA... | reverse complement strand
CGCCCGCGCCGATCCCGGCGGCGAGCAGCGCGTGCTCGAGGCTCGCGGTCGCCGAGGTCTGCGTGCGCACGGGGCGCCCGCCGAAGTACTCCGACAGCGCCGCCTCGAACTTCTTCACGTTCGGGCCCGAGGCGAGCCAGCCGGAGCGCAGCACCTCGACCACGCCCTGGATCGTCTCCTCGTCGATCGTCGGCCGGGTAAACGGCAGAAACTCCTTCGTCATGACTTTGCCACCAACACCACTCCGAACACGATGACCGTGATCCCCGCCACCCGCAGCAGGTTGGGCGTCTCCCCGAGCAGCCACCAGGCGAGCCCGACGTTGAGCACATAGCCCAGCGAGAGCAGCGGGTACGCCTGACTCACCGGCACGCGCGACAGCCCCACCAGCCACACGATGACGCTCAACCCGTAGCAACCGAGTGCGGCCCACAGCCAGGGCACGGTGAGCAGCTCGAGCGCGCGGCGCAGCACCGCCCCGTCGGCCGCCATCAGCGGCCCGGTCGTATCCGTCGCGGCCTTCAGGCCGAGCTGCGCCAGGGCGTTGAGCAGCACCCCGCCGCAGAGGACCGAGAAGTCTGCAAGTCTCATGAGCGGCTCACCGCGACGGTAAAGCTATCCTGAGCGATGACGCGTCCCGGCAGGCCCTGCTGCCGGTAATGATCCCACACGCGCGGATCGAAGAATGCAACGGCATCGCGGCTGGCATCCCACTGGCGTACGAATTGCGCGGGCGTCGCGGTCTGCCTGCCCGGCTCCTGCGCCTCGCCGAAGTCGAGCTCACCCTCGCCCCCGAAGCTGACGAGGGTCAGCGTCCGGCCGAGGTAAGGTGGAATGGTCTGACGGTACTCCCCGACGCTGTAGAGCGCGGTCTCAGCATGCACATCCGGAGCCACGGCCTGCACCAGCGCGTACGCCGACCGCGAAGGCGGGATGACCGTGTATTCACAGAGCAGCGCCTGCCAGGCAAAGATGAAGAGCAGCGCCACCGCGAACGGCTGCCAAACGCCCGTCGCGGCGTCGCTTCCCCCGTTCTCGGACGCTTCCTGCGACACCGGCTTCCAGGTAGCCACGATGGCGGCGACGGCCGCGATGGCCGCGGCAATCGCCCAGCCCAGGGCCTGCGCGGGAATCATCCCGTTCCGGTGTTGCGAGTAGACCAGCAGTCCGGCGGCGACGAAGAGCGCGAGGCCCGCGCCGGCCCGCGCCGAGCGCGAGAAGAATCGCGGGCGATGGGTGACGGCAACGCCGGTGTAGGCGGCAAGCGGCGGGAACATCGGCAGGATGTAGGTGGCGAGCTTCGAGTCCGACGTGGAAAAGAATACGAGTGTCAGCGCTGAAAATAATAGCAGGAATTTCAGCGGCTTGAATTGAGCAGTTGAGTCGGAGTCGCGCCACGCGTCCACTGACGCACGTACCAGCGTGACGAGCCACGGCAATGCGCCGACGATGAGAAGCGCAATGAAGTACCACCAAGGCTCGACACGCTGCGCCTCCTTCGTCAGGAAACGCTGGAAATGCTCGTGCACGAAAAAAAACCGGGCGAAGTCGGAGTTGCGCAGCGACACCAGGACGAACCAGGGCGCGGCCAGCGCCAGGAAGAGCGGCACCCCCAGCGCAAAGTGCATCCGCCGCCAAGGCCGCAGATCGCGCTCCGCCGCGCAGTAGGCGATCAGCGTCCCCCCCGCGAGGACGAAGACGACGATCCCCTTGGTCAGCACCGCCAGGGCCGCGGCGGCCCAGCAGACCAGCATCCAGTTGCGTTCCTCGGCGGAGCGTCGCGGCGCCACCTGTGCAAGCGCAAAGGTGAGCACCGTCGCGCACATCCAGAACGTGAAGCTGGCGTCGAGGAGGTCGAGGTGGCCGATGATGCCGAAGTACGGGCTCATGGCGAGGATCGCCACGGCCGCGATCGCGGCGCGCCTGTCGTAGAGGCGGGCCAGCCACGCGTAGATGAGCGGCAGGCAGGCGAATCCCAAGCCGACTGTCCACAGGCGCGAGCTCCAGTTGCTCAGCCCGACGACGGAGTACAGCGCCGCCGTCGCCCAGTACTGCAGGGCGGGCTTCTCGAAGTATTTGAGGCCATCGAGCCGCGGGGTCACCCAATTGCCCGTCGCCACCATCTCCCGCGGAATCTCCGCGTACCGGCCCTCGTCGGGATCCAGCATCGGACGGATCTGAATGGTGATGAGCCACACCAGCGCGAGCGCGGCCCAGCCCCACCACCTGAGCCCGCTCATCAGCCGCCGGCCAGGGCGGCGGCGCGGGCGCTGAAGTTCTCCTGCTTGACGTAGAACTCGATGGTGCGGCGGATGGCCGTGTCGAGATCCGTGCTGGGCCGCCAGCCGAGATCGCGCTCGGCCGCATGGATGGCGGGCACCCGCACCTGGATGTCCTGGTAGTACTTGCCGTAGTAATCGCCCGCCGAGACCTCGACGATCTGCGTGGCGCGCGCGCTCTCGCGCAGCACCGGGAACTCCTGCGCGATGCGGATGGTGCGCTCGGCGAGCTCGCGGATCGAGACACAGTTGTCAGGGTTGCCGATGTTGAAAATGCGCCGCGAGGCGCAGCCCTGCGAGTTCTCGAGGATGGTGAGCAGGCACTCGATCGCATCGTCGATGAAGGTGAAGGAGCGCTTCTGGCGCCCGCCGTCGACCAGCTTGATCGGCCGGCGGTAGAGCACGTTCGACAGGAACTGGGTGAAGACGCGCGAGCTGCCCTCTTTCGGCTCCTCCACGTTGTCGAGGTTCGGGCCGATGAAGTTGAACGGGCGGAACAGGGTGTAATCGAGGTTGTCGCGCACGCCGTAGGCGTAGATCACGCGATCGAGGAGCTGCTTCGAGGCCGCGTAGATCCAACGCTGCTTCTCGATCGGGCCGTAGACGAGAGCGCTCGTCTCCTCATCGAGCACGGCATCGGGCGACATGCCGTAGATCTCGGACGTCGAGGGGAAGATCAGGCGCTTGCCGTACTTGACGCAGTGGCGCACGACGGACAGGTTGGCCTCGAAATCGAGCTCGAAGACCCTGAGCGGATGGGTGACGTACTGCGCCGGGTTCGCGATCGCCACCAGCGGGACCACGACGTCGCACTTCTTGACGTGATACTCCACCCACTCCTTGTTGATGGTGATGTCACCCTCGACGAAATGGAAGCGGTCGTTCTGCGGCAGGGAGCCGAGCTTGTTGTCCGAGAGGTCGATACCGTAGACCTCCCAGTCGCGACCGCCGAGGATGGCGCTGGTCAGGGCGCTGCCGATGAAGCCGTTCGCGCCGAGGATCATGATCTTGAGTGGCATGGGAGTCCGTGCGTTGCGCGGGCGTGGGCCCGCTTGGGCTAAAAATGTTGAATTTTACCAGGAATTTCCCGCTTCATGCGAGCAACGCCTTCATCGAGCGACGGTAGCGCGCGACGATGGCCTCGCGCTGGCGATGACGTCCCCCGCTGACCACATTCTCACCTGCCCGCCACACGCAATCGATGACATCTCGCCCGGCTGCAAAAATCCAGCTATCCAGAATCTCGTCTTCGCGCCGCTCGATGAGCGCGGGATGGTCTGCATTCAGGCTGACGAGATCGAGCGGTGCGTGCGGTGCAAGCCCGACGGGGCCGCCGCCCCCCGCGCCGCCCAACGCCCGCGTGCCGCCCGAGAGCGCCGCCTCGAACAGGGCGCGGCCGGTCGAGTGACCCGACTCACCGGCCAGTACGTTGCGCGCCCGCCGGGTGAGCCGCTGGGAATACTCGAGCGTGCGCAGCTCCGCGCCAGCATCGAGGGATACATTGGAGTCGCTCCCGATCCCGAGCCGCCCGCCGAGCGTGACGAATTCCGGAGCGGGAAAAACGCCGTCCCCGAGACTCGCCTCGGTCATGGGACAGAGCCCGACCACCGCCCCCGCCGCCGCGATGCGCTGCAGCTCCTCGCTCGTGGCGTGGGTTGCATGCACCAGGCACCACTTGTCGTCGACCTGGGTCACCTCGAACAACCGATCGATGGGCCGTCGTCCACACCAGGCAACGCATTCATCAACTTCGCGCACCTGTTCGGCAATGTGAATGTGGATGGGTCCTCCCGACGCAAGGTCCACGACAGAAGACAACTCCTCAGGCGTCACAGCCCGCAGGCTGTGCGGCGCAACGCCCACATTGGCGGCCGTCAGCGTACGTACTGACTTGCGGCTCGACTCCACGATCCGCGCGAAACGCTCCAGGTCCGTCACGAAGCGGAGCTGGCGCGCGCTGGGCTCGCTGCCACCAAAACCCGCGTGCGCATAAAAGGTCGGCAACAGCGTGAGCCCGATACCCGTCTCGGCCGCAGCGGCCGCGATGCGCCCGGCGAGCTCACCGGGATCGGCGAACGGCACGCCCGACTTGTCCTGGTGCAGGTAGTGAAACTCGCCGACGCGCGTGAAACCGGCCTCGAGCATCTCCGCGAAGGCGAGCGCCGTGACCGCCTCGAGCTGCTCCGGATCGATCCGCTCCACGAAGCGATACATGAGCTCACGCCAGGTCCAGAAGCTGTCCTCGCCGGGCCCCCGCCGCTCCGTCAGTCCCGCGATGGCGCGCTGGAAGGCGTGGCTGTGCAGATTGGGCAGGCCGGGGAGACCTACGGCATGGCGCTCATCCCCTTCGCCGGGATCGACGTCCGACTCGACGGAGCAGATGACGCCATCGCGCCCTGTGAGGCGGACGCGGCGCGCCCACCCGCCGGGCAGCAGGGCCGCCTCGAACCAGAGCTGCAGCGCCCGCTCGCTCATCCGCGCGGCCGCAGCTACTGCCGCACAGCCCGCTCCAGCCGCTGCTCGTTGCGGATGGAGCCGGCGATGTTGATGAGCTGCTCCGCGATGCGCTCCAACACGTCATCGATGGAGAGGACACCGGTCAGGGCCCCGGATCGGTCCACCACCGGAACGCGCCGCACCCCTGCCTCGCGCATGTGGCGCAGCACCGCCTCGATCGACTGTGCCTCCTCGATGAGGAGCGGATCGCGGGTCATCACATCGCCCACCTTGAGCGCGTGAGCGTCCACCTCCTGCGCGAGCACCGCGACCACGATGTCGCGATCCGTGAGGACACCGACCACCCTCTGGTGCTTTTCCGGCGAGCCCGACGTCTCCGATACGATGAGATATCCGACGTGCTTCTCGCGCATCAGATGCGCCGCCGCGATGAGATCATCGGTCGGCGCTACGGTCACCACCCCACGCTTGCAGACGCTGCCGGCATTCATGTTGAAGACTCCCAGCTGCGCACCGGACAGCATTGTAATCCCGGGATCTGCGGGCTCAAAACCGTAACGTCACGCCGCGCGGCGTAGCCTGCGCTGCACCGCGAGCGCGATATCCTGCATCTCGCGGATGCGCAGCGCGGTCGCGCAGACGAGGAACGCGCCAGCCCCGACCGCGATGACGGCCATGAGCGAGCCTGCCTTCGGCCAGAACCGCTCGCTCGCCCAGCCGGCGAGGAGGTAACGATCGCCCGCCCAGCAGATTCCGGCGAGCACCGCCCCGGCCACCGACAGGCGCCCGAGAAGAGAGAGCATCGCGCGCGACTCGAGCCGGCCCAGGTGCCGGTGCATCAGCACATAGAGGACGATGAAGTTGGTCGTCGCGATGCAGGCGGTGGAGAAAGCGAGCCCCTGATGTCCCCAGCCCAACCGCACGGTGAACACCCAATTGAGGAGGAGATTGAGCCCGACCGCGCCGAAGCTCACGAACATCGGCGTCTTGCGGCGGTCGATCGCATAGAACGCGTTGACCAGGACCTTGAGAGCGGCATAGCCGCAAAGCCCGATCGCATAGAAACGCAGGGCCGCCGCCGCCTCGAACACATCGCGGGCGTTGAAGCGCCCGTGTTGAAAGAGCACCGACATGATCGGCGCGGCGAGAAGAATGAGTCCGATGCTCGCCGGGATGGTGAGCAGAAAGGCGAGCCGCATGCCGCGCGCCAGCTCGGTGCGAAATCCGATGATGTTGCCGCCGGCGGCCATGCGCGCGAGCAGCGGCAGCGATACGGTGCCGAGCGCGACGCCGAAGATCCCGAGTGGCAACTGCATCAGGCGGAAGGAGTACTGCAGCCAGGTGACCGGACCGTTGCCCAGATTGGAGGCAAACACCGAATTGACGAGCACGTTCACCTGGGTGGAGCTCGCGGCGATCACCGAGGGCCCCATGAGCTGCAGAATGGCCTTCACCCCCTTGTCGCGCCAGTGGAAGTCCGGCCGGAAGCGATAGCCCAGGCGCTTGAGCGACGGCAACTGCACCCCGAGCTGCATGGCGCCGCCGATCAGCGTTCCGCAGGCGAGCCCGAGCGTCGCACGCACGCCGAAGTGCGGGTCGATGAGCCAGCCGATACCGACGCCGGCAATGATGGAGCCCAGGTTGAAGAAGCTCGAGGCGGTCGCGGGAATGCCGAAGACATTCTTCGCGTTCAGCATCCCCATGACCAGCGCCGCAAGCGACACGAGCAGGATGAAGGGGAACATGACCCGCGTCAGCGTCACGGTCAGGGCCGCTTTCGCCGGATCGAAGCCGTGCGCCAGCACGGCGACGATCCACGGGGCGCAGATGACGCCGACTACGGTCAGGAAGCTGACGGTCACCGCCGCGGCGGTCGCCACCTTGTTCGCCAGCTCCCACGCGGCGCGGTCACCTTCGAGCGCGCTGGTCTTGGTGAAAACGGTGATGAAGGCCGTCGACAGCGCCCCTTCCGCAAAGAGATCCCGCAGCAGGTTCGGGATGCGGAAAGCCATGATGAAGGCGTCCATGACCTCGCCGCCGCCGAAGATCGAGCCGAAGACCTGATCGCGCACCAGGCCCAGCACGCGGCTGCCCAGCACCGCCAAGGCGACGACACTGGCGGCCCGGGTATTCAGCTTCTCATGACGGGGGGCCGCAGCGGCGGCGCTCGCCCCCGCGGCTGGCATATCGGCTTGTGGCATGCGGGCGCCACGGTACCATATCGACCTAGCATGAACCGCGACCACTTCATCGCCGGGGACTGGGGCACGTCCCGGCTACGCCTCTCGCTTTGTCTCGGCGAGCGTGTGCTCGAGACTCGCCAGGGGCCCGGCATCGGCGCGCTGCACGAGCCGGCCGGCGAGGTCCTCCGGCCGCTCGTCGCCGGCTGGCGCGAGACCTACGGACCGGTGCCTCTCGTGCTCTGCGGCATGGCCGGCTCGCGCAATGGCTGGCGGGAAACCCCGTACCTGCCCTGCCCGGCGGACCTGCGCGCACTGCGCGACGGCGCCCTGCGGTTCGAGGCGGACGGCTCACCGGTGGCCATCGCCCCGGGGCTCTCGTGCCAGAGCCGGCTCGGCTCCCCGGACGTGATGCGGGGCGAGGAGACGCAGATCGCCGGCGCGCTCGCGCTCCATCCCGGCCTCGCTACAGGCCGGCACCTCCTCTGCCTGCCAGGCACCCACACCAAATGGGCCTGGCTCGAGGATGGGAACGTACGCGACTTCCTGACGGCGCTCACCGGGGAGCTGTTCGCGCTGCTGCGCGACGGGAGTACCCTGATGCGTGCGGCCCGCGCAAGCACCGACAGCGAATCCCAGGGCACAAGGGGAGCGTCCGGCGATGCGAAAGACGGCTTCGAGCAGGGCCTCGAGGCGGCCGCGGGACTTGGCACTGCGAGCCTCCTGCATGCCCTTTTTGCCGTGCGCAGCCGCCAGCTCATCGACGGCCGCTCGCACGATTGGGCGCTCTCCTACCTCTCGGGGCTGATGATCGGAGCTGATGTGCGCGGAGCCATTCCCCTCTTCGAGACCCGCGCGGAGGCGGTGCTCATCGGTGACAACGCGCTCAACGAGCGCTATGCACAGGCATTGCGCCGCTTCGGTGTCGCGGCCTCCTGCCTCGACGGCGAGCAGTGCGCGCTCGCGGGACTGCGCATGCTGTGGCGGCCATGAGTCCCGCGCCCCAGAGTTGGCCCGAGGGCATCCTGCCGCTGGTTGCAATCCTGCGCGGCATCCGCCCGGAGGAAGTGCTCGAGGTCGGCACGGCACTGCACGAGGCCGGCATCGGCGCCATCGAGGTGCCGCTCAACTCGCCCTCGCCGCTCGAGAGCGTCTCGCGTCTGGCAACGCAATTCGGCGACCGCTGCCTCTGCGGCGCGGGAACGGTGTTGAGTCCCGCCGATGTCGCGGCTGTCCATGCCGCGGGCGGCCGCCTCATCGTAACACCCAACACCATGCCCGCCGTGATCGAGCGCGCCGTGGCGCTCGGGTTGACCGTGATGCCGGGCTTCGCGACCGCGACCGAGGCGTTCGCCGCGCTCGGAGCGGGTGCACGCATGCTGAAGCTCTTTCCGGCGGCGAGCTACGGACCGGCGCACTTGAAAGCCTTGCGCGATGTCCTGCCGCCCGCCGTCGCCGTGTTTGCGGTCGGCGGCGTCGGCGCCGCCAACCTGGCGCCGTGGCGCCTGGCGGGCTGCGCGGGCCTGGGTGTCGGGGGCGATCTCTATCGTGCCGGCCACCCCGCAGGCGAGGTGCATCGGCGCGCCCTCGCCCTGGTGGCGGCCTGGCGCGCGGCTCAGTGACCGACGGCCTGGGGCTGAAAGTCGCCGGCCCAGGTCCACGACGGCCGTAGCCGCACCACTTCCACCGCCACCGGGTCGGAGAGCTTCCACGGCCGGGGCAGCGCATATTTGCGCGCAATTCTTACAAAGGCGTGCGCAACAGGGTCGTCGGCGGGCACCTTCTCGTCGGTCGTGGTCCAGCGGAGCACCCAGCTCGCCTGCAGGAGCAGTTGCTCACGGAGCAGCTCCACGTACGAAGCCTCACTGCCGCCGGCGGCCGCGGAGCGCGCGGCATCATCGGCCTCGCGTGCCAGCTCTTCGATACAGCCGTCGGTGAGCCGGATGCGGACCCGTAGCGAGTTGAGCTCCTCCCGCAGCCACCGCGTCATGGTGCCCTGCGCGAGAAGCAGGACGCGAATCCCCGAGTCTAGCCATGTCATGCCTTATCCCCTGTTGTGAGCCCGAGACGTAACGGCCCAACATGCACGGGCTGTGCCAGGGGTGGGCCTATGTTTCCCGGCGCCGCAGGAGAGAAAGGAAGAACAGCCCGCCGGCAACCATCACGATGTAAGGACCGCTCGGCCGCCCGGCGAGCGATGCGACATAAGTTCCGGCAACGGTGGCAGCCACGGCGACCGCGACGGAGACCCACAGCATGGTCCCGAGGCTGCGCGCGAAGCGCCTGGCGATCGCGGCGGGAATGATGATGAGCGAGCCCATGAGCAACACCCCGAGGAAGCGCAGGCCGAGCCCGATGGTGAGTGCGAAGGCGAGCAGGAAATAGAGATCGAGCCGCGCCACATCGACCGCCGAGGTCAGCGCGATCTCCGGTGAGACCAGGCGCACCACGAGCGCATTGCGCTGGCGCAGCACGAAGACGATGACGATGAGCGAGCCGACGATGCCGAACGCAGCCTCGTGCAAGCTCAGTGTCCCGGGCGCGCCCAGTAGTGCGTCGATCAACTCCTCGCCCGAGGTGATGATGCTGCCGACGGCGAGCGCCACCGCGAAGGTGACTCCGATCACCGCCTCGGTGGCGATGCGCGTGCGGCGCTCGACGGCCCAGATGAGCACCGCGCCCAAGAGCAGCAATGCGAGCGCGCCCCACAGGGGATTGAAGCGCAGGATGAGCGCGATGCCGATCCCGGGGAGTGCGATGTGCGACATCGGGTCGGCGGCGAGCACCATCCGGCGCATGACGGCGAAGCTGCCGATGAGACCCGCGGCCACCGCCATGAGGGCGGAGAGCGCGAGCGAGCCGATCGAGGGAGCCAGCTCATGAGTGAGTGTGGACATGAAACCCCAGCGGCTGGCCGTAGACTTCCTGGAGCGTCTCGGGCGTCAGTGCCGAGCGCGGCGGCCCGAAACACGCTCCGTGCCGTCCGAGGCAGAGCACGTAGTCGGCGTATCGATAGACGACGCTCAGGTCGTGGGAGACGAGAAGCACGGTCATCTCGCGGGTGTCCTGCAGGCCGTGAATCACCTCGTTGAGCTGCGCCTGTCCCGGAGCATCGATGCCCGCCGCGGGCTCATCCAAGAGCAGCACGTTGGGACGTCCGAGCAGCGCGAAGGCGATGAGGAGGCGTTGGAATTGCCCACCCGACATGTTGCCGATGGGCGTCGACAGCACCTCCTCCGCAAGGCCGACGGAGCGCAGCGCCTCGGTTTGCAGCGCGGCCGGGCTGCCGGCGAGCGCTGCCCTGGCGCGCAGGAAGTCACGGCCGTTGAGCGGCAGGTCCCGCTCGATGTCGAGCTTCTGGGGAACATAGCCGAGTACTGCGTCCGGTGCCCAGGCAACTCTGCCACTGTAGGGCAGCGCGCCGATCAACGCGCGCAAAAGCACCGTCTTGCCGGCCCCGTTAGGCCCGATGACAGCAAGGCACCTCGCCCGTGGCAGGTTGAAGGTGACGCCTCGAACGACGTCCGTGCCGCCCAGCCGTACCCCCAAGTCTTGAACCTCCAACGCGTTCACCATCGACCACCCTGCTATGGATCGCCACCGATGCGTACCACGTAACGGCCCCGCGCCTCGCCGGCGATCAGTTGCTCGCAGGCCCGCGGCACCTCTTCCAACCCGATGACCGCGCGCACTATCAGACGCTCGATGTCGTGCGGCTTCCAATCGCCGGCCAGCTTGTCCCAGACCGCCAGCCGCCACGCCCGCGGCAGCTCGACGGAGTGTATGCCGAGAAGGCTGACACCACGCAGGATGAGCGGCATGACCGTGGTGGTGAGCGCCGGTGATTGCGCCAGGCCGATGCAGGCGATGTTGCCCCAGGGCCGCACCGTGCGCGTGAGGTAGGCGAGTGTCTCACCGCCCAGGTTGTCGACCGCCCCGCCCCAGACCGCCGTCTCGAGCGGCTTGCCGGCGGTGGTGAGCGAGGCGCGCGGCACCACCTCGTCGGCGCCGAGCTCGCGCAGATAGGAGGCCGAGTCCGGCTTGCCGGTAATGGCCGCGGTGGTGAAGCCCGCGCGCTTGAGCAGCCCGAGCGCGATTCCGCCGACGCCGCCGGTCGCGCCCGTGACCGCTATAGGGCCGCGCTCCGGCACCTGGTGGTTCTCGAGCAGCCGCCGCAGCGCCAGCGCGGCGGTGAAGCCCGCCGTGCCGAGCGCCATCGACTCGAGAAGGCTGAGCCCCTTGGGCAACGGCACGAGGGCTGCCGCGGGCACCCGGGCGCGCTCGGCGAGCCCGCCGTCCAACGATTCACCGAGATTCGCACCGGTAGCAAGCACCCGGTCTCCCGGCTGGTAGGCGGGATCGGAGCTGGTCTCGACCACACCAGAGAGATCGATGCCGGCGGTTCGCGGATATCCCCGGGCTATCGAGCCCTTGCCCGTGACTGCGAGGGCGTCTTTGTAGTTGAGACACGAGTAGGCCACCCGGACGACGACCTCCCCCGGCGTGAGATCATCGAGGGTGATGGACTCGAGGCGGGCAAAGCGCCCGCCGGGCCCCTGCTGCACACGTAACGCCTGAAAGCTGGACATGGGATCGCTGCGCGAGAGCTGACTGTCAGCCGCCGCGTTCCGCTTCGTCGCGCATCTGCTTCCAGAGAGCCACGACGTGCTCGTGCTCCGTCGCTTCGACGCCGAACGACACTCTCACCATCCAGCGCTCCCCGAGCATGGCGGGCGTCAGATAGGCGCGCCCTGACTCGTTGATGCGCCGCACCCACGCCAGCGTGTGGGTGTCGAGAGCCTCGCCGCTCAAACCCGGCGGCACGTGACGCGCGCACACTGTCTGGAAGGGCACGGGGGCGAGGCGTTGCCAGCCGGGCGCTGCGTCGATCTGCGCCGCAAGCCAGCGGGCGTGCTCGAGATCCCGCCGCAGGCGCTTCTGCAGGCCCTGTACGCCCTGCTCCCGGATGAGCAGCCAGAGCTTGAGGGCGCGGAAGCGGCGGCCGAGCGGAATGCCCCAGTCGCGGAAATTTCTGACCTTGGCATCCGCGGCGGTACGCAGGTAGCTCGGATTGGTCGACATGACGCGCACGAGGTGCTGCGCATCACGGACGAAATAGGTGGAGCAGTCGAAGGAGGCGCCGAGCCACTTGTGCGGATTCAACACCAGTGAGTCCGCCTGCTCGATGCCCTGCCAGAGCGGCCGGCATTCGGGGAGGATCATGGCGGAGCCCGCCATGGCGGCATCGACGTGCAGCCAGAGGCCGTGCGCGCGCGCAACGCCTGCAATGGCCTCGAGCGGATCGACGGCGGTGGTCGCTGTGGAGCCCACCGTCGCCACGACAGCGCATGGCGCACGTCCCGCCGCGGCGTCCGCCTCGACAGCGTGGCGAAGCGCCTCTGCGTTCATGCCGTAACGATCGTCGACCGCAATAACACGGAGGTTCTCGCGTCCGAAGCCGGCAAGCAGCGCGGCCTTCTCCACCGAGCTGTGACTCTGACTCGAAGCATAGACGATGAGCGGCCGGTCGCTGTCCTGCAGGCCGCCGCGCGCGGCCCCGTGACCGGTGGTGCGCTCGCGCGCACAGATGAGGGCCACCAGGGTGGCGGTGGAGGCCGTATCCTGGATCACGCCGCTCCAGGCGTCCGCAAGCCCCAACATCTGCCGCAGCCAGTCGGTGGTCAGCTCCTCCAGCTCGGTGAGTGCCGGGCTCGCCTGCCAGTTGAGGCCGAGCT
>Ga0335075_10012816_pt1 | contig 12651 bp, 9 predicted proteins | sample Lox_Sample_24_FD_206723 | JGI IMG/M metagenome (GOLD analysis project Ga0335075, IMG submission 206723) | Soil microbial communities from Loxahatchee National Wildlife Refuge, Florida, United States - Lox_Sample_2.4 | ecosystem: Environmental > Terrestrial > Soil > Wetlands | place: USA: Florida... | reverse complement strand
ACTATCAATTGTCGGCCGGACCGTTCTGGCCTGGCCTGACACGCCTCCCGCGGCTGGTCGCGCGTGGGTACCCGGCTGCCGTGCTCGGACGTTCTCGCTGTCCGTGAGCCCTTTCTACGACGAAAGCCGCCCAGAGCCAAGCCCCTGGGTGTGATCAATTCGTGATCTTGATCGGTGCGCCCGTTCACATGCACTTAACCACTGCAACCGGTCCCTTCCTTGCGCTGGGGGCGCCGCCGCCCTCTGCCGGGCCAGCCCGGGACCCCGGCGGAGGCCGGGCGTGCCCCGGCGCCGTTAGGGGTCCGTAAGGATTGTTCGCTTGCCGCAAACAATCCTCAGGAACTTCTGTTCAGGACGAGCTCATTCATGTTGTAATTCCTTTGCGCGCTTCATGCTGCGCCGTGTTAGGGATAAGCTTTACCAAGACGGTGCCGGCCTACCCCCCCAGGGCCGGACCGTGCGGTGCCCCTCGCTCTCCCCCCCGGCGAGGGGCACTGCCCCTTTATGGTCAGTGTCCCTTCGGGCCACTTCCCTTGGGACGTATCTTCTGGGGGGAGGACCCCCCAGACCCCCCCGTGCGGCCTGCGGCCGCAAATCGTACTGGGGTTCGCCTCTTCTTGGTTGCTGACGAAATGATCATGATCGATAAAGGCTGCCTACCGTAATCATCTGACCACGCAAAGTGAATATGGCTCAGAAACCGCAGCTCACAAACCCTTTATCTTCAAACCCAAGATCATCGCGCTGTCTCAGAAGAGGCGACGCGGGGTTGTTAGATGGCGTCGGTTAGCAGGGTGTCTAGGAGGGCCACGGCGCCCGGTTTGGATAGCGGGGAGTTGCCGTTTCCGCACTTCGGGGACTGGATGCAGGAGGGGCAGCCGGCTTCGCAGGGGCAGGCGTCGATCGCCTTGCGGGTGGCCCGGAGCCAGTCCGCCGCGATCGCGAAGCCGCGCTCGGCGAACCCGGCCCCGCCCGGCTGGCCGTCGTACACGAACACGGTCAGCTGGCCGGTCGACTGGTGCAGTTCGGTCGACAGCCCCCCCACATCCCACCGGTCGCAGGTCGCGAACAGCGGCAGCAGGCCGATGGCGGCGTGCTCGGCCGCGTGGGCCGCGCCGCCGAGGTCGTCGCCGGGAACGGGAGCCACCCGCTCGTTGGGGATCGTCCAGGCGACCGCGACGGTGGACAGGGTGCGCTCCGGCAGATCCAGCCCGATCTGCGGTCCCTTCGCCTTCTCGCCCGCCCGGCGGCGGGCGTACCCGACCACCTGCCGGGTCACCCGGACGTCGGCCAGGACGAGGTCGGCCGCGCCCCAGCTGACGCGGCGGCGCTCGGCGATGACATCGATGTCGGTGACGTCGCGGGCCTGGGTCGTGTAGCCGGGGTCGCCGGGTTCCACGAGGGCCACCCGGTCGGCCAGGTCGAGGGTGCCGACCAGGTACGACTCGCCCTGGTGGAGGTAGACGGCGCCGTCGTGGACGTAGCGGTGCGCGGACGCCTCGTCCATCGTGCCGATCAGCCGCCCGGTTGCCTCCTCGACCACCCGCACCGGCCGGCCAAGGTCGCCTCGGATCGAGATATCGCGGGCCGGGCGGCGGTGCCTGGCGTAGTACCAGCCGGCCGGCCGCCTGCGGAGCTCGCCCGCGGCCGCCAGGCCCTCGACCGCCCCGGCCGCGGCCGGCCCGAACAGCTCGAGGTCCGGTTCGGTCAGCGGCAGTTCGGCCGCCGCCGCGGCCAGGTGCGGCCCGAGCACGTACGGGTTGGCCGGATCGAGCACGGTCGGCTCGACCGGGTGGCCGAGCAGCGTGTCCGGGTGGTGCACCAGGTAGCTGTCAAGCGGGTCGTCGCGGGCGATGAACACCGCCGTGGCGGCGCGCCCGGAGCGGCCCGCCCGGCCCGCCTGCTGCCAGAGCGAGGACCAGGTCCCCGGCCAGCCCGCGATCAGCACCGCGTCGAGGCCGCTGATGTTGATGCCGAGCTCGAGCGCGGTGGTCGCGGCCATGCCGGTGATCCGCCCGTCCCGCAGCCCCGCCTCGAGGCGCCGCCGGTCGTCGGCCAGGTAGCCCGACCGGTAGGCCGCCACCGCGTCGGCCAGATCGCCGTCGAGCGCGTCGCGGGCGGCCAGCGCGACGGTCTCGGCCCCGCGCCTCGACCGGAGGAACGCGAGCGCGGGAATCTCGGCCCGCACCAGGGCGGCCAGCAGGTCCGAGGCCTCGGAGGCGACGGGCCTGCGCGCTCGCGTCTCGGCGTACGTATGCAGCAGGGGCGGCTCCCAGAGCGCGAACGTGAGCGGCGCCCGGGGCGAGCCGTCATCGGTCACCGCGGTCGCGGCCAGGCCGGTGAGCTGCCTGGCGCAGCCCACCGCGTCGGCGATGGTGGCCGAGGCGAGGATGAAGACGGGCTCCTGGCGGCTGCCGGGGGCGGCGTGGTGGGCCGCGACGCGGCGGAGCCTGCGCAGCACCTGGGCGACGTGCGAGCCGAAGACGCCGCGGTAGCCGTGGCACTCGTCGATGATCACCACCCGCAGACGGCGGAGAAAGCCGCGCCAGCGATGGTGGTTCGGCAGCAGCCCGCTGTGGATCATGTCAGGGTTTGTCAGCAGATAGTTGGCGTGCGACTGCGCCCAGGCGCGCTCCGCGATCGAGGAGTCCCCGTCGTAGCAGGCGGCGCGGACGCCGGCCATCCCGAGGTCGCGGACGGCCTTCAGCTGATCGGCGGCGAGCGCCTTGGTCGGCGCGATGTAGAGCACGGTGCCGCCGTCGAGCACCTCCGACAGGGCGGCCGCCAGATAGCCGGCTGACTTGCCGGAGGCGGCGCGAGTAGCGAGGATCACACTCTGCCCGGCCCGGGCGAGCCCCGCCGCCTGTGCCTGGTGGGTCCAGGGGGCCGCGATGCCACGGGCCGCGAGCGCGGAGGCCACCTCGGAACGAATCGATTCCGGCCAGGAGGTGGTTCTCCCCGCTTCGCCGGGTATGTGGGTTAGATGCACCAGTTCCCCGGCCCGCTGCGCGTCGCGCAGGACGTCGAGCGCCCCTCTGCCGAGAGGGACGCCGTCCTGCAGTGTTTCTGCGCGGTCCGGGGCGACGATGGGCATAGGTTTAATAGTGTGTCATCCGTCAAGCGGATGCGTGGCACCATGTTTTCGTATAGACATGACGCCTGAGCGTGGTTGAATGCCGATCAGGGGTCGCCCCCATGACGCGAGAGACGCCCTCGGGGCGCTGGAGGATTAGTGGATCTGAAGCTGTCGAACAGCAACAAGGACGGCATCGAGATCGTGGACGTCGAGGGTGAGATCGACGTCTACACCGCGCCGCGCCTGCGCGAGCTGCTCATCGAGCTCGTGAACAAGAAGAACTACCAGCTGGTAGTCAACATGGAGAAGGTCGAGTTCCTCGACTCCACGGGCCTCGGTGTCCTGGTCGGCGGGCTCAAGCGGGTGCGGGCGCACGACGGGTCTCTCGACCTGGTGTGCACTCAGGAGCGCATCCTCAAGATCTTCCGCATCACCGGCCTCACCAAGGTCTTCGGCATCCACGAGTCCGTGGACCAGGCCATTGCCGCCAGGAAGGCCGAGAAGCGCCTTCCTGCGTAATGGCCACCGTCGAAGTCACCTTCACGCCGCTGCCCGTGCATGTGCGGACCGCCCGGCTCGTCGCCACCGCGGTCGCGCGCCGGAGCGGCGTGGCCGAGTCACTGCTCGACGAGGTACGCCTCGCGGTTGGCGAGGCCTGCTCCCGGGCGGTTGAGGCGCACCAGCAGCACTGTCCTGGGCAACCGATCCGCGTATCGCTCACCGATGATGGCGAGCAGTTCCAGGTAGTGGTGACCGACGCGGTGCAAGGATCATCGGAGCGCGACCTGCCGGCGGGCGCCAGCCTGCCGGCGGGCACCGGTGCGGTGGGTGGCAACGGAGCCGCCCTCGGCGTCGACTTCGAGGTCCCGCCCGGCGGCTCGGTTCCGCTGCGGCTCCCGGAGGACGTGGGCCTGGCGGTCATCGCCGGCCTCGCCGACGACGTTCGCATCGCGCCCGCCGGGCCGGGTACCAGCGTCACCATGATCTGGAAGCGCCGTAACGCCGCGTTCTAACCGGGCGCCCGCCGGTCGCGACCGTGATCGCGAGGATCTTGCGCGCATTTCTACATGCCCGCCCTCGCTGTGAAAAAAGTTTTCCAAATCATCTCTCTGATGATCATGTGTCACACCAGTCCCATCTCTCGCAAACATCCTATTTTGCCCCCTTGAGGTGCAGAAACACGTCCTGTAACGTGTGAAGTGCCGAAACTAGGGCAAAGCACAATACGGCAGGCGATGGACTGTGACAGGCGGGGCTTTTGGTGCCGATTTTTCGTACTTAACATCACTATTCGGTCGCCTGGATCTGGAAAACTCGTGTCTCTGCACGATCCGAGGTGGGCGGCGTAGACTCCGGCAACAGCGCACTTTTAGGATCGGCGGCTGAGCAGGGAAAATTGGAATTTCGGCCAGACGACTGCCTTTAGCCGCGCGCGACAGACGTCGAAGGAGATGGTATGTCTAAGCTCAGTCCCGCCCTTGCGGCGGGCGGACCGGTGGCTCCGGTCAGCGTGGGCGGTTCCAACCTGACCTGGGTTGTGATCGTCGCTGTTATCGCACTGCTTGCCCTCGGAGTCGCGGGCGTGCTGGTGCGAGAGGTCCTGGCGGCGAGCCAGGGGACCGAGAAAATGCAGGAAATAGCCAAAGCCGTGCAGGATGGCGCGGCAGCGTACCTGCGCAGGCAGTTCAGGACGCTGGCCGCCTTCGTCGTCCTTATCTTCTTTATCCTGCTGGTGCTGCCTTCTCCCGGCCCCGGGGTCCAGTGGGGCCGCAGCATCTTCTTCTTGATTGGTGCGCTGGCTTCCGGCCTGACCGGGTTCATCGGCATGTCGCTGTGCGTGCGCGGCAACGTCCGGGTGGCGTCCGCGGCGCGCGACGGCGGCGAGCGCACGGCGATGCGCATCGCGTTCCGGTGCGGTGGCGTCGCGGGCATGTGCACGGTCGGCCTCGGCCTGCTCGGCGCGAGCGTCGTCGTGCTCATCTACAAGGGCAACGCGCCGGACGTCCTCGAGGGCTTCGGCTTCGGCGCCGCCCTGCTCGCCATGTTCATGCGAGTCGGCGGCGGCATCTACACCAAGGCGGCCGACGTCGGCGCCGACCTGGTCGGCAAGGTCGAGCAGGGCATCCCCGAGGATGACCCGCGCAACGCGGCCACGATCGCCGACAACGTGGGCGACAACGTGGGCGACTGCGCAGGCATGGCGGCCGACCTGTTCGAGTCCTACTCGGTCATGCTGGTCGCCTCGCTGATCCTCGGTAAGACCGCGTTCGGCGACAAGGGGCTGGTCCTGCCGCTGCTGATCCCCGCGATCGGCGTGATCACCGCGGTGATCGGGATCTTCTCGGTCCGGCCGCTTGCCCGTGACCGCAGCGGGATGAGCGCGATCAACCGAGGTTTCTTCGTCTCGGCGATCATCTCGGTCATCGGCGTCGCGATCTTGTGCTTCACCTACCTGCCGTCGCACTTCAGCGCGCTGCAGGGCATTACCGAGTCGGCGATCTCGGGCTATAACGGGAACCCGGAGTGGATCGCGTTCGGCGCGGTTCTGATCGGGATCGTGCTGGCGTCCGCGATCCAGCTGCTGACCGGGTACTTCACCGAGACCACGCGGCGGCCGGTGCGGGACATCGGGCAGGCCTCGGAGACCGGCGCGGCGACCGTGATCCTGTCAGGCATCTCGTCCGGCATGGAGTCGGCCGTCTACTCCGCCCTGCTGATCGGCGGGGCCGTGTTCGGCGCCTACCTGCTGGCCACCGGCAACGCCACCATCGCGCTGTTCGCGGTCGCGATGGCGGGCTGCGGCCTGCTGACCACGGTCGGCGTGATCGTGTCGATGGACTCCTTCGGCCCGGTGACCGACAACGCCCAGGGCATCGCGGAGATGTCGGGCGAGGTCGAGGGAGACGCCGCCCAGGCGCTGACCAACCTGGACGCGATCGGCAACACCACCAAGGCGATCACCAAGGGCATCGCGATCGCGACCGCGGTGCTGGCGGCGACGGCGCTGTTCGGTTCGTTCCGCGACTCGGTCGAATCGGCCCTGCCCGCCAGCGCGGCCAGCTCGTTCGCGCTGAACGTGGCTCAGCCGAACGTCCTCGTGGGCGTGATTATCGGCGCGTCGGTCGTGTTCCTGTTCTCCAGCCTGCTGATCATGGCGGTCGGCCGGGCGGCGCAGCGGGTCGTGCTCGAGGTGCGGATGCAGTTCCGCAACCACCCGGGCATCATGACCTACGAGGAGAAGCCGGACTACTCGCGGGTGGTGGACATCGTCACCGCCGACTCGCTCCGCGAGCTGGTCACCCCGGGTCTGCTGGCGGTGCTGACGCCGATCGCGGTCGGGTTCACCTTCGGCTACGCGCCGCTGGGCTCGTTCCTGGTCGGGGCGATCGCGGCCGGCGTGCTGATGGCGGTGTTCCTGTCCAACTCCGGTGGAGCCTGGGACAACGCCAAGAAGCTGGTCGAGGACGGCCACCACGGCGGCAAGGGCTCGGAGGCGCACGCGGCGACCGTCATCGGCGACACCGTGGGCGACCCGTTCAAGGACACCGCAGGCCCCGCGATCAACCCGCTGATCAAGGTCATGAACCTGGTCTCGCTGCTGATCGCCACCTCGGTGGTGAAGTACAGCTCGAACACCGGCCTGCGGGTCGGGGTCGCGCTCGGCGCGGTGATCATCATCGTCGCGGCGATCGTGTACTCCAAGCGGCGCGCGCACAGCCTCGGCGACGAGGCCCCGGTCGACGCCGAGATCAGCGGCGCGACCGCCCCGGCGGTCCCGGCCGAGCTGTCCCCGAAGGAGGCGGCCGAGGTCAACGACGTCCCGCTGGGTCACGCGCCGGAGGAGGCGTCGCTCAACGGCCAGGTCTCGAGCGGCTCGCCTAAGCAAGCGGAAACGGAGTAGCCGACCACCGGACGGACCGTGCCCTGCGCAATGACGCGAAGGGCACGGTCCGTTCGATATAACGGGTTTGCCGCTTTTGACCTTTACTCGCCGGCTTGGTCGGCGGCGTCAACCGCGTCGCGGGGGATGCCGAGCAGGTACAGGATCGTGTCCAGGTAGGGGACGTTGACCGCGGTGTCGGCGGCGTCGCGGACCACGGGCTTGGCGTTGAACGCGACGCCCAGCCCGGCCGCGCCGATCATGCCGAGGTCGTTGGCGCCGTCGCCGACGGCGACGGTCTGCGAGAGCGGGACCCCGGCCGCACGGGCGAACCGGCGAAGCGCCTCGGTCTTGCCCTCGCGGTCGATGATCGGCTCGAGCACCTCGCCGGTCAGCTTGCCGGCCGCGATCTCGAGGGTGTTCGCGGCCACGTAGTCGATGCCGAGCTCGTCCGCGAGCGGCTGGATCACCGAGGTGAAGCCGCCGCTGACGATCCCGCAGCGATAGCCGAGGCGCTTCAGCGTCCTGATCAGCGTGCGAGCGCCCGGCGTGAGCCGCAGGGCCGACCGGACCTCGTCCAGGACGCCCGCGTCGAGGCCCTTCAGCAGCGCCACGCGCTCGCGCAGGGACGCGGCGAAGTCGAGCTCGCCGCGCATGGCCGACTCGGTCACGCCCGCCACCTCGGCCGCGCAGCCGGCCCGGTCGGCGAGCAGGTCGATGACCTCGTCCTGGATCAGCGTCGAGTCGACGTCCATCACGATCAGCCGCATCGCCCGCCGCTCGAGACCCGCCCGCTGCACCGCGACGTCCACCCCGCTGTCGACCGCCACCTGGGCAAGCGCGTTGCGCAGCGACACCGGGTCGGCCCCCGACACGTCGAGCTCGACGCAGGTCACCGGGTCGCTGGCGAGCCTGGTGATGCGGTCGATGTTGGCGCCGTCGGCCGCGATCCGGCCCGCCACCGCCCCGACCGCGCTCGGCTTGAGCGGGCTGCCGAGCACGGTGACGTGCAGTCGGCCGCGCACCCGGCCCGAGCCGGCCCGAGCCGGGGACTCGGCCGAGCCGGTGGTGATCTCCGCCTCAAGCCCGAGGTCCGCCGCCAGGTCGCTGACCACGCGGTAGATCGAGGTCAGGTCCGGCGGCTCGGTGCAGCTGACGAGCACCCCGAGCACCAAGCGGCCCCTGATCGTCACCTGCTCGATGTCGGCTACGCTCAGCGGGAAGCGCGCGAGGACGCCGAAGAGGCGCGCGGTGACTCCGGGCCGGTCCCGGCCCGTCAGCGTGATCAGGAGCGTGGTCCGTGATTGATTCATCGCGTGCCAACCGTACCTTTCTGCCCAGCCGCCGCCACGACCAACCCCCAATGGCACATTTGAGCTGGTGATTAGCGCCAGCGGCGCGCGGTGGCATAGGTTCGGTCTCGGCGGCCGTTCGGCCCGGTGAGAGCGGGGCCGGCGTTGAGGAGGGGCAGGCAGTGTCAGACGAGGTGCTCAAGCTGCGTGGCGTCACTGTGCGGCGCGAAACGTCACTGCTATTGCGTAACGTCGATTGGACCGCGCACGAGGACGAGCGCTGGATCGTGATCGGGCCCAACGGGGCCGGGAAGACCACGCTGCTCCAGGTGGCGGCGACGCTGGTGCACCCGACCGAGGGCACCGTCGAGGTGCTTGGCGAGCGCCTCGGCGACGTGAACGTCTTTGACCTGAGGCCGCGGATCGGGCTGACCAGCGCGGCGCTGGCCGAGCGGGTGCCCGCCAACGAGAAGGTCATCGACCTGGTGCTGACCGCGTCCTACGCGATCCTCGGCCGGTGGAAGGAAGAGTACGAGTCGGCCGACGTGACCAGGGCGGTCGAGCTGCTCGACGCGCTCGGCTGCGCGCACCTGATCAGGCGGCGGTTCTCCACGCTGTCGGAGGGCGAGCGCAAGCGCGTCCAGATTGCCCGCGCGATGATGCCCGATCCGGAGATGCTGCTGCTCGACGAGCCCGCGGCCGGGCTCGACCTGGGCGGCCGCGAGGACCTCCTGCGACGGCTTTCCACCCTCGCCCACGACCCCAAGGCGCCGATGATGGTCCTGGTCACCCACCACGTCGAGGAGGTGCCGGCCGGCTTCACGCACGCCATGCTGCTGCGCCGCGGCTCGGTCCTGGCGGCGGGCCCGATCGAGGACGTCTTCACCGCCCGCACCCTCTCCCGGTGCTTCGGCGTCCCGCTTGAGATCGAGCGCCGCGACGGCCGCTGGCGGGCCTGGGCGGCGCGCTAGGGCCGCACCGCCGCCGGCGCGGGGTGTCTTGGCGGGCCCATGAGTAAGTGAGCCCTATCGTTTCACGGCACTAGTGCTCGACGTGTTCGCCGGGTTACCGTGGGCTTTATCGGCTCGCTTGGGCGGAGATGACGGTGATGGGCACCATAGTCTTGATAGTCCTTCTCGTCCTGGTCGCCACGCTGTCAATAGTGACGGTGGTCAGATCGGTGCGGATCGTCCCGCAGGCGCAGGCGGGCATCGTAGAGCGGTTCGGCCGCTACCATCGGACCCTGCACGCCGGGCTGAACCTGATGACGCCGTTCATCGACCGGCTCCGCCCGCTCATCGACCTCCGCGAGCAGGTGGTCAGCTTCCCACCGCAGCCGGTCATCACCAAGGACAACCTGGTGGTCGGCATCGACACGGTGATCTACTTCCAGGTGACCGACCCGAAGTCGGCGACGTACGAGATCGCCAACTACGTGGCCGCGGTCGAGCAGCTCACGGTGACCACGCTGCGGAACGTGGTCGGCGGCATGGACCTGGACACCACCCTCACGTCGCGGGACTTCATCAACGGCGAGCTCCGCAAGGAGCTGGACGAGGCGACCGGACGGTGGGGGCTGCGGGTCAGCCGGGTGGAGCTCAAGGCGATCGAGCCGCCGGCGTCCATCCAGGGCTCGATGGAGAAGCAGATGCGGGCCGACCGGGACAAGCGCGCCGCGATCTTGTCGGCCGAGGGCGCCAAGCAGGCGGCCATCCTGACCGCCGAGGGCGAGAAGCAGGCGGCGGTGCTGCGCGCCCGCGGCGAGGCGGAGGCCGAGGTGGTCCGGGCGGAGGCGGACGCCACCGCCGAGGCCGCCCGGGCGCGCGGCCAGGCGCAGGCGATCGCGACCGTCTTCCGCGCGATTCACGAGGGCAACCCCGATCAGCGGCTGCTGGCCTACAAGTACCTGGAGATGCTCCCCGAGCTCGCGCAGGGCAGCGCCAACAAGATGTGGATCGTGCCGAGCGAGCTCGGCAAGGCGCTCGAGGGGGTCGGCGGCTTCTTCGGCAACGCGACCGCGGACACGGCGGCAAAGCAGCCAGACGACGATGGTCCGGTGGCGCTGCCGGGCCCCGAGGCGAACGGCAGCGTTACCCGGCTGCCGATCTGAACGGCCGGGGCAGCCTCGGGCCCGCCGCCTTGGCGGCGGCGCCGGCCTGCAGCGGCCGGACCTGGACGAGGCCTGAGTCGCTGACCCGCGTCTCGAACGCGGGCTGGGTGGCGGTCGCCGGGCCCCGGCGCACGCTGCCGTCGCCGAGCCTGAAGGTCGAGCCGTGCCACGGGCAGACCACGCAGGGGTCATCCCGGTCGATCACCAGGCGGCCCTGGTGCAGCGGCCCGCCCAGGTGGGAGCACTGGTCCGAGAGCACGTAGACGGCCTGGCCGGCCCGGACCGCGAGCAGGCTGAGGTAGCCGAGCTGGCGTCGGACGGGCCGCCTGTCGGGCAATTCGGCCAGCGGGCAGAGATCCTGCCAGCCGATCGCGGCCAGGTGCCCGACCGGCTCGGCGTGGCTCGATCCGGCCCCCAGCCGCATGGCCAGGTAGCCGCCGAGGTAGCCGCCGGCGGTGGCGGTGGCGAGCCCGCCCGCCGCCAGCGCGGTGCCGCTGCCGGGCCGCCCGGTCGCCCGGGCGAGCAGCGAGCTCGCGAACAGCAGGGTCGCGCCGGTCTGGGCGATCGCGTGCACCAGCCCGACCCGCTGCTGATGGGTGTGCAGCGCCGACCAGTCGGCGAGGCCGCTGGCGGCGGCCGGCAGCGCCGCCGCCACGCCCGCCGCGATCAGCGTGGCCGACGCCCGCTCGGCCTCGCGTCCGCGCCCGCCGAGCCAGTCGAGCAGCACGGCCGAGGTCCAGCAGCCGATCGGCAGCCGGACCAGCGCCGGGTGGGTCGGCTGGCCGAACGGGACGCCGTGCAGCAGGTCCACCGCCCGGCTGGGCGGCAGCGCCCGCACCACGGCTCTGGAAAGGGCGCGAACCGGCCCGTCGAGGGCGGTAGCGCGCTCGATGCGCTCCGCGAACCCCCTCAGCTCACGGCCCCCGAGGCGATCGCGGCGTCGACTTCCACCTTGCGGGCGGCCAACTCGGCCGCGTGCTCGCGTTCCATCCGGTCGGCCACCTGCTCGTCGTCGAGCATCAGCGCGTCGAGGTCGCTGTCGGCCGCCTCCATCACGCCGAGGTTGACGTAAGCCTGCTGCACCTTCGGGCCCCACAGGCCGATGTCCTTCACGCAGGGCACGATCCGCGTGAACAGCAGTTTCCTGAACGCCTGCTGCACCGGGGAGTGCTCGGTGAACTCCACGCACTCGGCGACGTCGAAGCCGAGCCGCTCGTATACCTCCCTGGCGACGAACCGGTCGCGCATCAGGTAGCACCCCTCGACCACGAACTCCTCGCGGTCGGCGAGCTCGGCCGAGGACAGCTCCGCGTAGTAGTCCCGCAGGGCCAGCCGCCCGAACGCCACGTGCCGCGCCTCGTCCTGCATCACGTACGCGAGCAGCTGCTTGACGAGCGGGTTGGCGGCGACGTCGCGCTGCACGCCGAACGCGGCCAGCGCCAGCCCCTCGATCAGCACCTGCATCCCCAGGTACGGCATGTCCCAGCGGGAATCGGCCAGCGCGTCGGCCAGCAGCCGGGCCAGGTCCTGGTTGACCGGGTAGAACAGGCCGATCTTGTCGGTCGTGAACCGGGAGAAGATCTCGACGTGCCGGGCCTCGTCCATGGCCTGGGTGGCGGCGTAGAACTTGGAGTCCATGTCGGGCACCGCTTCGATGATCCGCGCCGCCACCGTCAGCGCGCCCTGCTCGCCGTGCAGGAACTGGCTGAACAGCCACGACGACATGTGGTGGCTCAGCTCGTCCCGCTCCGCCTGGTTCAGCTTCTCGTACTGCCGCGAGCCGTAGATCGCGGTCAGCTCCTCGCCGGTCTCCATGACGTTGGCCGGATTGACCGGCTGGTCCCAGTCGATCCGCTTGGTGGCGTCCCACTGCTTGTCCTTGCCGCGCTGGTACAGGTCGAGCAGCCGCTGCCGACCGTCGTCGTACTCCCAGGAGAAGCGGGCGGCCCCGCTCGCGGGCACATCCCAGGTGTCCGTCGAGACCGGCGTCGTGTACAGATCGTAGGAGCTCACGCGTGCCTCCAGCAGGCCTCGCCAGTCGCCATCACCCTTTCCTCATTACTAGCCAGTAGCGAAGCGCAGCGCAAGACCTCAGCTCACGTTCCGGGAATTTCGTGAATCGCGGAGGATTCGGCGGGCCGGGCGTCGGGCTCGGCGTTCTCCCTGACCACCTCGCGAGGGTGGGTTTCGGCCCAGTCGACGTCCCGGTCGCCGTCGTCATCGTCGTCTTCGTCGATGGCGAGGCCGCTATCGGGCGGGTCCTCGATGTACTGGTCGTACTCGGCGACCTCGA
>Ga0335075_10012815_pt1 | contig 12652 bp, 13 predicted proteins | sample Lox_Sample_24_FD_206723 | JGI IMG/M metagenome (GOLD analysis project Ga0335075, IMG submission 206723) | Soil microbial communities from Loxahatchee National Wildlife Refuge, Florida, United States - Lox_Sample_2.4 | ecosystem: Environmental > Terrestrial > Soil > Wetlands | place: USA... | reverse complement strand
CGGTCAGGTCGCGGGTGGTGAACCGCAGGAAGTGCCGGTGCTTGGCCAGCATCGCCAGCAGGTCGGCTCGCTCGGCGTCCACCGCGGTTGCGGTCGTCGGCATATCCTTCTCCCTTGTCCGGATACGGCTCACCCTAGAGGCCATACCGGCAAGCTTCATTCCTAAATAGCGGACGGCGACGAGGATTTTCGACGGATGAAGGTAGACCTGACGGCCGCGCGGGACCGCACGCTCCCTGACGTGCTGCCCGCGGCGGGCGAACCGTTCCACGTGCTGTTCTGCGGCATCAACCCGGGCCTGTACTCGGCGGCTACCGGCTGGCACTTCGCCAGGCCAGGCAACAGGTTCTGGCCGGCGCTGCACCTGTCCGGCTTCACCGACCGCCAGCTCCGCCCGTCAGAACAAGACGAGCTGACCCGCTACGGCCTCGGCATCACGAACATCGCGCCGCGCCCCACCGCGCAGGCCGCCGAACTCACCGCCGCCGAACTCCGCGACGGCGCCGTCCAGCTCCGCGCCCTCGCCGAAGCCCGCCGCCCGCGTTTCGTCGCGGTGCTCGGCGTCACGGCGTACCGCACCGCGTTCGCTCAGCCCCGCGCGGTCGTCGGCCCGCAAGACGACCTGCTGGGCCCGGCCCGCCTGTGGATCCTCCCGAACCCCAGCGGCCTGAACGCGCACTGGACGCTGCAGACGCTCGCCGCCGACTTCGCGGCGCTGCGGGAGGCCGCGGCAGAGTCACCGGGAACGAGCGTGAAGCCCCGGCCGCGGGGGTAAGGCGCCCGCCGATGAGATCGTCCTGTACGTGATCCCAGTCGGTCATATGGGGTGAAACGGGCGGATTCAGCGGGACGTGTTTGCTGGCGCAGCAGGTAGGACACGGTAGGGGCGGGCGGGGGCGTGATCGATCGAGGGGGACGGCCATGAAGAGCAAGGCCGCTATCCAGGTGGAGTACGGCGGTCCGTTGCTTGTCGAGGAAATCGACATCCCGGACCCGGGTCCGGACCAGGTCACGGTCCGCAACTTCGCGAGCGGTGTCTGCTATTCGCAGGTGCACCAGCTGCTCGACCCCGGCCTGCCGAGGCCCATGGGCCTCGGCCATGAGGGCAGCGGCGTCGTCACGCACGTGGGGAAGGAAGTCACCCACGTCAAGGAAGGCGACCACGTCATCACCACGTGGGTTCCCCGGATTCCCATCACCGGACTGCCTGTTTCCCGCTCGGGGAACTGGTGACCGACCGGTATTCCCTGGATCGGGCCGAGGAGGCCCGCACCGCGCTGGAGGAGGGGCAGATTCTCGGCCGCGCCATTATCGAGATCTGATCCGGCTATCCAGCTCGGGCCGCGCGATCTCCTGCGCTGGCACGGGAGCGCGCACGACGAGCATGAGCAGGGCAGCGACGAACAGGCACGCGGCGAGGAACACGAACGGCACCGCGGACGAGCCGCCGCCGAGCGCGCCCACGATGTAGGTGCCGACGAATCCGCCGAGGCCGCCGAACGCGTTGATCATGCCGACGGCGGGGGCGGCGTCGGCGGCCGGGAACAGTTCGTGGATGTAGGCGAAGTACGGGCCGTACGGCGCGTACATCGCGGCGGCCGCGACGATCAGCAAGACGAACGAACTGGTGAACGTCCCGCCCCGGATCAGGTAGGACACCGCGAAGCACATGGCCGCGACCAGCAGCGGGATCCACGTGAACACCCGGCGGTGGGCGAGCCGGTCCGACGCGGCGGATACGGCGACCATGGCGATGACCGCGGCCGCGTACGGAACGGCGCTGAGCAGCCCGGTCGTGCCGATGCCCTGCCCGGTCAGGTGCTTGACGATAGACGGCAGCCAGAACACCAGCCCGTAGACCCCGACGCTCCACAGCAGGTACTGCGCCGACAAGATGACAGCGTTCCGCGAGCGCGCGACCTCACGGAAGCCGCGGGGCTCGGGGAGCTCGCGCTGTTCCGCGGCCAGCGCCTCCTGCAGGTCGCGGCGTTCGCCGGCACCGAGCCAGGCGGCGTCCGCTGGCCGGTCGTCGATCAGGTGCCGGAACAGGAACGCCCACGCGATGGCCGGCAGGCCCTCGATGATGAACATCCAGCGGTAGCCGACGGCGGCGATCAGGTAGCCGGAGACCACCGACATCCACATCAGCGTGACCGGATTGCCGAGGATGAGGAAGGTGTCCGCGCGTCCCCGCTCGGCCCTGGTGAACCAGTGCGACAGGAACACCAGCATCGCCGGCAGCACGACCGCCTCCACGACGCCGAGCGCGAAGCGGTCCACGGCCAGCAGCCAGAAGGCGGTGATGACGCCCTGCAGGGAGGCGAGCACGCCCCAGGCGCACAGCGACCAGAACAGCAGGGTTTTCACGCTGCGCCGTTCCGCGAAACTCCCGGCCGGCACCTGGAACAGGAAGTAGCCGATGAAGAACAGGCCGCCGAGCAGCCCGGTCTCCGCGGACGAGATGTTCAGGCGATCGGTGAGCCCTCCGGCGGCGCCGAGAGAGTAGTTCGACCGGTCCAGGTAGGCGAAGGAGTAGGTGATGAACGCGATCGGGATCAGCCGCCGCCACCGCTGTGAGTCCAACATCCCTTGCCTGACCAGCATCCCGGCACCTCCCAGACGACTAAGCGTTCTCTATCGCCGCGTTCTCAATCGCTACCCGACATTTGGCGGCTACACATAGCGTCAGGAAAGGTGGGATATTCGTCATTGCTGCCATGACCGCGATGCCGGCACACTGAGAGACGTGCCACGAACCGTGCTGATCGCCGTTTTCGACGGCGTGCAGAGCCTCGACGTCACCGGTCCGCTCGAGGTGTTCGCCAACGCGGGCGCGGCCTACGACATCACCACGGCCAGCCTTGGCGGCCGGCCGGTCACCACCTCGAGCGGGCTGACCATCACCCCCGGCGCCGACCTGACCGAGCGAAGCGGCGAGACCGGCCTGCTGCTCGTCCCCGGCGGCCCGGGCGCCCGCGACGGCGACCCGGCCCTGGTCCGCTGGCTGGCCGCCCACGCCCGCGAGGCGCGGCGGCTCGCGTCGGTCTGCACCGGCACGTTCCTGCTGGCCGAGGCGGGGTTGCTGCACGGCAGGCGCGTCACCACCCACTGGGCGTACTGCGCCGAACTGGCGGCACGGTACCCGGACCTCACGGTCGACCCCGATCCGATCTTCGTCACGAGCGGCAACGTCACGACCTCGGCCGGCGTCACCGCCGGCATCGACCTGGCGCTGGCGCTCGTCGAAGACGACCTCGGCCGCGACGTCGCGCTCGCCATCGCCCGCCACCTGGTGGTTTTCCTGCGCCGCCCCGGCAGCCAGTCGCAGTTCAGCGCCCAGCTGTCCGCTCAGGTCGCGGACCGCGCCCCGCTGCGCGAGGTCCAGCAGTGGATCGCCGAACATCCCGCCGCCGACCTCTCCGTGCCCGCGCTCGCCGGCCAGGCCAGCCTGTCCCCGCGCCAGTTCGCCCGCGCCTTCGCCGCCGAGGTCGGCATGCCGCCAGGCCGCTACGTCGACCGCGCCCGGCTGGAGGCCGCCCGCCGCCGCCTCGAGGACACCGCCACCGGCGTCGAGGAGACCGCCCGCGCCTGCGGGTACGGCAGCTCCGAGGCGATGCGCCGCGCGTTCGTCCGTGCCCTGGGTGTCAGCCCCGCAGAATACCGCCGCCGTTTCCGCCCGAAGGAGCCCCGTGCAGATCGTCATCGCACTCTTTGACCGCTTCACCGCCCTCGATGCGGTGGGTCCCCATCAGGTTCTGGCTCATGTCCCGGGCGCCGAGATAATTTTCGCTTCTGAACGGGCCCGTGGTGTCTCCGACGAGACCGGCACTCTCACGCTGGTGGCCGACGCGGCTTTCGGCGACGTTCCGTCCCCCGACGTCCTCCTGATCCCTGGCGGCCCGGGCCAGTCGGCGCAGATGGGCGATACCCCGCTGCGCGCCTGGCTACTCGAAGCCGACAAGACGACCACCTGGACCACCAGCGTCTGCACGGGCTCGCTGATCCTCGCGGCGGCCGGCCTGCTGGCCGGCCGCCAGGCCACCACCTACTGGCTGGCGATGAACGAGCTAGCCAACCTCGGTGCCAAGCCCGTCCAGGACCGCTACGTCTTCGACGGCAAATACGCGACCTCCGCGGGCGTCTCCGCCGGAATCGACATGGCCCTGGCCCTGGCGGCCCGGCTGACCGACGACGAAACGGCTCAGGCGATCCAGCTGGGCATCGAGTACGCCCCGGACCCGCCGTTCACCGCGGGCTCCCCGGCAACCGCCCCGGCTCGCCTGGTCGCAGCGCAGCGCGCGGCAAGCCGGTTCCCTTAGCCGCCGCTAGGACGGGCCCCCGGCCAGGTCCTTGTCCATCACCCACTGGGCGTGCACCCCGTCCTGGTCCCTGAGGCGGTCGGTCAGGGCTTTGTCGACCACGGGCGTCTGCACCCACAGCTGGGGGACGTCCTGCCATTGCGTGCGCAGCAGCGCGAAGTCGGCGAAGAGCGGGGCGACATCGTCACGGCGAGCGGGCGAGGCGAACTGGAGCAGCAGGCGTCCCTGGTAGCCGCACCGCTCGTAGAAGTCCACGGCTCCCGCCAGGCTGCCGAGCGTGAGCCGCCGCACGTTCAGGCTGCGGGCCCCCGACTCCAGCGCCGACAGCAGCGCGCGCCCCAGGCCCTCGCCCCGCACGGCGGCGGCGACCGCGAGGTGATCGACCGTGCCGAGCCCGTCACCGTCGACGTGGCCGAGCGCGACGCCGCCGATCTCCTGGTCCCGCTTCGCGGCCACCATCATCGGCGACTGGCCGGCCAGCCGCTCGCGGAAGAAGCCGGGACCGCGCCAGCCGTCCTCGAGGGACGGGAAGATCCGGACGAGGAACCCGCAGGCAAGCTCCAGCTCCCGCGGCGTCCGGATCGGCCCGATCATGAACTCCCTCACGATCGGCCATCCTACGAACACCCGAGTCCGGGCGGATCTGGCTGGCCCTGTGGCCCACAGAGGTCACGGATCGCATGCTCGCGCGCGGTGAGCTTACGGCTGATAGCGCGGCAAAGCCGCCAGTCCGGCGAGCCAGATGATCAGGCCGGCGATTTCGGTGGCGGCAGCGTGGACCAGGCCGAGCGACAGGAGCAGGTCCAGCGTGTTGATGCCGAAGAAAACAGCGGAGACGACCCGGCCCCAGTTCCGTCCCTTGCCGTTGGCCCAGGCCATCCAGAGCCACAGGCCCGCCGCGGCCAGCGCGCCAATTATCAGGGGGATGGTCCGGGCGAGCTCGGCGGTGTGCAGTTGCGCCGGGGTGTACCCAGGGTGGCGTGTGAGGATGGCGGACCGAAGCAGAAGCCGAAGCAATCGATGGCGATTGTCGTCAGCCACGACAAAAGATCCGTGGAACAACTCAGCCGGCAGGCAACCGTCCCCGCCGGTGTGTTGTCGCGTACCGCCTGTTGGTCCGTGCCAATGCCCCAGCGCGCCGACTCACGATCGAAGCGATGTACGACCTATGACAATGGCGGCGTTGCCCCGCAGGTCTCCTGGCCCACGGCGTCACCATGATCCAGTTAGTGCTGAAGATCCGACCCCTCAGAGGGGCCGGATCTTCAGCACTAACCCACAGGAGCCCCGCGTCTCTGGCCGAGTTCCGCACTCCGGAAACCCCGCCCCTCAGGTCGCACGCGTAGCGACGCGGCGGGACCAGCGTCCTGCCGATTGCGCAATCGGCCTGCTCTATCGGGGCCGATTGCGCAATTGACAGGCGCGCCTTCGTGCTACGGAGCGACGTGGACGCCCGCCCGCTCCGCGTAGTCGTAGTGGTAGACCTGCCGGCCCCCGATGTAGGCGACCTCCGCGCGGGACATCACGTCCAGCGGGTCACCGGACCAGACGACCACGTCCGCGTCCTTGCCGGCGGCCAGCGACCCGAGCCGGTCGTCGACGCCGATGATCCGCGCCGGGTTGATGGTCACGGAGCGCAGCGCGGTCTCGCGGTCGAGGCCCTCCTTGACCGCCAGCGTGGCCTGGTGGATCAGGAAGTGGATCGGCACCACGGGGTGGTCGGTGGTGATCGCGATCGTGACGCCCGCGGCGGCTAGCCGCCCCGGGTTGGCCAGCGACCGGTTCCGCAGCTCGACCTTGGATCGCGAGGTCAGCAGCGGCCCGATGATGACGGGGATGCCGGCGGCGGCGATCTTGTCCGCGATCAGGTGCGCCTCGGTGCCATGGTCGATCACCAGCCGGTAACCGAACTCCTCGGCGATGCGCATCGCCGTGGCGATGTCGTCCGCGCGGTGGCAGTGCTGGCGCCAGGGGATCTCCCTGCGCAGCACGCGGGCCAGCGCCTCGAGTTTCAGGTCCCGGGGAGTCGGCTCCTTACGTTCTGACGACTCGTTTTGCGCGAAGTCCTGCTTGGCCATGTAGTTCCGCGCGTCGGTGAAAGCAGCCCTGATGACGGCCGCGGTGCCGAGCCGGGTGGCCGGGGTTTCCTTCCGCTCGCCGTAGACGCGCTTGGGGTTCTCGCCGAGCGCCGACTTCAGGCCCGCGGGCTCGCGCAGCACCATGTCGTCGACCGTGCGGCCCCAGCAGCGGATGGCCACCGTCTGGCCGCCGATCGGGTTGCCGGACCCCGGGTTGACGTTGACGGCGAGCACGCCGCCCGCGATCGCGTCACGAAACCCCTCGTCCGCCGGGTTGATCGCGTCCAGCGCGCGCACCTGGGCCTGTACCGGCCCGGTCATCTCGTTGGTGTCAGAGCCAGCCCAGCCCTCGCCCTCCTCGTGCACGCCGAGGTGGGCGTGCGCGTCGATGAATCCGGGCAGCACCCACTTGCCGCCAGCGTCGACGACGTCGGCGCCAGGCGGGGGTTTGAAGTCCGGACCCGCCACAGCCGCGATCTTGCCGTCCACTATCAGGACCGCACCGTTCTCGATGGGCTCGCCCTCGACCGGAACGACATACCCGCCCGTTATCGCGATGCTGTTGCTGGCCACGCCACCGTCCTTTCCTCATGTGTTCGGGTTGACGTCACTATCTTTTCACTGCGCGCCGATGTACGCGCGGGCCTTGGCCGTGCGCACCGCCTCCTGCAGCGCGTCGATGTCATAGGCGCCGTAGTACCTGTTGCCGTTGATGAAGAACGTCGGGGTGCCGGACACGGTGGCCAGGTCGGCGGAGTCGACGTCTTCGGCGATCCGTGCGGCCCCGGTGTGCTTGCGCAGGTCGGCGGTGAACTTCTCGATGTCGAGGCCGAGCTCGCCCGCGTACCCGATCAGGTCCTTGACCGTGAGCTCGCTCTGGTGGTCCATCAGCGTGTCGTGCATCTCCCAGAACTTGCCCTGCCGGTCCGCCGCCTCGGCGGCCTCGGCGGCCATCTGCGCGTGCGGGTGCACGTCGGTGAGCGGCAGGTGGCGGAACACGAACCGCAGCTCGGCGTGTCCCCGCAGCAGCTCGCGGACGTGCGGTTCGGCCTGCCCGCAGTACGGGCACTCGAAGTCGCCGTACTCCACCAGCGTGACAAGCGCGTCCTCCCGCGGGCCCCGGATGTGGTCGCGGTCGGGGTCGACAGGCATCGCGAGATCGGTGACCGTCTCGGCGGTGCCGAGCAGCGCCCGCAGCCTGGTCCTGAGCGGGAGCCTGCCGAGCGCCCGGAAGAACACCCAGGTGAGGATCGCGGCGCAGATCGCGCCCGACAGGATGCCGAGCTTGGCCTCGGCCAGCTGGTTGCCGCTGAGCGAGATCGAGGCGATCAGCAGCGCGACGGTGAACCCGATGCCGGCGACCAGGCCGGCGCCGGTGACGGCGCCCCAGCCGACCGGCGGTGACACTCTGCCCTTCGACAACTTAGTGGCTAGCCAGGCGGTGCCCCCGGTGCCGATCGGCTTGCCAATCAGGTAGCCGAACATGATGCCGAGCGTGGCGGGGGAGGCGTAGGCGTGCGCCAGGAACGAACTATCGATCTTGATGTCCGCGTTGGCCAGCGCGAACAGCGGGACGATCACGTAGCTGGCCCACGGGTGGTAGCGCTGTTGCAGCCGCTCGTTGGGAGAGATCGCGATCCGCACCTCCTCGCGGGCCTCGGCGGCGAGCCTGGCGGTGGGCTGCTCGCGGAACAGCCGGAACGTCTCGGTCGCCTGCGTCAGGTCCTCACGGTTCGCCGGGTAGGCGCAGGTGAGCAGCCCGATGACCAGGCCGCTGACGATCGGGTCCACCCCCGACTCGAAGAACGCCACCCACGAGCCGATGCCGATCAGCGCGTACACCGGGCCGTTGCGGATCCCGCGCCTGGAGATGACCCCGTAGGCGACGAGCAGCAGCGCCCCGATGACGAGCGCCATCCACCGCACGCGGCTGCTGTAGAAGCAGGCGATGACCACGATCCCGCCAAGATCGTCCACCACCGCGAACGTGAGCAGGTAGGTGCGGACCCGGTCCGGCAGGCCCTTGCCCGCCAGCGCGAGCGCGCCGAGCGCGAACGCGGTGTCGGTGGACATCGCGGTGCCCCAGCCGCGCGCGGTCGGCTGGCCGCCGTTGATCGCGAGGAAGATCGCGATGGGCACGATCATGCCGCCAAGCCCGGCGAGGACCGGGAGCGTCAGCCTGCTGCGCACCCGCAGCTCGCCCATGTCGAACTCGCGGCGCGCCTCCAGGCCGACCACGAGGAAGAACAGGGCCATCAGCCCCGAGTTCACGAACGTCCGCAGGTCCATCGCCAGGCCATGGTTGTCGACCCGGATGTCCAGCGGCGTCGACCACAGCCGCTCGTAGCTGCCCGCGGCCACGTTCGACCAGATCAAGGCGAGGAGCACCCCGCCGGCGAGGATGGCGGCACTGCCGGTCTCCGTCTGCAGGAACTGCCGCAGCGGCGTCTTATGGAGCGGCAGCCACAGCGTCCTGGCAGGCTGCGCCTCGGCGGCGGTCGGGGCGTCGGTCATGCCCCTATTGTCGCAGCGCCTTAGGATCGCATCCGTGGCAGAACCATCACCGGCACAGCCCGACGCCCGCGTCGCGGCGGCGGCCGCGCACTGGAGCTACCGGTTCATCTCCAACGGCACCGACTACGGTGACTTCACCGCGACCCTGAGCAGGATCACCCGGTGGGACGACTGGTGCCGGGAGTGGGGCACCACCGCGGCGGAGTACGAGCAGCTTGCCGAGGCCGCCGACGACGCAGGCCAGCGCGAGACGGCCGCCGGCGCCTGGCGGCGGGCCGCGCTCGCCTGGCACTGGGGCAAGTTCGTCTTCGTCGACCACCCGGACGAGCAGCGCGCCGCGCACGACCGGTCCATCGCCTGCTATCGCAGGGCGGCCGGCTCGCTGACGCCGCCCGCGGAGTTCGTGCGCATCCCGTACGGCGGCACCGAGCTGCCCGCGTACCTGCGCGTCCCGGCGGGGCCGCGGCCCGCGGTGGTGATCATGGTGCCCGGCCTCGACTCCACCAAGGAAGAGCTGCAGGCCACCGCCGAGTACTACCTGGCCCGCGGCCTGGCCACGATCGCGATCGATGGTCCGGGCCAGGGCGAATCCGAGTACGAGCTGCCGATCGAGCCCGCGTACGAGAAGGTGGCCACCGCCGCGGTGGACTACCTGCGGACCCGCGAGGACGTCGACGGGGAGCGTACCGGGCTGTTCGGGGTGAGCCTCGGCGGTTACTACGCGGCCCGCGCCGCGGCCTACGAGCCGCGGCTGGCGGCGGTCGTCGCGCTGGCCGGGCCGTACCGCTTCGACCAGGACTGGGACGACCTGCCCGCGCAGACCCGGGCGACCTTCCAGGCCCGCTCCGGGGCGTCGAGTGCGGCGCAGGCGCGGGCGAAGGCCGCCGAGCTGACCCTCGAGGACGCCGCCGGCCGCATCAGCATGCCGCTGCTCGTGGTGGGCGGCGGCAGGGACCGGATCGTGCCCGCCCGACATCAGGAGCGGCTGGCGAGGGAGGCGACTGGCGCGGAACTGCTGCTCTACCCGGACGGCAGCCACGGCGTCACCAACCGTGCGTACGAGTCGCGCTCCCGGATGGCCGACTGGCTGGCCGCCCACCTCAGGAAGGCGTAACACCGCGATGCCCACCCACGAGGTCACCAACCAGCCGCCGCCACTGATCGGCTACGACGCATCCGACGACGCCGCCCTGCTGAGCGCCCTGCGCCGGGAGCGAGCCGATTGGGCGGAGCCGGGACTGCGCGAGCTCGGCAGGCTGGCCGGCGGCGAGCAGGCACAGGAGAACGGTCGGCTCGCCAACGAGCACCCGCCGCGGCTGCGCACCCACGACAGGTACGGTCACCGCGTCGACGAGGTGGAGTTCCACCCCGCCTGGCACGATCTGATGGCGACCGCCGTCGGCCACGGGCTGCACGCGGCCCCCTGGCGCGACAGCCGTCCCGGCGCGCACGTGGCCCGCGCGGCCGGCTTCTACGTCTGGGGACAGGCCGAGGCCGGGCACCTGTGCCCGGTGTCGATGACGTACGCGATCGTCCCCGCGCTGCGGCACGCACCCAGCCTGGCCACGACCTATGAGCCGCTGCTGGCGGCCGGCTATGACTTCGGCCTGCGGCCGCCGCTGGCCAAGCGCGGGCTGCTCGCGGGTATGTCGATGACCGAGAAGCAAGGCGGCTCCGACGTCCGCGCGAACACCACGACCGCGGTCCCGCAGCCGGACGACAGCTACCTGATCACTGGCCACAAGTGGTTCACCTCCGCCCCCATGGGCGACCTGTTCATGGTGCTGGCCCAGCTCCCGGGGAAGGGCCTGTCCTGCTTCCTGCTGCCCCGCGTGCTCCCCGACGGCACCCGCAATGGCATGCGCCTGATGCGGCTGAAGGACAAGCTCGGCAACCGGTCGAACGCCTCCGCCGAGGTCGAGTACGAGAACGCGACCGCGTGGCTGGTGGGGGAGGAGGGCCGCGGCGTCCGGACGATCATCGACATGGTGAACTCGACCCGGCTTGACTGCGTGCTCGCCGCCGCGACCGGGATGCGCCTCGGCGTCATCCACGCCGCGCACCACGCCGCGCACCGGGACGTGTTCGGGACCAGGCTCGCCGGCCAGCCGCTGATGGCCAGCGTCCTCGCCGACCTCGCGGTCGAGTCAGAGGCGGCGACCACGGTGGCGCTGCGGCTGGCCGGAGCCACCGACCGCGCCGCGCGCGGTGACGAGCGGGAGGCCGCGTTCCGCCGGCTGGCGCTGGCGGTGACCAAGTACTGGGTGTGCAAGCAGGCGCCCGCGCACGCGGCCGAGGCCCTGGAATGCCTGGGCGGCAACGGCTACGTCGAGGAGTCCGGCATGCCGCGGCTGTACCGGGAGGCGCCGCTGGGGTCCATCTGGGAAGGGTCGGGGAACGTGGCCGCGCTCGACGCGCTGCGCGCGCTGACCCGCCAGCCGGAATGCGCCGAGGCCTTCTTCGCGGAACTCGACCTCGCCGCGGGCGCCGACCGCCGGCTGGACGAGGCGATCGCGCGGCTCCGCAAGGACGCCGCCGACCCCGCGGAGGCGTCGGCCCGCCGCATCGCCGAGGCCATGGCCGTCACCCTGCAGGGCGCGCTGCTGATCCGCGACGGCCACCCCGCCGTGGCAGACGCGTTCGCCGCCACCCGGCTGGCCGGCGACCGCGGCCAGGCCTACGGAACGCTGCCGCCCGGCGTGCGCGTGGCGGACATCATTCCGCGCGCCACCCCGGCTGCCGCTAGGTGAACGTGATCGTGACCCGGGTGAAGCCGAGCGAGGTGAGCATGCTCGTGAGCATGGCCTGGGTGTTGCGCTGCGCATCGGTGATCAGCGGGCTCTGATTGGCCGCGGTCTGGATCTTCTGCTGGGCGAGCATGTAGACCTGCTGCTGGCCGTTCGGGTCGGTGGAGAAGAAGTTACCGATCCGGTTCAGCAGCCCCTGCTGCTCGGCGTAGACGTAGGACTGGTTGACGTTCAGCACGGCGGGCTCGAGCTGGGCGTGCGGCACCTTCACCGACACCGCGGTCCGGTCCGAGGACACCTGGATTGCCTGGCCCTTGAGCTGGGAGAAGTCGACGTACGCGATGTCCGAGCCCTGGCCGATGAACAGCGTCTCGCTGCCCTGCAGGAACGACGGCATGAAGGAGATCCGCTTGGTCAGGTCGACGACGACCTGGAACGAGCCGCTGGCCGCCTCGTAGCGGCTCAGCGAGGTGATCGACTTGAGCAGCGCGGGGCCGCCCCGGTCGGTGGTGGTCTGCGTGAATGGGTTGCGCAGCTGCGGCAGCAAGTGCACTGCCGACAGCACGACGACCAGCGCCAGGACGGCGACGACGGCGATCAGCGCCGTGACCAGCCGTCCCGCGAGCCTGCCACTTCTGGTTACCAGCGTCACGGAATTTGCGACTACCCGGAAATGACGTCGTAATTCCGTAAAGTCACAGAGAACCGGCATATTTTCCGGCAGTCGGGCAGAGTGGATAGCGTGAACCGCCGTCACAGATCTCGCCTCGGCCGGGTCCTGCTCTGGATCATCTTGATCATCGTGGCGTTGATCATTCTGTCAGTGCTTTTCGGTGGCTTCCAGAAAGGCACCAATTCGGGGGCCGCGCTCAGCATGCCGCGAGGCGGGCCGCACTATGCGGCCCGCCTCGTCAGCTAGCTTCCGCCGTAGCGGCGCTGGCGGCGCGTCAGGCGGTCGGCCCAGACGCCAGCGTCACCGTCGCGGTGTGCGACT
>Ga0335075_10012814_pt1 | contig 12653 bp, 14 predicted proteins | sample Lox_Sample_24_FD_206723 | JGI IMG/M metagenome (GOLD analysis project Ga0335075, IMG submission 206723) | Soil microbial communities from Loxahatchee National Wildlife Refuge, Florida, United States - Lox_Sample_2.4 | ecosystem: Environmental > Terrestrial > Soil > Wetlands | place: USA... | reverse complement strand
CGCCGACAAAGGCCCAAAAGCCCGGCGTCCACAACAATCCGGGCTGCGGCGGTTCAACCCAGGCGCCGGGAACCCAATAATAGTCGTCATTGTTCCAGGCCCAGTAGCCAGGCGTCCAATAATAGCCAGGCGCGGGAATCGGCGGCTGATCGTACTCCGGCAGGGGCGGAGGCGGCTCATCGGCCTGAATGAGGTATCCGGCGCCGGCGCCGCCCGGCGCGCAGGAGCAGGTCTGCGCGAAGGCTGGGGCAGCAACGACCGCCGTCGCCGCCGTCAAGGCGATACTCACCATCGCGCGCGATAAGAAATTCATGCGAAGGTCCTCTCCGTTTGGCAGTCATACTGATGGGGACGCCCGACGATTCAGTCGGCGCCGAAGGAAATCGTGAATCGGCGGGGATTGTTCCTGAGCTAACCGCGCATCTTTTCCAGACAAATCCAGGAAACAGCATAGTCGCCGAATGGGCCTTGAAAGCTTGGAGCGTCGGTTTTCGCCGATTGTGTGGCGCCCGCGTGGGCCGAATGAGACAGTCCCACGGCTCTCGCCGCCTGATGCGGGCGTCGCCGGAGAACGGGCTGGACTACCGGCCGCGCAGCGCCTGGTCGATATCGCGCCAGAGGTCCTCGACGTCCTCGATGCCGGCGGACAGCCGCAGCAGGTCCGGCGGGCATGGCGAGTTCGCCCCCTCGATCGAGGCGCGATGCTCGATGAGCGATTCGACTCCGCCAAGAGAGGTCGCCCGCTTCCAGACGCGCACGCGCGCGGCGGCGCCGATCGCCGCCTCAGGCCCGCCGCGCGCGCGAATCGACAGCATGCCTCCAAATCCGCCATTCATCTGGCGGCGCGCAATGTCGTGGCCCGGGTGGTGCGGAAGGCCCGGATAGAGCACGGCCGAGACCGCCGCGTGATTGGAGAGCCGATTGGCCAGCGCAAGCGCGTTCGCCGCGGCGGCGCGCACGCGCAGGTCGAGGGTTCGTAAACCCCGGATCAATAGAAACGCCTCGAACGGATGCAGGATCATCCCGTGCGACTGCCGAATGGCGCGCGCCCGCGCGCTAAGCGCGTCGTCCCGCGCGAAGCAGAGCGCTCCCGCTATGACATCGGAATGGCCGTTGAGGTATTTGGTCGCCGAGTGCATCACGACGTCGGCGCCGAGAGCGATCGGGTTCGTGAAAACCGGCGTCGCACAGGTCGAATCGACCGCGAGGACCGCCCCCGCCGCGTGGGCGGCGCGCGCGGCGGCTTCGATGTCGCTTAACCCCCACATCGGATTGCTCGGCGTCTCGAGCCATACGAGCCTGGTCGCTCCCGGCTTGAGTGCGGCCGCAAGCGCCCGCGAATCCTCGGCGTCAACGAAATCGATGCTGATTCCGTGGGCCGGCGCCTCGCCCACGAGCCAGGCGCGCAGTCCCCAGTACATCTGTTTGGGCGCAACGACATGCGCGCCCGGTCCAAGGCTCATGAAGACCGCGATCGCGGCCGACATGCCTGAACCGAAGACGAAGGTCGTCGACGCGCCTTCGAGCGCTCCGATCAAAGCCTCCGCCTCGCGCACGGTGTCGTTGTCGGGCCGGCCATAAGAATTGCCGCTGCGATAAAGATTGTCGGGGTCGCGCTCGAAGGTCGTGGCCAGATGGATCGGGGACACGATCGCGCGGGTGCGCTCGTCGATATGGCCCAGCGCCTGCGCCGCGAGGGTGCGCGGACTCAAGGGCGGCTCATCGCTCATAGCGCGACGCCTCTCAGCAACTTCGGCGCGCCGCTTCCCGCGCCGCCCGCTTCCGACATCAGCATGTCCTTGAGCCGAGGGGCGCGATCAACGATGCGAAGTCCGAGATCGCGCACGAAGCGCAGGGGGGCGACATCGTTGGAGAACAGCCGGTTGAGCGCATCGAGGCCGAGGCCGCTCGCCGCGATGTCGAAGCGCCGCCGGCGCTCGAAGGCCGCGAGCGGCGCGGCTGCGCCGGGGTCGAGGCCGAGCCGCATCTCGGCGACGATCGTCTCTGCGAGCGCGGCGACGTCGCGCAGCCCCAGGTTCAGTCCCTGCCCCGCCACGGGATGAACGACATGGGCCGCGTCGCCGACGAGCGCAAGCCGCTCGGCGACGAAGCGCCGCGCAATCTGAAAGCGGAACGGAAAAGCCTCGACGCGCGAGACGAGGCTGATCTCGCCCAGTTTCGGCGTGAAGCGGTATTCGAGCTGGCGCGTCAGATCCTCGGACCCGAGCGCAAGCAGCGCGCGGGCGTCAGCGCGACGCTCGTTCCAGACGATGCTCGACCGGCGGCCCGGAAGCGGCAGGATCGCGAACGGGCCGGCCGGCAGGAAATGTTGCTCCGCGCCGCCTTCGTGATCGCGCTGGTGGGCGACGGTCGCGACCATGCCGGCCTGGTCGTAGTCCCAGCCGACGGCCTGAATCTCGGCGAGCTGTCTCAGCTTCGAGCGTGCGCCGTCGGCGGCGACCGCGAGGCGCGCGCGTAAGGCCCGGCCGTCGGATAGACCGAGTTCGGCGATGCGCTTGCCCGAAACCCAATGGGCGACCGACCCTACGACGCGCTGAACCTCGAGCCGGTCGCAGAGCACGGAGAGCGCGCCGACGACGTCGTCGTTGAACGCCATATGGGCGAGCGGCAAGCGGCCTTTCGCCGCGAAATGGAGATGGGGCATACGCACCGCGTCGCGCACGTCCCCGTCCATGATCGCCATCGACAGGATCGGTTGCGCATGTCGCTCGATTGCGGCCCAGGCCCCGACGTGTTCGAGGAGGCGCCGCGGCCCTTCGGCGATTGCGACTGTGCGCAGGGGGGTTGCGCTCGCAGCTGTCGACGCCGCCGGATCGACGACGGCGACGGAGACGCCTTCCCCCATCGCCTGCTTGATCGCGGCCGCGAGCGCCAGTCCGTTCGCGCCGCCGCCGGCGATGACAATATCGAAGACGGGAGCTGGTGCGGTCACGAGGGGCAGCCTCTTTCCGGCCTGGCGCCGGACGGAACGGAAGTTCCATACCGGCTCTTGAGGCGGGGCGCCATTTTCGAGTCAGGATTCCATCTTTTCAAGGAGTTGCGGCGCCATTTCCGAGCAGCCGAGTCGCCCGGGCGCGAGGCTCGATGCGCCCCGGTCGCGGCGCGTCCCTTTGCACGACCCACATCCATGGGCCGGAACCAATCCCGTCGTCAGTCGTTAGGTCCTCAGTCCGGCCCTGCGCCGGCTCGCCTTTCCAGGAGGCCCGTGATGTCCAAAGCCTTGATCTTCGCGCTTCTTTTCGCGGGGCTGCCGGCGGCGGCCTACGCCGATGAAAACCCTGTCGGGGCGGTGGGAAACGCCGTCGGCGCCATTGTCAGAGCACCGTTCGATGCGGCGGCCGGCGTCGTCGGCGGCCTGACCGGCGCGGAGGCGCCGCGATTCCACCACTACGTCGTTGAGCAGAACGTTCCGTCTTACACTTGGGTGGAACATCCGCACATTGTCGTTGGCGACGTTCTCCCGCCTGAAGGCGTGACGCTTTATCCGGTTCCGCCGCAATTCGGCGTGTCGCGCTACGAATACACGGTTGTGGACAATACGCCGGTGTTGGTCGATCCGGCGACACGCAGGATAGTCGAGGTCGTTCCGTAGAGAACGGAGCCCTCGGGAGCGCCGGCGGCGTCGTTAAAGGGCGCCGTCGGGCTTTACGTTGCCCCGCCGCGACAACGTGGAGATTCCCGGACGCGGCGTCTCTATCAGTGATAACCGACGTCGCCGCGCACCTTGCCGCGAAACACCCAATAGGACCAGCCGGTATACATCAGGATGATCGGCAGTAGGAACAAGGTGCCGACAAGCAGGAACGCCTGAGTCGACGGCGAGGACGCCGCGTCCCATATGGTGAACTTGTACGGCACGATCAGCGGAAAGAGGCTGACCGAGATGCCAAGATACGACATCACGAACAACAGGATCGCTGCAATGAACGGCGCCGCCTCGGAGCGGTTGTCGTTGAGCGCTCGCCACTCCCAATAAGCGATCAGCGCGGTCAAGATCGGCACCGGCGCCAGGATCAGCATATTGGGCCACGAGAACCAGCGTTCGGCGATCTGAGGTTTGGCGAACGGCGTCCATAAGCTCACCGCCGCGATTCCGATGAGGACGCCTATCAGCGCCGAGCGTCCCAATCCCCGCGCCCAATCCTGAAGCGCCCCCTCGGTCTTGAGAATGAGCCAGCCCGCGCCGAGCAGGCTGTAGCCAAAGACGAGGGCAAGGCCGGTCACAAAAGAGAACGGCGTGAAGCAGTCGAACGAGCCGCCAGTAAAGTGGCGCCCTTCGGTCTGAAAGCCCTGAATGAAGGCGCCAAGCACGACGCCCTGCGCGAAGGCGCCGATGATGGAACCGTAGTTGAAGGCGTGATCCCAGAAGGTCCGATGCTCGGCGTCGCGATAGCGGAACTCGAACGCGACGCCGCGGAAGATGAGCGCCAGCAGCATGACCAAGATCGGAAAATAGACGGCGGGCAGGATGATCGCGAACGCGAGCGGGAAGGCGGCCAGAAGCGCGATCCCGCCGAGCACGAGCCAGGTCTCGTTGCCGTCCCAGATCGGCGCGATCGAGTTCATGACCAGGTTGCGCGAATCCCGATCAGGCGCGAAGCCATAGAGGATGCCCACGCCCAGATCGAACCCGTCCAGAAGCACGTAGAGAAAGACGCCGACGCCAAGCACGAGCGTCCAGACGGGGATGAGATCGAGAACAGGCTGGGTCATGACCGGCGTCCCGCTTCGGTCGACGGGAGCGCCTGGACCGGCAGCGCGGGGCGTCCGCTTTCGATCGTCTCGGGCTCGACCGCCGCCTCGGCGGGACCAAGCCGCACGAGTCGCACGATCATCACGAAGCCCGCCGAGAACATGACAAGGTAGACGAGACAATAGCCGATGAGCGAGATGGCGACGTCGGCGCCGGTGAGCGACGGAGACACGGAGTCGGCGGTGCGCAGAAGCCCATAGACGGTCCAGGGCTGACGGCCGACTTCGGTGGTCGCCCAGCCGGCCGTCACCGCTATGAAGCCGAGGGGCGAGGCGAACATGCACAACCGGAGGAACCAGTCGGAGTCGAACAGCTCCCGCCACCAGCGCAGCCATAGGCTCAATGCGACCACGGCCAGCATGATGAGAGCGATCCCCACCATGATCCGGAAGCCGAAGAAGGGGACGATCACGGGCGAGGGACGCTGGTCGCGCGGCCAGTCCTTGAGGCCGTGCACGACCCCGTTGGGGTCATGGGTCAGAATGAGGCTGCCGAGGTCCGGGATCGCGATGACGTAGCGGTCCGTCTCGGCCTTCTCGTCGGGAATGGCGAACAGGTTGAGCGGAACGCGGGCGTGCGTATCCCAGATCGCCTCGATCGCCGCCAATTTCGCCGGCTGATACTTGAGGGTGTTGAGGCCATGCGCGTCGCCGAGCAGAAACTGCAGCGGTACGAGAACAGTGAGCAGCCACAACGTCATCGACAGCATCGTGCGCGCTTCTTCGATGAAGCGTCTTTGCCGCAGATACAAAGCCGCGACGCCGATCACGACGAAGCCGGTGGTGATGTAGACCGCCACCACGGTATGGGCGAGGCGGTAGGGGAAGGATGGGCTGAAGATGATCTCGAGCCAGTTCTTCGGCTCGAACCGGCCATCGACGATTTGGTAGCCGGCGGGGGTTTGCATCCAGCTGTTGGTGGCGAGAATCCAGAAGGTCGAAAAGAGCGTCCCGAGCGCGACCATCAAGGCCGCGACGAAATGCGCCCAGCGCGGCACGAGCTTGCGCCCGAACAAGAGCACGCCGAGGAAGGCCGCCTCCAAAAAGAACGCGGTCAGTCCCTCATAGGCGAGCAGCGGCGAAATGATGTCGGCCGCGGCGTCGGAGAAACGGCTCCAATTGGTGCCGAACTGGAACGGCATGACAATTCCGGAAACCACCCCCATGCCGAACGACACGGCAAAAATCTTGATCCAAAAGGTCGAGATGCGAAAATAGACTTCGCGCCCGGTGACAAGGTTGAGGCCCTCCATCACTGCGATGAAGGAGGCAAGACCGACCGTGAAGGCGGGCAAGAGGAAATGCCACGCGACGACCCAGGCGAACTGGATCCGGGACAATACAACGGGATCCAAGCTCATTGCGCGCCGCCCTCGCCCTTCCAAAACGCCAGGGCCACTGAGGCTCCGACCACGGTAGCGTCCGTAGCCTTATCATTGTCGGCGGCAAATTTCATGACGGCGTTCCGCGCCACGTTGACGCACATTTGACGCGCGGCCCTCGAAGGGCCATCTGTCAAGGCCATGGCCGACGTCTCCTTTCCCGCCGCGTTCGGCGCGGGCCTGATCTCGTTCGTTTCGCCCTGCGTTCTGCCGCTGGCTGCGCCCTATCTTTGCTATCTCGCGGGCGCAAGCGTCGAGGCGCTGGTCGACGAGAGCGAAACCAAGGCGCGGCGCGACATTCTCATCACCGCGTTCCTGTTCGTCGCCGGCTTCTCGACCGTGTTCGTCGGCTTGGGCGCGACCGCGTCGGTTCTGGGGGCGCTGCTCAGGCAATGGAGTCACGCTTTATCCATCGCGGCCGGCATCGGCGTAATCCTGATGGGGCTGCACTTTCTCGGCGTCTTCCGAATCGATGCGATGCTGCGCGAGAAGCGCCTCGAGATCGAAAAACCCGCGGGCCTGTGGAGCGCCTATCCGATGGGCTTCGCCTTCGCGCTCGGCTGGACGCCTTGCATCGGTCCAATCCTGGCCACGATTCTCGCCGTCGCGGGCACTAGGCAGACTGTCGCCAGCGGCGCGGCTCTGCTCGCCGTCTATAGCGTCGGGCTTGGTCTGCCCTTCATTCTCGCCGCGGCGGCGATCGGACCCTTCATGCGCGCCTCGCGCGCGCTGCGCAAGCAGTTCGGACGGATCGAGAAGACTGTCGGCGTTCTCCTTGTCCTGACCGGCGTCGCCTTTCTGACCGGCGGCTTCCAGAGCATATCGCTATGGCTGATCGAGACCTTCCCGCAGTTCGGACAGATCGGCTGAGACGGAATTCGCCTGATCGACTCTCCTTGACGCTGCGGCGAGGCGGCGGATCGCCTTCGGCCCTCGGCCGATCACTTCCGCCGCACGTACTCCACAAAGGCGAAGTCCGCCTCGTCGCGCGGGCCCCGTTCGCCCGCTTCGCGTCCGACCTCGCGCCACTGAAGCGGGTCGATCGGCGGGAAGCGCGCCTCGCCCTCGGCGTCAAGCGCGACTTCGGTGATGAAGAGGCGGCTCGCTTGCTCGATCGTCTGGGCGTAGATCTCGGCCCCGCCGGCGACGATGATTTCGTCCGCGCCCATAATGCGGGCGCGCTCATGGGCGAGATCGAGCGCGGCGTCGATCTCATGAGCGACGAGGACGCCCGAAGAAGCAAACGCCGGATCGCGGGTCACGACGATTGTCTCGCGCCCGGGGAGCGCGCGGCCGATCGATGCGAAGGTCTTGCGCCCCATCACCATGGGCTTGCCCCAGGTCAGGGCCTTGAAGCGCTTGAGGTCGCTCGACAGCCGCCAGGGAAGCCCGCCGTTCGCGCCGATGATTCCGTTGCGCGCGACCGCGGCGACGAGGACGACCCTCACCCTAACCCTCTCCCAGAGGGAGAGGGGACGCTACCGGATCGGGGATCGCCGCGGCCCTCACACCGCAACCTTGGCCTTGATCGCCGGCCACGGGTCGTAGCCCTCGAACGCAATCGCGTCGGCGTTGAGGTCGAAGATCGAGCCGACGTCGCCGAGCTTGAGCTTCGGGAGAGCACGCGGCGCGCGGGCGAGCTGCGCGCGCGCCTGATCCTCGTGGTTGCGGTAGAGGTGGACGTCGCCGAACGTGTGCACGAACTCGCCGGCTTTAAGCTCGCATTCGCGCGCGATCAGATGAGTCAGAAGCGCGTAGCTGGCGATGTTGAACGGCACGCCGAGAAAAATGTCGGCCGAGCGCTGGTAGAGCTGGCACGACAGCTTGTCGCCGTTCACGTAGAACTGGAACAGGCAGTGGCAGGGCGCGAGCTTCATCCGCTCGATCTCGGCCACGTTCCAGGCCGAGACCACGAGCCGGCGCGAGTCGGGGTTGCGGCGGATCTCGTCGATCACCCATTTGATCTGATCGTATGCGCGTCCGTCCGGTCCTTCCCAGGCGCGCCATTGCTTGCCATAGACCGGACCGAGGTCGCCGTCCGCGTCGGCCCATTCGTCCCAGATGGAGACGCCATGCGCCTTGAGATAGGCGATGTTGGTGTCGCCGCGCAGGAACCAGACCAGCTCGCGCACGATCGACTTCAAGTGCAGCTTTTTGGTGGTGACGAGCGGAAAGCCCTGCGCGAGATCGAATCGGAGCTGCCGGCCGAACAGCGAGCGCACGCCGGTTCCGGTGCGGTCGTCCTTGACGGCGCCGTGTTCCAGCGCCTCGCGCATGAGATCGAGGTAGGGTTGCATGGGCGGCGGTTCCTTTCGCCTAGGCGACCGCAGCCATTATACCGATTCGTATTGCCGCGCGCGCCGCCGACGCGCCGCGACGGCTCTTTCGCGATGTTAGTGCAGGCTCACCGTCTCGAGCTCGTTTTCCCAGGCGTTGGCGATCGCCGCGTCCTTGGAATCGGTGATCATGATCGGCGAGCCGTCGGCGCCGAGGAGGGCGAACAGCTTCAGCCCCGGACGCAAAGGGGGGGCCTGTGGATAAAGGCGGGCGACGTCTTCGGAACTGATCGTCTTCACATAGGCGAGAGATCCGTCGCCGAGCTGAGCGAATTCTTGCGGCGTCAGGTCCGGCGTCGTGGCGGCGGCCTTGTTGCTTTCCGTTCTCATCGCTTTACTCCTGACTCCGGCGGTCGCTCTGACCCCGCCGCTCGGCGCGTCCTTCAGTCGCGCGCCTCTTTTTTGATCTTCCGCGCCATCCGCTCGGGTCGCGGCCGAACCAGATCGACCGACAACAGCCCTTGCGCGAGCTTGGCGCTCAGCGCCTGCACGCCCTCGGCGAGCAGAAAGGCGCGCTGGAACTGCCGGGCGGCGATGCCGCGATAGAGATAGTCCCGCGTCGCTTCCTCTCGCCGCCGGCCGCGGATCAGGAGCTGGTTCTCCTCGACCGTGACCTCGATCTCACCTTCCGAGAAGCCGGCTACGGCAAGCGTGATGCGCAATTTCTCCGGCTCGCCGCCGTCGGCGGCGATTCGCTCGATATTGTAGGGCGGATAGCCGTCCGTCCCCGTCTTCGCGACCCTGTCGAGCGCTCGCTCGAGGTCGTCGAAGCCGAGCATGAGCGGAGTGGTCAGAGCCGTCACACGAACCATGTTCGAAGCCCCCTTTCAGGCGCTTCCCGGAACTTCAGGCCTTTCTCAAAGCGCCCGTCTCAAAGCGCCCGGTCCAGTTTTGTTCCAGTCAACCGTCCGGACCCATGCAAGGCGTTTCCGGATGAACCGGATATAAGGCCGACGATCCAATGTTCAAGGCGTGGGGCGCTGCGCTCGCGAAAGACCGTTCTCCGGCATGTTTTTCGACAATTCTGTTAGAATGCTGCGCTTGAAATCTGAACCAATCGTTTATGCTTGAGCCTGCGGGGCCGGAGGGCGAGGGCTGTTGAGCAGGAAGACGCTGGCGTTGGCCAGGCTCGGAACCAAGCGCCAGTGCCTGGCCTGCGGCGCCAAATATTACGACCTCAACCGCAAGCCGCCGGTCTGCTCGCGCTGCGGCGCGGCGGCCGAGCCGAAGCGGGCGGCCGGGCAGGCGGAGGCGCAGCCGCCCGGCGCGGAGGCTTCCGCGCAGCCCGCGCCAGCGGCTCAAGCCTCGCCGTCGCGGCCGATCGGCCGGGAATGGAGCCATGAGCAGGCGGAGGCGATCGACGAGGTCGGCCGGTGGCTCAAAAAGGGCGAGCCGCAGGTGTTTCGCCTGTTCGGCTATGCGGGCGTCGGCAAGACCACGCTCGCGCGCCATATCGCCGAGGACGCGCGCGGCGAGACCGCGTTCGCCGCCTTCACCGGCAAGGCGGCGCTGGTGATGCGCTCGAAAGGCTGCGCGGGCGCAACTACCATCCACGCGCTCATCTACCGCGCGAGCGAGGGCGCGGAGGGCGCGCCGACCTTCACCCTCAACGCCGACGGGCCGGCCTCGAAGGCGGGGCTTATCGTGATCGACGAGTGCTCGATGGTCGATGGCGAACTGGCGCGCGACCTCCTCTCGTTCGGCAAGCCGATCCTGGTGCTCGGCGACCCGTTCCAGCTCCCGCCGGTCAAAGGCGGCGGCTATTTCACCGACGGCGCGCCGGACGTGATGCTGACCCACATTCATCGCCAGGCGCAGGATAATCCGATCATCCGCCTGTCCGAAATCGTCCGCTCGGGCGGCGAGCTTGCGCTGGGCGACTATGGCGAGACGCGGGTCATCAGGCGCGCCGCCGTCGATGCGGATCAGGTGCTCAAGGCCGATCAGGTGCTGGTCGGGGTCAACCGCACGCGGCGCGCCTACAACCAGCGCATGCGCGATCTCAAAGGCTTTCGCGAGCCCTTGCCGGTCGCGGGCGACCGGCTGGTCTGTCTGCGCAACGACCGCGCCAAAGGCCTCATCAACGGCGGCTTATGGCGGGTCGAGACGCTGGGGGGCGTGAAGAAGGACTTCGTCAAAATGACTCTGCGCCCGGAGGACGAGGGCGCCCGCGCCGCGGTCAAGGTCTCTGTCCTCAAGGCGTTCTTCGAGGGGACGGAGGGCGAGCTCGGCTTCGCGCTGAGGCGGGAGTCGGACGAATTCGACTACGGCTATGCGCTCACCGTCCATAAGGCGCAGGGGTCGCAATGGGACGATGTGATGCTGTTCGATGAAAGCTTCGCCTTCCGGGAGCATCGGGCGCGCTGGCTTTATACGGGCCTGACGAGGGCGGCCCGGAGGCTGACGGTGGTCAGGTGAGACGGCGTCCGGCGACCGAAGGCGAATCGACATCGGCCTCGCATTGCTGGTAGAATTGCCGTTGCGGCGCCGGAGTCCTTTCCCATGCGTATTTCCCTTGGCTCGAGGGCTGCGCGCGCATGCGCCGTGGCGCTCATCATCTCGCTTGGCGCTGCGCCTTCATTTGCCCGAATGGGCGGGGCCGGCGGCGCGTCGTTCGGCCGGCCGGCCTTTGGAGCCGGTCATTTCCCGCGTTTTGCCCCGCGCGGGTTCAACCGGCGCTTCGACTCTGATCGTTTCGGCTTCAATCGTTTCGGCCCCAAGCCGGTTGACCGCTTCGGGTTCAACCGGTTCGGCCGCTTCGGCTTCAACCGTTTCGGGAATCAGCTTTTGATCGGCGGTTGGGGTTGGGACGGCTGGGGCGGCGTCCCGATTTCGACCGGGGTCTCCGAGCCGATCATTCTCGGCGACGGCGCGCCGGTCATCATCAACGTCGGCGCCGATCCGGCGCCGCGCGGCGCCGGCTATGAGGGAGGCTGCGTCATCCACAAGCTCATCTACGACAGCGCCGGCAAATACGTGGGCGACCGACAAAGCCCGCAGTGCTGATCGAAGCAGACGAGAGCGAGAAAGGCCGCGCGCCGCGCCGATCGCCCGACCGTCGCCCCTCGGACTTGTCAGGGTTCCGAACTTGGGGCAGGCTTTCCTCGGCCTCCGCCGTCGTCGGGGAAAGTTGGTCGCGGGGCCGACTCGGCGGGCGATCCGGGGAATGCGCGATGGTCACGCTCAGACATGTTGCAATCGTCGTCGCCGCGTGCGCCGCAACTTCGCTCGCGGCTCTGGCGGACGAAAAGCCGGCACCGGCGCCGGCGCAACAAGGCTATACGCCGCGGCTCAACTCGCTGATGATCCTGACCCAGCTCGGGCATTTCAAGTTGTGGTATGCGGGCGCGGTCGGGAACTGGCCCCTCGCCAACTACGAACTGACCCAGATCCGGGCCAACATCGTCGATGCGAAGCGGCTCTACCCGAACAATTCCAAATCGGACATGAGCGCGATGAACCCGGCGGCCGAGGATCTCGGCAAGGCGATCAAAGCGAAGGACTCAGCCAGGTTCGTACAGTCGTTCGCCAAGCTGACGAACGCCTGCAACAACTGCCATGAAGCGGCCGGGGTCGGTTTCATCAGGATCAGGGTCCCCAGACTGTCGCCGATCGAAACTTCGCCTTTCAGCGACGAGTCATTTAGCGGCAAGTGAGGGCGCGGCGGTGGCGGCAATTGTAGCCGCGACCCAAAGGGCGTTCTTAAAGAACGCCCGTCTGTCGGACGCGCTACGGAGCGCGGCCGGCGCGGTCATCGACCGCGCCTACAAACCCGGCGCGCCCGCGACGGGGATGAGATAGCCGGCGAGGTGGGAGTCGAGCGCGGCCATCGCCGCCTCGCTCATCGGCGCGGCGCGGAAGCCGATGAAGCCATCCGGGCGAACGAGGACAGCGCCGCCTTCCGGCGCGCCGGCCTCCGCCGGATCGAAGCCATCGGCTGACGCATCCACAATCGCGACGAACCCGTCCCAGCGCGCGCGCATGGCCTTCAAACCCGGCGCCTCGCCGAACACGAGGAGATGATGGCTTTCGCCCCTCAGGCGGAGGTTGGCCGGGAAGCGTTCGCCGGGCGCAGGACTTCCGCAGCCCTCGCCGGCCTGACCGACGAGCGGACTTCCGGCGTAGGAAATGTCGAGCATCGATCGTCGGCGCGACGCCGCGA
>Ga0335075_10012811_pt1 | contig 12654 bp, 10 predicted proteins | sample Lox_Sample_24_FD_206723 | JGI IMG/M metagenome (GOLD analysis project Ga0335075, IMG submission 206723) | Soil microbial communities from Loxahatchee National Wildlife Refuge, Florida, United States - Lox_Sample_2.4 | ecosystem: Environmental > Terrestrial > Soil > Wetlands | place: USA... | reverse complement strand
CCCCCTAAGCCCGGCCATCTCGGCGGCGGCCGCAGCCCGCCCGGGTCGCCGCCGAGATGGCCTCGTCCCTCCAACCGTTCCTTGGCGCCCTCTTCCGTCCCCGACCCAGCCCTGGGCAGCGACGAAATCAGCCATCCAGCCGCACCGGCTGACTCCGCTACGGATCAGGCTGCCCGGCGTCTTCCTCGCCCTCGCCTGCCTCGGAACCGCGATAGGCGATCGGGCGGAGCGGCTTCGCCGGGGCGCCGGCGCAGATGTGGCGGGCGGGGAGGTCGCGGGTGACCACCGAGTTGGCGCCGACCACGCACCGCTCCCCCACGCTCACCCCGCTGGTCACGGCGCAGTTGACGCCGAACCAGGTGTTGGACCCGATCTCGACCGGGCCCTTGGAGGTGAAGCCCTGCCAGGTGATCGGCAGGTCGGGGTCGTCGAAGCGGTGCTCGGCGTCGCCGACGAAGCAGCCGTTGGCGAACATCACGTGGTCGCCGATCGCCACCCTGCCTTGGGCGGCGATCATCGTGCCGCGGTTGAGGAAGCAGCCCGCGCCGATCTCGATCTCGGCGTCGGGCGCGAGGGTGAGCCAGCAGCCCGGCTCGAGCAGCGTGCCTTCGCCGATCCGCAGGCGCCCCTCGTCGAGCGCCTCGAGGATCTCGCCCTCGACCGGATAGCGGACGAAGAACCCGCCACGGGCGGCATGGCGGTCGATCCGCAGTCGCCGCGTGAGCCGGTGGTTGCGCTCGTACCAGCGCCGCTTCGCCCACCAGATCCGCCACCCCGTCTGCCCCATCCCCCAAACCGTACCGGGTGTCGATGGGCCGAAAACTCAAGCTCGAGCTTGAGTTTTCGGCCCATCGACGTGGGGTGTCGGGGGACGGACGTAGACTTGCGGCGATGAGTGACCTGCGCGGCGGCATCGACCTCGGCGGCACCAAGATCCAGACGGCGGTGATCGACGCCGAGGGGGCCGTCAAGGGCGAAGCGCGGCGGCCGACGCCTACCGAGGGCACGCCCGCCGACGTCGCGGCGGCGATGGCCGAGGCGCTGAGCGAGGCGGCGAAGGACGCCGGGACCGAGAGCTCCGAGCTCCAAGGCGTCGGGGTCGGCTCCCCCGGCGACGCCGACGAGAAGACGGGCGTCGTCAGCGGCGCCCGCAACCTTCCCGGCTGGGAGGGCAGCTTCCCGCTCGGCGAGACGCTGGAAAAGGAGCTCGGGACGAGCGTGCGGATCGGCAACGACGTCCAGGTCGCCACCGAAGCCGAGTTCCACCTCGGCGCCGGCCAGGGCTACGACAGCCTGATCGGCGTCTTCTGGGGCACTGGGGTCGGCGGCGGGCTGATCCTCGACGGCAAACCCTGGCTCGGGCGCGGCGCGGCCGGGGAGATCGGCCACATGGTGATCAAGCGCGGCGGCGCCAAGTGCCCCTGCGGACGGCGCGGCTGCATGGAGGCCTACGCCGGGCGCAAAGCAATGGAAGACGAGGCCCGCCGGCGCCACGAAGACGGCGACAAGACCGACCTCTTCAAGCTGATGGAGAAGCACGAAAAACCGCGCCTGACCTCGAGTATCTGGGGCCGCGCGATCGACCACGGCGACAAGGTCGCGACCGAGCTGGTCGACCGGGCGGTCGAGGCACTCGGCACCGGCATCGCCTCGGCGGTCAACCTGCTCGACCCGGAGGCGATCATCATCGGCGGCGGGCTCGGCCTGCGCTTCGGCGAGCGCTACATGGACGCCCTGCTGGAGGAGATGCGCAAGCACGTCTTCTTCGAGACGATGCCCGACGTGAAGATGGCCTCGCTGGGCGATCTGGGCGGCGCCGTCGGCGCGTCCCTCCTCGTCTCTCGCTAGCCCCCACCGCCGTGCGTTCGCAGTTCTTCCCGCCTACCGGCTAAAAGTGCGAACGCACCGGGGGTGACTAGGCTCTGCCGCGGGTCTGGCGCTGCTGTTTGGCTACCGCGTCGACGAGGACGGCGAGCAGCAGCACGCCGCCGGTGACCATGTATTTGATCGGCGAGGCGAGGCCGAGCAGGTCCATGCCGTTGGAGATCGAGCCGATCACCAGGGCACCGAGCAGGGCGGTCCAGACCGAGCCGCGACCGCCGAAGAGGCTGGTGCCCGCGATCACCGGCCCGGCGATCGCCAGCAGCAGCAATTCGTTGCCGCCCGAGTTCTGGTTGACGGCGAAGAGCCGTGAGGCCGCCATCACGCCGCCGACGGCGGCCATCGCGCCCGCGATCGAGAAGACCGCCACCCGCACCCCGTTGACCCGGATGCCGGCCCGGCGGGCCGCCTCGTCGTTGCCGCCGACGGCGAAGACGTGGCGACCGAAGGTCGTTTTCTGCACCACGTACTCCATCCCGACCACGAACCCCAGGAGGATCAGCACCGCCAGCGGCACGCCGCGGTCCGAATTGAGGATCGCGACGGCGGCGATGATGATCGCCGAGATGACGACGAAGCGGGCGATCTGCGGCACCGGGTTGTTGTCACCGAGGCCGGCGGCCTGGCGACGGCGGAAGCCGATCGCGAGGATCAGCCCGTAGGCGACGATCACGACCACGGCGATGATCCAGCCGGTCGTCTTCCCGTAGAAGATGTTGGCGAGGCCGGTGATCTTCGGATCGGTGACGTTCAGCGACCCGGTCTTGCCCAGGACCTGGAGCAGCGCTCCCTGCCAGGTCAATAAGCCCGCCAAGGTGACGACGAACGAGGGCACCACGAATTTGCTGAACAGGTACCCCTGGGCGCAGCCGATCGCGGCGCCGACGGCGACCGCGGCGGCGATCGCCAGGTACGGGTTCCAGCCGTGTTTGACGTTCAACACAACCATCACCGCCCCGGCGAGGCCCGACACGGCGCCGACCGAGAGGTCGATCTCACCGAGCAGCAGGACGTAGACGATGCCTACCGAGATCAGCCCGATCGTGGTGATCTGCAGCATCAGGTTGGTCAGGTTCTCGGCCGAGAGGAAGCGGCTTTCCTGGACCTGGAAGATGATCGCGATCAGGACCAGGCCGAGGATCACCCGGACCGAGGAGAGGTCGCCCTGGACCACGCGCCGGAACTGCCGGCGCGGGTTGATCTTGGGCTCTTCCTCGGTCTCGCCCGACTGCGGCGCGGTCGGGGCGGGCGTGGCGCTCATGCTTTCTCCCCCTCGGGGCCGCGGTCGGCGGCTTCGGCTTTGTCCTCGGCGACCTCGGCGCGGGCGCCGGCGTTGTTGCCGAGCCCGGTGATCGCGGCGACGATGTGCTCCTCCGTCACTTCGGTGGAGCTGAAGTCCCCGGCCGGGCGGCCGAGGCGTAGTACGAAGATCCGGTCGGCGACCTCGAAGACGTCGGCCAGGTTGTGGCTGATGACGACGACGCCGAGGTCGCGTTCGCGCAGGCGTTTGATCAGGGCCAGGACCTGTTTGGTCTGCGGCACGCCGAGGGCCGCGGTGGGCTCGTCGAGCATCACGACCTTCGGCTCGCCGAGCAGCGAGCGGGCCACCGCCACCTGCTGGCGCTGACCGCCGGAGAGCGTCCCGACCTCGCTGCGCAGGCTGGGGATCGTCACCGCGAGGTTCGACAGCAGGTCGGCGGCACGGTTCTCCATGTCGACCTCGTCGAGCTGCCGGGTGATCGCCCCGGGGCCGCCGAGCGTCTCCTCGCTGCCGAGGAAGAGGTTGGCGACGACGTCGAGGTTGTCGCAGAGCGCGAGGTCCTGGTAGACGGTGGCGATCCCCAGGTTCGTCGCGTCCTGGGGTTTGCCGATCGACACCGCGTTGCCTTCGAAGCGGATCGTGCCGCTGTCGGGGCTGTTGATCCCGGCGATCGTCTTGACCAGCGTCGACTTGCCGGCGCCGTTGTCGCCGACGAGGCCCACGACCTCGCCGGCGCTGACGGCAAAGTCGACCCGGTCCAACGCGCGGACCGGGCCGAATTGCTTACTGATCCCCTCCAGCTGGAGGAGGGGGGCATCCGGGCTCATGCTCAGCCCGAGATCCCTGCTTCTTTGCAAGCCGCCGCGAAGGCGCCTTCGCACAGTTCCGCCGGGGAGACGAAGTTTTCGGCGATGACCGTGCTCTTGATGTTGTCTTTGGTGACCGGGGTCGAGGTGAAGAGGACCGAGGGAACTTCGGTCTTCCCGTTTTCGACCATCTGCGTTTTTTCCTTGGTCTTGACTTCACCGGTTTCGCCGAGGGAGATCGCCATTTCGGCGGCGGTCTGGGCCTCCGGTTCGATCGGCTTGAAAATGGTCATGAACTGTTCGCCTTTGAGGATGCGCTGCAGCCCCGCGACGGTCGAGTCCTGACCGGTGACCGGCTTTTCTTCCGGATTGATGCCGGCGCCTTTCATCGCCGCGATCGCGCCGCCGCCGGTTTCGTCGTTGGCCGCGTAGATGGCGGCGAAACCGTTCTTGCCGAGCGCGGTGATCGCCTGGTCCGCCTCCTTCTGGGCGTTTTCGGCGGTCCAACCGGGCGTGTCGTATTCCTTGGCGATCTGGACGCCTTCTTTTTCGAACACCTTGTTCGAGCCCGCCTTGAACAGGGCGGCGTTCGGGTCGGCCGGATCGCCGTTGATCTTGATGATCGGGCCCTTCGGTTTGCCGATTTCCTTGAGCTTTTTGACCAGCGTTTCCGCCTGCTGTTCGCCCACCCGTTCGTTGTCGAAGGAGACGTAGGCGGCGACTTCGCTGTTTTCGATCAGGCGGTCGTAGCTGACCGTCGGCACTTCCTGGGCGTGAGCTTTTTCGACGATGACCGCAGCCGCTTTCGAGTCCATCGGGTCGACGACCATCACTTCGGCGCCCTGGGTCAGGGCAGCTTCGCCCTGGCTCGCCTGCTTTTCGGCGTCGCCGCCGGCGTTGAAGTACGAAACTTCACAATTCGGACACTGTTCTTCGACGGCTTTTTCGAAGTCCGGTTTGTCGTTGGTTTCGTAGCGAGGCGTTTCGTTTTCCGGCAGGAGGAGGGCGATCTTCACGCCTTCTCCGCCGCCGCTTTCTTCTCCGCCGCCCCCAGCGGCGGATTCGTTGCCTTCTTCGCTCGTCTTACCGGTACTGCTGCCTCCACCGCCACACCCCGCGACGACCGCGGCGATCGCGACCAAGGCGAAGACCGCGAAAAGGCCTCTCTTCATCCAAGCTGATCGGGGCATCACTCCTCCTTTTATGTCCCCCAAACGTTCCAGCCGACCATACCCCTGCGGCAAGATGGCCATGCGCCGGTGCAGGGGTTTCCCCGAATCGGACAATGGACCCCCGTTTTGGTGGCCCAGATGTCCAACCTGACTACGCAGCTACCGGAATTTTCGCGGCCCGGGATGACTTCGCGGGCTCGACCAGATCGGCGAGAAATCTCCCGGTGTGCGAATCGGGAACGGCGGCGACCTCCTCTGGTGTGCCGACGGCGACGATTTGGCCCCCCATTTCGCCTCCCTCCGGTCCGAGGTCGATCAGCCGATCCGCGGTCTTGATCACGTCGAGGTTGTGCTCGATCACCACCACCGAGTTGCCCTGGTCGACCAGGCGGCCGAGCACGTCGAGCAGCCGCTGGACGTCGGCGAAGTGGAGGCCGGTGGTCGGCTCGTCGAGGATGTAGAGGGTGTCCCCGGTCGCCACTTTGGAGAGCTCGGTGGCGAGCTTGATCCGCTGCGCCTCGCCACCGGAGAGCGTCGTCGCGGGCTGGCCGAGGCGGATGTAGTCGAGCCCGACGTCGTGCAGGGTGCGCAGCCGGCGGGCGATCTTCGGCACGTTCTCGAAGAAGCCGACCGCCTCCTCGACCGACATCGCCAGCACGTCGGCGATGTTCTTGCCTTTGAAGCGGACCTCGAGCGTCTCGCGGTTGTAGCGGGCGCCGTGGCACTGCTCGCAGGGCACGTAGACGTCGGGCAGGAAGTGCATCTCGATCTTGATCTGGCCGTCGCCCTTGCAGACCTCGCAGCGGCCGCCCTTGACGTTGAAGCTGAAGCGCCCCGGCTTGTAGCCACGCGCTCGCGCCTCCTGGGTCTGGGTGAAGATCTGGCGGATGTGGTCGAAGACGCCGGTGTAGGTGGCGGGATTCGACCGCGGCGTGCGGCCGATCGGCGACTGGTCGATGTTGATGATCTTGTCGATCTGCGAGAGGCCGTCGATCCCGTCGTGGGCGCCGGGCCGCAGTTTCGCCTGGTGCAGGCGGTTGGCGACCGAGGGGTAGAGCGTCTCGTTGACCAGCGTCGACTTGCCCGAGCCGGAGACCCCGGTGACGCAGCAGAAGACGCCGAGCGGGATCGTCACGTCGACGTCCTTGAGGTTGTGTTCGCGGGCGCCGCGGACGGCGAGCGCGCCTTTCGGGCGGCGGCGCTCCTTCGGCACCTCGATCTTTTTCTTCCCCGAGAGGTACTGGCCGGTCAGCGAGGCCGGGTCCCTGGCGACCTTCTTCGGCGTGCCCGCGGCGATGATGTGGCCGCCGTGCTCGCCCGCGCCGGGGCCGAGGTCGACCAGGTGGTCGGCGGCCATCATCGTGCCCTCGTCGTGCTCGACCACGATCACCGTGTTGCCGAGGTCGCGCAGGCGGTCGAGCGTCGCGATCAGCTTCTCGTTGTCGCGCTGGTGGAGGCCGATCGAGGGCTCGTCGAGCACGTACATCACGCCGACCAGGCTGGAGCCGATCTGGGTCGCCAGGCGGATCCGCTGCGCCTCGCCGCCGGACAGCGTGCGGGCGGTGCGGGCCATCGAGAGGTAGCCGATGCCGACGTTGTCGAGGAAGGTGAGGCGTTCGGTCACCTCGCGCACGATCAGCCGCGCGATCGAGCGCTCGGTCTCGCTCAGCTCCAGCGTCTCGATCCACTCCTTGGCGCGGCGCGCGGAGAGGTCGCAGTATTCGGCGATGCTGAGCCCGCCGACCTTCACCGCGAGGCTCTCCGGCCGCAGCCGGGCGCCGTCGCAGGCCGGGCACGGCTGCTCGGCCATGTAGCCCTCGATCCGTTCCCGGTTGGTCTCCGAGTCGGTCTCTTCGTAGCGCCGCTCCAGGTTGTTGACGATCCCCTCGAAGCGCACCTTGTAGGAGCGCCGGCGGCCGAAGCGGTTGGTGTAGGTCACCTGGTGGCGCTCGTCGCCGGTGCCGTAGAGGAAGATCTCTTTCTCGCTCTTCTTCAGCTTCGACCAGGGCTTGTCGACGTCGACGCCGGAGGACTCGGCGACCGAGGCGATCAGCCGTCGCCAGTAGGCGGTGACGCCGCGGTTCCACGGCTGCAGGGCGCCCTCGGCCAGCGACAGGGTCGGGTCGGGGACGACCAGTTCGGGGTCGATCACCTTCTGGAAGCCGAGCCCGTGACAGCGGTCGCAGGCGCCGTGGGGCGAGTTGAAGGAGAAGATCCGCGGCTCCAGCTCCGGGATCGAGGTGCCGCAGTTGAGGCAGGCGAACTGCTCGGAGAAGAGCAGCTTCGGCTCGTCGGAATCGACGAACTCGACTTCGATCAGACCGGCGGCGAGGCCCGCCGCGGCCTCCACCGACTCCGAGAGGCGGCGCCGCAGCTCCGGTTTCATCACCAGCCGGTCGACCACGATCGAGATGTCGTGTTTGAACTTTTTGTCGAGGACGATGTCCTCGTCGAGGCGGCGCAGCTCGCCGTTGACCTCGGCCCGCGAGTAGCCCTCGAGCCGCATCTGCTCGAGCAATTTCCCGTATTCGCCTTTGCGCCCGCGGACGACCGGCGCCATCACCATGAATTTCCTGCCGTCCTCGATCGTCATCAGCCGGTCGACGATCTGCTCCTGGGTCTGGCCGGTGATCTCCTCGCCGCACTCGGGGCAGAACGGGTGGCCGATGCGGGCCCAGAGCAGCCGCAGGTAGTCGTAGATCTCGGTCACCGTGCCGACGGTCGAGCGCGGGTTGCGCGAGGTCGTCTTCTGGTCGATCGAGATCGCCGGCGAGAGGCCCTCGATCGAGTCGACGTCGGGCTTCTCCATCAGGCCGAGGAACTGGCGCGCGTAGGAGGACAGCGACTCGACGTAGCGGCGCTGGCCCTCGGCGTAGATCGTGTCGAAGGCGAGGCTCGACTTGCCCGAGCCGGAGAGCCCGGTGATCACGATCAGCGCGTCCCGAGGGAGCTCTAGCGAGACGTCCTTGAGGTTGTGCTCCCGGGCGCCGGAGATGACGATCTTGTCTGAGGCAGGCACGCATAACGAGTCTACCCAAGCGAACAGATGTTCCCCCTCCCTTCGCCGTACCCTCACCGCCCGCCCCCCAAGGTGCGTTCGCAGTTTTCCCCGTTATGCGGGGAAAACTGCGAACGCAACGGGCGGATCGGCCTTCGAGGGGGGAGAACTCGGCGGCCGTTCGCACTTATCCCCGGTATGCGAGGAGAAGTGCGAACGCATCAGGCGATGGCGCGGCTGGCGGGGCGGCAGTTCGGCGTCGTCACGCGCGAGCAACTTAATGGGCTCGGGTATTCCGATGCCGCGATCGGCCGCGCCGTCGAGGCAGGGCGACTGCACGCCTGGCATCGGAGCGTCTTCGCGGTGGGACACAGACGACTGAGTCCGCACGCTCTCTGCATGGCGGCGGTCCTCTTTCGCGGCGACGGGGCGCTGGTCAGCTACCAATCCGCGGTCTGGCTCTGGGGGCTGGAGCCCAAGCTGCAGATCCCGGTCCACGTCAGCGTCCCCTGGCGCGGCCACGCGCAGGGCGCGATCGCCCTTCACCACTGCCCCGCCCTCCGCGACGAGGACGCGACCGAAATCGAGCATCTGCCGGTGACCTCGGTGCCCCGGACGCTCCTCGACTTCGCCTCGACCGCCAGGACCCGCCGGCTGGAGCGGGCCATCGACCAGGCGGACCGACTCGACCTGCTCGACGCCGCCGCCGTCAACCTGATCACCGAAGAGGTCCGCGGGCACCGCGGCAGCAAGCCGCTGCGCCGGGCGATGGTCATCTACCACGAGAAGGGCTTCACCCGGTCCGGCGGCGAGAAGCGCCTGCTGGCGGCGCTGGCCGACGCGGGGATCGCCCGGCCGCTGGTCAACAACCACGTCGAAGGCTACGAGCTCGACTTCTACTGGGAGCGCGAGCGGTTCGCGGTCGAACTCGACAGCTGGGAGCACCACCGCTCGCGCCGTTCCTTCGAGAAGGACCCCGAACGCCAGGAGGACGTGGCGATGGCCGGGATCGAGATGATCCGGATCACCGGCAGTCGCCTGAAGCGAGAACCGGGGACGGTGGCCCGGCGCATCGGCGAACACCTGGAACGCCGCCGTCGAGACCGCACCACCTGATGCGTTCGCAGAAATGCCCGGATAGCGGTGAGAAGTGCGAACGCACCGGGGGCGGCCGGGTCAGAGGGCGGCGGAGAGCTTGCGGCGGTAGGTGCGGGCTTCGGGGTCGGCGGGGTCGAGGTCGGCGAGGAGGCCGATCACGGCGCGGCGGATCAGGTCGCGGCGGGTGGCGGGGTCGAGTGAGGCGGTGCGCGCCTCCGGGGCGGCACCGGTTGCGGCGTCACCGCCGCCGGCGGCCGGCTCGGCTCCGTCCGGGGCCGACAAGGCCTCCAGGAGGGCATCGAGGGCCGCGGTGCGGTCGCCCGCATCGAGGGCGGTCCAGGCATCGGAGGCGACGCCGGCCTCCGACAGCCTCACCCGGGCGGCGATGCCGGCGGCGGCGAAGTCGTCGGGGAAGCCCTCGACCGCCGCCAGGGCCTCGACCCCCGCCCCGCGCGCCAGCCGCGCCTTGGCCAGCGCCACCGCGATGTCGGCGCGGCGCGGCTCCAGTTCGTGGGCCTCGCGCAGGGAGAGCTCGTCGCCCGCCGCCAGCAGCTCGTCGGCCCGCGAGGGCGCCAGGCCGTCGAAGAACGCTTCGACCTCGGCGGGCGGCACGGCACCGACGAATTCGTCGACGACCTCACCGTCGCGGAAGGCCTTGACAGCCGGGATCCCCTGGATCTCGTAGCGCGCCGCCAGCGCCTGGTTGGCGTCGGTGTCCACCTTGGCCAGGACGACCTCGCCGTCACGCTTGCTCTCCGCGGCCTCCAGCGCCGGGCCCAGCTGGCGGCACGGCCCGCACCACTCGGCCCAGAAGTCGACCACGACCGGCACTTCCTTGGAGCGCTCGATCACGTCGCGCTGGAAATCGGCTTCGGCGGTGTCGATCGGCATCAGGCCCCCGCGGTCATGCCCTCGAGGTCACGGCGCAGCTCACGCAGCTCGTCACGGATGCGGCCCGCCTCCTCGAAGCGCAGGTCGTCGGCCGCGGCCAGCATCTCCTCCTCCAGCGCCACGATCGTCTTCTCCAGCTCCTCCGGGCTGTCGAAGCGCTCGGCGGCCTTGCGGCGGCGCCGGGCCGGGGCCCGGTCTTCCATCGCCAGCAGCTCCGACATCTCCGAGATCCCCTTGCGCACCGTCGTCGGCGTGATCCCGTGCTCCTCGTTGTAGGCGATCTGGATCGCCCGCCGGCGGTCGGTCTCGCGCATCGCCGCGCGCATCGCGTCGGTCTCCTTGTCGGCGTACATCAGCACCCGGCCGTTGACGTTGCGAGCGGCGCGGCCGATCGTCTGCACGAGGCTGGTCTCGCCGCGCAGGAAGCCCTCCTTGTCGGCGTCGAGGATCGCGACCAGGGAGACCTCGGGCAGGTCGAGCCCCTCGCGCAGCAGGTTCACCCCGACCAGCACGTCGTACTCGCCCAGCCGTAGGTCGCGGACGATCTGGATCCGTTCGAGCGTGTCGATCTCGGAATGCAGGTAGCGGACCTTCACCCCGTACTCGAGCAGGTAGGCGGTCAGGTCCTCGGCCATCTTCTTGGTCAGCGTCGTGACCAGGATGCGCTCACCGTTCTCGGCGACCTTCTTCGCCTCGTTCATCAGGTCGTCGATCTGGTTGCGGGTCGCGCGCAGCTCGATCTCCGGGTCGACGATCCCGGTCGGGCGCACGATCTGCTCCACGGTCCGCGACGATTCCGCTTTCTCGAACGGGCCCGGCGTCGCCGACACCATCACCAGTTGCTTCACCCGGTCGAGGAACTCGTCGAATTTCAGCGGCCGGTTGTCGATCGCCGAGGGCAGGCGGAAGCCGAAGTCGACCAGGGTCTGCTTGCGCGAGCGGTCGCCCTCGTACATGCCGCCGATCTGCGGCACGGTCTGGTGGCTCTCGTCGATGAAGCAGACGAAATCGTCGGGAAAGTAGTCGATCAGGGTGTGCGGCGGCGTCCCCGGTTCGCGGCCGTCGAGGATCCGCGAGTAGTTCTCGATCCCCGAGGTGAAGCCGAGCTCTTTGATCATCTCGAGGTCGTAGGAGGTGCGCTGCCGCAGGCGGTGGGCCTCCAGCTGTTTGCCTTCGTTCTCGAGTTCGGCCGTCCGCGTTTCCAGTTCCGCGCGGATCTCCTCCACCGCGCGCTCGACCGTCTCGTCTTTCGTCACGTAGTGCGAGGCGGGCCAGACCGAGACGTGGTCGATCTCGTCGATCACCTCGCCGGTCAGCGGGTCGAAGTGCTGGATCCCCTCGATCTCGTCGCCGAAGAGGGCGATCCGGTAGGCGGTCTCGGCGTAGGAGGGCATGATCTCGAGCACCTCGCCGCGCACCCGGAAGGCGCCGCGGCCGAGCACCGAGTCGTTGCGCTGGTACTGCATCTTGACCAGCTTGCGCAGCACTTCGTCACGGTCGATCTCCTTGCCGACCTGGAAGAGCTGCATTTTTTCGTTGTAGACCTGGGGCGAGCCGATCCCGTAGATGCAGGAGACCGAGGCGACGATGATCACGTCGCGGCGGGCGAAGAGCGAGGCCGTCGCGGCGTGGCGGAGGCGGTCGATCTCGTCGTTGATCGAGCTGTCCTTCTCGATGTAGAGATCCTGCGCCGGGACGTAGGCCTCGGGCTGGTAGTAGTCGTAGTAGGAGACGAAGTAGTTGACCTCGTTCTCAGGGAAGAACTCGCGGAACTCGTTGCAGAGCTGCGCGGCGAGCGTCTTGTTGTGCGCGATCACGAGCGCCGGCCGCTGCACCTCCGCGATCACCCCGGCCATCGTGAACGTCTTGCCGGTGCCGGTGGCCCCGAGCAGGGTCTGGAAGCGCTCCCCCGCGCCCAGCCCCTCGGCCAGCCCCGCGATCGCCTTCGGTTGGTCCGCGGTGGGGATGTAGGCGGAGTTCAGCTTGAAATCGGGCACGAAACCAAGATAGCGACCCCGATCGCGCGGCCCACCACGCCACACCGGCCCTCCCCAACCTCTGAGTTCGCACTTATCACCGCTATGCGGTGATAAGTGCGAACTCAAGGGGGCGGGGGTGGCTGGGGCGTGGCAGACTCTCGGCCGATGAGACACTCACGGGCGGCTTTGGCCGCGTTCTTCTCGCTCGCCGGGGTTCTGCACTTCGTACGGCCGCGGCCGTACGAAGCGATCGTGCCGCCGCCGTTCCCGAAACGGGAGTCGGTGGCGATCTCCGGGGTCGCCGAGGTGGTCGGCGGGATCGCCGTCCTCCACCCCGTCACCCGCCGCGCCGGGCGCTGGTGGCTGCTCGCGCTGCTGCTCGCCGTCTTCCCGGCCAACGTCTGGATGGCGGTGAGCCCGGAGAAGGTCCCCGGCGCCGGGAAGATCCCACGCTGGGCGCTCTGGGCCCGCCTGCCGCTACAGCCGCTGGCGATGCTCTGGGTCTGGCGCGCCACCGAACGCTGAACCCCCGCCCCCCAGGTGAGTTCGCAGAAATCACCGTTATCCG
>Ga0335075_10012810_pt1 | contig 12654 bp, 10 predicted proteins | sample Lox_Sample_24_FD_206723 | JGI IMG/M metagenome (GOLD analysis project Ga0335075, IMG submission 206723) | Soil microbial communities from Loxahatchee National Wildlife Refuge, Florida, United States - Lox_Sample_2.4 | ecosystem: Environmental > Terrestrial > Soil > Wetlands | place: USA... | reverse complement strand
CACCATCCGTTCACGCCGCCCGGCCGCTACTGGTCGATGTACCGGCCGGACGACATGGCGCTGCCGGAAAGCTTTCATCACGGCAACCGGCCGCTGGCGCGCTCCGTCGCTTGGGCGCTGACGCAGCGCGATTCTGGAAAGGCTGACACAGCCGGGCAGGCGGCCTTCGCCGTCGACGAGCGCGAAGCGCGCGAGGCCATGGCGCTATCCTGCGGCATGATCGCCATGATCGACGATTGCGTCGGGCGAGTGCTGGCCTCGCTGGCGGCGTCCGGTACGGCTAACGAGACGATCGTCATTTTCACGACAGATCACGGCGACTATCTCGGTGATCACCGGCTCATGCTCAAAGGCCCGGCGCATTACGAGGGCATTACACACGTGCCGTTCATTTGGGCCGAGCCGGGCGAGCGGGCAGCGCGGCGCACCGATGTCTTGGGCGGCACGCTCGACATCGCCGCGACGATTCTCGATCGCGCGCGCATCCAGCCCTACAATGGCATGCAGGGGACGAGCCTGCTGCCGGCGATCAATGGTGAACCGATGACAGCGGCCCGCGACTGCCTCGTCATCGAGGACGATCAGCAGCGCGCCACCTTCGGGTTCACGTCGCCGCCGCGCCTGCGCACGCTCATCACCGCGCGCCACCGCATGACCATCGCCGATGGCGATCCCTACGGCGAGCTTTACGACCGGGCGAACGATCCGCACGAAATGGACAATCTGTTCGACGATCCCGCCCATCGCGCGCTGCGCGGCGAACTCTTCGAGCGGCTTGCCTATCGTGAAATGGAATTGGCCGATCGCTCGCCGCTGCCGAGCGGGCGGGCGTGATCGATCGCGGCGGCCCGACGATCAAAGATTACTTGGCGCGCCGCCGTGGCGATTTTTGTGCGCCGCGGCTTGGCGAACTGTTCAAGGCCACAGCATTGCGGATAAGAGCCTTGAACGAAGCCTCGTCAATCGTGTCGCCTTCGTGGATATCGATGGCGCGCCTGACGTTGCCTTCGAGGCTGGAGTTGAAGAGCTTCGCCGGATCCTTCAGCTGAGCTCCCTTGGCGAAAGTCAGTTTCACAACGCTCTTGTATGTCTCGCCGGTGCAAATCATCCCGCCGTGATACCAGACAGGCACCCCACGCCACTTCCATTCCTCGACGACTTCGGGGTCGGCTTGTTTGATAAGGGCGCGGATGCGTGCGAGCGTCTCGCCGCGCCAGTCGCCAAGCTCCTTGATCCGCGCGTCTATCAGCCGGGACGGGGAGGTGGCCTTTGTCTCCTCTTTCTCTCTGGCCATCGGCTCACCGCTGCAATAGCGCGATCAAGCTCGATGTGTCCCAGCGCTTGCCGCCCATCTTCTGCACCTGCGAGTAGAATTGATCGACCAAGGCCGAGACCGGCAAGTGTGCGCCGTTGCGGCGCGCTTCGTCCAAACAAATATTGAGGTCCTTGCGCATCCAGTCGACGGCGAAGCCGAAATCGAACTTGCCGGCCACCATGGTCTTGTAGCGGTTCTCCATCTGCCAGGACTGCGCCGCGCCCTTGGAAATGGTGGCGATGAGCTTCTCGATATCGAGGCCGGCCTTCTGCGCAAAGTGCAGGCCCTCGGCGAGGCCCTGAACGCAGCCTGCGATGCAGATCTGGTTGACCATCTTGGCAAGCTGGCCGGAGCCGGGGCTGCCCAACAGATTGCAGGCGCGGGCGTAGGCCGCGATCACTTTCTCCGCCTTGGCGAACGGGCCTTCGTCGCCGCCGCACATCACCGTGAGCACGCCGTTCTCGGCGCCGGCCTGGCCGCCGGAGACCGGGGCGTCGACGAAATCGAAGCCGCGCTTCTTCGCCTCGGCATGAAGCTCGCGCGCGATCTCAGCCGACGCGGTGGTGTGATCGACCACGATCGCGCCCTTGCCGACGCCGGAATAGATGCCGTTGTTGCCGAGCATCACCTCGTGCAGATCATGGTCGTTGCCGACGCACGCCATGACGAAGTCTTGCCCGGCGGCGGCCGCCTTCGGCGTCAACGCACTCTTGCCGCCATATTGGGCGACCCACTTTTCGGCTTTTGAGGCGGTGCGGTTGTAGACCGTGACGTCGTGGCCGCCCTTGTTCTTCAGATGTCCCGCCATCGGGTAGCCCATCACGCCAAGCCCGACGAATGCGACCTTCGCCATTGTGTTTGCTCCCTGCGAGGGTGTTGCTGCCAAATATTCTGTCGCCGCTGTTTGCGCCGCCGCAAGCGGGCGCGTCAACCGCTATCGCGGCAGACGCAGCCGCTTGACGCTGCGGGCCTGCCAGGACGGAGGCACCTCTATTTCGGTATCCCCGGGGACGGACACGGCGAACTCGGCGGCCGGCCCCAAAACCATCTGCCGCCGCCAGACATTGGCTTGCGGGTATCTCGCGCGCAGAGGGTCAAGAACGGCTTGCCACTGGATGCCGCGCGGCCGGGTCAGCCAATAGACCGTCGACTGGGGCGGCGGTGGCGTCTCGCCGCCGGCGTGGGCGTAGAGTCCGCCATGCCCTTCCTCCATCAGTGCGGCGACGCTGTCGTGCGCGGACCGCACGCCGCCGCCCACCGCAAAGCTGTTCAGCGGATCCATCGCCCATGATCCTTGGAGGATGCACCAATCCTCGTATCCCGCCTGATTGCCAAGCCACGGCACAGGTTCAATAGAGTAGGATGCCGCGGTGACGAAGCCCGGCGGCGGTTGCCGCGCCAAGTCGCTCTGGAAGCGTACGATGGCCTCCTCGTAGCGCTCGCGCGCAACCTGCGAAAATGGCCGGTGCCAGAAGATGTAGGCGAGCATACTCGAAGCCTGCATCAGAGCGGCGCCATGTCAACCGCATGAGGTTGACCCCAGCGAAGCCGAGGCTATGTAGGTCGCATGGCATCCGTGAAAGACGACGTGGTCGCCGCTCTCGGCAAGGTTTTGAGCCCCGACGGCAGGCCGCTCACAGAGACCGGCACGCTGTCCGACATCGTAGCCACCGACGGCAAGGTTTTCTTCTCCATCACCGCCGATGCCGCCGCGGTGAAACAATGGGAGCCGGTGCGCGAACGCGCCGAGGCTGCGGTGCGCGCCGTTCCCGGTGTCAACTCGGCGCTCGTTGCCTTGACCGGCGAGCGCGCGCCAGGCGCTGGCGCACCTCCACCGCGACGACCTCAGATGCAAACCGGCCGTCCGCAGCCGGGCGGCCACGCGCCACCGACGCCCGCCGGCATCCCCGGCGTCGGTGCGATCATCGCGGTCGCCTCCGGCAAGGGAGGCGTCGGCAAATCGACCACGGCGGTCAATCTGGCGCTCGGCCTGCGCGACCTCGGGCTCAAAGTCGGCATCCTCGACGCCGACATTTACGGCCCCTCGATGCCAAAGCTCCTTGCCATCCGCGAGCGGCCGCAGACCGTCGGCGGTACGCGGCTCAAACCCATCGAGCGCCATGGCATGCCGGTGATGTCGATCGGCTTCCTCATCGAGGAGGAGACGCCAATGATCTGGCGCGGACCGATGGTGATGTCGGCGCTCACGCAGATGCTGCGCGAGGTGGAATGGGGCACCCTCGACATCATGGTGGTCGACATGCCGCCCGGCACCGGCGACGCGCAGCTCACCATGGCGCAGCAGGTGCCGCTCAAGGGCGCCGTCATCGTCTCCACGCCGCAAGATCTCGCGCTGATCGACGCACGGCGCGGCATCGCCATGTTCCGCAGAGTCAACGTGCCTGTCCTCGGCATCGTCGAGAACATGAGCTATTTCCTCTGCCCGCATTGCGGGGAACGCTCCGACATTTTCGGCCATGGCGGCGCGCGCGCGGAGGCAGAGCGGCTTGCCGTGCCGTTTCTCGGCGAAGTGCCGCTCGATATTTCGATCCGCGAGAATTCCGACGCCGGTAAGCCGGTGGTCGCGATTGCCCCGGATTCGCCGCACGCACAAGCCTATCGCGACATTGCCGCGCGGGTGCGCGATGGCTTGGCCGGCGCGAGCCGCCCGGCGCCGAAGATCGTCATCGAGGGGTAGGGCGGTTTGGCTTGGCGCGGCGCCCTGCGTTCGCCGCGCGGCTTCCCATCCGGGCGAAGCGTTCCGACCCCTGCTTCATCCTGTCTCTTGCCTGCATCCGTGATTATGGATTAAATTGGATCCAATCTAATCCGTTTCCAAGCCATGCGAGGTGCCGGCGATGCAAGAGATCCTTGAACCCACAGTCGCCGACCGGCCGCCCCTCGTGCCGGTGGCGCCGCGATTGTCCGATTTGCGCGGCAGGCGGGTTGCCTTCGTCGACAACAGCAAGTGCAACGCCGACCTGTTCATCGCGCGCGTTGCGAATGTGCTCACCGAGCGGTTTGCGGTGGTGCCGGGTCCGACCGTGCGCAAGGCCGCGCCGAAGGATCGGCTCTCCGACCGCGATTTCGACAATCTCGGCGCATGCGACGCTGTCGTGCAATGCTTCGGCGATTGCGGCACCTCCACGTCGATCAGTGTCGCCGACGCGGTCGAGATGGAACGGCGCGGCATTCCGACCGTCACCGTGTTCAGCACCGCCTTCGCCAACGCGGCGCGCAATCAGGCGGCCGGCCGCGGCATGGCCGACCTTCCGCTTGTGCGCATCCCGCACCCCATGCATACGGCGCCGCGCACTGTCGTCGCCCAACGTGCCGACGCGGTCCTTGACACGCTGGTCGAACGCTTGACGACCCGCGGCGAGGAAGTTGTCGCCGCGGTGGACACCCTTCGCGCTCAGGGCGGCTCCAACGAGATCGACGACCAGGAACTGATGTTCGCGCGCGGCTTCACCGACGGGCTGCCGGTCGTCATTCCGACCGCGGAAAAGGTGGCGGCGATGGTCGCGGCTTGCGGGCGCGAGGCCGGCGAACCGCTCGGCCCGTTTCCTCCGCGCTGGCGTAAAGCAACGATCGAAAAGGTCGCGATCAACGCCGTGATGGCCGGCTGTCGGCCGGAATACTTCCCGGTGGTGCTGGCCGCGCTCGATGCGGCCTTGGACAACGATTGCCAGCTCTACGGCATTCAAACCGCCACCAACACGACCGCGCCGCTGTTCATCGTCAACGGTCCGATCGTCAAGGAACTCGACATCAACGCCCGTGGCAACGTGTTCGGCCAGGGCTCGCGCGCCAACGCCACCATTGGCCGCGCGGTGGCGCTGGTGCTGCGCAATATCGGCGGCGATAGACCAGGCGAGACCGATATGGCGACGCACGGCCAGGCTGGAAAATTCAGCGCGTGCATTGCCGAAGCCGAAGACGACAGCCCGTGGTCGCCGTTCCACGTCGACGCCGGGTTCGCCGCGGCCGACAGTACCGTGACCGTGATCGGCGCCTCGGCGCCGCAGAACATTTTCACCTATGGCTGCGAGACCGGCCAGGACATTCTCGAGCATTTCATCGGCGCCTCGCTCGGGCTCGGTCATAACAATATCATCTTCCCGACCGGTCCGCTGTTTGTGGTCAGCCCCGAACATGCGGCCACCATGGCGCGCGACGGCATCGGCAAGAAGGAGATTCAAAACGCGCTGTTCGAGCGGGCGCGGATTCCGCTGTCCAGCTTCGCTGCACGCAGCGTGCGCGGATTGCATCATCGCCGGGCGCGCTGGTTCGCCGAAGTCGGCGATCCCCATCATATCGGCATCGCCGACCGAGCCGAGGACATTCATATTGTCGTCGCCGGCGGCGCCGGCATCCACTCGCTGTTCGTGCCGACGTCGTTCAGCTACCGGCCGGTGACGCGCCGGGTCGCGGGGCCGCTGCGCGGCTGAACTCGCGCAACCGATAAAAAGTGCGGCCCGCAGAAGGCCGCCGGACTGCTGGTAAAGGGAGGGGTACATGGCCAATGCAGGGTCAAGCGCTGCACTCGATTCGCCGCCACTCGGCGGTGGGGAGGCGAAGACTGCGGCATCTCACGCGGGGCTCTTCAAACGCTCGGGATTGCTCATCGGCTTGGCGGCGCTGGTTGCGGTCATCCTGTTGCCGCAGCCCGAGGGCCTGTCGGTCGCCGGCCAGCACATGCTTGGCATCTTCGCCTTCGCGGTGATCGTCTGGATGACGGAAGCCGTCGACTACGCGGCAAGTTCGATCATCCTCTTGGCGCTGATGGCCTTCCTGCTCGGCATCGCGCCCGATCCGGCGCATCCCGGCCATCTTCTCGGCACCCATGCAGCGCTCTCGGCCGCTCTTGCCGGCTTCACCAATTCGGCCGTGGCACTGATCGCGGCGGCGCTCGTCATTGCCGCAGCGATGGCGATCACCGGCCTCGACAAGCGCGTCGCCTACAAGGTCATTGCGCTGATCGGCATCGGACGCAGCCGCATTCTCATCGGCACCATCATCATCATGGCGTTGCTCGCCTTCTTCATTCCGACCGCGTCGGCGCGTGTCGCCTGCCTCACCCCGATCATGCTCGGCATGATTTCCGCCCTCGGCATCGACAAGAAGAGCCGGACCGCCGGCATGCTGATGCTGGCTGTCGCCTACCTATCGTTGATCTGGGCGATCGGGATCGCCACCGGAGCGGCCCAAAATGTCTATGTGAACGCGCTGATGGACCGCACGATTCATGTCAGCATTTCCTGGATCGATTGGCTGATCGTCGGCGCGCCATTCTCCATCGCCATGAGCGTGGCGCTTTATGTCGTGCTGATGAAAATGATGCCGCCACAGCCGGACGAGATCGCCGCGACGAAAAAGATCGATCCGGCCTCGTTGAAAGCCTTGGCGCGCGAGCTCGGGCCGATGACGGGCGAGCAGAAGAAGCTTCTGCTCATTTCGCTGGTGCTGGTCGGCTTCTGGGCCACGCAGGGCAAGCTGCATCACTTCGATTCGTCATCGGTGGCGGTCGCGGCGGTAGCACTGATGTTCGTGCCCAAGATCGGGGTGCTCGAATGGAAGCAGGTCCAGTCGCGCTTTCCCTGGGGCATCCTGGTTCAGCTCGGTGTCGGCGTTGGGCTGGGCATCGAGTTGCTGCGCACCGGCGCCGCCGGCTGGCTCGCCAGTTTCGTCGTCAATGAATTCGGCGTCCAGCACCTGTCGATCTTCGCGATCCTGGCGATCCTGTGGCTGTTCCTGATCGTTGTCCATCTGGGTTTCGCCAGCGGAGCCGCCATGGCGACCACCATGATCCCGGTCATGCTGAGCGTGCTGCAGCAGGCGCAGATACCGGCGGACAAGATCGCCGGCATGACCATGCTGCTCGCCTTTGTCACCAGCGTCGGCTGGATTCTGCCTATCAATGGGCCGCAGAACATGCTCGCCTTCGGCACCGGAACGTTCGAGGCGCGCGACTTCATCCGCGTCGGCACAGTGCTCACCGTGATCGCCTATGCGATGCTGCTCTTGTTCGCCGCCACCTATTGGCACTGGCTCGGCTATGTGTAGAACAGACCGTCGTTGAATCGGACTTTCGGAAACGCGCCCCATTGTGCGCTCGCCGGAGCCGCGTGAATTGGATCGTGATTTGGATCGCTGATGCGGCTGCGCAGCTTAATGCAGGAGCTCGGGGCGCAAGGCTCAACCGCGGATGCGGTTTATCGCGTGTTGCGGCACGGCATCGTTCATGGCGACCTTGCTCCGGGCGAGCGGTTGCGCAGCGATGCGCTCGCCAACGAGTTGCGCGTGAGCCGCACGCCGGTTCGCGAAGCCTTACGCAAGCTTGAAGCTGAAGGGCTCGCCGCCCATGCCGGCTCCCGGTTGATCGTTCGTGCGTTGAGCGAGCAGGATCTCACCGAGCTCTTCTATGTGCGCGAGGCGCTCGAAGGCATGGCGGCGCGGCTCGCCGCCGAGAACGCCACGCCGGCGGAAATTGAGGACATCAGCGAACTTCTGGACGATATGGACGCGCTAGGCCGGCGCGGCGATGCGGAGGCGTTTCGCCGCCTAACCGCCGAGTTTCATCAGCTGATCGGCCGGGCCTCGCACAATGGCCGGCTGTCGCAGTCCTTGAAATCGCTGCTCGATCACGTCCGTCAGGTGCAGACCAGCACGCTCTACACCGAGGGGCGGCCGGCCGAGGCGCTCAAGGAACATCGAAGCCTCCTGGCGGCGATTGCGGCGCGCGACGCCGAGCGCGCCGAAAGGCTCGCGCGCGAGCACCGGCGCAAGACGCTCGAACTGCGCAAGGCGATCCTGCGCGAGGAATTGCGTAAAAGCCGCTCAGGCGGCGAACGGCGCGGCGGCGCGCGGGAAGGGGACTGATCATGGCCGGCGAAACCAAAGCACTTGCGCAATTTGCGAGCGCGCTACGCTACGACGACATTCCCGCCCCGGTCATCGCCATCACCAAGGCGTGCCTGCTCGACACGGTGGGCGTTGCGCTGTTCTGCAGCCGATTGCCGTGGAGCCGCAGCGTTGAGGATTTCGCCCGCCATGCCGGCGGCAACGGCGCAAGCACGATCTTGAGTGCTTCGCTGCCGCGCGCGGGCGCGCCCGCCGCAGCGCTCGCCAACGGCACGTTCTCGCACGCCTTTGAGTTCGACAATCTGCGCCAACCGAGTGTCGGCGTGCATCCCGGCGCCACCGCCCATGTCGGCGCGCTCGCAGTCGCCGAGGAATACAAGGTGTCCGGACGCGATTTTCTCACCGCTCTGGTCGCCGGGTGCGAAGCCATGCTGCGCGTCGGCGCCGCCGCCAAACAGACCAGTGAGGAGATCGGCTTCCATGCGCCGGGCCTCGCCGGGGTGTTCGGCACGGCTATCGCGGCGGCGAAGCTCATGGGCCAAGACGTACGCCAGACCACGATGGCGATCGGCATCGGCGCGTCGTTCTGTTCGGGGCTTCTTGCTTTCGTGCGTGCCGGCAACGGCGGCATGGTCAAGCGCCTGCATATGGGACGCGCCGCCGAAGGCGGGGTCACCGCCGCCTACCTCGCCGCCCGCGGTTTCGAAGGACCCGACGTCGCGCTCGAAGGCAAGTTCGGCTTTCTCGATGTCTATGCGCACGAAGGCGATCCGGCGCTGCTGACCGAAGGGCTCGGCACGCGCTGGGACAGCCACCACATCTGGTTCAAGATGTTTCCCTGCCACGTTACCGCGCAGGCGCCGGTGCGCGCGGTGCGCGAGCTCATGCGCACGCACCGCTTCGCGGGGGGAGACGTCGCCACCGTCACGCTCTACGCCGGAGCAAAGGTGCTCTCGCACCATGCCGATCGCGAGCCGCACGACGTCGGCACGGCGCAGTACTCGGTGCCGTTCTGTATCGCGCTGTCGCTGTTTCGCGATCCGGCCGACCCGCAATCCTTCCTCGACGGGCCTGGCCAGAACCCGGCCATTCTCGATCTGTGCAAACGGGTCGAGCTGCGCCCGCTGAGCGCCATTCCTTCCGGCGCCGGCAAACCGGCCTGCCGGCTCGAGATTACGCTGCGCGACGGCCGTTCGCTGGCGATCGATGACACCATGCTGGATGACGGCAATGCCGAAACGGTGCGGCAAGCGCGCGTCGAGGAAAAATTCCGCACGCTCACCGACGATCTTCCGCGGGCTTGGCGGGATGGCCTGCTTGGCCGGTTGAATGCGATCGAGAACGAGAAGGACGTCGCCGCGTTGTTTGCCCGCTAGGGCCGCTGCGTAGGGGACGGAAACATCACGCCACCGCGCCATTGCGATCGCGCCGCAACACCTTGCCGGGGAGCGCGCCGGTATGCGCCGCGTTCTCGACCACCATCGTCCCGTTGACGATAACGCTGGTTCGCTCGCCGCTCGGGAACTGGTGCGGCTTGGCGTAAGTGGCGCGGTCGGCGAAATCGTCCGGATCGAAGATGACCACGTCGGCGCAAAATCCCACCCGTAAGAGCCCGCGGTCGGCGAGCTTGAGCGCGCGCGCGGTTGCGCCGGTCATCTTGTGGATCGCGGCCGCTAGCGGAAGAAGCTTCTGCTCGCGCACGTAGCGGGAGAGAATGCGCGGAAAAGTGCCGTAGAAGCGCGGATGCGGCAGGCCCTGGCCGACGATCCCATAGGGCGCCACGCAATTGCCGTCGGAGCCGACCAGCGCGTGCCGGCAAGCGACCAAGGTGCGGATGTCGTCCTCGGCGATCGAGGCGACCAGCACCCGCGTCGCGCCGCGGTCGGCAATCAGATAGTCGGCGAGCGCGTCGATCGGATCGACGCTTCGCTCGGCGGCGAGCGCCGCGATGGTCTTGCCGGCGTGCTGCGGGGTGTGCGGCGAGATCGAGATCGTCACCGCCTGCCATGAGGAGATTTTTCCCCAATTGTTCAATCCGTCGCGGGCGATGTCGGCGCGAATCCGCTCGCGCGTCTGGCGCTGCGCAAGCCGCTTCAGCATCGCTTCGACGCCGCCGGCCTGCACCCAGGGCGGCAGCAGATTTTTCAGCGGATTGGAGCCGGCATCGTAGGGGTAGCTGTCGCAATCGACATCGAGCCCAAGCGCCTTGGCGTCTTCGATCATCGAAAGTGCGGTCGCCGTCTTGCCCCAATTGTCGGTGCCCGAGCATTTGAAATGCACAATCTCGACATGCACGCCGCACTGCGCGGCGATGTCGATCGCTTCGGCCACCGCATCGATCACCCGGTTCGATTCATCGCGCAGGTGGGTGAAGTAGCCGGCCTTGTGGCGCGCCAGCACTTTACCGAGCGCGATCATCTCCGCCGGCTCTGCGTAGGAGCCCGGCGGCGTGAACAGGCCCGACGACAGGCCAAGCGCGCCGGCATTAAGCGCCTCTTCCAGAAGCGCGATCATGCGTGCAAGTTCTTCCGTGCTCGGCGCCCGCTCCGCCATGCCCATCACCATCAGGCGCAGCGTGTTGTGGCCGACCAGCATGCCGGCATTCACGGACGTGGACGGAAAGCTGTCGAGATAATCGGGGAAGCTCGTCTCGCGGAACGGAAGCCAAGGCGCGCTCGGGCTTAAGTAGTCTTTGAGCATCTCGACCTTGCCAGGCAGCGCCGGTGCGGCCGAGAAGCCGCAATGCCCGACGATCTCGGTGGTCACGCCCTGGCGCACCTTGCTTTGGGCCTTGGGATTGACCGGCAGCGTGAAGTCGGAATGGGTCTTGATGTCGATGAAGCCGGGCGCCACCGCGAGCCCGCTTGCGTCGATGATCTTGCTCGCCGATCCGCTGACCTCGCCGATAGCGGCGATCCGGCCATCGGCGATCGCGACATCGCCGGCAACGCCTGGATTCCCGGCGCCGTCATAGAGGGTACCGCCGCGGATCAGAATGTCGTGCATCCGGCTACCTTAGCACGGAGCTGGGAAATGCCGCGCTCGCTCTTTGTGGGAGTAGGGTGGGCGGATGTTGATCTTTGCCTCCCTGGGCGAAGGCAACAGTGGGGCGGCGTCAGGGAAAAGACGCCATCGCCATGAGGAGGGCGGTCAAAGCCGGAGCCCCATAGCGAGGCACGCCAAAAGGTTCGGCCAGGACCGCCCGCTGCATCGCCCCCGCCAGCATAGCGGGGCGATAATAGGCGCTCGCATCGCCTTCGGATTGATGCAGATCAAAAGGCCCCGAAATTCAAAAACGCTGTTTTGGTTTCCGACAACGCAGGTTACCTGCCGCATCGAATGTCTCTGTTTGGCGGTCCGAATAGAGCAGGCTTCGGGATCCTCCCCGTCGCAAAAAAAGCTGCCTGAAATTCAGCCTCGAAAATGAAGGCCCTGCCGAGACGCGGCAGGGCCTACGGGACGGTGGGCATTGGAGGTTGCGCTGACAGCATCGCACAGGGGAGCGGCAAATCGGCGGTATGGCGATACGTTGCGCAAGCAATTTAAGAGCGCCAGTAAAGGTCTGCCTGAAAGTCTGCCGCCGTGCTGAGTGCGGCGGCCAATCGAAAAAACAGGCGAGGCCGCCAACTCAGGCGGCCGAAAAATCTTGCTTGCTCTTGGTGCCCACGATGCGGCCTGATTGCGCATCGACGAAATGAACGTTGCCGCAGGCGTCGCAAATCACCGTTTCGATCGACTCACCCGATTGTGTCGTTTCGTCGTCGATCTCGTACCAGACCTCTACGTTTTGGTCCGTTGCAGGACATTGGAACAGTAAAACGGGCATTGCGAGCATCAGCGACGGTGAGGGCTTATCGGTGTCTGCCTACCTTAAACACAACTGAATCACAACCGCCAATTGCCAATGGACCGCCGCTGCAAAATGAAGACCCTGCCGCGACGCGGCAGGGCCTAGGGGTGGGCGTTGGAGGTTGCGCTTAAGGGTATGGCACAGGCGAGCGGCAAACCGGCGGTATGGCACTACTGGCCTGAAGCAATTTTGAGCAGTCTTGACGCCCCGTGGTGAAGGTTTGCCGTGAAAGTCTGCCCCGGGAATTGCGATCCGAATCAAAAGGGGCCCCCCGAAACGCAAAAAGGAGGCACCTCGCGAATACCATTTGGCTATTGGAAAAATGAAGGCCCCGCCGAGCAGCAGGGCCTAGGAGTGGTTGGGTATTGGGTGGTGTTGCAGCAATGGTATGGCACAAGCGGGCAGCAAATCGGTGGTGTCACGCTACTTTGCGCAAGCAATTTACGACAGCGTCGGCCTGAAGGTTTGCCGCGAAAGTCTGCCCCAATTTCAGAAAGGCCATCTCGCGAACAACCCCTCGCGGAAAGAGGCCGGTACCGTTTTTTTTGAGGGCTGCCAGAAACCGCGGAGGCCGCCTATTGCAGGCGGCCTCTACCGGCATGCGGGGTGTCGGGGAAGACGGGGG
>Ga0335075_10012809_pt1 | contig 12654 bp, 9 predicted proteins | sample Lox_Sample_24_FD_206723 | JGI IMG/M metagenome (GOLD analysis project Ga0335075, IMG submission 206723) | Soil microbial communities from Loxahatchee National Wildlife Refuge, Florida, United States - Lox_Sample_2.4 | ecosystem: Environmental > Terrestrial > Soil > Wetlands | place: USA: Florida... | reverse complement strand
CTGAAGCAGCGGATCGAGGCGTTCATGGCCTACTTCAATGCCACCATGGCCAAGCCGTTCCGCTGGACTATGAAGGGCAAGCCGCTCGTCGCCTGAGACGGGTCCAACAGGGTACGGACTTCCGGCGGGGTGTACTAGTGCGCCGAGTCATCCGTACTGCGGAGACCAGACTGGGCGGTCGAGCGGAATGCCGGTCGGGCGCGGCAAGGGATTTTTCGGTCAGAATGTTTCCGGACAGAGCCGTTATACGCAAGAAAGTTGCGACCGCGGGATAGCGGCGACCTGGTCCGCGGACTAGTACTGATCCCAAATCGGGAATATTTCGGCCAGCGCGCGAATCGCCGGGACGCAGGCAACCGACCATGCCGGTGCGCAGCCGGCAATGCCCTGAGTGGGGGAGGGCGCGGCGGCAAACTTGTGCCGCGACAGCAGCAGCGCGATGGCCGGGGCGGCCGAAGTCTCCACGATGCCGCCTATTGCGCCGGGCGGGATGTTGGGATTCTCCCACGATTGCAGGCCGCACGTCGGCAGGCCGGGGCGGGAGCCATTCAAAGTGCTGCAGGTCGCCACTCGTCCGGCGACGGTGGCTTCTTGGGCGTGATGGCGGAACCCCTTTGGAGCGCTGCTGAACGCCACGATGGCACGGGACGGATCCAGCCAGTCCGAATGCGCGGGCGCAATACCGCAACGGCGGATCATCCAGGCGATGGCGTTGCCGAATGCGCCGCGGACCAGTGCCGCCGGTTGCTGTGCGGGGCCGGGCGGCAGGTCCGACCGGCAGCACCCCGACATTGGCCGCGTGCCGGCACGGTACTGGCGGATGGCGAGCCAATATTCGCGCACCAGGAATGCGACCAGGACGAGGAACCGCACGAGCCCGTGCAGCAGGGGCAGCAGGTCCAGCATGTGCAGACGGTGCAGCAGGCGCGCGGACGCGTCCGGGCCGGCCCGATCGGCATCGGGGGCATAGGCGTAGGCCGGAGAGGTGAGTGCGTTGCTGATCATCGCGGATGGTTGCGGAGCTGCCTTTCTTCGGGGGTTGAACCGAGCGCCCGTTGAGTTAGGGGATCTGCACCTGAAAGTCAATCAAAATAACCGACCCAAATATCAGACGGAAAAAATCGGCAGAATCGCCCGCCCATCGCGGCGGCCGCGGGGGGTGGCCACGCGGCGCGGCTACAGGGGGCGGCCGTTGACTTGGCTGTTGCCGCGGACCGGGGGAGATCGAGCCCGCTTCTACCCGGAGCGCCGGATGGTCCGAGGCAGCGGTTCAGAGATCGACCGCAGAATCAATGACGAACAATACTAGAGAATCAATGACGAGGAGTACTCGTGCATCGGGCTTTATTGGGGGAACGTCGACGACGATGGCCTGTGAACGCCCGGCCGGCGAATGCGCGGCCTCTTGCGGCCTCTTTGGACACGCAAAGCTTTGGTGCGAAAATGTCAGCCACCGCGCTGCCTGGCGTGACGGAGGCAAAATCGGGCGGCGGGTACAACGGAAAGGCCTCGGCCACCGCGTGACGGTGACCGAGGCCCGGTAGACAACGCTTGCAGTGCAGACAACGCCTGCAGTGGCCAGGCCGCCTTACTCACCCCAGGTGAATACGCGTGCGGCGCTCTCACCAAAGGTATAGCCGGGGTCATTCCGCAGCGTGCGCTGCGTCGACTCGTAGTTCAGGTCCGATCCGTCGCCGACATGTGCCGCACCCGTGCCGAGGCTGTAACCCGGTTCGTCTCGGAGCTGTTGCTGTGAGCCGAGGAACCCTGCGCCCGAGCCGTCGCCGATTTGCGCGGCACCCGTGCCGAGGCTGTAGCCGGGTTCGTCCTGAAGCTGCTGCCGATGCTGCGTGTAGCCGGGGTTGGAACCGGAGCCGATAAACGCGGCGTTCGCAACACCCATGCTCAGCGCAAACGCAATCGCGGCAGCGCCTGCCAAAATCTGTGTTTTCATCGGGCTTCTCCTGTGCAGGCGATCTGTGAGATCGCCGATGTGCCGCTTGGTCGGGGACGATACATCGCAGGGTTCGGACGCAGCGCTTCACTGAAAGAGGGCGTCCTGACGATGTATCGACCCCCACCACGCTTCCACCCCAACATGGTCAGCGAGGGGGCGCTCAAGAAGTCCAGGGTCTCGCACAAGACATGTGCTTCCGGCGCACCGATGTTGCTCGACCCCCGCCGGATGCCGCCAAAACAAAAGCGGGCCGGATGGCGCCAAAAACAAAAGCGGCGGGGTATGATCCCCGCCGCCACATGCCGCCGGATCCGAGAGTGCTAGCGGCCGACGTAATAGCCGGGCATGTTCTGAAGCTGGCGCCGGGTATTCAGGTACCCGGGATCGGACCCGTCGCCCACCCGCGCATTGCCGGTGCCAACACTGTAGCCAGGCATCGTCCGAAGCTGCTGCTGAGTCTGCGGATAACCCGGGTTTGCTCCGCTGCCAACGAAAGCGGCGTTTGCAGCACCCGCGCCGAGTACCAGCACGATCGCTGACGTTGCCGCAATGATTTTTACCTTCATTGTACTTCTCCTGTGCAGGCAATCGGGCGCCAGGCCGTCGAAGCTTTGCCGGATGGACGGCGCATAGCCACGTCGAGAGAGACTGCGCTTCAGGGCCGCGCCCGCGTCACCCACCAGCGTGCGTCATCCTCGCGGATCGAAAAAGTGCAAGTCCGCGCACAGCACCTGTGCTTCGCACGCACTGATCGCCGGCTGCATCGGAAACGGGATGCCTCGGAAAAGGGAGGGCGGCGGCGGATGCGCCGCTGCACTCGGACGCAGGCCCGCGCAGCGGTTACCCGTTGCCGCCGCCACGTCCCGGAGATGTGAGGAGTTCGTGCTGGGTGGCCAGGTATCCGGGGTCGGACCCGTCGCCAATCCGTGCCGCACCCGTGCCGCCACTGTAGCGGGGCGTGTAGTAGTTGGGATCCGATCCGTCACCGATATGCGCTTCGCCGGTGCCGACGCTGTAGCCTGGGCTGGTGCCGCCGCCGGGACCGGCCGCGCCGGCAACCCCTGTCCCGAGTGCAAGAGAAAGCGCCGCCGCTCCGGCGATGATCAGTGACTTCATGGTACCTGGTCCTTTTTTGGGAGGCCTTCGAAGTCCGCCAGATGGGCCAATGAGGGGCGACATCGACCCCCAAAGAGCTGGCTCCGGGAGCCGGGCGGAAAAGTTCACCTCTCCGCACAGCACCCATGCTTCCACAGCATAGGTGCGAGACGAGCGCCACCGCCGCGGCAAGCGGCGGTGGGAGCCTCGTACTGCTATCAGAAGTACTGCGTATCAGAAGCGGACGGACATGCCCAACGTAAGCAACTGGATCTGTACCTTGTTGTCCAGGTTGGCACCCGCTTCACTGCCAAATGCGCCGGTCAGGAAGTTGTAGTCGCCCTGGTAGCGCTGGCCCCAGGCATATTCCGCTACCAGCACGACACCCGGGCCGAGGCCATACACGGCGCCAACGTCCACACCTTGCTCGGTTCGCTGCGTGGGCAGGTCGGCCTGGCCTTGGTTCTTGTAGTTGAAGTAATAGGTGCCCAGCGTCATCGGGACCTGCGGGATGGTGTATTTCGCGCCGGCCACCCAGGCGACGGCGGTGGCGCCGCCGACGGGCTGCAGGCCCCAACTGCCGTTGAACGCACCCCACATCACGTTGCCGGCGAGTTCGATCTGCCGATTGAACTGCACGGAGGCGCCGATATCGCCGATGTTCAGACCTTTGTATGGCTGGGACGCGGCAGCGGCATCGTCGACCTTGCCGCTGGTGGTGTAGACGCCGGAGACCGCCATGCCGACCGGGCCGATATTGTTCCGATAGCGCAAAGCGACGCCGAGCTCATTCCGGTAACGCCCGTAATCGCCTGACAGAGTCGACGACGATTGCGTGACGCAGCCGACACCACCATACGGCTCGGAGCAACCGGAACCATTGAATGGCGTGGAGTTGTTGGGCGCGAAAGCGATGCCGAAGTCAAAGCCGTCGATCACCGGCGAGACGTACATGACGCGGGCAGCCATGTACTCCGCGCCGTCGTCGGCCCACGGCCAGACCGGCTCCAGGTTGCTGGGCGCATTAATGTCGCCGTCAAACTGGTTCCAGCCGCCCCAGTCGAAGTCGTCGAGCAAGCCGATCTCGAACAGGGTCTGGGCGCCGAGGCCGGTGCCGATGCGCAGGAAGCCGTAGTTGTCGGTGCCGGCATAGACGTTCGCCTGCCGCACATAGAGCGTGTTGTCGCCGGCATCGGCGGAGGCGCTCTGTCCGAAGCCGGAGGAGATGCCGGTCAGCGCTCCCGTCGAGGTCCCCCCTGGGCCGGTCACGGACACAGGCGTGGTGCTGCCGGTGATGTTGGTGGTGTTGTTCTCGCGGACCTCGGTGAACCCGCCGTATTGGATGCCCGTCTTGGTCATGCCGTCGATGCCGAAGTCGAGCCTGACATAGCCGGCGATGCCGAACGGCTGCTGCTTGTTGCCGGCATTGCTCCCCGGCGTGCCGGTGCCGTTCATGCCGGTCCACCATGAGGCCATGGGGAATTCATTCACTTCCAGGTTGATGCGCATGTTCACCTTGCCGGGCTGCGGCGAGGAGAACGGCACGGCAGTTTCGGTCTCCAGTCCCTGCCCGCCGCTGTACGGCGAACCCATTTGCGTGAAGCCGTCCGGCTCGGTCACCAGGCCGGTGCCGGTCGTCGTTGCCGTATTGCCCGTCATATCCAGGATGCGGGCGGCATGTGCCGTTCCGGCCAATAGGCCCACCAGCGTTCCCGCCGACATCAATAGTCGGAGCTTGTGCATGGTATCCTCCACGTTGCGCCGGTGGCTTCCGGCAGAACTCCGGATGACCAACGGCGTGTCCTCAGCCGCGGGGCTGAGCGACACGCCACGCGCACGTTGCGGTGCGTGATCATCCGGAACCGGGACGGACTATGTTCGGGTTTAAGTAACGAGAGAAGTTGTTGTCCAATTCATGTCTTACATTTACTTGAGTAATTGCTGGAGAGTCACAAGAACTGGTTAATGAAGTTCTGTAAATGCGCATGCGGCGACACCGCGTGCGACATGTTATTTCGCAAGCGGACTACAATCAGCGCGAGCAGCAAAAAAATCCGGAGTCAGTCTCCTTCCACGCAGGCCGGGCTGGCAGCGGCGGATGCGAGCGCCGCCATCCGCAGCGGGGCCGGCAGCACGCCCGGCCCTTGCTCCGGCAATGCCGGATACGCCGCGCGCCGCAACAGTCGGGCGCCCGGCCACGAGCCATTCGCCGCCACGGCGCGGATGGCTTCCGCCATCACGGCCATGAGCGCGTGCACCGCCGGGGCCGCATCGCGGCGTACCGCCAGGGCGTGCGCGACCGGGAGTGCCGGCTGGATCAACGTGCGGAACGCCACGGTGCCGCGCGCGATGTCGTCGGCGACCGAAGCGGCCGGCAGGATCGTTCCGCCAAGGCCGTGGCGAACCATCGCCAGGATCATCGGCACGCCGTCCGCGTTCGTCACCACATCAAACCGAAAGCCGCGCTGCGCCTCGGATTTCGCCAGCAGGCGCCGGATCCAGTGGCGCGGATGGGGCAGGACCAGCGGCACGGCCAGTAGCTCCCGCAGCCGCAGCGGCATCGCGCTGGCCGCCAGCCTGTGGTTGGGCGCGACGACCACGCCCAGATCTTCGGTCAGCAGGCGCTCGGTCAGGAGATCGTCGAGTTTCGGCGGGTCCTGCACCAGGGCGATATCAATCTGCCCGTCGCATACCGCTTCCAGTGCGTCGTCCCGGCTCTCGTGGAATGCGATTGCCACGCCGCGACCGCGATCCTGTGCCGCTGCCAGCATCGGTGCCACGAGCAGGGGACCGAATTCGGCAGGCAGCGCGATGGAGACCGTCCCGTCGGTGGCGGCCGGTGTCGCCGCCGCGACCAGCGGGCTTTCCAGTACTCGCAGGATGGTATCGGCGCGGCGGAGCAATACGCGGCCGGCCGTGGTGGTGCTGACTCCGCGGCTGTGGCGGATCAGCAATTGGGTACCGACCGTGTCCTCCAGCTTGCGGAGCTGCTGGCTGATGGCGGCGGCGGTGACGTTCAGATGGCGGGCCGTGCGGCCCAGATTACCCGTCCGTGCGGCGATGGCGAACGACCGCAGCTCGCGCAGCTCGGGCAGAGAGACCGCTGCGGGGGCATGCGACGCTGATGCGGCGGCGTGCCAGACGGGGCCGGCCTTCTCGGGGGGTGAGATCGCGTTCACCGCGCCGCTCTTGCCTTCACGCAGACCGGCCGGTCTGCCTGCCGGGGGCTGTGCGACCCGGCGTGCCCCAAAAGCCCGTGGAGCGCTGTCACGGTTGCTTATCCTCTTCCCGCCAGCCAGCACTGCGCGGGCCGCGGGCCAAATGGGTGCAAGGCGAGGCGGCGAAAAGGGAGGAACGACGCACAGGACTCGTGCGCGGAATGCACAAAGCCGTGGGAGGTGCACGAGCTGTGTCGGTGCCCGCGTCACAGAACGTTAATAAACGCGGTTCAGGCCGGTATCGACCAAAGTCCTCGCCGGCGGCGCGCAAAGCGCCGGGCCGGGTGCCGCGTCCCTGCTCCAATCTTCGTTGCAGAGGCAAGGACGCAGCGTGCCGGCGCGATCACCCTTGCCGATGGGGCCCCGGTTGGTTTGATTCAGGACCGAAGTGGGTGGATCCGCTTTCTGGCTCAATTCCGCTGCGGCGGAGCGCCAAAATCGCCCGCGCGGGCTGCAGCCTGGCGTTGATGGCTCGGCATGGCATCGCGTTCATATAATCGGCCGCTGAAAGATTTGACGCATATGGTTCGAGGCGCAGCGTGGGGGCGGACAGGAGACTTAGTAATACGCGCTGCCGCCATTCACGTGGATCGTTTGACCGGTGATGAAGCCGCCGTCGTCACTCACCAAGAACAAACAGGTGGCGGCGATCTCTTCGATCTTGCCTTGGCGGCCGAGGGGGATGCCGGCGGCGTTGGGCGCGCGGCCTTGGTACCATTCAGGATTGGCGCGCATGGTATCGATGCTGCCGGGCGAGACAACGTTCACTCGGATGTTGTGTGGCGCGAATTCCGAGGCCAGTCCGCGCGCGAATCCGACCAGCCCCATTTTCGCGGCGGACACGTGGGCACGGCCGCTGCCGCCGACGAAGGCACCTTCGCCGGTAAAGAACAGGATGCGGCCGTATTTGTTGGCAACCATCGGTTCGATCAGGGCGCGTGTGAGGTATAGCGCGCCATCCAGCACCACGCTGCGGACTGCTTCCCAATCTTCCGCCGTCAGTTCAGTGAACGGCTTGTGCGGGCGGATGGCGGCGTTGTTGATCAGGATGTCGACCCGGCCGAATTCAGACAGCGCACGGGCCGCCATGGATTCGACCTGGTCCTTCTTCGCCACGTCGGCGATGACCGCAATTGCCTTCACGCCAAGCGCGCGAACTTCGCGCACCACCGCGTCCGCCTCTTGCTGGTTCGAACGGGCGTTGACAATTACGTGCGCGCCTTCGCCAGCCAGTTTCAGCACCGTTGCGCGGCCGATATTGCGGCCAGAGCCAGTCACCAGCGCGACCTTGCCTTCGAGTTTCGGCATTGTTGTTCCTCCTGACCGAGAGAGTGGCAACCGGCGCGTGAGGCTGTCAATGCCGGGTCGATTATTGTGCGGGTCGATTATTGCAGCACATGCCGGATGATTTGTGCCATCGGGTGTTGACCGCCGGCCTGGCGGCGGACCAGCCCTCAATGAAACCGGCGGGGGTTGTATAGCGTGGTGCGCCGGTCAGGAGATTGCGAGCGAGTACGCCCCAGGTCCAAGGTTTCGCGCTATGAATGACGCAGCAAGATCGGACGCCGTGCGACGAAGGAATCTCGATAGAGCTGGTGCACTGTGCGCATGGCGACCGGGATCGCTCCGTTGCTGCGCGTTTCGGTTTGACACTTGGGGGAGCCGCATATGCCGCACAACCTGCTGACCGATATTGCCGGCATCGCGGTAGGCAATGTCGCGGACCTGGCGCTCGGGTCCGGCGTTACCGCCATCATTTTTGATGAACCCGCGGTCGCGGCGGTCAGCGTGCTCGGCGGTGCGCCGGGCGGGCGCGACTTGCATATGCTGGCGCCGGAAAACACCGTGCAGGCGGTGGATGCCATCGTGCTGTCCGGCGGCTCGGCGCTTGGGCTGGATGCGGCGGGCGGCGTGCAGGCGTGGCTGCGCGAGCAAGGCCGGGGACTCGAAGTCCGCGGCATGCGCGTGCCGCTGGTGCCGCAGGCGATTATTTTCGATCTCGCCAATGGCGGCAACAAGGATTGGGGCCGGTTCTCGCCCTATCGCGACATGGGATACGCCGCCGCGGCCGCTGCCCATGCGAAGCCGTTCGCGCTTGGCACCGTGGGCGCCGGTGCGGGCGCAACCACAGCCACGGTCAAAGGCGGCCTTGGATCGGCGAGCGCCGTCACGCGCAGCGGTCACACAGTTGCGGCACTTGTCGCGGTCAACGCGGTGGGTGCGCCGACCATCGGCGATGGTCCGTGGTTCTGGGCCGCGCCTTACGAGCAAGGGCAGGAGTTCGGCGGTCTTGGGTGGCCGCAGACCTTCGATACCGCGGTTCGATTGAAAGGTACGCCGGGCACCAGCACCACGATCGGGCTGGTCGCCACCGATGCGATTTTGACCAAGCCGCAAGCCTTGCGGCTGGCGATCATGGCGAATGATGGCCTGGCGCGCGCCGTGCTGCCGGCTCATGCACCGATGGATGGCGACACGATCTTCGCGGCTGCGACCTGCGTTCGGCCGTTGAGCGATGTGCCGCGGGAGCTGACCGAACTCGGGCATGCGGCGACACTGGTGATGGCGCGTGCCATTGCGCGCGGCGTGTACGAGGCGCATTCGCTACCGGTGCCAGGAACGCAGCTTTCGTGGCACGAACGGTTCGGCGGATGATGTCCGCGATGCGAACGAAGCGGGACGGCGCGGTGCGCCATCGCCATGACGCGGAGTAACGACGCGGCATAATGGCGCGACATAGCGACGCGACCTGACGACGCGACATAACGACGCGACATAACGACGTGGCATAACGGTGCGATATAACTATGCGACTTTCGCCCGCGGCAGTTCGTCGCGGCCAGCCGTCGCCGCGGCGGACCAGCGGCGCGCGGGTTGCGCCAGGTTCCCGCGCACCGTCATCAGCAGGTCCAGCAGCTTTTCCTGATCGAGATCGGTCATCCCGGCCAAGGCCTGCGCCCGGACTTCCGCACGAACCGCCATCACTTGCTCCAAAATCGGCCGCGCGGCGGCGGTCAGCCACAGCGTGCGGATACGGCGGTCATGCGGGTGCGAGCGGCGCTCGATCAGTCCCGCCTCCTGCAGGCTGTCGATCAGCCGGACCAGGGAGATCGCCTCCAGATCCAATTGCTCCGCAAGCTTCGCCTGGCTCATGCCTTGCTCGCGACCGACATACACCAGCACCTGTGCCTCGGATCGGTTCAGCGGCAGCCCCCGCTCGCGTGCGCGTTGCACGAAGCGGCGGCGCATCAGGCGCGACGTATCGCGCAGCAGAAACCCCAGCGTGCGGCGCGCCGCACTATGAACATCCATCCGTTGGTTTTCCTCCCTTGGCAAATTCAGGCGCCCGCAGTTCAGTCGGCCTCGCTGGGAACCTCGCCCAGCTTGGCCGCGAGGCGCGGCAGCGCCGTGCGCCGGTTCGGTGCCAGCCAGTGCTGCAACCGGTCGAGGTACAGATAGATCACCGGCGTGGTGTAGAGCGTCAATACCTGGCTCAACATCAATCCGCCCACCATGGCGAAGCCCAGCGGCTTGCGCAGTTCCGATCCCGCGCCGTTCTCCACCATCAACGGCAGGCCGGACAGCATGGCCGCCATGGTGGTCATCAGGATCGGCCGGAAACGCAGCAGGCAGGCCTGCCGGATGGCGGCGAGCGGGGAAAGCCCGTCGCGGCGTTCGGCCGTGATGGCGAAATCCACCATCATGATGCCATTCTTCTTCACGATGCCGATCAACAGGATGATGCCGATCAGCGCGATCACCGTGAGCTGATAGTGGAACACCAGCAGCATCAGCAGGGCGCCGACGCCGGCCGACGGCAGCGTGGAAAGAATGGTCAGCGGCAGCACATAGCTTTCATACAACACACCGAGGATGACATAGACCGAGACCAGGGCTGCCGCGACCAGATAGGGTTCGGTGCTCAGCGAGGCCTGGAACGCCTGCGCTGTGCCCTGGAAGCTGCCCTGGACCGAGGGCGGCACGCCCATCGACGCCTCGAGCCGTTCCACCTGGGTCACCGCTTCACCCAGCGAAGCGTTGCCTTTCAGGTTGAAGGAAATCGTCACTGACGGGAACTGGCTTTGGTGGTTGATGGCCAGCGGCTGCACCGGCACGGTGGTCTCGTGCAGGAAGGTGGACAGCGGCACCATGGCGCCGGTCGATGACGTGATGTACAGCTTCCGCAGCGTGGCCAGCTTGCCGTACTCGCTCGGCAGCGCCTCCAGGATCACGTAATACGCCTTGTTGCCGGTGAAGTACTGCGCGACTTCGCGCTGGCCGAACGCATCATACAGTATGTTGTCGATCATGGCGGGCTGCACGCCGAAACGGGACGCCTGGTCGCGGTCGATGGTCAGCGTTTCCGTGGTGCCGGCATTCTCCTGGTCGGATGTCACGTCCGCCAGCAGTGGAATCTTCTGCATCCGCGCGAGGATTTTCGGTGCCCAGGTGTCCAGCTCGTCCTGGTTCGGGTCCTGCAATGTATATTGGTACATCGTGCGCCCCAGCCGGGCGCCCACGCTCACGTCCTGCGCCGGCTGCATGTACAGCTTGATGCCGGAGACGCCCTGCATCGCCTGGTCGATCTGGGCGATCACCTGCGTGGCGGTGTACTTCCGCTGGCTCCACGGCTTCAGCGTGATGTACATTCGGCCGTTATTGGCGGTCTGCCCGGCGACGCCGGCCCCGATGGCGGAGACCACCGACATCACGGAAGGATTCTTCATCACCACCGCATTCGCGCGTTTCTGCAAGGTCGTCATCTCGGCGAAAGAGGCGTCCTGCGCGGCGTCGGTGATGCCGATGATGATGCCGGTGTCCTGGGTGGGGAAAAACCCCTTGGGAATGACGGTGTACAGCACGACCGTCAGCGCCACCGTACCGACGAACACCATCAGCGTGATGAAACGGAAGCGCAGTGCGATGTCCAGGGTGCGCTCGTAGAACCCAATCATCGCATCGAACATGGCTTCCACCGCGCGGTAGAACCGGCCATGGCTATGCGCCTCCGACGACAGGAATCGCGAGCACATCATCGGCGTCAGGGTCAGCGATACCATTGCCGAAAGGACGATGGTGATGGAGACGCAGATCGCGAATTCGCGGAACAGGCGGCCAACGATGCCGCCCATCAGCAGCAGCGGGATGAACACGGCGATCAGGGAGAAGCTGATCGACACGATGGTGAAGCCGATCTCGCCGGCGCCCTGGATGGCAGCCTCCATCGGCTTCATGCCATGTTCGATGTGGCGGAAGATGTTCTCCAGCATCACGATGGCGTCGTCCACGACGAACCCCACCGCGATGGTCAGGCCCATCAGCGACAGATTATCCAGGCTGAAGCCGCTCAGGTACATCACCCCGAGGGTCGCCACCAACGCGACCGGTATGGTGATACTGGGAATCAACGTCGCCCAGACGTTGCGCAGGAACAAGAAGATCACCATCACCACCAGGCAGACGGCGAGCATCAGGGTGAATTCGACGTCCCTGACCGAGGCGCGGATGGTCAGCGTGCGGTCCGACACGACGTTGAGGTGGATGTCGGACGGGATGTCGGCCCGCAGCCGCTGCAGGCTGTCCTTCACGCCATCCGCGGTCTTGATGACGTTGGCATTGGCCTCCTTGAACACCAGCAGCAGGATGGAACGCTTGCCGTTGGTCCAGGCTGCCAGCTCGCGGTTCTGCGGTCCGGCAACCGCGCGGCCGATGTCGCGGATGCGGATCGGTGCGCCGTCGCGGTAGCCGATGATGACGTTGTTGTACGGGGCTGCGGTGGTGAGCTGGTCGTTGGCGTAGATGGTGTAGGACTGATGCGGCCCGTCGATGCTGCCCTTGGGATCGTCAACCGTGACGTTGGTCAGCACATTGCGCACATCTTCCAGCGTCAGCCCCATCGATGCCAGCCGCGCCGGATCGACCTGCACGCGGATCGCCGGGGTCTGCTGCCCACCCACCAGCACCTGTCCCACCCCCGGAAGCTGCGAAATCTGCTGCTCGACCAGGTTTTCGGCGTAGTTGTCGACGTCGGTGATCGGCGCCTGATCCGACTGCATCGCCAGGATCAGGATCGGCGCGTCGGCGGGGTTCATGGCGCGGAACGTCGGCGGGTTCGGCATCGCCTTGGGCAGCGAGCCCTCGGCGGCGTTGATCGCCTCCAGTACCAGCGTCTCCGCATTGCCGATGTTCGTGCTCAAATCGAATTGCAGCGAAATCTGCGTGTTGCCGAGCACGCTGACCGAGGTCATCTGCGACAGGCCCGGCAGCATCTGGCCGAATTCGGTTTCCAGCGGCGTGGCGACGGTGGAGGCCATGGTTTCCGGACTGGCGCCCGGGTATTGCGCGGTGACGACCAGGGTTGGGAACTGCACGTTCGGCAGCGGC
>Ga0335075_10012808_pt1 | contig 12655 bp, 6 predicted proteins | sample Lox_Sample_24_FD_206723 | JGI IMG/M metagenome (GOLD analysis project Ga0335075, IMG submission 206723) | Soil microbial communities from Loxahatchee National Wildlife Refuge, Florida, United States - Lox_Sample_2.4 | ecosystem: Environmental > Terrestrial > Soil > Wetlands | place: USA: Florida... | reverse complement strand
CGCCCAACGTCTTCAACCCTGTCAACTTGTATTTCTCATCCATAAACTGGAAGAGAGCTAAGAGTCGTTGCTGACCGTCGATCACCTCCTGCGTCCCGTCAGGATTTTCGGCGAGGTACAAACGAGGTAGCGGGAGGCCTAGGAAAACCGACTCAATCAGCTTGCTCTTCTTGCTGTTCGTCCAGACGTCGAACCGCTGGTATGGAGGCCGCACATCCAGATCACCATCGTCCTGGAGCCCCTTCAGGCTGGCAACGGTTGGGGTCTGCGCGTCCGTGTATACGTTTCGTGGTTTTTCGGTGGAGGATTCAATTTCCGGCTCTTCATCGTCGTCCACGTCGCCGGTCGCATCGTCTTCTGTCGGATCGTCCACCCCCGGGTAAACCTGAAAATGGCTCTTTGTCGCCTGGCAGTTGGGGCAGACGAACTCGTCTGGTTGATCTATGAGGTCGACGCCCTCGTTCTCGGCTGACCGGTAGACGAACTCACAGACGTCGCAGCGGTAATCATTAGTTGGGAGCTGTGACTCGGTTTCGACGCTCATAAGGCGCAGTCTACGGCGCCAGACGGACTGGAGTTCGCCCGTAGCGCCTAGTTTGGTGGCGCCTTGAGGTGCTCGCCTTCCTTGACCACCCGTCGCCCGCTCCCTCTGGCGACTGCGAGACTTCGGAAGACGGCACGGCTACTCGGCCTCGAAGTCGCTCTGGTCGAACTTGAGCGTCGTCGCGTTCTCGGACACGGTCCGGATCTTCGCGTCGTCGAAGCCGTCGGCGGTGGTGGCGTCAATCTCAACTGTCACCGTTAGGTTGATGCCCGGCGTTGCCGCGAGTGGACTAAGCACCTCGTCGAGGAGTTTCTTGAAATCCGACGCGTGCCGATCCGCCTGCAGCCGCTTCGTCCCGAAGTACCGGCGCAGCCGAGGCGGCCCGGCGGTGGCACCCGTACCGCCGGTTTGGGCGGCGCCGTCCTGACTGGGTCTAGCGAGTGAGTCGCCTGCTTCGTGGGCGCCGGGGACGGGGGCCTCGCTCGCTTCTGCGGCGCGTTGCGTCTTTGCTAGCTCCGGGCGGACGATCAGAGTCGCATCGGTGATGTGCACGGTAACCAAGTCGGTCGGGAGGATAAGCCCGCGGTACTTGCCGGTCGCCCCGTCGTACCCATCGGCTAAAGCGAAGCCCTCCTGCTCCCACAGGAGCTGCGCGCCGATCAGTCCGGCGTTGAGGACCTGGCGATCGCGGAGGCGTGGCATGTACGGATATTCGGCGTAGAGCCGCCATAGCGCGCCGACCGACAGATGGCCTGTCTCCCAGAGTTTCGCGGCGTTGGTGTCGAGCTGGTGGCGGATTGCCGGAGCGGCGTGTTGGGCCGCCAGCTCGCCGTCGTTGCCAAGTCGGCGGCCCACGCGCTGCGCGAGCGAGTCGGATTGACCCTCGACCTTGATCGCTTTGATCTCGATCGGCTGACCATGGGGGACAAGCGCCCACTGATAGGCGGCGAGCATTCGCAGGTCGATCGTCTCGCTTGCCTTTGCCTTGCGCTCCCTGGCCTGGTTCTTCTGGCTGGCGGTGAGGTCGAGGTCATCCTCCTTGTCGAGCACCTCCTTCCAGCCGAGGTACTCGCGCACGGCGTGCTGGAGCTCGGCGATGCGGTCAAGGTCTCCGGCGAGGTACACGACCATATTCCGATACGTGCGGTTGGCAGTCCCACGGTGATCGGTCGCGTTCCGTGCGAACGTGAGGGCCTCGGAGTCGTTGACGCTGCGCTTGTGGGTTAGACGGGGATGGAGGATGACGAGCCGTGCCTGGTCGAGGTCGGTGATGTCGGCGGCGTCATCGGGGCAGACGTGCACGCCCGCGAAGTCGCCGCGATCCTGCGTGTGGCGCTCGAGCCGCTCGGCGATCTCCCTGTATACCTCCTCGACGTGCACGCGCTCTGCCTGGTCCTTTGCGCGGCGCGAGATGTTTGCCTGTAGGTCGTACCAGTACTTGCCCGAGGCGCTGTAGAAGTAAGTCGCCCGGTCCCCAAGCGTCGCGAGCGCCGAGTGGAAGTTCCCCGGCTGGTCCCCAGGGGTCGCAGTCCCGAGGAACACGCGTTGGAGCTCGAGGCCCTTGTGCGAGCCACCGATCGTCGGCGCTGCGCCGAAGAACACGGTCCGAGCCAGCCGGCGGGTGACCGATCGCTGGCCGAACAGCGGCTTGCCGGCGTCGAGGCGGAGCGGCTCGGAGTTAGGGCCGTCGACGTCGGCGTCGATCACTGCTTTCCACGAGTCCTGTAGGTACTGGGTGAGCTCGGCGTTGACGGATGCGGTCGCGATCGGGATCGAGCCCGGCATGATCAGCGGCGACTGGTCGTCGCCGACCCACAGCGCGTGGATCACCGTGTTCATCACCCGCAACACGCCACGGGTCCGCTGGAAGCGCTCCAGGCTCGACCAGTCCTCGTAGAGCCGGTCGAATAGCTCGGGGTGGATCGGGTACGTCTGCTTGATCCGGTCCTCGTACCCACCGCCGCGCGACTCCTGCGGAAAGTCGTCGGTGTGCTTGTGGTACATCTCGACGAAGCCCCGTGCCGTCGCGTTGATCGCGGCCAACGCCCCCGCGTCCGGGGCGTTGAATAGTCGCTGGCGCACGATGTGGTATGCCTCGTTCGAAGATGCCGGCCGCCATTGATCGGCGACACGCCGGACCACGTTCTGCAGGCGGCGCAACGCCTCGAGCCCGTGTGCGCCCCCGACCTCCTCCGCGTTCCCGGCGACCGGCGCAACATCGTCGCCGCTCTCAGAGGCGGGGATCGAGATCGCCAGCAGAACGCCCGGAGTCCCTTTGACCGCCTCCGTCAGTAGCTGCGCGAACGTGAACTGATCGTCGAACGTCCCCGCCGCGAGGTCGTCCCTGCCGACAAGGCTGCGCGCATAAGCGACCCACTCGTCGATCAGGATCACCGCCGGCGCGTTCGCTGCCAGCAGCTTGTGCAGGGCCTCGCCCGGCGGCGTGCGATCGGCGTCAGACTGCGCGACCAGCCCGAACCCTTCCTTCCCGTCAAGCTGCCACGCAAGCTCACCCCAGATCGTGTTGACCCGTGTCCCGTCGGGCTTCCGCGATCCCGACGTCGCGAGGTGATTGCCGACCAGCGCCACCCGCTTGACGTCACCGAGCGACACGTACGGCGTCTCGCCAAGCAACTCCTGAAGCTCCTGCGGGAACCGTCCGAGGGGCGTGCGCGATGCGAGGTGCCACAGCGCCAGCATCGAGTGAGTTTTGCCACCACCGAAGTTCGTCTGCAGGTTGATCACCGGCGACGCGTTGCGATCGCCACTGAGCCGGCGGACCGCGCGGCCGATCAGATCCTTGAGGCCCTCGGTCAGGTACGTCCTCGAAAAGAACTGGACCGGCTCGGCGTAATCGCGGCCGGCGTCGTTGGTCGCAGAGACCTTGTAAAGGTCGGCCGCGAACTCCGCAGCCTGGAAGTTCCCGGTAGCGACGTCGTCGTGCGGGGCGAGCACCTCACGCCAGGGCCGCAGCCCAGTCGACTCCGGCGTCGCGACCGCCGACATCAACACCTTGCGGTCGTCCTTCTCCGCGCTGAGGCGGCGCAGTCCAAGGCGGATCGACTTCACCTCGTCGGCTGCGGAAGCCGCTCCGACTAGCACCAGTAGTCGCTCCGCTGTATCGAGACACCTATATGCGTCGTCATCGCTGAATGGCTTGTTGTGCGCCCAGTCGTTGCGGTACTCGCGCAGCTCCTTGGTGTACCCCTGCCCGACCCGGCCGATCGCATCGTCGAACGGATACCACCCCTTGCGAAGCCCGGCCGTAATATTCTCGGTGAGCATCCGCAGCTGCACCTGTGGATCGAGCCGGGAGTAGTCCTTGCCGTCGATACCCTTCGACTCGTCCTTCAGCTGGACGAACACCGTCCAGTCGGCGCCCTTGTTCAGAGCGGAAGCCACCGACCGCGTGATGAACTCGTCGAGCGCCGGCGCAAGCAGCTCGAACATCCGCCCGATCCGGTCGCGGTTCGACGTCGCCATCTACCCCTCCTCTAGGTCAAAGCTGGTCTGCGTGCCGGGCGCCCCCGTCCCCGACCTAGCCGCGTCGACGATGTCGGGCCAAGCCGTCGCGACCGTGTTAAAGGCCAGCGCGTCTTGAGTCCAGCCGTTCTTCTCCGCAATCGAGAACAACAGGAACGCCAGCTCCTTTACCAGCTCGACATCGACCGCTGAGTCGGGCCGCGCCTCGACTGAAGCGAGAAAGTCGCCTGCCGCCGGCAGACCGTCACGTGCGAGCCGCGCGATCAGGCGGTGCAGCACCTCCCAGGCGCCGACCCGATCGTCATTCAAAACATCGTAGTCCCCCAGCAGTTCATCCGGCGCGAATAGTTCAACCTTGCCGGCAGCGCTTGTGAGGATCCCCTCGTGGACCATCGTCTCGACTGACGTGTTCCGGGCCCGCGCGATGTTGTCAGCCCCACCGAAGTCACCCTTCACATACCCATGCTGGCGATACCAGGCGATCGCGAAACGTGTGGCATTGTCGAAATCTCCCTCCTGCTCATTCAGTACCTGGTCGAGGATCTCGTTAATGTGCGCGAGCGCCGAGCGGACCGTCATCGTCGACCCGTCGCTCTCGATCACCTTGGAGTACCGTGAGAACACCGCCATCCCCGGCCCGATCGCCGCTTGCGGCAAGTCAACTGGCGCGATCGCCCCCTGCTGCAACCTACGCAGCGCATCCGGCAGCTCATCGTGCAACGCCTGGAGCAATCCACGCCGATCAGAGGTGGGCGCGTCACCCGCGCGGGGGCGCAGTGAGAGCACGATCGACGACGCCAGCGCATTTGTCCCCTGACCGAGCATCCGGTTCGACAGCTCGCTGCGCATGGGCCAGGTGGCCGTTATCGCCCATCCGGATTTGATCATCGCGTCCAGCAGGGTTTCCCAACCTGTCGATGCACTCCCGTCGTCACCCGCCTCCGATTGCTTGAACGCGTAGTAAACGGTGATTGGGAAGTCCGCTCGAGCCGCGTCCCGAGCGCGGGCGAAGACCCTACGGAAGCCGTCCTCGAAGAACGTCCGCGCGCCAGCCTTTCCGTTGTGGCGGTACGGGTTGGCGACCAGCTCCTCTGCCTTTGGCACTAGCATCGTGCTGAGAAGCTCTGGATAGACGCCGCGAAGGGAGCGGCGCAGCCAGACGTAGAAGAAGTCGGACAGGTCTGAGTAGCTGATGTTGTCGTAGTAGGGCGGGTCGGTCGAGATAAGCCCACGCGACAAATCCATCGACGATGCATCGAGCATCGCCACGTGATCGACGCCATTCGCGGGTAGAGCCTCAAGCGCCTTCACCATCCCACCGAGCGACGTCAGGTACCCGCCGGCGTGCCTTTCGCTCAGGGGAGGAGTCTCGGGGAAGTCCCAGGTCATTGGGATAGCCTGCCGTTTGAACAGGTTGATTGCCTGATCCATGCTCGGCTTCCACGTCGTGAGCTTGTTGTTCATGTCCGTGGCCTTGCTCAACGCCAGACCAAGATATGTGGCCACAGCATCGGCGTAGGCGTCGGCGTCAATCCCGCCCGTTTCGAGGCGAACGCCAGCGGCGGCACCCGTAGCGTACGAGTCATGCAACACACGCCCGCGGGCCTCGCCGACGAGATCGCTGAGCGTGGTCAGCGCCAAGAGTTGCCGGCGTGTGAAGGCGTCGCACCAACGAGGCATGCCGTACATCGGCAGCCGATCAACGTCGTGGTTATGCGTCGGGATCTGCTCGGTCGGCACGTCACCCGGTGCGGCGACCTCGGCGGCCGCGGCGTGATCCGCACGCGGTGACAGGTACACGCGCTGCCGAACCCCTTCAGCAACGATCGCCATGAGCCGAACCCCGAAGCCGGGAGTGTGTGCTTGGGCGCGTACGTACTTCGGGTCCGCCGATGATCCACAGGCGACGCACACAGCGACGCCCCGATTCATCGTGCCATCTAGCCTCGGGCCGCCGGCGCTGTGAGCGATCTCGAAGTCGACCCGCCTGCCGCTCGGGTGCTGCGGGTCCGGGACGATAAGCGGCTGGACCCAGGCTTCCTTGCCTCTTTTCTTGCCCAGCCACCAAGAGCGAACGAGCGGCATCTCAATTCCACACGCTGGGTTCGGGCAGGTAACGGTGCGCGCCCAGATCCAAGCGATCACCGCAGCTTCCTGACCGTTCGGCAGCGTCGCCTTGGGGTAGTGATGGCCAATCCGCTTCTCGGCCTCGTCGCGCAGCCAGTCGCCGTAAGCGCGCACGTCGGCGGCGAGTCCAGTTGCGCCGGCCCAGTCCATCTTCGTCGCGGCCAATCCCGGGAAGACCGGTGGCCTGCCCGCGAACTTGGCCGGAATCTCGATCAGCGCCTTGTTGATCAGGACCGCAACGGGGTTGAGATCCGAGGCGTGGGCCTCCAACCTGAGCCGCTGAGCCTCGAGCGGGATCGTGCCACCGCCAGCAAAGGGGTCTAGTATCGGGGGTGGGTTGCCATCCGTTGACTTGAGAATCTCCTGGTGAGCCTCATCGAGTAACGCAGTGTCACGAACGTTCTCCCAGGCGACGAGCCGCTCGACAATCCGGTGTAGGCGCTCGCGTTCGGCGCGTTGTAACGCTTCGGTCGGAAACCGGTCCGGGTGTGACGAGGGGTCGTCGACAAGCTGCGCAAACAGGACCGCCCTCGCGGCCGCCAGCGGTCGCCGCGCCCACCATAGATGAAGGGTCGAGGGGTGGCCGTGCCGGATCGACTTCTCCCGAGCCGACTCGCGGTTGATCACTTCAAGCGGGAGTGCGACCTCGATCAGCTTGCGCTTCGTTGCCGTCGCGTCGCCATTGGCGCTCGATTCGCTCATCGGCTCAGAACGGCTCCTTCCCGCGCGACCAGGTCTTCCCCCAGTCGCCGTAATGGCCGTTGGCGTTGAAGTCACCGACGTCGAAACCAGCGAATGGGTTGTCGACATAGCGAACCGTGTCGTGCTCCGGGCCGTCGGGTGACACGCGGACTAGGGCGAGGCGGTAACGCGGCGCGCTGTTGAGGCCGACGATCACCTCATTGTGGGTCACGAAGAAGTCCTTGGCACCGGCGATCCGGCCCTTGACCTCGATCCGGATCGGGTCGCAGTCATACCGCGCGGAGAGGATGTCGAAGCCTGGGTTGTTGTGTGCCTGCTCGACGGGATCGCGGCCGAGGTCCTTCTCTACGGCGAGGACGAAGTCGATCGCGCGCCGCTCCACTTCCTCGGTCTCCAGGCCGCGGATTGGCGCGTCGGCTGGCAGCCCGTCGTTGAGCGCACCAACGGGCAGGACGACGGCCGCGGTGAGGATCCGCGGCGGCCGCGGCTGCATCTGCAGCTGCTGGTCGAGGAGAGCGAGGCGCTTCTCGCGGCGGACGTCGAGCTCGCCGGCCTTTTCAAGCAGGCTCACCTCCGTCTCCTTCGGCTTCTTGCCCAGGCGCTGATCCTCAGCGGCCTTCATCGCCGCGCCAATCAGCCGCTCGTGCTCCTGGTTGAGACGCATGCTCACGTGCTCCCGCACACGCTGCAGCTCGGGCTCGCGCCGGCGCTTGACCTCGGCGAGGAACTCCGAGAGCCGGCGCGCAGAGATCCAACCGGCGGCCCTGTGCTCGGCGTCAGGAAGCCATTCGAGCTTGCGTGCCTCGACGACCGTCCCCGAAAGCGGTGCTGCGACGCAGTCGAGGTACGGCGCCGGCCCGGCGTCCTCCACACTTCCCTCGCGGTCAACGTAGGCGTAGGAGAACCGTTCAGCGACGGTCGTCTCCGTCGCGTCGGCGATCTCCTCGCGGACCCCGACGAGCAAACGCGGTGTATCCACCTTCGGTGAGACGAGCACAGTGCCCCGTTCAAGCGCGGGTCGCAGCTGCTCGATGGTCAGATCCGCGACCGCGTCGTGCAGCGGGTGACCCGGGGCGAGAAGATCCGCGCGTGCCTCGCCGTCCAGATCCACGTGCTCGGTGTCGAACGTCACCCTGTCGTAACGAGTGGCGACCGGACCGGTCGCTGCCTCGCGGACGCGGGCAGGCACATTCGTCACCTCGTAACGCCCGGACTCGCGCCTCGGCATTCGCCCGCCAGCTCGCGCAAACGCAGCCTTGAATGCGCCCTCAATGTAGTGGGGCTGGAGCCGGCGCGTTCGCGCCTCGTCCATCAGCCGCCGCAGCTCGGCCACGTCCGCCTCGCGCATATGGGCGGTCGCGAGCGCCTGAGCCTCGAGCAGCTCCGGTATGCCATTGCCGACGCTGTCATCGATCACCTGCTCCATCTCCACCCGCCGCGCCGGGTCATCGCCATACCGGACCGCCTCCATCAGCAGCTTCCGCAGCGGCGTGCCGGTGAAAGCCGCGCCGAGCACGTCAAACACCTTCCCGCCGTACGCCTCGCGCTGCTCCTCGACCTTCCACAACAATCGCTTGAACACCTCACCCTCGCGCGTGTTATCTGCCACGAGGTTCCACAACCGACAGACCTCCCGCTGACCGATGCGGTGAATGCGTCCGAATCGCTGCTCAATCCGGTTGGGGTTCCAAGGCAGGTCGTAGTTGACCATCAGATGCGCGATCTGGAGGTTCAGGCCCTCACCAGCGGCATCGGTGGCGATGAGCACCTCGCAGCCCGGGTTCTTCGTGAACTCCTCCACGATCTCGCGCCGGCCGGCACGACTCACCCCGCCGTGAATCGCCTTCACCGCCTCAGGGCGAGCGAGGAGCCTGCCGATCCGCTGCTGGAGGTAGTTCAGGGTGTCGCGATGCTCGGTGAAGACGATCAACTTCCGCCGGTCATCAGGATCGACGCCGTTGGTCGAGAGCGTCTGGTCCTCGAGAATCGTCCGAAGCTCTGACCACTTCTTGTCCGTGTCCGACGCGCGAACCGCACGCGCAAGCGCCGTCAGATCTCTGAGGTCGAGCAGCTCAACCTCGAGCTCTTGGATCGTCTGCGCTGCCGTTGCCGCATCGACCAGCTCCTCCTCCACGCTCTCGAGCTCCTCGGCACTGAACTCATCGTCGTCGAAGTCCTCGTCGATCTCCGGAATATCGCCGGAGCCCTTCGGTCCCGCCACGCCCTTACCGGCCGTCAGCTCCTTCTTTCGCCGCTCGAGGCGATCGGTCCGGCGCTCGAGCGAGCGCAGGATCGCCTCGGGGCTCGACGCCAGGCGGCGCTGCAGGACCGTCAGCGCGAACCCAACCGTGTTCCGCCGCTTTCCGTCGAGCTTGTCGGCGCGATTCATGCCCTCCTTGACGTACTCGGTGACCTCTTCGTAGAGCTGCTGCTCGGGCTCGCTCAGCTCGTAGGGGACGGTCTCGGCGATCCGCTCGGGGAACAGCTTCTTTCCCTCGAACGTGAGCAGGTCCTCCTTGATCATCCGCCGCATCAGATCGGACGTGTCGATCTTGTGGATCTTCTCGTCGTAGCGCCCTTCGAAGATGTCCTCATCGATCAGGGTGAGAAACAGCTGAAAGTCCTCCTCCACTCCGGAGTGCGGCGTCGCGGTCATCAGCAGCAGGTGTCGCGTGTGGTCACGGAGCAACTCGCCGAGCTGGAACCGCTTCGTCTTCTTGAGCTCCGAGCCGAAGTAATGCGCGCCCATTCGGTGCGCCTCGTCGACCACGACGAGGTCCCACGTCGTCTTGGCCAACTCTGCGAGCAGCAGCTCGTTGCGCGACAGCTGGTCCATCCGAGCGATCAGAAGCGGATGCTGGTCGAACACCGACCCGCCGAACGGGGACCCCGCGAGCTGGGGAGTGAACAGCTCGAAGCGAAGGCCGAACTTGAAGAACAGCTCGTCCTGCCACTGGTCGACGAGGCCGCCCGGCGCCACGACGAGACAGCGCCGCACATCCTCCCGGAGAACGAGCTCCTTGATGTAAAGCCCCGCCATGATCGTCTTACCAGAGCCCGGGTCGTCAGCGAGAAGGAACTTCAGCGGTCGCCGGGGCAGAAGCTCGCCGTACACCGCGCGTAGCTGGTGCGGCAGCGGCTCGATGTCGGACGTCGTTACCGCCAGCATCGGATCCCAGAGCCCAGCCAGCTTGATCCGCTGGCACTCGGCTACGAGCCGGAACTCCTCCGCCGACGCGTCGAACGGCCGGCCTTCAGCATCCGCCAGACCGATGGTGGACTCGGCGTCTCGGCCGAGCACCCGCTGGCCAAGTCTCCCGTCCGCGGTCTTGTATGTCAGCTCGATGACATCCGGCCCATGCGGCTGCGCTGCGATCACCATCACCAACTCGCCGGGAACGATCCCGTCCAGCCGCAGCCCTGGCTTGAGATCCTCGAGTGCTGACATCCGCCTCGCCTCGGACGCTATCGCGTGACCTGGCTCGATACACCCGCCGCGTCGTCAGCACGTGCCGGCGTACCGCCAGCGGCTGCGTGACTCCCTCTCTCAGGTAAAAGAGACCACACGCCCGGCTCGTTCACGAGCTGCCGTTGGACGGGAGTCACTGGGGTTCTTCTCCGAGAGTGGCGTTCAGACCCTCGTCCGGCCACTGCGGAAGCGGCGGCTGCAGCGCATCGCGGGGCGTCCTTGTGGTTCCAGCGTCGCCTCCCGCGGGGGAACTCCCCGTCGTGATGCGGGCATCCAAGCCCGCACCACGACGGGGAGTCTTTGCTGGGTAGGCGGAGGGAACTCGCTCGATCATCCGGAAGATCCTTCCGACCGTCGACCCCTTGCTGTTCGGCCGACGCTGTCAACGACTGCTGCGCCGCTTAGGTCTCGCCCGCCCGCTCGCGACCAGCCCGTTGGCCCAGCCTTCGACCTCGGGGCGAAGCCAGAGCATGCACCGGCCGCGGCCTAGCGTGACGACGGGTCGTGGCATGTCGGGATAGCGGCGCTGGTACAGGCTCACGTTCCCCGGCTGAGATAGACCGATGATCTTGGCGACGTCGCGGGCGTCGATCAGGTCCTTGGTGTCGACGAGTGGAGTCACTAACCGGAGCGTATCCCTGCGTTCGGATCCGTCCGACTCGATCCGTAGAATGAGCTTACATACAAAACCAGATGGCCCCGGCGGTGCGCCAACACCCCGGGGCCTGGCCGGAACCGACTGGAGGTCCCGACATGCAACAGGCTACGCCCTCGCCCCTCGACGAACTCTCGGGCAAGGCGACGATCACAATCGAGCAGACCGCCAAGCTGCTCGGACTCGGGCGGACCGCCGCCTATGACGCGGCTCGACGCGGGGAGCTGCCCACACGGCGGCTCGGTCGGCGGCTGCTCGTTCCCGTCCCTGCCCTGTTCGAGTGGCTCGGAGCGGCGTGATGCAAGGCCACATCCACAAGCGCGCCCGCACCGACCGCAACGGCAAGGAGACGGTCCGCTGGTACGTCGTGCTCGATCTCGGCTTCGGAGACGATGGCCGCCGGCGCCAGAAATGGCACGGCGGCTTCCGCACCCGCCGCGAGGCGGAGGCAGCGCGGGCACAGCTCGTCAACGACGTGAACAACGGTGCATACGTGATCCCAGGCCGCACCACCCTCGCCGAGTGGATCAGGGACAGCTGGCTCCCCGTAACCGAGCCGCGGGTCAAGGCGACGACGTTCCACTCTTATCGACAGAACCTGGAGCTCCACGTCATTCCCGTACTCGGTCAGAAGCGGCTCCAGCAGCTCACGCCGCCCATGCTGACCGGGCTGTACGGGCGGCTGGCGCAGGCCAGCGAGGAGCGGAAAGGACTCAGCGCTAAGACGATCAGCTACATCCACTCGACGCTACACAAGGTCCTGGCGGATGCGGTCGACGCCGGACTCCTGGTCAAGAACGTGGCAGCTACAGCCAAGCCACCCCGGCCGAACCGCCGCGGCACCGGCGGGATTCAGGCGTGGGAGCCGGATGAGCTTGCGCGGTTCTTGCAAGCCGTCCGCGGGTCTCGGCTGGAGGCGATTTGGCGGCTATCCGCGATGACCGGTATGCGGCGCGGCGAGGTGCTCGGCCTCCGCTGGTGCGATGTCGATCTGGACCGGGCTCGGCTGTCCGTTCGCCAGGCTCTCGTTGCCGTCGGCTACGAGGTCGTCCACTCCACGCCGAAGAGCCACGGCGCACGGGTCATCGACCTCGATGCTGAGACGGTCGACCAGCTACGAGCACATCGCCAGCGCCAGGACGAAGAGCGGGCCGAGTGGAGCGCCGACTACGAGGACCAGGATCTCGTGGTCGCCAAGGAGAACGGCGAGCCGATCCACCCGCACACGTTCAGCCAGGCGTTCGAGCGGCTGATCGAGAAGCATCGCCTTCGGAAGATCCGGCTCCACGACCTCCGCCACACCCATGCGACGCTCGCGCTGAAGGCAGGTGTTCCGGTCAAGGTGATCAGCGAACGCCTAGGCCACGAGTCGCCAGCGTTCACGCTGAAGCAGTACGCCCACGTGATCCCCGGCATGCAGGCCGAGGCTGCCGCCCAGATCGCCGCGATGATCGATGGTCCGCCCCCGTCCGTTTGACAACGGTTTGACACGGCCCAGAAATGACAGAGCCCCGGACCTCCGGGGCTCTTCTTTTGCTGCGATTACCAGGCTTTTCTTGAGTAGCGGGGGCGGGATTCGAACCCGCGACCTTCGGGTTATGAGCCCGACGAGCTACCAGACTGCTCCACCCCGCGGCGGACTCAGGATGATAGCAATCAGGCCAAGCGCCGCGGA